>Ga0070741_10000096_pt1 | contig 326167 bp, 300 predicted proteins | sample Coa_R1_4_FD_66440 | JGI IMG/M metagenome (GOLD analysis project Ga0070741, IMG submission 66440) | Surface soil microbial communities from Centralia Pennsylvania, which are recovering from an underground coalmine fire - Coalmine... | ecosystem: Environmental > Terrestrial > Soil >...
ACGAGCGGCCAAGCCGTCCTTGGAGCGAATCTTTGCCAAGAGCGGGGAGCAAGGGATAGCGCTGGCCTACAAGGAGCATGGTTATCGGCTCCACGAGATTGCGGCGCATTTGGGCGTTCACTACGCCACGGTCAGCCGAAGGCTTAAACAGACAGAGCGAGCCGAGTAGAATGTCGCATTGCAAGACCTGGCCCCAACTCCCCCTCTTCTCTTTTTGATCTTAGCTCTTTCTATTGGACAAATAATCTTGTTCTAAGTAGAAATATCCACAAAAGATTGCCTAAAAAGGAAAGTCTCGCTTACAAGGCTGCGCTCGTTTTCGATTGCGAGCAAGGAGGAGCAGATATGGACGCGTTGGTCGAAGAATTCGAGGTGTTTAAATCGTCAGTTGCAAGAATTCGCTGGTTTATGATTACAGCTGTTCTTATATCCGTACTTATTCTATTGCATATCTACTTAGAACAGTTTGGTTTTCAAGATCACCAGCTCAGAAGTCTTTACCAATATCGGACAGAAAAATATACAATACCTGTCCTGAAGTGCTATGAAGCTCTCGCAGTTCATCGCCAACGCGAGGAGGATAAGTTAGCGACTATGTTTCCTGGCGAGGTCTGTAATGCATCGCTCATACCGGAAAAAAGACTTAAACAAATTATCGACCTACCACGATCGGACTTGTTGGCTGAATATTCCGATGCTGAATACACCATTAAAATGAGTGAGAATACACTTGCCGCCAGTAAACTTCAGATTAGGCAAATTCCCTTGCTTGGCATTGAAGTGCCGGCGAATGATTTTGTTACCGTCATGGCCGTTATGTCGTTGGTGTTTGTGACGGGAGTGTGGGTCAACTGCCGCGGGGTGAGAGCGGCGCTGGTGGCGATCGTTAAACGTAATGATTCTGAGCTTCTGCGTCTTGCGAGATTGAACACAGTATTCGTGACGAACTTGGAAGACGATCGTGGGAGGCCTCTTGCGGTAACTATCCGATCGTTAGTCATCTGGCTCCCGTTTGTTTCTATACTTGCAGCGACGGTTATTGGGTATCGACCGGTGTTTATCGCGCTCGTAAAGAATACAGCTGGGCATTGGGGGCCCATGGATTTTGTGTTTGGTCATTTAGTGATTGCAGTAGTCGTAATCCTGCTTCATCTTTGGGTTGGTGTGGAGTGTAAGTTTGTGTTGAGAGATATTGACAGTCAATTGTCGTAACGTGATTGTGAAATCATTGAGTGGGCTAGGTGTGGGAGGCCGTGGGGTCAGGAGGCCGTGGGGTCAGGCATGAGTATTGACTTAATGTAATCTCTCCTGCTAGTTTCTCTCCATGGCGCGCAAACCCAGAGTCGAGTTTGACGGCGCGTTGTATCACGTGATCGCGCGCGGCAATCAGCGCCAAAGGATTTTCCACGACGACCGAGACCGAAGCGCCTATTTAGAACGCATCGAGCACTATCGCCAGCGCTACGGTTTTCGGCTCTACGCCTACGTCCTGATGTCCAACCACGTCCACCTGCTGCTGGAGACCAAAAAAGTGGGCCTCTCCAGGATCATGCAGGGGATACAGGCCAGCTACACCCAAAGCTACAACCGCCGCCACCGCAAAGCCGGCCACCTGTTTCAAGGCCGCTACAAAGCGATCCTCTGCGACCGCAACGCCTATTTGCTGGAGCTGGTGCGCTATATTCATCTCAATCCCGGGCGCCTGCGAGATCCCCACGACCCGTGGCGCTACCGATGGAGCAGCCACCGGGCCTACCTGGGCAAGGGGAGTCCGGTAAAAGTCGACACCCAGGAAGTGCTCAGCCAATTCGGCTCGCGACTCGGAGCAGCCAGGCGGGCCTATCTTGGGTTTATGAAAGACGGGATGAAGCAGGGGCATGACGAGAGGTATTACCAGACCCACGACCAGCGATTTCTGGGCGACGAAGGGTTTGTCAAAGCGGTGGCGCGACGGAGTGAAGCGAAGGAAGTCGAGATTCCCGCAAAGAAGGTTGGGTTTGCCCGGCTGTTGCAAGCGCTCTGCGCGGTGCGTCGTGTGGGAAGCCAGGTGTTGTTACAACCGGGACGGCAGCGCCAGTGGGTGGGGGCAAGAGCGCAGTTGGTTTATCTGGCGCGGGAGTGGTGTGGATTGACGACCAAGGAGTTGGGAGCACGGCTGCACCGGGACGCGTCGATGATCAGCCGGCTGTACGGTTGGTATGAGGGGCATCGGGATAAACGGACGGAGGAGAAGCTTGCCGGGGTGTTGGCTAAATAGTCAATACTCAGGCCCCGAGGACCGAGGAGTTGACCACGTATTACGGCGATCTTGAAACTGCCGCTGCCGCGGCCGGCGCTCGACAAGCTCGAGCGGCTGTTCGGCGGGCTGGACTCCCTAACCGGCAATTAAGCGCTTGGTGACAAATCGAGGATAGAGGATCGAAGATCGAGGATGGCGGGGAACGGATTACGATCCTCTATCCTCCATCTTCTATCCTCGACCCCCAAACTAGGTGCGCTGAAATAATTTCGAATACTGCTCCCACGATGCGGGTGCGACGCGGGCGGTTTTGAGGTTTTCGTCCACGTGCGCGACCTGCTTCATCCCCACCAGCGCGGTGGCGACGCCGGGGGTCGAGCGCACGAATTGCAGCGCGCGCTGGCCGTCGGTCTCCAGGCCGGCGAAAGTGTCGCGGATCATTGCGGGAAGATTGCGCGTCAACTGCCCCTGCAGCACTGCCGCGCTGCACATGACGGTCACGCCGAGATCCTGCGCGGCTTCCAGGAGGGTTTTGGCTTTGCCGCCGACCGGCTGATTGGCGCTCGACAGCGCTTCGGTCATGCCGAGGTTGAGCGGCAGCTGAATGACTTTGAAGTGATGCTTCGGGCCGCCGGCCTTTTGCGCCAGGGCGACGACTTCGGCGAGGGACAAATAATCTTTTACGTCGGCGGCATTGCGGTAGGCGTTCCAGGTGGCGGTGCCGTACATGCGGATCTTGCCCTCGGCGGCCGCCTGCTCCAGGGCCTCGAAGGCCTTCAATAACCGCCCATTGAATTCTTCACGCTCGACCTTGGCCGACAACTGGCTCTCCGGGTTGTGGACGTAATAGATATCGATGCATTCCAAATCGAGGTTGCGCAGGCTCGAATCTAGCTGGTGCGCGAGGTAGCGCGGCGTCATGCAGTGATAGCCGGCGATGTCCGAAGCCGCGGCGACGCCGGTGTCGATGAAAGTCTTGGTGAAGTAAGCGCGCGGGTCGCTCGGCGGCTTCTCATCGAAAGGCAGAAAGCCGCCCTTGGTCGCGATCACGACTTCGTCGCGGCCGTAGCCCCTGGCCCCGAGCTCCTTCAGCGCGGCGCCGATGGAGCGCTCGCTGCGCTGGCAGCGGTAATTGATCGCGCTGTCGATGACGTTGCAGCCCGACTCCACCGCGCGCACGACTGCGGCGGCGTATTGGCGGTCCGTGGCGTCGTCGTGGTTGCCGAGATAGGTGCCGATGCCGATGGAAGAAAGCCACAGATCCTGCGACCAATGGAAGTGCTCGAGCGGAATGCGCCCCTCGAAGCGGCGCCGATAGCGCTCGGTGCCCGCCGCCGTTGCCGCGCCCGGAATTTTCATCGCGCCCCCTTTCCCCGGCCGCCGAACAGCAGAGCGTCGAGGCCGAGCGTGCGGCCCGGGTTCGCCAGTACAAAAATCGCCAGCAGCGCGATGAAGGTCTGCGACTGGGCGAGCGTCGCGCCGCCGCGCGCCATGCCCGGGCCGAAAAAATAATTGACCAGCATGAAAAGCCCGACCGCGGCGGCGAAGCGGGTGCAGAAGCCGAGCAGCAGGCAGGCGCCGACGGCGATCTCGCCGCTCATCACCAGATAACCGAAAAGCTCCCGGTGCGGCGCCACGTAGTCGAGCAAAAAATTTTTATACCACGGATAAATATCGATCGTGGCCAGGTCGCCGATCTGCCGGCCGATCCAGTCGCCCCGGGGAAAATCGCGCTGAAATTTGCGAAGGCCCTGCTGCAGCAGGTAAAAGCCCGCGTAGATGCGCAGGACCGCGAGGTACCAGAGATAGGTGCGTTCCTTGAGATTCATCCGTGGACTCCGAGGCGGCACGGATGGCGCGATCCCCGGCGCTCTCGGAGGGAACTCCGAGGGCAGGCGGCCGCCGCGCCCGCGTTCAGAAGGAGTCTTTCATCTTTCTGACCGCGGCAAAAACCGCGACCGGATCGAGGCGGGCCGCCGGATTGGCCGCCTTCACGTGCGCCTGAATTTCCTTGCTGTCCCAGCGCAGAAACGGGTTGGTTTGCTTTTCCTCTTCGAGAGTGGACGGCACGGTCGATGTGCCGCGCGCGCGCAGGCCCTGAACGCGCTCGAAGCGCGAGACCAGCTTGGGATTTTTCGGCTCCACCGACACGGCGAAGCGCAGGTTGCTCTCGGTGTATTCGTGGCCGCAGTAGACTCTGGTGTTGTCCGGCAGCGCCATCAGTTTTTTGAGCGAGGCGTGCATCTGCTCGGGCGTTCCCTCGAAAAGCCGGCCGCAGCCCGCGGTGAAAAGCGTGTCGCCGCAAAAAAGATTGTTCTCGAAAAGATACGCCACGTGGCCGGTGGTGTGGCCGGGGATGAAAAAAACTTTGCCGCGGAGCTCGCCGACCTGAACTTCGTCGCCTTCATCGACGCCGCGGCTCAGGCCGGGAATGCGCCCGCTGTCGCTCTTGTGGCCGTAAACCTCGACCGGACGCTTGGCGAGAATGCCTTCGTTGCCGCCGGTGTGATCGCGGTGATGATGGGTGTTGAGGATCGCCTCGAAGTCCAGCGGCTCCTGGTCGAGGCGGGCGAGCACCGGATCGGCCTCCGAAGGATCGACCACGGCGGCCTTCCTGGTTTTCTCGCACACGATCAGATAGCCGTAATTATCGCGCAGCAGCGGAATTTGAACGATCTTCATATGGGATAATTGGGGTGCGAACGATGAGATTTAGCCTGGATACTAGTCCCAAGCGGCGAACTTTTCAAATCACCGCGCGCGGCGATTTCGCTTGACCGCCGCGGTGCGGGATTCCTATAGTGTTTTTCATGATTCGCGCCGGCGTCGGACACTCGCAGCAGCCGCAAACGGGGGCGGCGGTCGAAGAGGCCGCGCGCCGGGCGCTGGCGCGCGCCGGGATTGCGCGAGCGGATCTGGCGCTGATTTTTTTCACTTCGGACCATGCCGCCCGCGGCGGCGAGCTGACCTCGGCGCTGATTCGGTCGGCGGGGACGGACTGCGTTTTCGGCTCGAGCGGCGCCGGCCTTGTGACCGGCGAGGGCGAGATCGAAGGCGGCAGCGCCGTCGCCGTGCTCGCCGTGGCAGGCGAGGAAATCAGCGGCCGGCCGTTTATCTTCGAGCCGCTCAAGGGCAACGAAGCCGATCTCGGCTCGACCTTCGGCGAATTTCTCGCCAAGACCGGCGATGCGAATTCGCTGATGATCCTGCTGCCCGATTCCTACAACGGCAATCCCCAGCCGCTTCTTAGCGCGATGGCGGCCAGGGCCGGGTTTCATCCCGCGGTGGGCGCCGGCTCCACGGAGAGCGGCGCGGCGGGCGCCACCTATCAATTGTGCGCCGACAAGCTCACCAGCAACGCCATTGCCGGCGCCTATCTTTCCGGTGAATTCGCGCTCAGCGTGGACATTACCCAGGGCTGCCAGCCGATCTCCGATCCGATGACCATCACCAAATGCGCAGGCAACCTGATTTACGAAATCGGCCACCGTCCCGCGCTCGAAGTTTTCGCCCGCCTGCTCAAAGGCCCGCTCGCCGAGGATATTCGCCGCGCGCTGATGGTTTTGTTCGTCGGCCTTCCCGCCGACCGGCAGGAAAACAGCGTGGCGGCGGGAAAGTACCTGGTGCGCAACATCGTCGGTCTCGATCCGCAAAAAGGCATTCTCGCCATCGCCGATCAGGCGGCCGAGGGCGATCAGATGATTTTCACCATGCGCGACGGCGAGCGCGCCCGCGAAGACCTGAGCCAGATGCTTCGACGCCAGGCGCAGGCGCTCGGCGGGAGAAAGCCCGCCTTCGGCTTGTATTTCAACTGCTGCGCGCGCGGCCATTCGCTCTACGGCATCCCCGGCATCGATTCCGCGTACATTCGCCAGGCCCTCGGCGACGTGCCGTTGATCGGCATGTTCGGCGGCTACGAACTGGCGCCGCTCGGTCGCGCAAATCATCTGTTCGCCTACACCGGCGTGCTGGCGCTGGTGAGCGGGCAGGAAACCATCAACTAGACGATTTTGGATTTTGGATTCGGGAAAGAGTGCCGGTGAGCGGCCGCGCGGTCTTCGATTCCGACAATCGAAAATCCAAAATCTAAAATCCAAAATGGTGCGGAGAGGAAGGGTGGCGGTCAGCGTCCGATGCGCTTGCGCTTGTTGTTCAGGTAATCGACGACGATGTAGTTGCCCATCTGATCGGGAGTGGTGTAAAAGACGCGGCCGGTGTTGAGCCGCGAGAGCTGGTCGATGAATCCCTGCCGATAAAAATCCGCGCCGAGCATAAAAGTATTGATCTTGATGCCGCTCTGGGTGCAGCGCTTCACTTCTTTCAGCGTCTCGTGAACGATCCGGCTGTGCAGAAACGCCGAGCCCCAGCCGCTGTGCAGCCGGCCGCCGCGGTCGAGGGTCGCCGCCGTGGGCTCGCCGTCGGTGATGAGAATGATCTGGCGGTTGGCGCTGCGGTTGGTGCCGAGGAGCTGGCGCGCGTAACGCAGCGCTTCCTTGATGTCGGTGCCGTGCTCCATGAAATAGGTGAGCGAGACAATGGACGGCAAGTCTTCGGCATGGATCAGCTTGGCATTGGAGCGAAACGCCACCAGGTGCAGCGTGTCCTGGGGATATTTGGTCTGGATCAGCCGGTGCAGCGCCAGCGCGACTTTCTTGCCGGCGTGGAGCGCGTCGTTCATCAGCATCGAATAGCTGACGTCGATCAAGAGCGCGGTTTCGCTCACCGTCGAATACTCGACCCGATGAACGGAAAAATCCTCGGGCGCGAGGCGCAGCGGCTCGTCTCGTTTGCGCTTCTCCAGCGCGTTCAGCAGCGTCTCGCCGATATTGACGTTGAGCGGATCGCCGTACTCGTACTGCTTGGTCTCCTCCAGGCGCTCGCCGTTGGAGCCGCGGCTCGAGGTCGCGTGGTTGCCCCAGCGCCCCTTGTTGAGCATCTGGAAAATTTCCCGCAGCGCCTTGTCGCCGATCTTGCGCATGCCCTTGGGCGTCAAGCGCAGGCCGTGGTCGGTGCGCATGATGTAGCCTTCGTCCTCGAGGGTCTGCTCCACGCCGCGCAGATATTTGAGGTTCTCGTAGGCTTCTTCGCCGAGGATCTCGCGCAATTCCTCCAGGTTGAGCTCGGAAGGATCGCCCATGCCGCGCTGTCCCCAGCGCAGGAAACGCTCGAGGCCGCGCAGCTGGCTCAGGATCTGCCCGGCTTCGCCCATGCCCATGCGCTGCGAGCCCTGAAAGCCGAACTGGTTCATCAGCTGCTCCAGCTGCTGCATCTGGCTCATCATGTCGCTCAGCTGCTGCAACTGTTCCTGGGTCATCGAGTCGAGACTTTCCAGCATGCTCTCGAGGTTGTTGACCGCGTTGTCCATCATGCTGGGCAGGTTTTTCAGGAAATTTTCGTCTTCGAGAAGCTTGCGCATGCGGTCGAGCATGTCCATCAACGACTGCGGGTCCTGGCCGCTCATGCCGGGCTTGCCCTGCATGCCGCGCTCGGCGATCTGATTTTTCAGCCGGTTCTGCAGCTCCTGATAGCGCTGGTAGGCCTCGCGCATTTTTTCGTTGAGCTCGTCCATGCGGTCGGCAAACTTGCCGGACATGCGCTCCATGAAATTGCGCATCTGCTCGTGGTAGGCTTCGAGCTTTTCCGCCAGACTGTTGAGCTTGTCGCTCAGCGCTTTCTGCTCTTCGGGAGTGAGCTTGAACGAATCGGGCGAGTATTTGTTCAGCAGCTCGCGGCGCTTTTCGTCCGCTTCGCGGAGAAAATCGCGCATGCCTTTGACCGAGCGCTGGCCGTCTTCCGAGGTAAAGCCGCGGCGCATGAGATCGCGCAGCGCGCGCCGCACGCCCTCTTCTTCGAGCAGGTGGTCGGAAAGATGCTTGAGGAGATCGTCCGTCGTGGGAAAGAGAACTTCCTGCGTGCCGTCCCACGCAGTGTAACGATGGATTCTCATTTGCTTTCGACTATAGCGCAGTTTGACCGGCTGTCAAACCCCAATTCCGCAGCCGCGCGCGCTTTTTCCGCGCCGCGCGCGCGAGCGCAACCCTTTGGAATTCACAGCAAGTTCAGATAGTAAATAGAGGATCGTTGGGTGTTGCACGATGGAAAGTCATGAAATTGTAATCGTCGGCGCGGGATTCGCGGGGGCCGCCACCGCGTATCATCTGACCCGCCAGGGTCGCGGCGGCGTGCTTGTGATCGAGCAGGAAAGCATTCCGGGATTTCATTCCTCGGGGCGCAACGCGGCGATGATGCGCCAGTGCGTGCCGGATCCCGATCTTGCCGCGCTGACCCGCGACGGCGCGGCGTTTTTGCGCAATTTGCCGCAGGATTGGCCGGAGCCGGTCCAGCTGAAACAAAACGGCTCGCTGCTCCTCGGCAGCGGCGCCGGTTGGCAAAAGCTGCAACAGGACGCGGCCGGCGGGCGGCGGGTCGGCATCGATGTCGAGCTCTGGACGCCGGCGGAAGCCAGGCGGCGAGTGCCGGTGCTCGAGCAAGCGCAGTTCGAAGGCGCGGCGTGGTGCGCGAGCGACGGCATCGTCGATATTCACGCGCTGCTCTCGGGCTATCTGAAAGCCGCGCTGAGCCAAGGCGCGCGCGTGCGCTACGATTGTCAGGTGCGCGCGATTCGCGCCGGCGCCGACGGTTTCGAGATCGCTACCAACGGCGCGCCGATCCGAGCGCGAATCCTCGTCAACGCCGCCGGCGCCTGGGCCAACGTGGTGGCGCGCCTGGCCGGCGCGCGCGAGCTGCCGCTGCGGCCGTGCCGGCGCCATCTCTTCGTGTCGCCGCCGCTCGACTGGGTCGATCCGAGCTGGCCGTTTGTCTGGGACACCACCCACGATATTTATTTTCGCCCCGAAGGCGAAGGCCTGCTGCTCTGCGCCTGCGATCAAACCGAGTTGCCGCCCGGCGATCCGCCGGTGGACGGCAGCGTGCAGGAATTGCTCGCGGAAAAAATCGCCGCCTTCATGCCCGGCCTCAGCGCGGTGAGCATCAGCCGCGGCTGGGCCGGATTTCGCACCTTGACGCCCGACGGAAGATTCGCCATCGGCTGGGACGGCGCGGTCAGGAATTTTTTCTGGGCGGCCGGGCTCGGCGGCCACGGCATGACCACCAGCTCGGCCGTGGGCGCGCTGGCGGCGGAGCTGATCATCGGCGGCGCGGGCAAAAAATCCGCGCCCTTTTCACCCGAGCGGTTCGGATGAAAAGAAAATGGAGCGCTGGAGTGATGGAGCGGCGGAGTCATGGAAGGGCGCGGCGGTTTGCGATTTTCATTGCCCTCGTCGGTGAATTGCTGTTGGCGACAGGAAGCGCGTCGGCGGCGCCGCCGGCCCAGGTGCGGATTTCCTATTCCAGCCGGAGCAATTCCAACACGCCGTTCATCGTCGCGCTCAACAAAGGTTTTTTCGCCGAGGAGGGGATGGAGGTCGAGTTGATTCAGGTCAACCCGCGGCTCGGCGCCACCGCGGTGCTCAACGGCGATCTCGATTTCACCACCACCTTCGGCACGACGTTGCGCGGGATCCTCGGCGGCTTCCCGATCAAATTCGTCGCGGTGTCGGTGAAAAAGTCCGAGCACTTTCTGGTGGTGCGGCCGGAGATTAAAGACTTCCGTGATCTCAACGGTAAAAAGCTCGGCGTGGCGACCCTGTTCGGCTCGGATCAACGCGCGGCGGAAGAAATGATCCGCGGCAGGGGCTTCGCGCCGAATAGGATGAAGCCGATCGCGCTCGGCGAATCGCCGGTGCGCGCGCAGGCGCTGCGCGCCGGTCTGGTGGACGCGATCTCGATCACCTCGCCGTTCGATCTGAAGCTCAAGGCGGAAGGCTTTCGCCTGCTCGCCGGGCCGCAGGACGTGGCCATTGCGCTGCCGACGTCGGGTCTCGCCGTGGCGAACCGCGCGCTGCAGCAGAATGCGGCGCTGGTCAAACGCGCGGTGCGCGCGCTGCTGAAAGCGCATCGCTTCATTTTCGAAAATAAGAAAGACGTGCTGCCGCAGATGATCCGCTACCTGGAGCAGACGCCGGAGGCGGCGGAACGATCCTATGAGCTTCTGACCGCGTCGCTCAGCCGCAACGGCGAGATCACCGAGCAGGAGTGGGACATCCTTACGGAAAAAAAGAAAAGCGCCGACGAGGTGCGCGATTTTTCGCTGCTGCGCGAAGCGCAGAAAGAGCTCAGGATCAAGTAACGGCGGAGCGCGGCGCAGGAGGATTTATGGCTCTCAAGGTCGAGTTGGGAAAAAAATATTCGCCGGTCGAAGCGAAGGCGATCGTCGACCGCCTCTACGGCCTGGTGCGCGAGCGCTGGGAAGCGAAGGTGAACCAGAAACCGTTCATGCAGCAGCTCATGGCGGGCAAGCTGCCGCTGAAAACGCTGCAGATTTTTTTTCGCAACTGGGGCGCTTACACGATCGAGATCAACACGCTCACCGCCTGCACCTATCACAAGAACATCACGTTCCTGAAAATTAACCGCGACCTGATGGGGCCCATCGGCGAGAAGATCGCCGACGAGTTCATTCATCCCAGGCCGCCCGGCCATTTTCTCGTCATGCTGCAAACCGCGCAGGCGTTCGGCTTGACCGAAGAAGAAGTCTTTACCACGCCGATGCTGTCGGAGTTTCGCGGCAAGATCGATTTCATGCGCGGCATCGTCTACGAAGGGACGGCGGCGGAATGGTACGCGGCCGTGACCACCGAGGAGCAGATCGGCTACTGGTCGGCGGCCTGCTACAAGGCGTTGACGACGCATTACGGTTTCGACCGCGAGAAGGCGACCTATTTTGCCACGCACGTGGAAGCCGATCTCGCCGAGCACGAAGAAGGCGTCATGGGCCACGCGAGCTTCAACCGCATGGCGCTGCAGCGGCTGTTGGAAACCGGCATGGCCGATGAGCGGCCGACCTACGGCCTGGAATACTGCGCCATGACCTCGGTGGATCTGCACGGCGCGATGCTGCGCGCCGCGTTCGAAGAAGCGGAACGGCAGAATTAACCGCAATGCACGAAACGATGTAGGGGCGATCGGCGGTCGCCCTTTGCGGGAGGAATTCGGATGAAAGAGATTCGCGGCATCGTGCTGCCAGCGCCCACGGTTTTTCGCGCCGACGGCAGTGTCGATGAAAAACTCATGCGCGAGCTGACCGATTGGTTCATCGCCTGCGGCGTGCACGCGTTTTTCATCCTCGGCTCCTACGGCCAGGGGCCGGCGCTGGCGCCGGAGGAAAGAAAAAAAGTCGCCGAGATCGTCGTCCAGCAGGCGCGCCACCGCGTGCCGGTGATCGTTCACATCGGCGCCGTCGATCCCTATACCGCCGTCGATCTCGGCCAACACGCCAAGGCGATCGGCGCCGAAGCGATCGGCCACGTCGGGCCGTATTATTACGCCGACCGCTCCGAGTACGAGATCATCGAGCATTTCAAAATGGTCGATCGCGCGCTCGGCATGCCGCTTTTGATTTACAACAACCCGCGCTATTCGGGCTACAACATCCATCCGGCTTTCATGGCCCGGCTGGCGGAGGCGGTGCCGAATATTTTCGGCGCCAAGCTGGCGATGGGGAGCGTCGACGAGGCGATGGCGTACCTGAAGCTCGTCAAGCAGCCGTTCGCGACTTACGCGCTGGCGAGCAATCTCGTCTCCGCCATGTCCGTCGGCGTCGCCGGCACGATCAGCCCGCCGCTGGCGGTGACGCCGGAGATCGGCGTGGAGCTGGTGCGCGCCATTGACGCGGGCGACGCCGAGAAGGCGCTGGCGCTGCAAAAAAGCGTGATCCGCATCCACGAGCTGTTTCTGCGCCTTGCCGGTCCGTTCGGCCGGACGATTTACTGCGAGGGCATGCGGCTCCGCGGTTTCGACGTCAAGATGTATCCGCGCTGGCCGTCCAGGCCGCTCACGCTGGACGCCTACCACGAGATGCGCGATCTCTTTTGCGAGCTCAAAATCATCGATGCGCCGGCGGCGGCGCGGCGCGCCTGAAAGTTGTCATGGAGAAGTCTTTGAAACGCGGATTCGCAATTCTATTTCTGCCGGCGGTTTGTGTGATTTACGCCGGCGGCGCGCGCGCCGAGGAGCGCGTGCGTCTGGCGCTGTCGGTGCAGAACGTGGTGTTCCTGCCGTTTTATTTCGCCCGCGACACGAAGATCTTCGACCGCCACGGGCTCGACGTCGAGCTGATTCAGATGCGCAGCGACCTGCAGCTCGCCGGCCTGGTATCCGGCGAGATCGACTACACGCCGTCGGTGGGACCGGCGGGCACCGCGATCGCCAACGGCCTGCCGATCAAGGCGCTGGCGATTCTCTACCGCGCGCCGTTGTTTTCGCTGGTGAGCCCGCCGGGCGCCGCGAGCGTCAAAGATCTCGAAGGCAAAAAGGTTGCGGTCTCGCGCATCGGCTCGGAAAGCCACCGCTACGGCTCCCTGATGCTGGAAAACGGCGGCGCCGATCCCAGGAAAGTCACGTTCATCCAGACCGGCTCGACGACGATCAGCCTCGCGGCCATCCAGCAGGGGACGGTGAACGCCGCGGTGCTGAGCCCGCCGTTTACCGGCATGATGGCGGAAAAGGGATTCAAGATCCTCGCGCGCAGCCGCTCGCTGGCCGAGGCGCCCTGGCTCGGCCTGGTCGCCCACCGCCAGAAGCTCGAGCGCCAGCCCGAGCAGATCCGCAACATGCTGCGCTCCATGCGCGACGTGATCGGCGTGATCCGGCGCGACAAGGCGGCGGTGATTTCGTACATCGAGAAAAATTTCAAAGTCAGCAGCGCCAACGCGGCGGAGTCCTACGACGATATCGCCGGCGTGATGGTGGATGCGCTGGTCCTGCGCGACGAGCAGATCCAGAAATACCTCGACGGCTCCTTTGCCCGCGGCGAAATTCCCAGGCGCTTGAGCGCCGCCGAGATGTGCGATTTTTCGCTGCTCCGGAGCTTGAAATAACGATGAGAGCCGCTCGGCGATTCCTGCTCGCTCTCGCCATCGCGCTCGCCGCCGGACCGGCGGCGGCCGAGGACACGGTGCGGATCGCGGTTTCGGTGCGCAACGTGGTGCTGATGCCGTACTACTTCGCCAAAGACAAGGGCTACTTCGAGCGCGAGGGCCTGCGCGCCGAGATCATTCAGATCCGCAGCAATCTGCAGGTAGCGGGCGTCGCCTCGGGCGAGCTGGATTTCATGTCCGGGGTCGGCACAGCGATCGAAGCAGCGCGCAAAGGCGCGCCGCTCAAAGTTCTGGCGGTGCTTTATCGCGCGCCGCTCTTCTCGCTGGTCGGCGGCGCGGCGATCAAATCCGCCAGGGATCTCGAAGGCAGAAAAGTCGGCGTCTCGCGCATCGGCTCGGAGAGCCACAGCGCGGCGCTCTGGATGCTCGCGCACGCCGGCGCCGATGCGAAAAAAGTCACCTTCATTCAAACCGGCAGCACGATCGTCAGCATGATCGGCCTGCAGCAGGGATCGCTCGACGGCTCGGTGCTGAGCCCGCCCTTCAGCGGCGACATGGCGGTTCAGGGTTTCAAGATTCTCGCCAAGACCGGCGACGGGCTGGAGTCGCCGTTCAACGGCATGGCGACGAGCCAGGAAAGACTGCGCGCCCGTGCCGAGCGCGTGCGCAAGAGCCTCAAGGCGCTGCTCGCATCCTTTCGCCGGATCAAACAGGACCGCGCCGGCAGCATCGAGTACATCCGCCAGAGCTTCAAGGTCGGCGAGCGCATCGCGGAGAATTCCTACAACGAGATTCGCGAAGTCATGCTCGAGGACATGATCATGCCGGAGGAGCGGCTCAAAAAGGCGCTCGACGGCGCCTACACGAGAGGCGAGGGCGAGAGGGGCGCGGCGCTCGGCGATGTGGTCGATTATTCGATTCTAAGGAGCTTGCGATGAGCGAAGCACAAAAGCCGGTTTTATCTCTGGCCGCGGGGTATCATCTGCGCGCCCGGCCGCTCTGCGACGGCCGGGTCAAATTGAAAAATTTCGAGCTCAAGGCGGTGCCGTTTCCGGAAGACGCCGCCGGCCACGAGGAGTTTCTCGCCGGCAAGTACGATACCGGAGAATTTTCCCTGGCCAATTATCTGGCGCTGAAAAGCCGCGGCGCGCCGTTCATGGCGATCCCGGTTTTCCCCAACCGCAAGTTTCGCCAGTCTTACATCTTCGTGCCGGAGAATTCGCCGCTCAGAGAGCCGGCGCAGCTCAAAGGCAGGAAGGTCGGCATCCTCGGCTGGCTCAACACCGCCGGTCTTTGGGCGCGCGGCGTGCTGAGCGACGACTACGGCGTCAGGCCGCAGGATATTCACTGGATCGCGCCGCGCCCGGCGAAGCTCGATTTGTCTTTGCCGGCCGGGACGCGCCTCGACGTGGCGCCGGGCCCGGGCACACTGGCGGCGCGCATGCTTCAGGGCGAATTCGACGCGATCATCGTTCCCGATTTTCCCGAGGAGAAAGGCTGGCGCCGGCTGTTCGCCGACGCCAAAACCGTCGAGCAGGATTTTTTTCGGCGCACGGGAATTTTTCCGACCAGCCATGCGATCACGTTTCATTCCTCGTACCTGGAAAAATATCCCCATGCCGCGCAGGAGATGTTCGACGCCTGTCTCGAGGCGAAAAATCTCGCGCTGCGCGACGACGCCGACGCGACCTATTCCAATTTCGCCTGGAACCGCGAGGTGTGGGAAGAGCAGCAGGCCGTGCTCGGCGCCGATCCCTGGAAATTCGGCATCCGCGGCAACGAGAAGGTGCTGAGCACGCTGATTCGCTACGCCGAGGAGCAAGGGCTCCTGGCGAAAAAAATGTCGATGGCCGATCTGTTCCTCCCCATCGATGAGCCGCAATCGTAGACAAGGATTGACTGCAACATGGCGATCATCACCCACGAGCACGGCGGCCACGGCGATCACGGCCACGATCACGAGGGCGCCGTCGGCCCGCACACCCATCTCACCAGCGTCGGCATCGACATCGGCTCCTCGACCTCGCACCTGATGTTTTCCCGGCTGCTGATCGGCTATCCGTCGGTCCTGCAGCGCAAGCCAATCGTGCTCGAGCGCCAGGTGATCGCGCGCTCGCCGATTCTCCTGACGCCGTTCAGCGGCGACTGGAACATCGAAGCGGAACCTTTGAAGGAACTGGTGGACGCGACTTTTCAGGCCGCGGGCTTGAGCCGCGACGACATTGACACCGGCGCGGTGATCATCACCGGCGAGGCGGCGCGGCGCGACAACGCGCAAAAAATCGCCGAATTGTTTTCCGACGAGAGCGGCCGCTTCGTCTGCGCCACCGCGGGGCCGACGCTCGAAACCATCATGGCGGCGCACGGCTCGGGCGCGGCGCAGCAGAGCCGCGATCAGGGGCTGGTTCTGCTCAACATCGACGTGGGCGGCGGCACGACCAAGATCAGCCTGATCGACAACGGCAGGATACGCGCGACCACGGCGATCAACATCGGCGCGCGGCTGGTGGCGCACGACGCCGCGGAGACGATCGTGCGTCTGGAAAAAGCCGGCCGGCGTTTTCTCGCCGACCTCGGCGAAAGCCTGGATGTCGGCGGCAGGATTTCCGAGCCGCTCTGCGCGCGGCTGGCGGCGCGCATGGCGCGGGCGCTTTTCGATGCGGCGGCAAAGAATGCCGAGCCGTGGGCGGATTTTTACGTGACTCCGGGACTGGGCGAGCTGCCGGCCATCGACGGCATTCTTTTTTCCGGCGGCGTTTCGGAATACATCTACGCGCGCGAGGCGCGCGCCTTCGGCGATCTCGGACCGTACCTCGGGCGGGCAATTCGCCGGGAAGCGGAAAGCCGCGGCTTCAATATTCTCGAAGCCGGCGAGGGCATCCGCGCCACGGTGATCGGCGCTTCGCAATACACGGTTCAGTTGAGCGGCGAAACGATTTTCATTCCCAAATCGATGCGACTGCCGGCGCGCAACCTCCGCGTCTTTGTCGCCGGCGTCGATTGGGACGGGCCGGTGGCCGACAAAACCGAAAGCGCGGTGAAAAAAACTCTCGGCGAGCGCGATCCGGAGGTGCGCGGCACGCCGTTCGTGCTGGCGTTCGCGACGCCGGCGTTCAACGGCTACGGCGCGGTGCAGGAGATGGCGCGCGGCATCGACCGCGCGCTGGCGGGATTGCCGGCGGAGGATCGGCCCTCGGCGTTGGTCTTCGTGCAGAACATCGGCCAGGTGGTCGGCGGCCTGCTGTCGGAAAAGTGGGACATGCCCTGCGTCGATGAGGTGAGCCTCTCCGAGCTGGATTTCATCGACCTGGGCGAGGTGGTCGAAAGCGAAGGATTCCTGCCGGTGGTGATCAAGAGCCTCGCCTTCGGCGTGTGAGATTCGCCGCTGGTTGGACAGTGCAAACCTGGCTATGATAAGAAGCCAACAGCATTGGTGATGCAGAGCGCATCAAGAGGGTGGTCATGAGCGCGGCAAACGGTCTCGAGAGAATGTGGGAAGAGCTGGTCGAGCTGTGCAACGAGCAATTCGACTCGCCGCCGTTCAAGCGGCTGCTCGGCGCGAAATTCACCCGGGCGCGGGCGCAGCACTATTCGATTCAAATGGCCTACTACGTGCAAAACCGCCGCGACTGCTGGGGCTACGTCCAGGGCTCAGCGCCCTTCGAGGTAAAAAAACTCATCTGGCAGCACGAGGAAGACGAGCTGATCGGCCAGAAAGCTCGGGGCAAGATGGATCACATCACCCTGGCCGTGAAAGAAGGCGAGGTGTTCGGGCTCAGCGCCGAAGCCTTCGAGCGCACGGCGCGGCTGGAAGGCGGCGAGGTCTGCTTCAGCGCGTGGATCCGCCTGGCGCAGCGGCCGTGGCTCGAGGCAATCGCCGGTTCGGCGATCCTCGAAATGCGCAACTCGGGCGAGCTCATCCGCGGCGGATCGCTGTCGTCGCGCATCGCCGCCGTGCTCGAGCGCGACCTCGGCGTGCCGATGAAAAAACAGATCAACAACGCCGAGCACGTGGTGATGGACGTGGAACACGCGAATTTATTGATGCAGGTGGCGCGAAAGTATGCCGGCGGCGAAGCCGAGCGGCGCGCGATCCTGCGCGGCGCGCGCGAGAGCCTGATGATCGATCGGGTTTATCGCGGCCATCTCGCCGATATGCTCGAGGCGCTGGCCTAGGCCCGCGAGCGGCCGGCCCCGACGCGGAGAAAACGGCGGAGGAATGATGGATTTGCTGAGCGATTTGCTGAAGACTCTCGACCGCATGGTCAACGACCAGTTCGAAAGCGTCGAGTTCAAAAATTTTCTCGCCGTGCCGCTGACCCTGGAGCGCGGGCGCTTTTACGTGATTCAAAACGCGCTCTACACGAGCAACCGGCGCGACTGCTGGGGCTACGTGCAGGGCGGCGCGCCGCTGGAAGTGAAGCGGGTCATCTGGCAGCACGAGAGCGACGAGCTGGTGAACGATCCGCGCTGCGGCATGGATCACTACGCGCTGACGGTCAAGCAGGGCGAAGTGATCGGCCTCAAGCCCGAGGACTTCGAGCGCGCGGAGATTCCGGCGATGGTGCAGGCCTGTTTTCACGCCTGGCATCATATCGCCATGCACAACCACTGGCTTGCCGCCTACACCGCCTCGCACATGCTCGAGCGGCGCAACAACGGCAAGATCGTCCAGGGCGGCGGCATGTCCTACCGGGTGGGCAAGAAGTTCGAGAACGAGCTCGGCATCAATTTGAAAAAAATGATTTCCCTCGACGTGCACGTGGTGGCCGACACCGACCACTCGGAAAATATTTCGGAGATGTTCGAGCGCTACGTCAGGACCGAAGAGGATCGCGACCTGGTTCTGAAAGGAGCTCGGGAATCCATGGCCATCGATCGCGCCTACCGCGGCGCCCTCGGCTACTACATGGCGCAGGTCCAGTAGCCGCGCCGAATCGGAATCAGGAGGAATCCACGATGATGACGAAGAATTTGAACCTCAACGAGGCCTCGGCCTACGCGCAAAAAAGCCCCTATGAAATCTACCAGGAATGGGAAGGCATTCCGGTCTACAAGGATTTCATCGTTCCCGATCTGCTCAAGCTCGAGCTCGGCGACTGGGCGCGCACGGGCGGTAAAGCGGCCTTCGTGAACATGGACGGCGCCGGCGGCACCTGCGACACGGTGATCGAAGAGATCGCGCCGGGCGGCCAGCTCAAACCCCAGCGGCACATGTACGAAAAGGCGATCTTCATCCTCGAAGGCCAGGGCGCGACGACGATCTGGAACGAAGGCGGCAAGAAGCACACGCTCGAGTGGCAGCGGGGCAGCCTGTTTTCCACGCCGCTCAACACCTGGCACCAGCACTTCAACGCCCAGGGCGGCGCGCCGGTGCGGATGATTTCTTTGACCGATGCGCCGGTGATCGTCAACCGCTACCGCAATCTCGATTACATCTTCAACAACAATTTCGTTTTTGCCGATCGCTACAGCGGCGGCGCCGACGAATGGGGCAAGGGCGGCCGCTACATTCCGGAAGTGAAGCGCGGCCGGGTGTGGGAGTCGAACTTCATCGCCGATCTGTGGGGCTTTCAGCCCAAGGATTACAAAGAGCGCGGCGGCGACAACCGCACCACGCTGTTCGAGTTCGTCGACAACACCATGAGCGCTCATCTCTCGGAGTTTCCCGTCGGCAAATACAAAAAAGCGCACCGCCACGGCGCCGGCGCGCACATCGTGATGCTTACCGGCGCGGGGTACTCTTTTCTCTGGCCCGAAGGCGGCTATGCCAACAAGCGGCGGGTCGAGTGGGGGCGCATGAGCATGTTCGTGCCGCCCATGCAGTGGTGGCACCAGCACTTCAATCCCGGACCCGAGCCGGCCCGCTATCTGGCGCTCAAGCCCTGGGGTTTCAAGTTCAACGTCGAAGATTTGAAAGACACCGGCGAGGACGTGAAAAAAGGCGGCGCGCAGATCGAGTACGAAGATCAGAATCCGGAAATCCACCAGGTCTTTCTCGGCGAATGCGCCCGGCGCGGCGCCGAGGCGCGCATGCCGATGTTCGCGGCCTGATTCTGTTTTTCGCGTAATCCCGGAGATTTGCGGAGCCGGCGTGGAAAGTCGCGCCGGCTCTTCCTTTTTTGGCGGCAAGTCCGCTCAGGATTTTTCGAGAACCGTTTTTGCTGGTAAATCGGCACGTTTGCCGGTATAATCTGATTCTAAGGACGCGCTATGCCCGTGCAGCCAGCAAAAGCCAGCTCAGCCCAGGCCGGATTCACGCTGCTCGAATTGATCGTGGTCGTCGCGGTGCTGGGCATTCTCGCCGCGATCGCGATCCAGCAATTTTCGCTTTTTCGCAGCCGCGCGATGGACACCGCCATGCGCTCGGACCTGAAAAATGCGGCCCTGGCGATGGAGAGTTATTACGGCGAATTTCTGGATTACCCGACGAGCCTGAACGCCATTCAGCTCGTCGGCTACCGCAAAACCAGCGGCGTGACTTTGACGATCAACGTGACCTCGCCGTCGTCTTTCACTTTGACCGCGGCCATGCCCAACGGCACCCAGCCGAGCTTCAGCTTCGACAGCACCACCGGCCTGATCAATTGATCGCGCGCAGCGCCGGCCCGCTGTGTGTTTTTATTCCGGCGCCTTTCTACTTCGGCGTGCGCAGGAAAAAGGTTTGGCCGGTCACGAACCTGGTCGCATCGGAAAGCAGGTAGCGCACCAGACCGACTATCTCGAACTTGTGGGTGAGCCCGTCCATTAGCGGCGGAATCTCCTCGCGCTTGCGAAATTGCTCGTCGCTGTAGCCGATGCGCGACATGGGCGTGTCGGTGGCGCCGGGGCAGACGCAGTTCACCAGGATGTTGTCCGGCGCGAGCTCGACGGCGAGCGACTTGGTGAACGCGATCACGCCGGCTTTCGACGCGGCGTAGTGCGCGGAGCGCGGCGCGCCGGCGACGCCGCGGCCCGAAGCGATGCTCAAGATCCGGCCTTCCCTGCGCGGGATCATGTGTCTGGCCGCGGCCTGGGCGCAGAGAAACACGCCTTTGAGATTGATGCGCATCAACCGGTCCCAGACCTCCTCCGGCATATCGATCACGGGAATGCGATCCATCACGCCGGCGCCGCAGAAGGCGTAATCGACCTGGCCATATTTCGCGATTGCCTGGCTCATCATTGCCGCGACGCTTTGCGGATCGCCGACATCGACTTTGACGGCGATGGCGTCGCCCCTGGCCGCGCGGATTTCCGCCGCGACTTTTTCCGCCGCGTCGGCGGCGTAATCGGCGACCACGACGTTCAAGCCGTCGGCGGCCAGGCCGCGGCAGATGTCCGAACAGATGCCGCCGGCGCCGCCGGTGACGAGAATGGTTTTGCTCATGGCGAAGCGCTCCTTCGATTGCGATTTTTTCGCGAAGCTATCATTGACGCAATCGCGGCGCAAATTTCACCGCGATTGGCGCGGCGTCAGTGGACGCGCGTCGCGTCGCTCGAGGGCGGCGGCTCAGGGGAGGGCCGGTGCAGAATGCGCGCCAGGATTTCCAGCCCGTTCACCAGGCGCGGTCCCGGCCGGCTGAAGTAGGCGCTGCCGTTGAAGGCGTAGACGTTTTCGCGCTGCACCGCCGGCAATTCATCCCAGCCCGGGAGCGCGCGCAGCGGCTCCGATTCCTTCACCGCGCGGCGCTCGTCGAAGCCGCAGGGCATCAGCAGCAGCATGTCGGGCTTGGCATCGACGATGCTCCGCCATGGCACTTGGAAGGACGGCTCGCCGGCGCGGCCGAGCGCGTCCTGTCCGCCGGCGAGCGCGACCATTTCCGGCACCCAGTGGCCGGCGACGTAGAGCGGATCGAACCATTCGAGACAGACCACGCGCGGGCGATAGCCGGGCTCGCGGTAACCGATCTGCTCGATGCGCGCGCGCAGCTCGCAGACGACTTTCTCGGCGCCGGCCTCGCGTCCGGTGGCGGCGCCGACGCGAACGATGTCGCTCAGCACGTCGCTCAGCGAGCGCGGGTTGAGCGACACGATCGCCGGCGCGCGCGGCAGGGCCGCCGCCGCTTTCACCACGTCGTTGTAATCGAGCGCGCAGACATCGCAGAGACCCTGGGTAAGAATCACGTCGGGAGCGGCGTCGAGAAAAGCCGGCTCGTCGATGCGGTAGAGGCCTTTGCCGGCCTGAAGCAGCTCGCCGACCTTGCGATCGATCTCCGCGCTCGACATCCGCTTGGGATCGATGGCGCTTTGCACCACGACCGGCTTTTGCTTCGCTTCGTGCGGGTAATCGCATTCGTGGGTGACGCCGACGATCTGATCGCCGAGGCCGAGCAGGTAGGCAATCTCCGTCGCGCCGGGCAGCAAAGAGCAGATGCGCATGGGTCGTCATTAGCCGAAAAAACTCGATTATGCCAGCGATAAAAATATCGCGCCGCGCGGCGAGCTGATCGCCGCTGAGCCGCTCGCCCGGCGGATCTATGCCGTGAAACAATGCGCGCCGGCGGGCTTCAGATGCCGGCGTACCATTCGTAGCCCTGGTCTTCCCAGTAGCCGCCCTTGCCCTGGCCGATGCTTTTCAGATCGGCGACGAATTCGAGGGCGCGGATGTATTTGGCGTGCTTGTAGCCGAGCTGCGTCTCGACCCGCAGGCGCAGCGGCGCGCCGTTGTCGATCGGCAGCGGGCGGTCGTTGAGCTCATAGGCGAGGATCGTTTGCGGGTGAACCGCATCGACGAGATCGATGCTTTCATAATACAAATTGCCGTCGCCGTCGCTGTCCATGCAGCGAAAGACGACGTAACGGGCCTGCGCAGTCGGCTTGACCCGATGCAGGATTTCTTCCAGGCGCACGCCTTTCCATTTGCCGATGACGCTCCAGCCTTCGACGCAGTCGTGGCGCGTGATCTGGGTGCGCGCCGGCATGGCTTGCAGCTCTTGGAGAGAAAAGCGCGCCGGCTGCTCGACCAGGCCGGAGACTTCCAGGCGCCATTTCGTCCAGCGATTCTGCGCGTCGGCGCTGTAGTCCATGGTGAGCGGCGGCGGATTGCCGTTGGCGCGAAACGCGGGCGAAATATCGGCGGGGCTGAATTCCTGGGCGAGCTTGCCGCGCCGGGTGAGAAGACGCTGGGCGCGCCGGCTGGCGCCTTCGGCCGACTCGAGCAAGGATTGAACGTGTTTGTTCTGGCTGACGGCGTCGAAAAATTTTTCGCAGCCGCTCAGCATCAAGCTCGCGCCGGCGCCGAGCAAAAGTCTGCGCCGGGACAGTCTAGGATTCCAGGTCGGCATCGGGTTCGCTCTCCTTGGACGCCGCGGGCTCGGCGCGGCGCGCCTCGACCGGCCGCGCCGGCGCCGCGGGTTTTTCGCGATACCAGCCGGTGGTCATGGAACGCATGTTGTTGAAAAATCCCTGGGTCAAGACCATGAACACGTGGCCGAGCGCGAAGCCAAGAAAGCCGAAGGCGAGGATGAAATGAATCGCGCGCGCCGATTGCCGCCCGCCGAAAGCCGCGGGCAGCCAGTGCACGGCGACATCAAGCTGCGGCGACATGGCCATGCCGCTCAGCAGGATGAGCGGCGCGAGCAGCGCGAACACCGCGGTGTAGGCGATTTTTTGCAGCGGATTGTATTCGCCTTCCTGGGGCGAATTTTTTCTGAGATGGAGATAGTAGGCGATCATCGCCGGGGCTTTGCGTAGATCGCGCGGCGTGACCAGAAATTTGCGCAGGTGTCCGACGGCGAGGTTGTACATCACGTACAGCGCGCCGGTGAGGGCCAGGAGCCAGCCGAAAAAGAAATGCCAGCGGCGCGCGGCGGCGAGCGAGTAATAGCCCGGCACCGTGAGCCAGCTCGGAAAGGCGCGCGCGGCGGGCCCGAATACGCCCGGCTGGACGCCGAGAAATCCCGTGGTATCGATCCGCCGGCCGTATAACTCGACGAAGCCGCGCGCGTCGCCGTCGTCCTGGGCCGCGCCGATGGCGAAGAACGCCTTGTCCGGCTCCGAGGTGCTGCCCCAATAAAGCCGCGGGTGGGCGTTGAAGATCTGCAGCCCGCTCATGAACAGGATCATCAGCGCCAGCGCGCTCAGCCAGTGGGCGAGCCGCGTGATCCGGTTATGCCGGTAAACCAGCGCAGCCCCGGGCCGCGCGCTTTGTGCGGAGTTCTCTTCCATCGCCGGGCTCTTTGATTACATCACTTAGAGTGCGCCGGAGCAAGAAAGGTTGCGGCGCGCAAAAGTATCGGGAGCGATAAGAAAGGCGCTCCCGGGGGCCGAAATTGACCGCGGGCTTCGGTTATTTGCCGTACTGCTGAATGAGCTTTGCGATCAGCGCGGTCCAGCCGGTCTGGTGGCTGGCGCCGATACCGGCGCCGTTGTCGCCGTGAAAATATTCGTAGAAAGGAATCAGATCGCGCCAGTGCGGATCGCTCTGGAACTTTTCCACGCCGCCGAACACCGGGCGCCGGCCGCGCTCGTCGCGCAGAAATATGGCCGTGAGGCGCTGCGAGATCTCGCCCGCGACGGTCCACAGGTCGGTCCATTGGCCCGAGCCGGTCGGGCATTCCACCTGATAGTGATCGCCCAGAAAGAAGTGAAATTTTTGCAGCGACTCGATCAGCAAATAGTTCACGGGAAACCAGATCGGCCCGCGCCAGTTGGAGTTGCCGCCGAAGAGTCCGGTGCTCGACTCGGCGGGCTCGTAATCGACGCGGTACTCGGTGCCGTTGACCGGCAGCTTGTAGGGATGCTCGAGATGATAGCGCGACACCGCCCGGATGCCGTAGGGCGAGAGAAACTCGTTTTCGTCGAGCATGTAGGCGAGCACGCGCTTGAGCCGATGGCGGTTGACCAGGGACAGAAACCGCCGCGGCCCGTCGTCGGTGGACTGGGTCTCGACGTGCTCGCCCAGGGCGGGGCGGTTCTCGATGAACCACTGCATGCGGCGCTTGAAGCCGGGAAGCTTGTCGACGATCTCCGAATCGAGGGTTTCCACGGCGAAGAGCGGAATCAGCCCGACCATCGAGCGGATTTTCAGCGGCATCGCCTGGCCGTTGTCCCGGTGCAGCACGTCGTAGTAGAAACCGTCGCTGCGGTCCCACAGCTCGATGTTCTGCCCGCCGAGGTTATTCATCGCCTCGCAAATGTAGACGAAGTGCTCGAAGAATTTGCTGGCGACGTCTTCGTAAGCGGGGTTCTCGCGGGCGAGCTCGAGCGCGATGGCGAGCATGTTCAGGCAGTACATGCCCATCCAGCTGGTGGCGTCGGACTGCTCGAGGTGGCCGCCGGTGGGAAGCGGCGCGCTGCGGTCGAAAACCCCGATGTTGTCCAGGCCGAGAAAGCCGCCCTGAAAAACGTTGCGGCCTTCGGTGTCTTTGCGGTTCACCCACCAGGTGAAGTTGAGCAAAAGCTTCTGGAAAATTCTTTCGAGAAATTTTCGATCCGCGGCGCCGCGCCGCTTCATTTCGACTTTGTACACGCGCCAGGCGGCCCAGGCGTGCACCGGCGGATTGACGTCGCCGAACGCCCATTCATAGGCCGGGAGCTGGCCGTTCGGATGCATGTACCACTCGCGGGTCATCAGCAGAAGCTGTTCCTTGGCGAAATCCGGATCGACCAGCGCGAGCGCGATGCAGTGAAACGCCAGGTCCCAGGCGGCGTACCACGGATATTCCCACTTGTCCGGCATGGAAATCACGTCGGCATTGTACAGGTGGCGCCATTCGTGGTTGCGCCCGGTGAGGCGCTCGGGCGGCGGCTCGGGGCCGGCGGGATCGCCTTTCAGCCAGCGGTTGAGATCGTAATGATAAAACTGCTTGCTCCACAAAAGTCCGCCGAGCGCCTGGCGCATGACGTTTTGCCGATCGGGCGCGATGCCGGCCGGAATAATGCTCTGATAAAACTCGTCGGCTTCGGCGCGCCGCTGGGCGATCTCGGCATCGAAGCTTCCGTTCAGGCCTTCGGCGCCCGCGGGCGCCGAGGGCGAAAGCCGAAGGCGCAGCACCGTCGATCCCCCGGCGGGCACCGTGCGCGCGCAATGGGCCGCCGCCTTGGTGCCGCAATCGTCCGGGTTCACCGCCGTAGGGACGCCGCGCACGACGAAGTCGTGAATGCCGTCTTTGACGTAAGGGCCGGAGCTTTCGAAATTGAACACGCGCCGGTAGTTGGTCTCGTTTTCGGTAAACAAGAGATGGGGCGCGCCCTCGCAGTAAAGCCAGCGGGCGCCGTAGTAGTAGTGATCGATCTTGATCGCCGCGACTTCGGCGGACGGCTCGCGCCGGAGCTTGGGCTTGCGCTCGTCGAGCCCCCACGACCAGGTGTTGCGAAACCACACCGTCGGCAGCAGATGGATTTCCGCGGCGTCGGGACCGCGGTTGACGGCCTCGATGCGGATCAGAATATCTTCCGGCGCGGCTTTGGCGTATTCGACAAACACGTCGAAGTAGCGGTCCTCGGCGAAAACTCCGGTGTCGATCAATTCGAACTCGAGGTCTCTCTTGCCGCGCCGGCGGTTTTCTTCCAGCAGTTGCGCGTAGGGGAATTCGCGCTGGGGATACTTGTAGAGAAACTTCATGTAGGAGTGCGTCGGCGTGGAGTCGAGGTAAAAATAATATTCCTTCACGTCCTCGCCGTGGTTGCCCTGGTGGCCGTCGAGGCCGAAAAGCCGCTCCTTGAGAATCGGATCTTTGCCGTTCCACAGCGCCAGCGCAAAACAGATGAACTGGTGGCGGTCGCAGATGCCGCCCAGGCCGTCTTCGCCCCAGCGGTAGGCGCGGCTGCGCGCATGCTCGTGGGGAAAATAATCCCATGCGGTCCCGTGCGGGCTGTAATCTTCGCGCACGGTGCCCCACTGGCGCTCGGACAAGTAGGGCCCCCAGCGCTTCCAGTTGGCTTTGCGCGCGCGGTCTTCGCGCAGTCGCAGTTCTTCGGCAGTCATGGGTCGGTCGGAAGCTTTGAGTGATGTTCCCGGCGCTATTGTAGCACATCCCTCTCAAGAGCCCGATAGGGTGCTCGGCTCAAGGCCCAAGCAGGCGCGCCGGCGGCCGGAAAGGATTTGCATCCTGGGCTCCTCGGGCGATTGTTAGATGCGCGCGCTTGGCGCGGCGATGCGCCGCCGGGCGGTTTTTTTTCCGGCGAGCACCCGGCGCTCGAGGCGCAGCAATTCGCCCAGCGACCAGGTTTGAAACGGGCAGCCGCGCGGCGTGTGCGGCGGCTCGGCGTCGGCGATCTCGCAGACGTGGCCGAGCCCGGCGTGATTCAAATGCTCAAGCAGCGGCTCGAGAAAGCGCGCGCGCGCCTCGCTCCCGGCGTCCGCGCCGCCGCCGCGCGCGCGCAGCCAGGCTTCGACGAAGGGACCGATCAGCCAGGGCCAGACGGTGCCCTGATGATAGGATGCGTCGCGCTCGCTCACGCCGCCTTGATAGCGCGGCGCGTAGCCCGGCTCGCCGGGGGCGAGCGAGCGCAATCCCAGCGGCGTCCAGAGCCGGCGCTCGACGGCTTCGACGATGCGGCGCGCCGGCGCGCCGTCGATAAGCTGCAGCGGCAGGCCGCCGACGGCGAAGATCTGATTGGGCCGGAAAGAAGAGTCGATTTTCCCCGGCTCGTGATCCGCGTCGATCACGTCGTGGAGGCAGCCTTGCTCGGCGTTCCAGAAGCGCCGGCGAAAATTTTCCAGACCGCGCGCCAGCGGCTCCTTCCAGTTGGCGTTGAACTCGCTGCCAATCCACAGCGCGTTCAGCCATAGCGCCTCGACTTCCACCGGCTTGCCGATGCGCGGCGTGATCACCCGGTCGCCGACTCTGGCGTCCATCCACGTGAGCTGGACGCCCGGAACGCCGGCGGCAAGAAGAGCGTCGCGGTCCATGCGGATGCCGAAGCGGGTGCCGCGCGCGTAGCCGGCGAGAATCGCCGCGATCGCTCTTTGCAGCGCAGCCTTTTGCGCCGCGGCAATTTTTCCTCTCGAAGCTTTCGCCGCCGCAAGAAAATCGTGGACCGCGATCACGTACCACAGCGCGGCGTCCACGGAGTTGTACTCGGGCTCGGCGCCGCGGTCGGGAAAGCGGTTGGGCAGCATGCCTTCGGACACGGCGCCGGCCCATTCGAGCAGAATGTCGCGCGCGTCGTCGAGCCTGCCGGTGGCGAGGCAGAGGCCGCGGAGAGCGATGAAGGTGTCCCGTCCCCAGTCGGTGAACCACGGATAGCCCGCGACGATGGTCTTGCCCTTGCCGCGCTGGACCAGGTAGGCGTCGGCGGCGCGATCGAGCGGCGTCGCAAAAGTGCCGCGGCGGGTTTTTTCCGCAAAGCGCAGCCGGGCAATCAGTTGTTCTACGTCCTGCTCGGCGATCAGGCTTGCGCCGGCCAAGCCTTCGGCGGCAAAGATCAAAACGGCCTCGCCGGCGCCGAGATCGAAGCTGAACGCGCCGGGCGCGGCGAGATCCTCGCTGAAATCGAGGCCGCGCTCGCGCTCCTGCTCGTAGATAAAATTTCTGTACCAGTCGGGCTCGTGGCGATAGACGCCGTTGTGACGCGCGACGATCCCGGGAATGCCCGGGTACGGATGCCACACCGCCCGCGTCGCCGAGATGTCGGGTGCAAAACGAAAGGCGCCGTTCTCGTGATGCAGCGAATGATAATCGCGGCCGGAAAAAAACGGGCGCACGATCAGCGCAGCCGTTGCCGGCGCGTTTACGAGCCGCCACGAGAGCGCGACCAGCGCGGCGCCGTGGACGGCGAAAATTTCCTGCTCGAGCGCGCTGCCGTTTTCGAGGGCAAAGGTCCACTTCGGCCACGGCTCGCGCGCGAATGCGGCGATGCGCCGGCTGCCGTCGGGATGCACGACGTTGGCGGGATAGAGCTGCGAGGAAAGCGCGAATTTTCCGCGCCCGGTCTCGATCCAGGCATCCAGACCGTTGACCAGCACCAATCGGCCGGCGGGCGGCTCGGCCGCCGCGAGCAGCAACGCGTGGTAGCGCCGCGTGCGCACGCCGGAGACGGTGCCCGACGCGAAGCCGCCCAGGCCGTCGGCTTCGAGCCACTCCTGCTGTCTCATTTCAATCGGATCGGCCACGCTTCTCCTTTCGACCAACCCCTCGCCGATTTCGCTCGGCGAGGGCCGCCCTCGCTGCTGGATTATTTTACTTTTCGATAAATTGTAAACCGCGGCCGTCGGAATCGCGAGCGAGAAAGCGCGTTGCGAAAGCGCAACCGTTATGGGAAAGCGCGGCCGAAGGAAAAAGTAAAAAGTAAAAGTTAAAAAGCAAGGCACAAATCCCGGAATTGACCTTTTTCATTTTGCCTTTTTACTTGAGTCTTTCCTGTAAATGGCCGCCCACGCGCAGCGCGTTGGCCATGATCGTGAGCGCCGGGTTGACCGCGCCGCTGGAAACGAAGAAGCTGCCGTCGACGACATAGAGATTGTCGAGGTCGTGCGCTTTGCAGTTAACATCGAGAGCGCTGGATTCGGCATCCTTGCCGAAGCGCACCGTGCCGACCTGGTGCGCTACGCCGGCAAGCGGAATGCGCTGGCCGACAAACAGATTGCGCGAAAACAGTCCCTCGTGACACTCGTGGCCGTGAACTTTGCAGCGTCTTTGCTGCTGCATGAGCTCCTTTAATTTCGTGATCAGCCGGCGGTGGCCTTCTGCGTTGTTCGGTGTGTAACTGAGAACGATGTTGCCTTCGCGATCCACCGTCACGCGGTTGTTCGGATCGGGCAAGTCTTCGGAGGTCAGCCAGAAGTCGAGCGAGTGCTTCGCCATCAGATCGAGCGTCCAGCCCGGCGCGAGCGCGGGTGCGCCGGCTTTCAAGGTTTCGCCGTCGAGCTTGCCGACGAACGAAATGTGGCCCATCGGGAGATTCCAGCCCGGCGCGCCGAAATAAAAATCGTTGACCGACAGCGATTTCTGAAAGATCGTCGGGTTCGGACACTTCGACAGGGCCATCAACACGGAGTTCACGTGCCCCATGTAATGGCGCCCGACCACGTCCGAGCTGTTGGCGAGGCCGCGCGGGTGCCGGTCGTTGGCCGAGCGCAGCAGCAGGGCGGCGGAATTGATCGCGCCGCAGGCAACGACGACGATATCCGCCGAAAGCTCCTCGCGGCCGCCGTTTCGCCGGAGGACAACTTTCGAAACGCTGCGACCCAAACTGTCGGTGACGAGTTTTTCCACGTAGCTGTCGGTCCTCAGCGTGACGTTGGGATATTTCAGCGCCGGGTCGACGGCACAGACCTGCGCGTCGGACTTGGCCGAAACGAGACAGGGGAAGCCGTCGCAGGTGGCGCAGCGGATGCATCGGCTCGCGTGCGGGTTTTTTTCATCGAGCATGACGCCGAGCGGCGTGTGGAACGGGCGTAATCCGAGACTTTCAAAATCGTCGGATAGTTGCTGTAGCCGCGGCTCATGGCTGACCGCCGGATGCGGGTAAGGCGCGCTGCGGCGCGGCTCGGTGGGGTCTTCGCCGGCGTTGCCGTGCACATGATAGAGCCGTTCGGCTTCGCCGTAGAAAGGCTCCAGATCGTCGTAGCCGATCGGCCAGGCCGGCGAGATGCCGCCGTGGTGCTTGATCTCGCCGAAGTCTTCCTTGCGCAGTCGGAACAGCGCCGCGCCGAAAAATTTGGTGTTGCCGCCGACGTAATAGTTGGTGTGCGGATGAAGCTCCTTGCCGTCCTTGTCGTGCCATTTTTCTTTGGTCTGATATTTTCCTTGGAGATTGACCGCGCGCGGGTCCCAGTTGTCTTTTTCTCGCGGCACGTAGTGGCCGCGCTCGAGGATGAGAATCTTCTTGCCGCTCGGCGCAAGCTTGTAGGCGAGGGTCCCGCCGCCGGCGCCGCTGCCGATGATAATAACGTCGTAATGATTGCTTTGGGCCATGGCGTTTTTCCCGAAGGTTTAGAGGTCTCGATGCGCTTATTAAGGATGCGAGGCAATTTAACCGCAAAGAGCGCAAAAGGGGAAAGATCTTCGGGCGAGGCCGAAGCGCAAGCGTAATTCAGGAGGCGGCGGATGCGCGGCCCGAATTGCGCCTTGCTCCATCGCGGGTGCAAGAGGTGGTGCAGTCCCCCGGGATCATTTCTAAATTTTTGCCTTCGCCGCGGCGCGCTCGGCCGGCTGCAAAGCCGCCTGGCCGAAGTTCACGCCGAAGCGCGCGCACCAGATCGCGACGTTTTTGTATTTGCGCAAATCGGCGTCGGCGGGAATCGTGTAATTCTGATCGCCGATGTTGCCTTTGATGCTGCCGAGATCGATGAAGCCCGCCGCTTTGACCGCGTCGTTGCCTTTTTCGACCTTGTCGGCGGTCAGGTAGACGTGCACGTCGGGGCCGTTGGAAGTCTCGAAACGAGTCAACCTCAAAGTGCGCGTGCCGTCGGCGAGCCGATAGATCGCGGCCAGGCCCTTGGTTTGGTGCGCAAGGCTCGTGAAGTTGCCTTCGCCCAGAATCACCGGACCTCGCTCGATCGCCGCCCGCGCCGCGCCGCCGGGAAATTCCTCGCTGACGGCTTTGTCGATAAACAAAAGCTCGGGCCGAAACGCGTACCAGGCGAACGCCAGCACGGCGGCGGCAAGTATCAAGATATTGCGTTTGGTCATGGAGATTCCTCCGCTATGGATCAAGCGTTTTTTGACCATCCCGCATTCCGTGCGGGATGAATAAAGCTTGCAGATTAGATGACGGGGGAGGGGAAAGAGTTGCAGACAGCGGCCTCAGCTCGATTCAAGGTGCGCAAGCATGAGAATCCTGATCGCCAACGACGACGGTATTTACAGTCCGGGAATTCTGGCGCTGGCGGAAATCGCTCCGCGTTTCTGCGCAGTGCGCATCGTGGCGCCCGACGTGGAGCAGTCCTCGGCCGGCCATGCGATCCCCGGCTGGCGTCCGCTCACCTACAAGCGCACGCCGATCAAAAATTTCGAAGCCTACCGGGTGAACGGCACGCCCGCGGATTGCGTCGTGCTCGGCGTGCACAACTGGGGAAAAGTCGATGTGGTGCTTTCCGGCATCAACCTCGGCAGCAATCTGGGGAATTCCATCTGGCACTCGGGCACGGTGGCGGCAGCGAAGCAGGCGACCCTGCTGGAGCTGCGCGGCATCGCGCTCAGCATGCCGGCGACCCAGGAAGAGCCCAACTTCGACATGCTCCACGGCGCCATCGACAGGGTTCTGGAAATCCTGTTCAAAGACCCGCAGCTCAAGCTGATCAACGTCAATTTCCCCGACGTGGAGTCGAAGGGGCTGCGCTGGACGCGTCAATCCGTCCGCCACTACAACGGCAAGGTCGTGCCGGGCGAAGATCCGATGGGCCGCAAACACTTCTGGTTCAGCGTGGCGCCGATCGAAGGCACGGAAGCAGGCACGGACCGCTGGGCGGTCGAGCAGGGCTACGTGTCGATGACGCCGCTGCGCATCGATCTGACCGCCGAGAAAGATCTCGCCGCCGTGGCCCGGTAAATTTTTTCCCATGGTTGTCGGTGTTTTTACTCCGCCGTCAGTGAAATACCGGCACTGCGAAATTTTCTTCGGCCGAAAAAGCTCGAAATTGCAGAGGCTTTGCTCTGGCATAACGCTTGCGGCCTCTCGTTTCAGGAATTCGAAACAAGGAGGGCCTATGAACTGGGAACAGGTCGCCGGACAGTGGAAGCAATTCAAGGGCAAAGCGAAAGTGAAATGGGGAAAACTGACCGACGATGAGATCGACGTGATCGAAGGCAAGCGCGACCAGCTTGTGGGAAAAATTCAGGAGCGCTACGGCATCCAGAAAGCCATGGCCGAAAGAGAAGTCGATGACTGGGTCAAACAATTCTAACCGTCCCGCAGCCAGCCGCTCCGTCGAAAGCCGCGCACGCGGCTGACGGAGCGGCTCCCACCGCAAAATAAAGCTCAGGAGGGAACGCGATGGCTGCCAGAGCGCGAGCTCGAACAAATCCGCGTCGCTGGTCGCAGCGCGCAACTGAAACCAGCAACGCGCTCGATCTCAGCAAAGGAGTTTTTTCCAAAGCCAGCCCGAGCGCGATTGCGCGCTCGCTCAAACGCTCGGCCGAGCAAAGCCGGCGGCGCAAGAGCGCCTCGTTGCGCTCGGCGCTGTCGCTGCTGACTTTCTATATCAGCCGCGCCGGACGCAATTTGCCCAAACGCCGCCGGGCGCGGCTCGAGTCGGCCAAAAAAGAACTGCGCCGTCTTTACGGCCAGCCGGCCCGCTAATCCGAGGCAATTCCCGCCTCATGCTTTCATGCCGGAAAAGCTGTTCACGGTCGCGTGCAGGTTGCGCGCGAAATCCGTGGCGCCCTGGGTGCTCATGTGAAACGCCGAGCGGCTGTATTCCTTGAGCGCGAGCACGGCGGCGAGCGGCATCTTTTTCAGATGATCCACCAGAACCGCGACCGCGCCGTCGAGCGCGCGCGCCGCCACGACATTGCTGACCAGACCGAACGTCAGAGCTTGATGCGCGTCGATTTCCTGGGCCGAGTACATCATGAACGTGGCCGCCTTGCGCGGCATCCGATCGACCAGGGCGGAAAAAGCGATGGTCGGCATGATGCGATGGGCGGTTTCGGGAAATGAAAAACGCGCCGCGTCGCCGGCGAGGGTGATGTCGCAGAGCGCGGCGAGCGCGCAGCCGAGACCGACGGCGCGGCCTTGAACGATGCCGAGAATCGGCGCCCGGCAATTGCGAAAGGCGCCGTAGAGATTGAAAATCGTCTCGGCGCGATCGCGCACCGCGTAGGCTTCCACGGGATTCGGCGGCTGTTGACCCATCGCTTCACGCCCAAGACAAAAATCATCGCCGGCGCCTTTGAAAAGAATCAGCCGCGCCTGCTTCGATGCGCCGTTGAACATCTCCGTCACCTGCGCCCAGGTTGCGTCCGTTTGACGATTGCCGGCCTCGGGCCGATTTAACGTGATCGTAACGACGTCGCCCGCCTGTTCCATCAATACCGCGTCTGCCATCGATCGCTCCTTTGAGTGAAGTGTCTCTCGACTGTAGAAGAGCGCCGCGCGCGTTGTCAACGGCAGGAACGGCGTGCTGCGATCCTCATCAGTTGCCGTATTCTTCGTCACAGGGCCGGGCCGCCGTTGCCGGGCGGCATGAACAATCGTTGAGCAGCGCGTGAGCGCAAAACCGGCAGGGCTATTTTTTGGGCCGATAGTTGCGAAGAAATTCTCGGATCGGCAGCGGCATGCCAATTGCTCATTGTTCTTTTCGTAAACCAGCGAAGGCAACGGGGCCTTCAAAAGCGGCAAAGGCGCGCGAACAATTTCGGCGCCTTTCTTTTTGTCCGGAAGCCGGAGAGCGAAAGCAATGATTGAACGCAAGTCCCAAGAATACGCGGCGGGCGCGCGGCGGCGCCGGTCATCGGCGATTCTCGCAATCGTCGTCGGCGTTTTTCTCCAGCCGGGAACCCTCCGCGCAAGCGACGACGACGACCGCTACAGCAGCTGGTTTTTTACCGCCGAGGAGGTGACGGCGGCCTATCAGTACCAGCAGAATTACGGCGAGCGCCTGCGTTATCCGTTGCGCGCGGGCGGGTGTCTTTTGCGCGGCGCCGGCGCGTTCGTGACGGCATACCGGCGACAGCCTGTGGCGGTTTCCTGCCGTTTCGTGCTCGAAGTCGCGCGCCATTTGAAAGAGATGCTCGCCGCCGGCGCGGCGAAATTTCTTTTTCCTCTCGACGCCGATCACGGCCATCTCGGCGTGCCGCTCGAGGCATGGAACCGCAAGTACAAAAATCTGCCCGTGGAGCAAGTGTTCCCGGCCATTCTCGGCGAGCCCGGGCTGGTCGTCCTCTATCACACCGCCGAGCACCTGCGGGTTACCGATCGCCGGACCGGCGCGGTCAACGCCGAGGCCAAAACGTGGCAGGAGAAGCGCAACGTGCTGGGATATTTCGACGGACGGCCGATCGAAATTCTGCCGCCCGATCCTCGCGGGGCGGGCGTGGCCATGCCGGAGAGCTACTATTCCTACGGCGGCTTCAGCTTTCTCGCGAGCCCGCGCGGCGAGCTCTATCTTCCCGCCGGCCCGAACATGATCACCTTCGACATCGCCTTTGACTCCAGCGCCTTCGACGACGCCGACGAGCGCCACGCGTTCTCCGGCGATCCCGGCGCGATGCCCGGGGCGAAGTAGGGCCGGGCGCGCGCCCGGCGATTTTTTTTCGCCGCCGCGATTCCGCGCCCCTTCGCCGATCCTTGCCAACGCGCGCCGCCGCTCCTAGAATGCGGCCATTCGCTGGATCCCTTTCGCGACGAGGAGGAGACTCATGGCCGAACAGGTTTTGCAAGGAAGCTGTCTGTGCCGATCGGTGCGCTACGAAGTGACCACGCCGTTCATGCGCTTTGGCCACTGTTACTGTTCGCGCTGCCGCAAGGCGACCGGCGGGGTGCGCTCGACCAACATCGCCGTGCCGATCGCGCAGTTTCGCTGGACCCAGGGGGAAGCTCTGGTCAAGCGCTTCGATTTGCCGGAAGCGAAAAGTTTCGCGCGCCAGATCTGCGGCAATTGCAATTGCCCGGTGCCGCATGCGTCGCGCGACCGCACGCGCGTGATCGTGCCCGCGGGCACGCTCGACGACGTTCCGCCCGGCAAACCGTCGGCGCACGGCCACTGGAGCAGCCGGGTGAGCTGGGTCGAAATCGACGAGTCCGAGCTGCCGTGCACCGATTGAAGCAGGCGCTTGCCGCCGCCATCCCTTCAATCCGCAACCCGAAATCCCGTCGATGAGTTGGCGCCGCGTAACTCAACGCGTGCTTTCAGCGGCAAGCCGTCTCAATGCAGAAGAGCGTGAGCGATCAGCTCGAAGGCGACCACGGCCAGGGTGATCAACGATGCGCCGAGCACGATCGCAGTGCGGCGTTTTTCGAGGGCGGTCATGGCGAGCAGGTGGGCCGGAACTCTCGCGGCCGAGCGCAGCTGGCGCGCGCGCCGGAGTGTGTAAAGATTGGCCGCCGCGGCGGCCGCGGCGAGGACCAGCACCGGCAGACGCAGCGCGCTTTGATCGAGGAAGGCGAGCGCGCCGGCGAGGCCGAAAAGACCGCCCGCTCCGAGCGCCACCGCCAGCGGCCCGATCAAAGTCGTGATCGCGCAGGGCGCGCCGAGAATGCCGAACACGATCGCGCCCAGGCTCAGGCGCTGCGCATTCGGATTCTCTGCGGCATCGCTCGCCAGCGGTTGGCTGGCATCGCCCTGCAAACGAAAAGCGGTCACCGGATCGCGAAATCCCTTGAGCCGGACTTCCTCGGATTTCGCCCCGGGAAAATCCGCGGCGTGGCGCGCGTAGCCTTCGCGATCGATCAGGATTTCGCCGGCGCCGGCCTTGGCCTGGAGCCGCGCCGCGAGATTCACCACCTCGCCGATGGCGGTGTAGTCCTTGGAATCGTCGGAGCCCAGACGGCCCACGCGGGCGTGGCCGGTGGCGATGCCGACCGACGCCTGAAGCGGCCGGGACAGACGCGCGCCGAGACTTTTCATCTCCGCTTCCACCTCCACGGCCGCGGCGATGGCGCGCCGCGCGTGGTCGGCGCGCCGGATCGGCACGTTGAACAGCGCCATCACCGCGTCGCCGACATATTTGTCGATGAACGCGCCATGCTTGACCAGCACGTCGGTCGCCATCCGCAAAAATGCGTCCACCACCTCGTGGGTTCTCTCCGCGCCGAGCTCCTGGGTCAGCTCGGTGAACGATGAGAGATCGGCGAAGAGCACCGTCAGCTCCACCAGCCGGCCCTCTTCGATATGCGCGGCGCAGCGCGTGCAGATGTTGGGGTTGCGCGGGCTGCGGCGGATGCCGAAGACGCGATACACGGCGCCGGCGGCGCCGGCGAGAATCGTGCCGCAGATGGCGCACTGCGCGGCGAGTTGCAGGTGATCGTGCCCGGCCATGAGGCTTTCAGTTAACGCAGCCGGCGCGGCGCTGTCAACGCGATTGCTTTCGCTTTTGAAATACAGGAATAATGCGGCGACTTTCAGGAGGTGACTTTCCATGGCCGAACATTACCACGACGCCGACGACATGAAGCTCATGCGCGAGATGCGCAAGCTCGCGCCCGAGGATTTCAACGCCTGGCTCGGCCTCAACAACATCGTCGGCCGCGAGAACGGCGCCATCCCGCGCAAATACCGCGAGCTGATCGCCATCGCCGTGTCGTGCACGACCCAGTGTCCCTACTGCATGGAAGCGCACGCCAAAGCCGCGCAGACAGCCGGCGCCTCGCGCGAAGAAGTGGCCGAAGCGTCGCTCATCGCCGCGGCGCTGCGCGCCGGCGCCGCCGCCACCCACGGCACCATGGCGCTCAAGTTTTTCGACCGGCAGGCGGAAGCGAAAAAAGCATAGAGCCTGGTTTCTTGGCTTTGGGTTAGGCTTCGAGCTTGCGGATTGTTCTCACCGGCTTCGTGCTCATGGGAATCTTTGCCTGCGCCGGGGCACGCCCGAATAATCTGGGAATCAAACACGGGCGCTTCGCGCCGTGCCGGCGGTCGCCCAATTGCGTGTCGAGCGATGCGCCCGACGCAAACCATTTCGTCGCGGCGTTTCAGCCCGCGCTGCCGATGGCGCAGGCGTGGCCGCGGCTGCGCGAGATCGTCGCCGCGCTGCCGAGAACTGCGATCATCAGCGAAACGGACGACTACCTCCACGCCGAATGCCGCAGCGCGGTTTTCGGCTTTGTCGACGACCTGGAGCTGCACGCGCGCGCGGCGGAGAATCGGATCGCGGTGCGCTCCGCCGCGCGGCTCGGCACCAGCGATTTCGGCGTCAACCGCCGGCGCGTGGAAAAAATCCGCGCGCTGCTCGCGGCAGAGGGCGTCATCGGCCCGGGCGGCGGCTGAAAATGCTTTGGGCGCGGCGCTTGAAGCTCTTTCAATACCCGAATCCGTACAGCCGCGCGCAGTTGTCCCACAGGTATTTCCGTTTGCTCTGATCGCTGAACGGCAGCTGCAAAAACGTTTCCACCGCGTGCGGGTATTTCACATCCAAATGCGGATAGTCGGTGGAGAAGACGATGTTGTCTTCCAGGCCGAAGTCCGGAATATTTTTCGCCACGGTCTCGTCGCACTCCACCGCGCCCCAGCACTGGCGCTGAAAATATTCCAGCGGCTCGAGCTTCATCTGCGGGTGCTCGGCGATGCCGGTCAGCTCCGCGTACTCGCCCATGCGCCATAAGAGCCAGGGAATCCAGGCGCAGTTGCCTTCCAGATACGCCACCTTCAATTTCGGAAAACGCTCCATCACGCCGCCGTAGATCATGTCGGCGCAGGCGAACATGTTCGCCATCGGAAACGACAGGGTGTTGAACATGGTGAAGCTCGGGATGAATTCCGAGAGCGCGGGCTGCGGCAAAAAAACCCGGCCGGCTTCGTGAAAGCCGACCGGAATATCGAGCTTCTGGCATTCCTCCCACAGCGGATCGTAATAAGGGTCGCTCCACATCTTGCCGTTCACATGGTTGGGGCGCATGAGCACGCTGCGAAAGCCCAGCTCTTTGACCACGCGGCGGGTTTCTTCCACGGCGGACGAGACATCGTGCGGCGCGACGATGCCCGCCCCGTACATGCGTTCGGGAGCGATTTTGCAGAAGTCATGCATCCAGTCGTTGTACGCTCTGGCGATGGCGGCGGCGAGCTCGGGATCGAGCCCGTCGACGGCGAGCACGAACAAACCGCGGCTCGGGTAGAGAATCGCCACGTCGAGGCCTTCCTTGTCCATGGCGCGGAGCTGGGCCACGTTGTCGAAGTCGCGCGCTTCTTCCTCGGGATATTTTTCGTTGAGAATCCGCTCGCGGATCGGCCGCAGCTCGGGATTCGGTTTCGGCGTCGGCCGCGGCATGATCTTGCCCTCGACCTCGACGCCGAGATCGCGCTTGTGGCGGTTGAGGCCGACGGGCGCGCGGTCGAGAAATTTCTTGTCGATGTATTTCTGCCACAGATCGCACGGCTCCATCACGTGCATGTCCGAATCCATCGCTTTGAAACCGTTTTTCATGGCGTTCTCCTCTCGAGCTCTCGCCCTTCGATAACAGAGGGCCGGAGGGGTGTCAATTTGCGCCGAGCGGGTCGGCTCGCGCAATCAGCGCCACAACTCCGCAAGCCATCCGGATTTCTTGATCTCGTCGATGTAGCTGTTGTCGTAGTAAGCGCCGATCGGCGTGCTGGCGGCGAGCTTGGCATCGACCAGGTTGAACTGCGCCGCTTGCTGCACGATCGGTTGGATCGACGCCGGGGTTACTGTGGGGTCCTTGACGAAGATATCGACGGCAAACTTGTAGGTTTGCTCCAATATCTCCGGGTCCTTCTGCCGCGTGTATTTGGCCAGAATCGCTTTGGCCTGTTTCCCGTTGACGAAAATCTGCTTGGTTCCTTCCAGGGTGGCTTTGATCATGCCGACGACCGCGTCGCGATTTTTTGCGGCGAGAGATCTCCGCGCCACCAGACCCTGGATGAGAAATTCGCCGCCGGCCGTTTTGAAGTCCTTGGGACCGACGAGCTCGCGATAGCCGTCCTTCATCAAACGAAAGGTGAACGGAGCGGAAGTGATCATGCCGTCGACCAGGCCCTGCGAGAGGCTGGTCATCGCCTGGGTCGTCGTGCCGGTTTGAACGATATTGATTCCCTGCAGGTTGTAGAGCTTCACGATGGCTTGCAGCGTGTAATGCGGGATTGCGCCGAGGCGGCTGATGCCGATTTTTTTTCCGGTCAAGTCGGCCGGCGTGCGGATGTCCGGCTTCACGATCAACGACTGAATCGCGTAGGGCACCGTCGTTGCGACCTGGACGATGTCGCCGCCCTGGAGCACGTTGGTGACCAGCGGCGGTCCGCCGCCGGCGCCGATGAAGGCCTGGCCGCCGAGCATCGCCTGGATGATCACCGGCGAGGCGCCGACGTAAATCATGTCGACGTCGAGGCCGTATTTTTCGTAGAAGCGAGCTTCCCTGGCGATCCACCACGGCAAACTGGCGGCGCTGATCGGCGTGAACGGGAAGGAAATTTTGCTTGCGGGAAGTGCTGCCGACGCGGACAGGCTGAGGAGAAGAATGGCGCTGGCGATGGAATATTCGATCCTGTGCTTTATCACCGTTCCTCCCCGAAGGATGCTTTAGCCTGCGCCGCGGACTTGATCGATAATTGCAGCGGGCTGAGCCGGCAGGGCATCGCCGCGCCAGGCGACGTGGCCGTCGGGGCGGACGAGGACGAAATGGCGCTCGTAAACTTCGCGCACGCGCGAATCGTCAATCGTGACGACTTCGAGCGGCAGGCCGACTCTGTGCGCGGCCTGCGTGATCGCGCTCGCGTTCGTGATCGCGCCGGACAGATTCAGCAATGTGAAAGCCTTGCCGAAAAGATCCAATGTCGAGCGGCCGTGTTCGAGCCAAACATGCGGCGCGCGCGCGCCCGGCCAGGTGGACGGCACGTACATTCCGTGGTCGAGCGGCGGCGCCGGCGTGCCGTCGGCGACGCAGATCGGCGAATTCTCGTAGCGGTAGCCGAGCTCGATGCCGGCGGAATCGTGCTGAAATTCTTTGGCGCGGGTGCGCAGGATCGCGGCGCGGGCTTTTTCGCGGAGCTGCCTGCCTTCATCGCTGTCTTCCTCGATCTTCGCTGAGAACGGCGTCTGGTTATCAAAGCTGGCGCGCATCTCGGCGGCTTCGTTGACGTTGATCATCGCGATGGGCTTGCGCTCGGCGGTGTAGCTATCCAGAAGCCGAGCGCCGCCCCAGCCTTGCAGCACCGCCGCGATTTTCCAGCCGAGATCCACGGCGTCGCCGACGCCGGTGTTCATGCCGAAGCCGCCGGCGGGCCAGTTGAGATGCGCGGCATCGCCGGCGAGGAAAACGCGGCCTTGCTGATATTTCTGCGCGACCACGCAATGGCCGGTCCACGGCCGCACGGCGAGCAATTCGAAGGGAACGCCGTCGCCCAGCGCGGCGCGCAGCTTGGCCGGCGCGTTCAAATCGTCGATCTGCTCCCGTTTCAGGTTGCGGATATTCAAGCGCCAGAGCTCGCGCCCGTCGACCGCGGCGATGGCGCCGTTGATCTCGGCATTGATGATCTGGTACTGCACCGCCGGGCCGTGTTTCGTGCATTCGAGCAGCGGCGAGCGAAACAGCACGGCGACGTTCATGCCCTGGGAAAAAACCCCCTCGTACGGAATGCCGAGGGCGCGCCGCACGCTGCTGCGCCCGCCGTCGCAGCCCGCCAGATAATCGGCCGAAATATTTTCATGCCGGCCGGTGTCTTCGTCGCGAATGACCGCGGTCAATCCGCCGCCACGCTGGACGAAAGATTGCAGAGTCGCTCGATAGCGCACCGTGACCGCCTCGAGGGATTTGGCATGCCGGCGCAAAACCGGATCGAAGTACGGTTTGGAAATCCACAGCCGGCCTTCCGGGCTGTAGGGTGAGCGCGCCCTGGGGTCGCCGTTGGCCGGATGATCGAAGCGCGCGATCTCATGCCCGGTCATGCGCGTGACGAAGAGATAGTTGCGCGGGTAGGCGGTCGGGTAGCCGGAGCGGTAGCGCATTTCGTCGGCGATGCCCCAGCGGCGCAGGTGCTCGACCGTGCGCGTGTTGGCGAGATTGGTTGTGGGAAAATCCACTGCGCCGTCGCTCTGTTCGACCAAAAGCGAGCGCACGCCGCGGTAGGCGAGCTCGATCGCCAGCGACAGGCCGACCGGTCCGGCGCCGGCGATGAGCACGGGAATGCGCGGCGATGCAGCTGAGCTCGTCATGCTCGACCTCGCCGCGAAGTAACCATGCGCTGCCAAGCGAGTCAATCGCGGCACGCGAAAATTTCCTCAAGCGTAGCACCGCGCCTTGACCGCATGGCGGCATTGACATATGCAAACCGTGCGCGGCCCGACAAAAACACAAAAGGGCTCAGGCAATGCGCTGGCAGCCCGATGAGCGCTCAGCGGGCCAGTGGATCGTCCCGCGCTCGGTGCGCACCCGGAAAACCATGCGTCCCATGCGATTTTATCTCGGCGTGTTTTTGATCAGCTTCGCAGCGCTTGCGCTGGAGATCGTTCAGACCCGGATTCTTTCCGTGGTGGTCTGGTATCATCTGGCGTTTTTCGTCATCAGCCTGGCGATGTTCGGCCTGACCGCCGGCGCGGTCTGGGTCTATCTCAAGGGCGCGCGCTTCAGCGCAAAGACTCTTTCCTACGATCTCGCCTATTTCAGCGGACTCTTCGCTTTCTCGACCGCGATCGGTCTCGCCGTGCAGATGACCCTGGCGCCGATCATCACGCGGCTGTTCACGACCTTGTGGATCTGGACCGAGCTGGCGCTCTGTTTGTCGCTGCCGTTTTTCTGCGCCGGCGTTGTGCTGAGCCTCGCGCTCACGCGCTGTTCGTTTGCCGTCGCGAAAGTTTACGGCGTGGATCTCCTCGGCGCGGCGGCGGGCGCGGTGGGCGCGCTGGCGCTTTTGAATCTGACCGACGGTCCCTCGGCGGTGCTCTGGATCGGGGCGATCGGCGCGGCGGGGGCCGTGTCGTTTTCGACCTCGCAAATCGGAACCCTGCCGGAACCCAAGCCGCCGTTTCATGTCTGGCTGTGGCGGCGCCAATGGGTGTTTCTCGCCATCGCTCTCATCGCCGCGATCAATCCGTTTCTCGAGCAGGGGCTTCAGCCGATCGCGGTGAAAGGCAAATTCGAATTCCCCGGCACCCACGCGCTGCGCCGGTGGAACTCCTTCTCGCGCATCGACGTGAGCCCGACCTTCCGCGGTCCGCCGATCATGTGGGGGCCGTCGCCGAAAATGTTCGAGAAGCGCTGGAGCGCCGATCAGGTCGACCTGTTCATCGACGGCGACGCCGGCACCACCGCCTACCGTTTCGCCGGCAATTTCGCCGAAGTCGGGTTCTTGCAATACGATGTGACCAATCTCGCGTACTTTCTGCCGGGACGCGAGCGCGGCGTCGTCATCGGCGTCGGCGGCGGGCGCGACGTTTTGTCCGCGGCGTATTTCGGTTTCAAAGAAATCACCGCGGTGGAGCTGAATCCGATTCTCGTCGATCTCCAGACCGATCCCGCAGGCCTGCTGCCGTTCACGAATATCGCCGCCATTCCCGGCGTCAAATTGATCGCCGATGAAGGGCGCAGCTGGCTGGCGCGGAGCCGGGAGAATTTCGACGTGATCCAGATGAGCCTGGTCGACACCTGGGCGGCCACCGGCGCCGGCGCTTTCACGCTGAGCGAAAACGGCCTCTACACGGTGGAGGCGTGGAAAATTTTCTGGCGCCGCCTCTCGCCCAGGGGCGTGCTCACGGTCAGCCGCTGGTACGAGCCGGCGTTTCCCGAAGAGACCGGGCGGCTGGTGAGCCTGGCCACGGCGACGCTTCTGGAGATGGGCGCGCGCGAGCCGCGCCGCCATTTGTTCCTGGCGGCGCAGGGACGGATCGCGACTCTGGTGCTGTCGAAAGAGCCGCTGGCGCAAGCCGATATTGACGCGCTGGAAAAGGCCGCGGCGGACTATCAGCACGAGATTCTGATCACGCCGAGCCGCGCGCCGGGGTTCGCCGTGCTCGCGCGCATCGTCGGCGCGCCGAGCCTCGCCGCTCTCAACGCGTACACCGCCAGCCTGCCCCTCGATCTCACGCCGCCCACCGACGCGCGGCCGTTTTTTTTCAATCAGCTGCCGCTGTCGCGTCCGCTTCAGGCGTTCGCCTTCGCGCGCGGCCTGCTCGCGGCCAACGCCCAGGGCGGCGGCGTGGGCCACGGCAATCTAGTCGCCACGGCGACCCTGGTGATTTTGTTTTTCATCGCGCTCGCGCTCGTGACCCTCGTGCTGGTCGTGCCGCTGCGCTCGGCGCTGCGCGACGTGGGCGCGCGCCAGGCGCTACACGGCACGATCTATTTCGCGCTGATCGGCGCGGGCTTCATGCTGATCGAGATCGGCCTTTTGCAGCGCATGAGCATTTTTCTCGGCCACCCGGTTTATTCGCTGAGCGTTTTGCTCTCATCGTTGATCCTCTCCACCGGCCTGGGCAGTTTCCTCTGCGGTCAATGGCCGCTGGAAAGCAGCGGCCGTTTGATGATCTGGAGCGTCGCGAGCGGCGCTTACGCGCTCGGCCTCGCGTTTTTCATGGGTCCGGTGTTCGCGGGTCTGGTGGATGCCGAGCTGGCGGCGCGAATCGCGCTGTGCGTTTGCTGGATTGCGCCGCTGGGGATTCTTTTGGGCTTCGGTTTTCCCACCGGCATGGCGCTGATCAGCGCCATCGACGCCAAGCCGACGCCGTGGTTCTGGGGCATCAACGGCGCCGCCGGCGTGCTCGCTTCGATCGTCGCGGTGGTGCTGAGCATCGCGCTCGGCATCAGCGCGACCCTGGTCGGCGGCGCGCTCTGCTATTTTGCGTTGGTTGCGCCGGCGCTGGTGTTGCTGCGCGCGTCGGCTCTTCCGGGGAAGCTCCCGACCGCGCGCCCGGCGGCGGCGGAGCGGCGAGCGAAAGCGCCGGCGCGGCGCTCGCGCTGAATTCTCCCGCACATTGCCTTGTCAGAACTCCGCGTTGCCCGGGGTGCGCGGGAAGGGGATCACGTCGCGGATGTTTTTCAATCCGGTGAGATACATCATCATGCGCTCCAGGCCCAGGCCGAAGCCGGAATGGGGCACGGTGCCGTAGCGGCGCAGATCGAGATACCACCAGTAGGATTTTTCATCGAGGCCGGTCTCGCGCAGACGCTCGAGCAGCACGTCGTAACGCTCTTCGCGCTGGCTGCCGCCGATGATCTCGCCGACCCGCGGCACGAGCACGTCCATGGCGCGCACGGTTTTGCCGTCGTCGTTGACCCGCATGTAAAACGCTTTGATGCTTTTCGGATAATCGGTGACGATCACCGGTTTTTTGAAAATCTCTTCGGACAAAAAGCGCTCGTGCTCGGTCTGAAGATCGTTGCCCCACTCGACGGGAAATTCCCAGCTTCTGCCGGATTTTTTCAACTCTTCGACCGCGTCGGTGTAGGTGATGTGGCCGAAGTCGGCTCCGGCCACATGCTCCAGAGTCGCGAGCACGGTTTTTTCGATGAACTGATTGAAAAACTCGAGATCCTCCCGGCAGCGCTCGAGCACGCAGCGGATGATGTATTTCAAAAACTCTTCGGCCAGCCGCATGTTGTCTTCGAGCGCGTAGAAAGCCATCTCCGGCTCGATCATCCAGAACTCGGCCAGATGCCGCGGCGTGTTGCTGTTCTCGGCGCGGAAGGTCGGGCCGAAGGTATAAACTTTAGAGAAGGCCGAAGCGAAGATTTCGCCTTCGAGCTGGCCGCTGACGGTGAGGTAGGCGGGCTTGGCGAAAAAATCCTGGTGCCAGTCGATGTGGCCGTCGGCGGCGCGCGGCGGCTGCTGCAGATTCAAGGTCGTCACCGCGAACATCTGGCCTGCGCCTTCGCAGTCCGAGGTGGTGATGATCGGCGTCTGGACGTAGAGAAAATCGCGCTCCTGAAAGAAGGTGTGGATCGCGTGGGTGAGCGCGTTGCGCACGCGAAAGGCCGCGCCGAAGGTGTTGCTGCGCACGCGCAGATGAGAAATCTCGCGGAGAAATTCCAGCGTGTGCCCTTTTTTTTGCAGCGGGTAGGTCGCGGAATCGGCGCTGCCGTAGAGTTTGATCGCCGCCACTTTCAGCTCCACCGCCTGGCCTTTGGCCGGCGATTCGACCAACGTGCCGGCGGCTTCGATGCTGCTGCCGGTGGTGATCTGCTTGAGCGTGTCCTCGGCGATTGCGCCGGCGTCGACGACGAGCTGCATGCTTTTGAAACGCGAGCCGTCGTTGAGCTCGATGAACGTGACGCCCTTGGAATCGCGGCGCGAGCGCACCCAGCCGCGGAGCAAAATTTCGCTGCCGACGGCGGCGCCGAACGCCTGCTTGACTGAAAGAAATGCGGCCATATAAGCGCAGTATCGGTTTATCGCCGGCAATGTCAACCGCGGCGCGTCACGCTCCGAGCCGATGCGCTGTGGCGCAGCTTCGACAAAATCCCCCGTGACATCGATTCATGATTTCCAACCCCATTCCTGATGACGTCAGGGAATTTATTCTCGAAAAAATCGCTTCCATAGCCCAGCTCGAAGCGCTGTTGCTTCTGCGCGCCCATCCGTCCGATGATTGGGACGCGGCGGCGGTGGCCAAACGGCTCTACGTCGATGAGGCGCAGGCGCGCGCCGTGCTGGCGCGCACGGCGGAGGAAAAGCTGCTGGTCGCATCGGCCGCGGAACCGCGGCGATTTCGTTATCAGCCCGAGTCGCCGGAATTCGTGCGGACGGTGCATCGAGTCGCGGAGATTATTCCAAGCATCTGGTGCCGGTGACCAACCTGATTCACTCCAAGCCCAAGAGCCGCGTGCGGGAATTTGCCGAGGCGTTCAAATTCAGAAGGATGACTGAGATGGCCGCGCTATTCTACCCGCTCTGCACCCTGACCGCCGCGCTGTGCGCCTGGCTGCTGCTGCGATCCTACTATCGAAGCCGCTACCGGCTGCTCTTGTGGGGCGGCCTGTGTTTTGCCGGATAGACTTTGAACAACGGCCTGCTTGTGATCGATAAGCAGATCCCCGAAGTGGACCTGTTCACCTGGCGCCTGGGGCTGGGTTTGGCCGCCATGGCGGTGCTGCTCTACGGCATCATCTGGGATCGAGAGTGAGAAGGCGGGGATGAATCTGGCTCTGATCGGCGCCATCGCCATGGCTTGCTTGACCGCGGGTCTGTTCTTCCTGCGCTTCTGGAAGGACACCAGGGAGCGCTTTTTTCTTTTCTTCGCGATTGCTTTTTTTGTCGAAGGCCTCAATCGTTTCGCCCTGGCGATGAGCGCCAACCCCAACGAAGACCGGCCGTTCTTTTATTTCGTGCGCTTTCTTTCTTTTCTCGTCATCCTGATCGCGATCGCCGACAAAAACTGGGCGAAGAAAGCGCGCGGCAAAGCACTCAGGCGCGATTGAAATCCTTGAGCGGCGGCGTCAGCGCCGGCTCTTGGCGAGAAATTGTCGCTCGTAAAGAGCCTGAAGCTCGGCGAGGACGGTGATCTGCGCCGGCCCTTTGTCGTCGCGGATGCGCGTGATGCGCGCGAAACGCAGGGCGAAGCCGGAGCTGTACTGCGGGCTCTTCTGGATCTCGTTGTAGGCGACTTCGACGACGACGGCGGGCGTGACCGCGACGGTGTAGCCGTCGTCGTCGGTCTGCAGCGCGCGCAGCCGCTCGGTCATTTCGATGAATTGCCTGTCGGTGAGTCCCTTGAAGGTTTTCCCCACCGGAGCGTAGCCGCCGCTGCCGTCGGCGACCGCGAGATGATAATTCGACAACCAGCCGCGCCGCCGGCCCGAGCCGCGATCGGCGGCGACGATCACGCAATCGACAGTTTCCGCCGGCTTGACTTTGAACCAGAGCTTGCCGCGGTTGCCGGGCGTGTACGGGCTCTGTAACGCTTTTGCCATCAGCCCCTCGTGCCCGGCGGTCATGGATGCCTTGAGAAAAGCTTCGGCCTCGACTTTGGCCGCGGTGATTTTCCGCGCCGCCAGATAATTGCCGCCGGAGATGTCTGCCAGCGTGCGCCAGCGCGCGTCGTAAGGTTCGTCGATCAACGACCGGCCGTTCCTATAGAGACAATCGAACAGGTAGAGCGATAACGGGATCTCGTTCGCCGCCGCCTCGATGCCGTGGACGCGACGAAAACGGCGCATGAGTTCCTGGAAGGGAAACGGTTTGCCGTCTACACCGGTGGCGACGACTTCGGCGTCGAGAATGAAGGACTCGCTCCGAAGTCTGTTTCGCGCGATCTCGACGATCTCCGGCAAACTGTCGGTCACTTCGGTCAGCCGGCGGCTCCAGATGCGCACGCGATCGCCGTGTTTGTGGATCTGCACGCGTGCGCCGTCGTATTTGTACTCGAGCGCCGTCTCGCCGCCGTGCGCTTTGAGAATTTCGGCGAAATCTGCCGAGAGCTCGGAGAGCATCGGCAACAGCGGCACGAACAATTTTATGTCGACCCGTTCGAGCGCCTCTGCTCCTTCGGTGAGGGCGATCACGGCCACTTCGGCCAAGTCCGAGAGAAACAGCGCGGCGCGCCGGACGGTCTTGAGGGGGCTGTCGGATGCTTTTGCGATCGCATCCAGAATCAGACCGTCGTGCAGGCCGATGCGCAGCTCGCCGTGGAGCAAGCGAAACAGGACGGGCCGCTCGCCCGCCGAGGACCTTGCGATCAGCTCCCGCAGCCGCGAATGCTTTTGCTCGCGCGATCCCTTGCCGCTCGCTTCGGCGATTTGCACGAAACTCGCCGCGATGTCGTTGATGCCGAGTCGCGGCAGCGCGGCAGCCTCGGTCTCCGGCGCCTCGGCGGCATGAGCCAAGGCGCCGGGGCCGATGTCGAGGGTGCGCGGATCGGAGAGCGGAAACGGCCTGCCGGATAGAAAAGCGACGCCGAAACGAATCTCGCCGGGTTCGAGTCGCTTCAGGTAATCCGCCGCGCCGGCGATTTTAGCGAGGCGGCTCGGAGTTTTTTCCAGCTCGTAGCAGAGCGCTGCGAAGTCCGAAAATTTCACTGCGTCGAGTTTAACACGGGCGCGAGGCGAAAATGAGCCGGACCCGACCGAACATCCACATCGGATCACGGAATCTGTGCCAGGTCGGGTTAGCGGAGCGTAAGCCGACGTTTTCCGGAGCTCTGCCGCGATCGTTTCAGGTGAGCAACGGATGTTGGGTTACGCTGCGCTAACCTAACCTACACGGTTGCGGGGAAGGTCACAGCGCGAAGAAATTTTTTTCCGGGCGACAGATTCTTTCCAGAGATCGCCGGGGCTACACGAACTGCGGCGCGGGCGCGTCGATCCACGACGGATGAACCCCCGCCATTTCGATGGAAGCCATCACGCGCTTGGGCTCGCCGAGGTCGTTCCAGCGCACGCCGCTCACTTTCAGCACGGCGAGCCGTTCGGGGCGCTGGGCCAGGACCTGATGTGAGAAGTTGGTCTCTTCGATGCGGCCGTAAAGCTTCTCGACGGCTTGGTCTTCCGCGCCGGTGCCGAAGGTCGAGGCGATCTCAGCGAAGGCTCCGTGCAGGTTCGAGATCGTCGTTGCCAGGGTGTCGAGCAGGGCCCGCGCCGATGCGACCATGACGAAGCTGTTCCACAGACAGCCGCGCAGTTGCAGCGCCTGGGCGAGCAATCTGTGCGGCTTTTCCCAGAAGCGGCGCACGCCGAGAATTCTGCCCTCGCCGTCGATGGGCGCGGCGGGCTCGATCCAGCCGTACTCCACTTCGGGCGATTCGGGCTCGACGCCGAGCAGGATCGCAAGGTCGCGCCGCCGGCGCGCGTGCTCGAGGGCGCTGCGTACCTGGGCCATGAATTTGCGGCTCTCCGAGATGTAATGGTCCGACGGAAAGAAGGCGACCACGGCGTCGGGATCGGCGGCGGCGATGCGCAGCAGGCTGTAAAGAATCGCCGGAGCGGTGCCGCGGTTGCGCGGCTGCGCGATCAGGCGATCGTCGCCCGCGCTGGTGAGAATCGGACGGTAGTAGCCGCGATGGGCGCGGTTGACCACGTAGACAAGGCGTTCGCCGGCGAATTCCAGGAGCGCGCGCGAGCGGGTTTCTTCGAGCAAGGTCGCGCCGCCGAGCACCCGGCAGAACTGCTTCGGGCGCTCGTCGCCGGCGATTTTGCGCGTGAGCGATTTGAGCCGGGTGCCGTCGCCGCCGGCCAGGATCACGGCCCATTCGTGGCGGCGCGGGTCAGGCTGAATGGATGGTTTTCGAGTCCCCGCTGGCTGCGTCATATTTACACCTCGTGGAAACCTGGACGATTGGATCGGCACCTTTGCGTGGCGTTTGAATGCCGTCCATCGCCGGTTTTGCATTGGATGCCGCCCGCCCGGCCGACGATGCAAAAAAATTCGTCCGCGGAAAAAATTGTTACTGGAGAATTGGACTCCGGCGCGGTTACGCCACGATTGCGCGGGCGTGAAAATTGCGCGCTTGGCGCCGGAAATGAAAGCGCCGGCGCTGGCGCGCGCGGGTCGTGCGGGAAAAATATTCAGCGCCGGCTCAACTGTCGCGGCTGTAAAGTGTGTGTGATTCGCCGCGCCGCACCCGGTCGGGCTCCTCGCCGGCTGTTTTAATGGTGCAGCTGGCGCAGGCGATCGGTGTGGCGGCAGCGCGCAGATAAAATTCTGCGGCCAGCATGCCGCGCCGCGGCGCGGTGAAATAAATCCACAGATCGGGCCGGCGCTAAGGCGAAGCTTCGTGCCGGATTCATGCTCTTGCCGGAGAGCGGCGCCTCGAAAGCAATGTAAACCGCGATCAGAGCCGCTGCGCGGCTAATCCTTGCCGCCCTTCTGATAGATCGACTCGGATTCGGCCTGGCTGGCGCGGTCCAGCTCGATGTCGAACTGCCGGCCGATGCGTTGCGCGGATGCGGTCAGCTCGCCCGCTTCCGGTTTTCCCCCCAGGGTGCGCTCGATGGCGATGCGGATTGCCCGCGCGGGATCCCAGTACGGGCCGTAAACGCCGTCGGCGCCGACCTCATCGAGCCAGGCATGGATGCCGTTCAGTCCGGTTTCGATTTCTTTTCGTCCCTGGTCGCGGTCGCTGGAACGGTAGAGCGTCAGGCCGAGATAGAGATGCGCCAGCGGATCGCTCTTGTCATCGAGCAGGGCGCGTTGAAGCGCGGCGCGCGCCCGGGCATCGTCGCCGGTTTCGTAGTAGGCGCGGCCGAGATACGTGAAAACGCTCTCGCGCGCACGGGTGGGGAGTTTATAGGTCGGGTCCGATTGCGCGGCGCGGCTGAGATAGGTCACGGCTTCCTCGGGGCGGCGGCCCTGAAGCGCCATGCGTCCGGCCTGAACATCACGGCCGACTTCCAGGCCGCTGCAGCCCGCGGCAAGCACAAGCGCCAAGATCACAGCCGCATGCCGCGGCAGCGCGATGGTTCCCATGAAATCCTCCTTCATGATTTTCTGGGATACCACCAATTTTTGTCGAAAAATAGGGATCCCGCGGCGGAATTTGCCGGCGCAACTCAGCCAAGCCGGATCACATTTTTGATGCCGCCGGCTTTGCCGAGGAGCGGATCGCGGTGCTCGGACATCGGGAAGCGCGCGCTGATCAGCCCGCCCACGGCGTCGGGCCAGCTGGCGGCGAAAGCGGCAAGATCGCGGATCGCCGCTTCGAAGGCGTCACGCCCGGCGTTGACGGTGCCGAACACCACCTGATTTTTCAAAACCAGGTTGCGCATCATCAGATCGGTATCGACTTCCACGGGCGCTTTGCGTCCCGGCACGCCGGTGAACACGAAGACGCCGTTGGTGCCGAGGCGCTGAATCATGTCGAAGGCCAGGCGCGAAGCGCCGGTGGCCTCGTAGATCAGATCGATGTTGCCGAGCTCGGCGGCGAGCGCATCGAGCGAATGCGTCTCGGCGGACAAATAGCGCGCGCCGATTTTCTCCAGCACCTCGGACTTGGGGTTGGGCGCGGGCTCGCGCGCGTAGACGCAAGTGGCGAAGCCGTTCTTCGCCAGCGCCATGGCGCCGAGCAGTCCCACCGGACCGGCGCCGAGCACGAGAGCGCGATGGCAGTAGGCGGGCGCTTTATCGCCCGCCACCGGGCAGCTCCACGGCAGGCGGCGCTGCACGTCCCAGAGCTGGATCAAGGCTTTTTCGGCGATCGTGAGCGGCTCGACCAGCACCGCGACGTCGCGCAAATTTTTTGCCACTGGATTCATGTATTGCTCGTCATCGACCACGAACTCGGCCATGAAGCCGTGGCGCTCTTTGATGCCGCGTTCGGTGAAATCGCCGGTGAAACAGAAATCCTGCCGGCCCGAGCGGCAGGCCGCGCAATTGTCATGCTGGCAGGGGCGGCGCACCATGGGCACCACGAGGTCGCCGACTTTGACCCGGCTCACTCCCGCGCCGACTTCGACCACCTCGCCGAGGGCTTCATGGCCGATCACGAGATCGGCCGAGCCCGGCGGCGGCGTGCCGTATTCGAAAGCGCAGATCTCTTTGTCGGTGCCGCAGACTCCGGCTTCGATCATGCGGAGCTTCACTGCGGTGGGCGAAGAGATGCGCGGCTCGGGGAGATCGATGAGACCGAGCTGCCTGGTTTGCGGCGTGACGGCGATGGCTTTCATGCTTTCTCCTGTTTCCAAACGCGCGGCAGGATGCGCAAGCAGCGCTGCCGATCTTTGATGCGCCGCGCCACGCGCAGGTTGCGCAGGCTCAGCGGCGGAGTTCGAGCCGGCGCGGCGCCGGGCGCAAACGCAGAAACGCGCGGGTCAGCGCGACGGTTTTTCTATAGGTACGCAAAAACGCCACGCAGTCCGGGCAGGCGCGCTGGTGCGCCTCGAAGGCTTTTCGATCTGCGGCGCGCAGGCTGCCCGCGAGATAATCGCCGAGCCGCTCGACGGCGCGGGCGCAGTCGAGGATCGCTTGGGCGCGCGACTGCGCGGATCGTTGGCCGGTCGTTTGAACGCGGGAGTTGTTGTTGAGGCGGCGCGTGGCTGGCTCCGGCAAGAAATTAGCCTCACGGTGTTGCGCGAAGCTCACGCCCACGCTTTGCGCCCGGCAAAACGGGCGCAGCGCGGCGCAGCGACGATTTCGACCGGCGCCAGAGTGCGCGCCAGACGCACCCGATGGGAATTGAAGATGCGCTTGAAGACCGCAAGAGCGACTGCGTCATCCTGGGTCAGCGCGGTGATCTCCTTCAGCAGGTCCATGAGGCTGGTGCGGATCGCTCCGCGTTTTCGATAAACCTGTCGGATCGCTGCGCGCGGCTTGGTTTTCATGGCCCCTCCTCGATTTGCTCTATTAGATGCGCGATGCGCCGGAAAGGTTACCAGCCGCAAGTTAAAAAATGGTTAAGAAAGCGAGCGGGTTAAACAGCTCCATCGCGATCTTGAGGAAAATTGGATCGCCTGAAACCGGGACCGACGCAGGCGCGCTGCCGTCCCAAGGACGGGTTTCGAAGTTTCGTTTGTCCGCGGCGCGAAGGAGCCCCGGCTCAACGCTCGACTTCAGAATCCCTCGCGCGGCCGGCCGATGCGCGGGCCGGCTCTACATCGCCCGCAAATTTTCCGACTCCCTGAATTTTTTGCTGCTTTTGAGGGCGCCGGCGGCGGCATGGTCGCGGATGAAATCCAAACGAGATTGAAACCAGGTGCCGCGCGGCCAGTCCCAGTGAAACTGGGGCAGGCGCTGCTCGTTGTAGTAACCCTCGTTGACCGGGCTCTGACTGAAGATCGCTTCCCAGGTATTCATCGGAATCCTCCTTGCAACGCTATACGCTAGGGATACGCGGAGCGGCTTGTCAAGATGCTTTCGTTGGGCGGTTAGACGAACGGAGCCGCGCAACGGTTGCCTCGCGGGGTAACCGCCGCGCGAGCCGAGGCGGATGCCGCCTCGGCGGGTTCATAGAGCGGGTGATTGTTTTCTATAAATCTCGCGACTACTTGGCACTCTGATTCAATGCTCAAGTAGAGTCTCGAATTTGCCGCGAACCCTACTGGTGCAGATCGCCGGCGCCTGCCGGGCTCGTGTCAGCAGGCGCGCGCTCATGCTGCCGAGCGGCCGAGGTGGGCCGCCAATCTGCCGCGGAGAAAAAGTCGCGCGCGGTGGAGCCGGGTTTTGACCGCCGAGACGGTGGCGCCGAGCAGGTCGGCAATCTCCCGGTCCGACAGCCCTTCGAGATCGCTCAGCACAACGACGCTTTTGTCCAGCGGCCTTAATTGATCCAGCGCCGCGCCGAGCAGACCGTGAATCTCACGCACGGCATATTCTTCGTCCAGGCCGTCCGACCAGTCCGCGACCGGCCGCGCGGCGTGATGGCCGTCGCTTTGAAACTTCGGCATGAATTCTTCGTAGGAGACTTCCCTGTTTTTTTTGCTGCGGCGGATTTTTCCCAACGCCGCATTCACCGTCAGCCGATAGAGCCAGGTGGAAAAGCGCGACTGACCCTGGAACAAGCCGGCTTTGCGGTAGACGATCCAGAAAACGTCTTGAATAACTTCCTCGGCATCGGACGCATCGCCGAGAATTCTGAGCGCGACGTTGTAGAGCTTGGCTGAGTGGAGCTTGAAGATTTCTTCGAGGGCGCGGGCATCGCCCGCCTTCAAGCGTTCGATCAGCTTCGCTTCGCCGGCGGGGCGGGTGGCGCACGGCGTGAATCGCAATCGTTCGGTTCCGCGCAGAGGCCGCGCCCTGCCGGGGACGCGCTTGCTTCTTTCAGGGCTTGCCGCGTGCGCGGCTTGAGTTGCTGTCATCTTCATTCTCCCGTTGATTTTTTCGGCGTAGCTTCGTGAGCGGAGCCGGGTTCCACGGCTTCGAGCAGCGCGGCGATGAACGGCGAGCAATTGACGATGCGCAGCCGCTCGCCCTGGATCGCCGCGAGTCTTTGCGCGGCGGATTCGTGCATGAAACTGACACCGGCCATGTCGAGGATGACGACGCCGGTGTGGATTTGCCCGCGCCAGGCGGATTCCAGGGCGGCGAAAGATTCGGCCGTCAGCGTGCCGTCCAGGCGCAGTTTCAAGATATTTGGGTTGCCGCGCTCTTCGGTGATTCTCAGCATTGTTCGCTCCCTTGGCGTGAATCTAGAGCAGCGCTTGTGCCAGGGAAGCCAAGTTGTCGAAGTTGCGTGCTTTTGGCCAGGATCAACGCGCCATCCTGCGGCATTTCGTCGCGCTATTTCGCGATGCTTGTGAAATATCGCGATTCGGCGTATCAACGATTGCTCGAACAAACTGGAGGCGATTCGGTGCTCTCGCAGGGCGAGGAGATTCTTCATCACATCAGCGAAGGGATCGCCGCGGCAACGGGCGAAGAATTTTTTCGCTCGCTGGCGCGCCATTTGGCGAGCGCGCTCGAGGTGCGCTACTCGTTCCTCACCGAATGCGCCGATGAAGGGCGAAGCCGCGTGCGGGCGCTGGCATTCTGGGACGGCTCCGGCTTTGCCGACAATGTCGAGTACGCGCTTGCGGGCACGCCCTGCGAGAAGGTCATCGAAGGAAATTTCTGCTGCTATCCCGAGCGGCTGCAGTCGCTCTTTCCGCAGGACACGGCGTTGGCCGCGATGGCGGCGGAGAGTTTTGCCGGCGTGCCGATGGCGAATCATCGCGGCGAGGTGCTCGGCCATCTGGTGGTCATGGACAATCGGCGCCGCGCGTTCGGCGAGCAGGAAGTTCGCATCCTCAGGATTTTCGCGACCCGCGCCACGGCGGAGCTTGAGCGGCTGCGCGCCGAGCGCCAGATCAGGCAGCTCAACGCGGAGCTGAGCGCGCTGCTCGACATCAACCGCGCCGTGGGCAGACATCTCTCGCGCGACGGTTTGTTTGCCGCCCTGGCGGGCTGTCTGAAAAATTTGCTTCCTACCGACCGCTTCGGCGTCGAGCTGCCGCTCGAGGGCGGGCGGCTTCAAGGACATATTTTGTCCGCCGACGCTCTCGCGGGCCGTCCTGCCGAGCCGGCGATTCTCCCGGCCGCGGGCACCGCCTGCGACTGGGTGTTGCGCCGGGGCGAGGGTTTGATCGCCGCCACGAAGGATGAGTTGCGCGAGCGCTTTGCGGCGACTTACGAGGTGATGGCGCAGGAGCGCATGGAGTCGCTCTGTGCTTTGCCGCTGCTCGCCGGCGAGCGCGCTCTCGGCGCGCTGTTTTTCATGAGCGCGGAGAAGAACGCCTACGCCGCTGTGCGCTGGGAATTTCTCGAGCAGGTCGCCAGCCAGGTCGCCATCGCCGTGGCCAACATGAAATCCTACGAGGAAATCGCCGCGCTCAATGCCGGCGCCGCTGCGGCAGCGGCGCGCCGGCGCACCGTTCTCGACATCAACAACGCGGTCGTCACCAAGCTCACGCGCGACGAGCTCCTGGCGGCGGTGAGCGACGCGCTCGCGCAGGTGATCGCCTTCGACCGCCTGGCGCTCTCGCTCTACGATCGCAGGGAAAACTGCCTCAGTATTTTCAGCTACGCGGGACCGTACCGGCGCGACGATTACACGCCGATCGGCCGGCGCCTCAAGCTCGACGACAGCCCGGCGGGGCTCGCTTTCACCGCGCGCAAGCCGGTGCTGCGCCGCGATCTCGAGGTGGAGCGATGGACCGGCTCCGAGGAGCGCGCCTACGGCCACGGCTTTCGCTCGCTTTGCGCGGTGCCGCTGGTGGCGCGCGGCTTGAGCATCGGCGCGCTCACCCTCGGCAGCCTGACCCGCGCGCAGTATTCCGAAGCCGACGCGGATTTTTTGATGGAGATCGCCGGCCAAATTGCCATCGCCGTGGACAACATGCGCGTCCACGAAGAAGTGGAGACGCTCAGAGCCCGCTTCGAAGCCGAGGCGGTTTATCTTCAGGAGGAAATCAAGACCGAGCACAATTTCGAGGAGATCATCGGCCAGAGCGCCGCGATCCGCCGGACGCTCGAAAAACTGGAGCAGGTCGCGCCGACGGATGCCACGGTGTTGATCCGCGGCGAAACCGGCACCGGCAAGGAGCTGCTCGCCCGCGCGGTGCACGATCGGAGCCGGCGCAAGAACCGGCCGCTGGTCAAAGTGAACTGCGGCTCGATTCCCGCCGGTCTGGTGGAAAGCGAGCTCTTCGGCCACGAGCGCGGCGCCTTTACCGGCGCGACTCAGCAGCGCATCGGCCGCTTCGAGCTGGCGAGCGGCGGGACGATTTTTCTCGATGAAGTGACCGAGCTGCCGCTCGACACGCAGGTGAAGCTCCTGCGCGTGTTGCAGGAGGGCGAATTCGAGCGGGTGGGCAGCAGCCGCACGATCAAAGTCGATGTGCGCGTGATCGCGGCCACCAATCGCAACCTTCAGGAAGTCGTGCGCAACGGCAGCTTCCGCGCCGATTTATTTTACCGGCTGAACGTGTTTCCGCTCGAAGTGCCGGCGCTGCGCGAGCGGCGCGAGGATATCCCGCTGCTGGTGAATTTCTTTCTGAGCCGCTTGGGTAAAAGCCTGGGCAAGGAAGTGCGCGGCGTGTCGCAGAAAGCGATGGAGAGTCTCACCCGATATTCCTGGCCAGGAAACATCCGCGAGCTGCAAAACGTCATCGAGCGCGCCGTGGTGCTGGCCAAGGGGCCGGTCGTGCCGATCGACGAGTCCATGCTGCGCGCCGCGGAAGCGCTCGAGGATGCCTCGTCGCTCGATACGCTGGAGAACGTGGAGCGCCGCCACATTCTCCAAGCGCTCGAGGAAACCCGCTGGGTGATTCACGGTAAAAAAGGCGCGGCGGAAATCCTCGGCATCAATCCGAGCACCTTGCGCTCGCGCATGGAAAAGCTCGGCATCAAGCGCAGGGCGCCGGCCTAGCCGAGCTCCTGCGCGCCGGCCGCCGGCGCTTTGCGCGCGGGGCCGCCGGCCTTGAGTCGGCGGCGCGCGAGGATACGAAAGCCGAGCAGAATTGCCAGCACGAAACCGTACTGCGCGGGCCGGCGGATATCGGCTTTGACCAGCCAGTAAAAATGGATCACGCCGCAGATCGCGGCAAAATAAACCAGCCGGTGCAGTTGCTGCCAGCGCTTGCCCAGGCGGCGAATCATCGCCGCGGTGGAAGTGAGCGCGAGCGGCACCATCAGCATGAGGCCGGTAAAACCGACGGTCACGTAGGGCCGCTTGAGGATGTCTTTGCCGATGGCGCGCCAGTCGAAAAAATGATCGAGCACGAGGTAAGTCGAAAAGTGCGCGGCGGCGTAGGCGAACGCGAACAGGCCGAGGGTGCGGCGAAATCGGACAATCTCGTTGCGCCCGGTCAGGCGCCGGAGCGGCGTTACCGCGAGGCAGGCGAGCAAAAATATCAACGCCCAGGAGCCGGTGAAGCGGGTGATCGTGTCGATCGGATTGACGCCGAGATCGCCGGTCCAGGCGTTGAACGCAAGCTGGGCGAAGGGAATCGAGGAGGCGAGGAAGAGAAAAAAATGGAGCATGGATAATGGAGAATTGAGAACGGAGAACGGAGAATGGAGAATGCCCGGAGCGGACCTTCCATCCGTCTTCAGTTTTCCATTTTCCATTGTCAATTATCCATTATTTATTCTTCAGTAAAATTTTTTCAGATCCATGCCTTTGTACAGGCTTGCGACCTGATCGCCGTAGCCGTTGAACATCAGAGTTTTGCGCCGGAGAAACTCGCCGATGCGCCGCTCGGTGGCCTGGCTCCAGCGCGGGTGATCGACCTCGGGATTGACGTTGGAGTAAAAGCCGTACTCCTGGGGCTGCATGGTGTTCCACGCGGTTTTCGGCTGGCTTTCGACGAAGCGCACTTTGACGATCGACTTGATGCTCTTGAAGCCGTACTTCCACGGCACCACGAGGCGGATCGGCGCGCCGTTGGGCACCGGCAGCACCTCGCCGTAAAGACCCACCGAAAGAATCGTCAGCGGATGCATCGCCTCGTCCATGCGCAGCCCCTCGGTGTAGGGCCAGTCGAGCACGTTGCCGAAGATGCCCGGCGTTTGCCCGGGCAAGCGCTTGGGATCGAGGAGGGTCACGAACTGAATGAATTTGGCGTTGTTCGTCGGCTCGACCTGCTTGATCAGCGCGCTCAGCGGAAAGCCGATCCACGGGATCACCATCGACCAGGCCTCGACGCAGCGCAGCCGATACACGCGCTCTTCGAGCGGCGCGAGCTTCATCAGCGCCTCGATGTCGAAGGTTTTGGGTTTTTTCACTTCGCCTTCCACCGCCACCGTCCACGGCCGCGTGGGGGTGAAATATTTCGCGTTCTCGGCCGGATCGGTTTTCTCGACGCCGAGCTCGTAGAAGTTGTTGTACGTGGTGATGTCCTTGAACGAATTCTGTTTCTCGTCGGTGCTGTAGGAGCTTTTCTTCACGTTGGCAAGCTTTTGCGCGGCGCGCGCCGGCGCCGGCATGCCGAAAATATCGAGACCCGCGAGCGCCGCGCCGCCGGCAAGGGCGGCGGTTGAGGCAGCGCCCATGAACTGGCGGCGGTTCAGATAGATTTCTTTGGGCGTGATTTCCGAAGATTTAATATCTTGAGGTTTTTTGATCAGCATCGCGAGACTCGCCTCCCGTTACGACCATGGTCGCGAACAAATGCCCTGGTGTCAACTTCGGGGCTTGTCTTTCCGGTTAGGACCGGCTTACCTGGCGGATGTTAGATGGCGCCCGGGCGCCCTCCGATGCGAATCAAATAGAGAGCGGCGCCGGGGGATGCGCCGCTCTCCGGGCGAGCTGTCGCATGGTTTATTGCAGATACCGGGCGGGGGATTGTGCTGTTTCGAAATCTCTTTGCGGATCGCTTTCTTGTGCGGTTTTTCTGATGATCTCGATTAATGCCACGCGGGTCAGCTTGTAGGCTTCGCGGTCGCTGTTCGAGAACTCGAACGCCACCTCGCCGGCCGCCGCAACAAGCTCATCCAGGGAGGCATCCAGCTTTCGGGCGTGGTTTTTTTCCATTGAATTGCTCGCTCCTTTCGCGCGCGCGCTCGGGCTTTTCCTGTTTGATTAGACGTCCGGCAGGGCAAAGTGGTTTATGAAAAATCAGCGGTCAGTTTTCGGCGGGCAGCTCGGGCGCGTTTTCCTCGACTTTTTGAAACAGCGGCGTTTGCCGAAACCGCTGGAATTCATCGTTGCTGATGTAGCCCACGCTGGCGAGACGGCCGAGAATCAAATTGCGCCGGGCAAGAATGCTCCGGTCCTGAGCGCTCCGCGGGCTCGGCAACAGAGCGGCCAGAGTCGCGGCTTCGAGCGGTCCGAGCGCCGCCGCCGGCTTGCCGAAGTAGAATTGCGCCGCCGCTTCGGCGCCGTAAATGTTGCGTCCCCATTCGACGACGTTAAGATAGATCTCGAGAATGCGCTGCTTCGAAAGCGCCTGCTCGAGCTGGCGCGCGATGATGATCTCCTTCAGCTTGCGCAGCGGATTTTTCGACGGGTTCAAATAAAGATTCTTGGCGAGCTGCATGGTGATCGTGCTGCCGCCGCGGTGAAAGCTCCGGGTTTCCCAGTCTTTCTTGAGCGCCTCTTTGAGCTCTTCGAGATCGATTCCCCGGTGGCTGAAAAACGCCGCGTCCTCGTTGATCAGCACGGCCTTTTTGAGATGCTCCGAGAGCGCGCCGTAGGGGACCCAGATCTGGCGGCGCGGGAGGCGCAGCGATTTTTGCCGGTATTCCTCGTCGCGGAGCTCCATCAGCGCGGTGGTTTTCGGATTGCGCTGTTTCAACACCGAAACGTCGGGCAGCGTGTAGTAGACGTAGCAGCAGATGCCGACGACAACGGTGACCAAAAGACTTTTAAGCAGAACGCGTTTCATGGGCGGCCAGCAGAGCCAGGGCTTTCTTCGTCATGGAGGACATGGGCAAATGCTCGAAGCGGTCGGGGCGCAGCCAGCGCCACTCGCCGCGCGGCAGGGAAACTGGCGCGCGGGCGTCGCATTCGAGCAGGTAGACCGGCGCGCGGATGCGCCGGCGGGTGATCGCGTGGCGAAAGGCGCCGATCCGGCGCGGCGCGCCGAGCTGCTCGGAGAGCGAATTCAATTCACGCCGCAAAGCTCCGGCGGGTTTTATCCGGGCGGTGAGCGGCGCTCCGGGCAATTCCCAGAGCCGCCCCAGGAGATCGCCCGCGGCGCGGCGCCGGAGAAGGATCTTGCCGCGGCGGCGCACGATCGCCAGCGGCCAGGTGACGTCGATAAATTTCACGGCGCGGCGCGGCGGGCGCGCCGGCGCTTTCGCTGCGGCCGATCGGCATTCGCGCTTGAGCGGGCACGCGGCGCAGCGCGGCGCGGCGGGCGTGCAGAGGGTCGCGCCGAGCTCCATCAATGCTTGATTGAAGTCTCCCGGGCGCGCCTTGCTGATAAGTTTCGCCGCCAACGCGCGCAGCGCATCCTCGCCGTGAATATTTTGCAGCCGGCCGAGCACGCGCCGCGCGTTGCCGTCCAGGGCCGGGTACGGCTGCTGAAAGGCGATGCTGAGAATCGCCCCGGCGCTGTACTCGCCGATGCCGGGGAGCGCGCGCACCTGGGCGTAGTCGCTCGGCAACCGGCCGCCGTGCCGGCGCACGATCCGGCGCGCCGCCGCGCTGAGATTCCCGGCGCGCCGGTAGTAGCCGAGCCCCGACCACAGCCGCAGCACGCGCGCAAGCGGCGCGCGCGCCAGCGCTTCGACGTTCGGAAAGGCGCTCAGAAAGCGCTCGTAGTAAGGCAGCACGGTTTTCACCTGGGTCTGCTGCAGCATGGTCTCGGAAATCCAGATGGCGTAGGGATCGGCGCTGCGGCGCCAGGGCAGATCGCGGCGATGGCGATCGTACCAGCGCAAAAGTTTTCGGCGCAGCGCGGGGAAATTCTCTGCGGACATCAATGCAGTCGGGCGGATTTTCGGTTATAAGGCAATGTATTCGAAAAGCCCGATGAAGGAAACCGTTTAGCGCCGTGCTGCCGATCGTTTTCGGGATTTTAACTTCGCTCTGCTTCGCGATGGCGAGCCTGCTGGCGCAGCGCGGCTACTTCATCGCGCCGTCCACGCCCTGGGGCGCCTGGATCACCATCGCCGTCAACGCGCTGGTTCTGCTGGCGGCGCATTTTCTGCTTTACTCCGAGACGCGGCTCTTCGCCGCCGACAACCTGATCTTTGTCGCCGTCGGGCTCTTCGTGCCCGGCGTAACCCGGGTGCTGAGCTTTCGCGGCATCCGCTTCCTCGGCAGCTCGGTGACTTCGACCATCGTCAACACCACGCCGATGTTTTCCACCGTGCTGGCGATTGTGCTTCTGGACGAGCGCCCGGCGCCGCTGGTGCTGCTCGGCGTCGCGCTTACCGTGGGCGGGTTGGTTGCCGTGTCCTGGGGCGGCGAGAAAACCGCGTACAAAAAGAGCGAGCTGGTCTACCCGTTTCTCTGCGCGCTGATATTCTCGGCCAAAGACATCACCGTGCGCTGGGGCCTGGCCGACGGCGCCGGCCAGCCGATCCTCGCCGCCGGCATCGCCGCGCTGACTTCGTCCGTGCAGATTTTTCTGATCACGCGCTGGATGCACGGCGAGAAATTCTCGCTGCCACCGGCGCCGGTGGCGCGCTGGTTCGTCGCCTCCGGCGTTTTCACCGGCGGGTCGTTTCTATTCATGTATCTCGCCTACAGTCTGGAGCGGGTCTCGATCGTCGCGCCGCTGATCAACAGCTATACGGTTTTCGTGTCGCTCCTGACGCCGTTCATGGCGCGGCGCATCGAAACCGTCACGCCGCGCAAGCTCGCCGGCGCGGCGCTGGTGGTGGCGGGAATTTTTGCGGTGTCGCTGGGGAAAGGTTGAGGCGGGGAGAAAATTGAGGATCGAGGATGGAAGCTCGCGGGCAGCGTTGGTAGTTGATGGCGGTGAGCGCTTTGCGCAAGAGCCGATGGCGAACGGCGAGGAGCTGCTCGTTTCCCTTCATGCGCCGGCTCCTTTCGCCCTCGACAGCTCGTCAAAAGGCCAACCCATTCAGCGCACCGCTCCGCCGACCGTGAGGCTCAACACGGTTTCGTCGTTTTGCGCGGCCACCGAGATCAGCACGGTCTTGCCTTCTTTGCTGTAGGCGAGCAGCGAGCCGCCGCTGCGCATGTTCATGTTCTCCTGCCAGCCGCGCGCGGGCATTTCCTTTTTGTAGAATTCGACGATCCTGTCGGCGTCCATCTTGCCGCGAAACGAGGCCTGGCCGGCGCCGAAGCTCAGAAACTTCATCTCCACCGGCTTGTCGGCGCCGCGGCTCATCGAGCTGGGCACCGGGAGCGTCACGCCGGCGATGGTTTCATCGCGCGCGCCGCCGCAGCCGGCCAGGGCGAGCAGCAGAGCGAAGGCGATCGGATGCAAAATCGAGCGGTGGATCGTTGCCATATTTCCCTCGCGACGGCCGCCGGGAGCGGCCGGTGTTGTTACGAGCTCGAATCCGGCGGCACCGGCAGGCCGAGAAAATACCAGAGCACGAGCAGCGCCACGCCGACCAGCTCGGGCGCGGCCGGCGTCATGTGGATCAGCGCGCCGCCGAGCATGCCGCCGAGAGACGAGCCCAGGAAACCGAAAAAATTGTAGATGCCGCTGGCGCTGCCGCGCCCCGCGGTCGGAATGCGCTGGCTCAGGAACGCCGGCAGGATCGGTTGATACAGACTGTAGCCGAAGAAAAAGGCCGCGCCGCTCAGATAGAGAAAAAGGTCGTACTGCGCCCCGAAGAGATACACCGTGTAGCCTGCCGTGGCGGTGAGCCAGCCGATCAGGATCGGCGCGCGAAAGCGGCGCTGCTTTTCGGCGCGGCGCATGTAGGGAAAGACCAGCAGCGCGCTCGGCAAAAAAATGATCAGATAGACGCGCCAGAGATCCGCTTTGCCGACGCCGACGGCGGTCCAGCTGAGCGGGTAGGTGAAAAAAAACAGATTGAGCGCGAAGGAAAGCACGAAGGCGGCGACGTAGATCGGCCTCAGATCGTGGTGAGTCAGCATGGGCGCGAGCGGCAGCGGCGCTTCCTCATTGGCGCCGCGCGCTTCGGCGGGAAACGCAACCGCGGCCAGAATCATCGCGAAAAACGCCAGCGCGCCGAGCACGTAGAATAGACCGGCGAGACCGATCTGCGCGGCGAGGAGGGGCCCGCCGAGCAGGCCGAGGACGAAGGAAGCGCCGATGGCGATGCCGGTAATCGTGTACGCTTGCGTGCGCACGCTCGGCCGGGTCAGATCGGCGAGCGCGGCGAACGCCACCGAGCCGACCGCGCCGGTGCCCTGGAGCGCGCGCGCGAGAATCAGAGCATGAATGTCCTTGGCCAAGCCGCAGCCGACGCTGCCGGCGGCGAAAAGCGCCAGACCGCCGATCAGCACGGGCTTTCGTCCCCAGCGGTCGCTCGCCCAGCCGAGCGGGATTTGCAGGATCGACTGAATCAGCGCGTAAATCCCGAAGGCCAGGCCGGCGAGCGCGGCGGATGCGCCGGGATATTGCACCGCGTAGGCGCTGAAAATCGGCAGGATCAGAAAAATGCCGAGGAGCCGCAGGGCGGAGATCAGGCTCACGGCGACGATCGGGCCGACTTCTTCGCGCGTGAAGGAGGAAGACGAGGGGCTCAAAACCAGTGTGCGCTCCGCCATGAAAATTCTTCGCTTCAATTTACACGCTTTGGCACAAATAAAAAGGGCCGCGCGCCGCGGTTTACGGCGATTGCGGCGCGGGCCGTTCCGGCGGCGCGCCGCCGGCGCGCGCCGCCGGCGGCAGATCGACGCCGGCCGCGTCGAAAGCTTTTTTCAAGCGGCGGCGAAACTCGCGGCCGACGACGTGCTGCTGCGACGGCAGGGTTTTGAGGCGCGCCTTGATGATCACCGCGCTTTCGGTGAAGTTATCGACGCCGAAGATTTCGATGGGCTCGAGCATCAAGCGGCCGAAGGCGGCCTCCTGGCGCAGCGTGCCGGCGGCCTGGCGCATGATTTCGATGACCCGGTCGGGATCCTCGCGGTAGGAGACCGCCACGTCGATCACGTAGCCCGACCAGTCCATCGTCGCGTTGGCGAGCGTGGTGATCGCGCCGTTGGGAAAAACGTGGACCACGCCCGCCTGATCGCGCAGCACGATGGTGCGAAAAGTGACCGCTTCGACCAGGCCGGCGGTGCCGTTGATGATCGCCGAATCGCCGACGCGGATCTGGTTTTCCAGGATCAAAAAAAATCCGCTCACCAGATCGCGCACCAGGTGCTGCGCGCCGAAGCCGGCGGCCAGACCGACGACCCCGGCGCCGGCGAGAATCGGGCCGACGTTGACGCCGAGCTGGCTGAAAGACGTGAGCACGGCGATGAACCAGAGAAAACCGCAGGCGATGGTCCAGAGCACGCCGAACAGAGTCTTGACCCGCTTGGCGGCGGCGCCCGGCACGGTTTCGGTTTTCTCGGTGGCGCGGATCACAAACGCTTCGAGGCGGTTGAAGCCCGCGCGCATCAGCTTGATCACGACGTAGGTGAGCGCGACGATCAGCGCGATGCGGAGCAGTCCCTGGGCGGCGTCGATCGCCACCGCCAGGAGTTTTTCCACGAACGATTCCCAGGCGTGAACGGACATGAGCGATTCCTCCCTCGATCCGCGGCGTTGTTGCTCTTGTCGCAAATCTCGTCCGAAGAAGCCAGCGCGCAAACGCGCCGGGCGGAGAAATTTCTTGACATGGCGCCGGTCTGGGATAAATTCCGGCGCGAAGCGGCAAAGGGGGTTTTATGCGCAAATCGGCGGCGATGGTCTTCCTGCTCGTCGGCTTTTCGATTTCTCTTTCGCGTCCCGCCGGCGCCGCTGCGGCGCCGGACAAGATCAAGTTTCCCTATTCGCCGATTTCCTGGAACAGCCTGCCCTGGTGGATGGCGAAGGACGCCGGCTATTTCGAAAAAAACGGGCTCGACGTGGAGTTATTTTACGAGGGCGCTTCCTCGGCGATTGTCCAGGCGATGCTCGCCGGCGAGGCGAACTTCGCCGGGCTGGCGGGGCCGTCGATTGTCAGCAACGTGGTCGGCGGCGGCGACGTGATCCAGATCGCCGCGGTGGTGAAGACCTTCACGATTCCCATGTACGCGCAGGCGTCGATCAAGGAAGTGGCCCAGCTCAAGGGACAGAAAGTCGCGGTGAGCCGCTTCGGCTCGATCTCGCACATCGCCGCGCTGAATATTTTTCAGAAAAGCCGGGTGAGCGGCGTCACCCTGATCCAGTCCGGCGGCACGCCGGAGTCCGCCGCTGCGCTCATGACCGGCGCGGTCGCCGCCGCGATGGTGCCGCCGCCGCAGAGCCTGATGCTGCGCGAAAAGGGCTTTCGCGAGCTGGTGAGCGTGAAGCAGTTTCGCGAGTGGAACATTCCGGTGGTCGAAAACGGCATCGCCGCGCGGCGCTCCTTCATCGACAAAAATCCGGCCGTCGTCCGCCGTCTCATTCGCGCCGCCTTCGAAGGCATTCGCGCGATTTATACGGACAAGGAGCAGGCGCTGAAGGTCCTGGCCAAGTACACCAAGGTGAGCGATGACAAGATCCTCGAGGAAAGCTATCGTTTTTCGGTGGAAGCGTTGAGCAGGGAAGGCTTCATGCCGCCGGAAGCATTCACGGCGCTCGTCGAACAAATGCTCAGTCAAAAATCGGTCGACGAAGCCGCGGCCAAAAAATTGCCGATCACCGCCTACTTCGACAACCGCTTCGTCAACGAGCTGGACAAGGAAGGATTTTTCAAAAAGCTCTGGCAGTGAGCATTCCGTGGGCTCGCTAGGGAGCCCGTCGCCCTAAGATTTCCCGCCCGCTGCCGATAGCCGTATTGATGGACCGGCGGCATCCATGCTTTTGATTTTTCTTCTCATGCTTCTGGCGCTGCTCGCGGGCTGGTTCCTGGCGCGCCGCTTCGCCCGGCCGCCCCAGGCTCAGCCGCCGTCGCTCTTGCCCCAGCGCGGCGCGACGATTTCGGGAACCTTCATGCACCGGCGCGAGCCGGTGCACGTCTATTGCCGGGTGGAAGACAACGAAGAGTCGCGCCTGCTGATCCGCATTCTTTCCGAGCTCGGACGAACGCCGCTCCTGGGCATGCGCGCCGGCGCCGCCGGACAGCTGGAAGTCAAAGACAGCTGGCTGCCCATCGAAGTTTTGAATGTCAGCCTGCCGTGGGTGGTGGTCGAAGCGTTCGCCGGCCGCGCCAAGCCGGCGCGCCGCGAATCGCTCCGGGTGCCGGTTTCATTCTCGGTGCGCTTTCGCGCCCAGGGACTGACGCGCCAGTGGTCGCGCGCCACCGGCATCAACGTCAGCGCCGGCGGCTTTTGTTTTTCCTCCGGCTTCGCCGCGGAGCTGCGCGTCGGCCGTTTGTACGAAATTGAATTGATGCCCGATGCCGCGAGCCAGGGCGGCGATGCGTTCGTGTTTCTCGCCGAAATGCGCTGGGTCATGCGCACCGAGCGCGGCACCGTCGCCGGTTTGCAGCTTGCCGACCGCTCCAAGCAGCCCGACCTGGCGAGATTCGTTTCCTACATGCAGCGCCGCATGGCGCGCCACCCCGAGGATTATCTGCTCGAAACCAATCCCAAGCCCGAGCTGGATCATCACCTGTAAATATTTTTTTAAGAAGATTGAATTCGCCGGACTTGGCTCCGAAGCCCGGGATCGTCAGCGATCAATCGGCAAAAGTTCTCGTGAGTCAGCGCTTCAATTTCCTCCGGCGTTGAAGTTCGCAACTCGGCAAGCGACGCGACGACATCTTTGATCGCCGCGGGCATTCCGACTTCATCATTCTTCTTCAACCATCTCAGTGCGCCGGGGTTGTCGGTTTCGGTCAGGAGCAGATGATCTGGAATCGCTCTGGCGATTTGTTTGATGGAATCGGAGTAAAGCACCTCGACGCCGATGGTGAAGTAGCAGCCGTAATCGATCATGGCGCGCAGAATGTCCATCGGGCCGGAGTACCAGTGGATGATCGCGCGCTTTAGGTCGTATTTCTCCAGGAGATCGAGAATTTCTTTTTCGCCGGCTTTGGTGTGCAGGTTGACGAATTTGTTCTGCTCCGCGGCGGCGGCGATGAAATACTCCAGAACTTTTTTTTGCGCCGGATAGGTGCTTGGGTCCTTGACCCAGTGAAAATCGAGGCCGATCTCGCCGATGGCGGGGCTCGACTCGATGTGGCGGCCGAGGTCGGGGAGGCGGTGCGCATATTCCGCGGCGCGGCGCGGGTGAATGCCGAAGGTCGGCAAGATCAAATCGGAACGCTTGCCGATCTCGCACAGCTCCAGGTACGACGGCACGTCCATCGCGGTGGCGACGGTGAAAATATTCTCGCTTTCGATTTGCTTCAGCGCCAGGTCAAGTAAGTCGCCATATTTGTCGAGATGGGCGTGGGCGTCGATGAGCATGGTCACTCCTCGGCAGCGAGAAATTTGTTTAAACTGCAAAGCCGCCGATCGGCACCGGCGGTTCGGACTTGCTGTTGTAATAGCAGAGTCCAAGAAGACTGACGACGGCCGTGGTCAGATACATGAGCATGAAGCTCTGTTCGGTCAGATCGAGCAGCACGCCGAGGGAGAGCGAGCCGATGCCGATGCCGAGATCGTAAAAACATTGATACTGCGCCATCGATTGGCCGCGGCGCTGGGGTGTGGTCTGATCCACCGAGAGCGTCATCAGCGCCGGCTGCGCGGCGCCGACGCCGGCGCCGCCGATCACCGCCGCCGTCCAGAGCCACATCGGCGAAGTCGCGAAGGCGAGCAGGAGAAAGCTGCTCATGTGCATGATCAAACCGGGAACGATCACGGCGCGCCGGCTGATGCGGTCGGACAGCGGGCCAGCGACCGGCCGGCTCAAGAGCAGCGCAAACGCATAGAGGCCGAACCAGAGGCCGGGGTTGCCGAGTCCCAGATGGATCGCGTGGATCGGCAGGAACGTCAACGTCCCGCCCTGGCCGAAGGAGAGAAACGCCGCCGCGGTAGCCGGCATCAACGTCTCGCGGACCACCAGCGCTTCGGTCCAGCGGCCGAGCTTTTCGCTCGAGAGCGCGTTCTTCGGCTCGGGAACGATTTTCGAAAGCAGGATCGCCAGCACGAGAAGCCCGCCCGCGCCCCAGAAGACGCCGGCGTAGCCGGCGACGTTGTAAAGCGCAAATCCCGCCACCGGCCCGAGCGAGCCGGCGAGGCTGCTCGCCATCCCGGCGTAGCCGATCAGCTCGCCGCGCCGCTGGCGCGGCGCGATGTCCGCCGCCAGCGTCGAGATGGCCGTGCTGCAGCCGGACCAGCCCATGCCGTGGAGAATGCGGCAGGGAATGATCAGCAGAATCGACGGCGCCCAGAGGTAGCCGAAGTTGGCGGCGGTGAGCAGCACGATGCCGTAGAAGAGAAACGGCTTGCGCCCCAGGCGATCGATATACAAGCCCACCGGCACGCGCATGATCGTCGAGGTGATGGTGAACACGCCGATCACCGCGCCGACCACGGTCGAGGAGGCGCCGAAGCTGACGAGGTACAGCGGCAGCAGCGGCCGGGTCAAATGATGCGCGAAAAAGAAACTGAAGCGGTTGATCCAGGTGAGAATGAAATCTCTGACCCAGGTTTCCGGCGGATCGGGTGCTGGTTCGGCCACGTTCGCGCTGCAACTTGCGGATTGCAAAATCCATCTTTGCGGCAGCGCTGTCGCAAAGTCAAAGCGCCCGATGGCTGGCGGCGCCTTTCAAGTTGAAAAATCGCCGGGTTCTTGACAGAGTTGGGCCGCGAATTAAGCCGGCCGCAGGAAAGGACACGCCATGACGACTGCCATGAAATCCGTCCCGGTTTCGAGCGGCGCGGAAGCTTTTCTGGCGCAGATGAAAGCGCTGGGCTCGGTGCGCTACATGTTCGCCAACACCGGCACCGATCACGGCCCGCTGATCGAAGCGCTGGCGAAAACCGCGAAGGAAGATCCGCGCGACATTCAGCCGATCGTCGTGCCGCACGAGCAGGCGGCGGTTTCCATGGCGCACGGCTATTACGCCGTCACGCAAAAGCCGCAGATGGTGCTGGTGCATACTTTGCCGGGGACGGCCAACGCGCTCGGCGGCGTGATCAACGCGGCGTCGTGCAACGTGCCGCTGTTTCTCGTCGCCGGCCGAACGCCGATCACCGAGGGCGAGCTGCGCGCGGGCAAGAGCCAGAACATCCACTGGCGCCAGGAGTCGCGCGATCAGGGCAACATCGTGCGCGAGTTCGTCAAGTGGGACTACGAGATTCGCACCAATCAAAATCTTCCCGCGGTGGTGTCGCGGGCTTACAAGATCGCCATGAGCGAGCCGCGCGGGCCGGTGTATCTGACCTTGCCGCGCGAGTGGCTGTTCGAAGCGATGGAGTCAACGCCGGTGCTCTCGCCCGACGCGCTCGCGCCGGCGAGCAAGCCGCTGGCCGATCAAGCTTCGCTGGCGCAAGCCGCCGAGTGGCTGATCGGGGCGGAAAGCCCGTTGATCGTGACGAAATATTTGGGCCGCAATCCCGAAGCGGTCCAGTCTCTGATCGAGCTGGCCGAGCTGCTCGCGATCCCGGTCGTGCAGCAGTTGAGCTACGTGAACTTTCCAACCGACCATCCGCTCAATCTCGGCGTTCAAACGACCAAGTACGTGCGCGGCGCCGACGTGCTGTTTTTCATCGATACCGACGTGCCCTGGGAGCCGCCCAACCGAAACGTGCTGCGCGACGGCGTGAAGATCATTCATCTGGAGCGCGATCCGATGTTCACGGCGATTCCCGGCTGGGGTTTTCCCGCCGACCTGCCGGTGACCGGCTGCTCGGAGATTTCCTTGCCGGCGCTGAACGCGATCATCCGCAGCATGCTCGCCGCTGTACCGAAAAATCAACTCGAGGAGCGGCGCAAAAAGATCGAAGCCGAACACAACGACATGATCCGCGAGCTGGACGCCAGCGTCGCGGCGGCGAAAAACCAGAAGCCGATCCATCCAGTCTGGCTATCGCACTGCATCGGCGCGGCGATGGACGAGCGGACCATCATCGCCAACGAGACCATCACGTCGCGGCTGGCCGAATCGATTCATCTCAACCGGCCCGGCTCCATGTTCAATACGCCGCTCGCCGGCCATCTCGGCTGGGGGCTCGGCGCGGCCATCGGCATGAAGCTCGGCGCGCCGGAGGCGACCGTGATCGCCGCCGAAGGCGACGGCTCGTACATGTTCTCGGCGCCGACGGCGTGCCACTTCACGGCGCAGAAATATCGCATTCCGTTTTTGACCGTCGTCTACAACAATCAGGTCTGGAACGCGAGCCTCAACGCGGCGCGCGGTTTGTATCCGGACGGCGTGGCCGCGCGCACCCGGAATTTCCCCGGGACGGACTTGAGCCCGTCGCCGAGCTTCGAGCTCACGGCGCAGGCCTGCGGCGCCTACGCGGCGCGGGTGGAAGAGCCGAGCGAAGTACCGGATGCCCTGGCCAAGGCGCTGCAAGTCGTGAAGCAAGAGAAAAGGCAGGCGCTGCTCAACGTGGTTTGCAGAAATCCGCTGAGCTGATACGGAAGACATAACCGCGGAGAAGGCAAATTTTGTCGGGGCGACCGGCGGTCGCCCTCGTTCATCGGAGGAATCAGGGCATGGCGGAAAAACCCAAGATCACCTTCAGCACCAATCCGCACGCGCGCAATCGGGCGCTGATCGACGGCACGATTCAGCTCGACGGCTACGATCTCGAATACGTCGGCGACAAGTACACGCCGGGGGAGATGCATTTTCGCTTCATGCAGGGAGAATTCGACGTGGCCGAGATGTCGACGGCGACCCTGCTCCGCGCCAAGGAAAAGGGCCAGCGATTTCTCGCGCTCCCGGTTTTTTTCCAGCGCGGGCCGCGCCAGCGAAATATTTTTTACCGCGACGGCGCAATCAAGCATCCGTCGGAGCTGAAAGGCAAAAAAATCGGCGCCTTTCGCTACGGCGCCACGGCGGTTTCCTGGGCGCGCGGCTATTTGCTCGACGCGCACGGGATCAAAACCACCGACGTGGAATGGTTCGTCTCGGGCCGCGAAGTGTACATCGCCAACCAGTTGCCGGTGAAAGTCGAGCGCCTCGACCCGCCGCCGCCCTTCGGCCAGGAAAAATCGCATCTCGCAAAGCTGGTGAGCGAGGGGACGCTGGGCGCGGCGCTGGTGGCCGGCGATTCCGGCTATCCGGCTTTGTTCGGCAACGGCGTTTTGCCCAAGCTCATGGGCGAGGCGCCCGGCGTGAAGCCGCTCTTTGAAGACACCGACGAAATCATCGGCTACGTCAAACGCACGCAGATCTATCCGATCATCCATCTGGTGGCGATCAAAGAGGAGACGGCGGAGCGATATCCCGGCCTGAGCGCGACACTGATCGAGGCGTTCCGCGAGGCCAACCGGCTTGCGCCGAAATATTTCAAGGACGGCGACGCCGCCGGCTATGCCAGAGAGCGCGACGTGCTCGGCTACGATCCTTACGCCTGCGCGCTTACCGAAGCCGACAAAAAAACCATTGCGGCATTGAACCGCTATCAAATCGAGCAGGGGCTGGTGAAAGAAATGCTCCCGCTCGAGAGCCTGTTCGTCAAAGAAGCCTTCAGGATGTAGTCGCGCGATGGCTCGCGGCTGCGGTCCCGACTGATTTGCGAGCCGTGCCGCGCGCTGGCTTGCGTGGTACAGCTTTGTTCCAATCCGCTCGCTCTATTCCGCCTGTTTAACCTCAGACGTTTCCTGCCGATGGGTTTAACGTCGCCAGGGGTCTGCCCAACGAAGGTTGATCCCTCACGCGAAGCATCGATGGCTCCAGGAAATGGCAAGAATTACCGGGAAGCTTCACCGCGCGAAGAAACGGCCCGCCGGGCCTGCAAAATGCAGCGGTGATCCCATGGCCGGCGAACCCATGAAAAACGCGCACAAACGGATTCCGGTGGGCCGGGTCAGACCCGGCATGTATGTAGCGGGCCTGGACCGCTCTTGGCTGGAGACGCCGTTTTTGTTTCATCGAAAGCTGATAAAGAGCGCCGAGGAGATCGAGGTCCTGAAAAAAAACGGCGTCCGCGAGGTGATCATCGATGTAAGCCGCGGCCTCGATGTGGATGCCGCCGCGGAGGCGCCGCCGGCGAAGGCGGAAGATTCCGGCCGGCGCGGCGCGCGCGACGAGCGTCCGGCCAGGCCCGCCGCGGGCGAGTTGAATTTTCGCGCGCTCGCGCTCGAGCTCGACAGCGCTCAGCGCGCCCACCAGGAAGCGCTGGCGGCGGCGGAGAGCATTTTCGACGGCGTGCGCGGCGGCGGGCCGATCCGGCGCGAGATCGCGCAAAAAGTCGCCGCCGATCTGAGCGCCAGCATCGCGCGCTCGCCGGAGGCCAATCTTTTGCTGATGCAGATGCGCCGCTTTCAGAGGGATCTTTTCGTCCACGCGGTCAACGTCTGCGTGCTTGCGCTGGTGGTGGCGGCGCTCGAGGAATTCGATTTCGAAGCGCCGGCGTTTGCGCTCGGCGCGCTCTTCCACGATATCGGCGAGACGCGCATTCCGCGAAACCTCTTGCGCAAGCAGGAATCGTTCAGCGAATCCGAACGCAAGCTCCTGGCGCAGCATCCGACTCTGGGCGCGCTGCTGCTGCAAAACACCGAAGAGGTGCCGGCGCTCGCGCGTCAGATCGTGCTCGAGCACCACGAGCGCATCGACGGCTCCGGTTATCCCAAGCGGCTGCGCGGCGCCGAGGTTTCGTTGGCGAGCCAGGTGGTGGCGATCACCGATGCTTACGACGATATGCTCTGCGGCCGGAGCCGGGCGCCGCTCTCGCCGAGCGAAGTGCTGCGCCAGTTATTTTTGCAGAGCAACGCCGGCGCCCTCGACCGCGCGCTGGTCGAGCGCGTGATCCGCTGCCTGGGCGTTTATCCGATCGGCAGCCTGGTCGAGCTCAATACCGGCGAGCGCGGCATCGTCGTCGCCGCCAACCGCGCCGATACGCTCAGACCGACCGTGCGCATCGTGACCACCCGCGCGGGCATCAATCAATACAACGGTCCGATCGTCAGTCTGGCCGACGCCGATGGCGGCGCCTCCGAGCGGCGCATCGTCGGCGCCCTCGATCCGGGGCGCGAGCGCATCGATCCGCTGGCGTTTCTCAAACTGGCTGCGGCGGTGACGGCATGAGCGGCGGGTTGTCCTTTTCGCGGGCGGAGCGATTTTTCGCCGAGGACGCCGAGCGGCAGATCGTTCAGCTGCTGCTCGACGCCATGCCGATGGGCGCGGTGCTGGTGGATCATCTGGGCAAGATCGCGCTTCTCAATCAGCAGGCGGAGATGATTCTGGGCTGGCCCCTGCGAACGCTCGAAGACCGTTTCGCGCACGAGGTGTTCGATTGCCGCATCGACGATGCGCCGGGAGAAGAGAGCTGCCCGATCGCGCGCGCGCTCGCCGGCGATGCGCCGGGCGCCGCGGCGCGCCTGACCATCCGCTGCCGCGGCGAAGCGCTCAAGCCGGTCGAGTACCGCTGCACGCCGTATCCGACCGGACGCGGGCTCGGCGTGATTCTCGCGTTCAGCGACATCACGCGCCAGATCGAAGTGGAAAAAGATCTGCGCAGCCTGGCGTCGATCGCCGAGGCCAGTCCCATCGCCATCGTCGAGCTGAACCAGGACGGCAATCTGCTCCACGCCAACCCCGCGATGATGTCGCTGGTGGACCGCTTCGGCTTCAACGATCAGGTGCGCCCGCGGGTTTTGCCGTCCGATATCGAAACGCTGGTCGCGCGCTGCCTGACCACGCAGGCCGAGGTCGGGGCGCTGGAAGTCGCGATCGACGAGCATTTTTACGAATGGAAGCTCGTGCCGGTGGCGGGCGAGCGGCTGGTGCGCGGCTACGGCGTCGATCTGAGCGCGCGCCGGCGCGCCGAGCTGGAGCTGCTGCGCGCCAAGCTCGCCGCCGAGGCGGCGAATATCGCCAAGTCGGAATTTCTCGCCAACATCAGCCACGAGATCCGCACGCCGATCAACGGCATCGTCGGCATGGCCGAGCTGCTCGCCGACAACGCCGTGGGGCCGGAGCAGGTGGAATACGCCAAAACGATCAAGAGCTGCGCCGAGTCGCTGGTGCGTGTCATCGAGGAAATTCTCGACATGGCGGCGCTCGAGACCGGCAAGATCATCGTCGAGAAAGCCGCCTTCCCGTTGCGCGAGTTCATCAGCCAGGCCGCCGCGCCCTGGCGCCGGCGCGCCAACGAAAAGGGTCTCGGTTTCAAGATCAGCATCGCCGAGGACGTGCCGGGCGCGATCTGCGCCGATCGCCTGCACCTGAAACAGGCGCTGGGAAAGCTCATCGCCAACGCGATCAAATTCACCGAGCAGGGGCAGGTGGAAGTCGCCGTCGAGCGGCGCAGCGCGCCGGCGCGCTCCTACGCCGAAGCGGCGCTCGCGAGCGCGGCCGGCGGCAGTCTTTTGTTCTACGTGCGCGACACCGGCATCGGCATCGCGCCGGGCAAACAGAGCGTCATCTTCGAGCGCTTTTCCCAGGCGGACAATTCGAGCACGCGGCGCTACGGCGGCGCCGGCCTGGGCCTGACGATCGCCAAGCAACTGGTGGAGGGCATGGGCGGCGCCATCGGCGTGTCGAGCGAGCCGGGGCGCGGGAGCAGCTTCTGGTTCAGCCTGCCGCTGGAGGAAACCCACGACGCGCTGGCGGCGCCGCTTTGAACTCAGTCCGCCAGCGCGCGGATCTCGGCGTCGGCGCGGCGCAGGCGCGCGGACAATTCGCGGCCGATATTGCGAATCAATTTGTTTTCGATATTCGGTTGACAGCGCGCCAGCGCCTGGAGCTTGTCGATGGGCAGCACGTAGCAGAGCGACGATTCGTCGGCGACGGCGTCCGCGGAGCGCTTGCCGCCGTCGAGCAGCGCCAGTTCCCCGAAGGCCACGCCCGGGCTGATGGTGCTCAGGCGCTGGCGGCGCCCGCCGCGCTTGAGACTGAGATAGATGCTCACCCGGCCCGCAGCGAGCAGGTAGACTCGATCGGCGCGCGCGCCTTCGCGGATGATGGTCTCGCCCGCGGCGTAGCGCTTTTCCTCGAGGATCGTTTCGATGGCAGCGATATCGCGCGGCTCGAATCCTTGAAAAATGTCCATCTGCGCAAGCGCGACTGCGGCGGCGCTGGGCGCGCGCGCCGGTGCTTCCCGGAGCAGTTGCTCTTCGCACCATTCGAGGGCGGCGTCGAGATCGGGGAACGCGTCCGCCGCCAGCGCTCCGAGCGGCCCGGCGCGATCTTCCTGCCAATGAGCGCACAGCAGCCTTTTTTGCCGTTGCTCCAGCGCCCGGCGCATCTGCTCCAGAAGCGCGGCGGCGCACTCGTCGATCTCTAAAACGCGCTTCAAATCCAGGATCAGATACCTGAAGCCGTCGATGGTTTCGGAGATCCGCCGGAGCACGCGCTCGACCGTGCCGAAGAAGAGGCTTCCCTGAAGCTCGAAAACGCAGATCGCGCCGCCGCGCCGGTTGAGAATTTCCTCCTCGGCACTGCCGCGCCGGCGCTTGGAGCGAATGGCGTCGCCGCGGTAGCTGCGCCGCACGACGGCGGCTTCGGCCGAGCGGCTTTTGAACATGTGCAGCTTGAAGCGCTCGGACAATTGCTCGCAGACGCGGATGCCGCGCCAGCTGTTGCCCTGCTCGTCGAGGGGCGCGGAAAACGTGCCGACGCCGAATTGCCCCGGCAAAACCGCGATGATGCCGCCGCCGACGCCGCTCTTGGCCGGCAGGCCGATGCGGTAGCTCCATTCGCCGGCGTAATCGTACATGCCGCAGCTGTGCATCACGCTCAGGACGTTTTTCACGTAGCGCTCGTCGAGGGCGCGCCGACCGGTGAGCGGGTTGACGCCGTTGTTGGCGAGGGTCGCCGCCATCACCGCGAGGTCGCGGGCGGTGACCAGGATCGAGCACTGCTCGAAGTAAAGATCGAGGTGGTCGCCCACCGGCTCGTCGATCATACCGGCGTTGAGCTCGAGATAACCGATGGCGCGGTTGCGATGTCCGGTGGCGCGCTCGGAGATGTAAACCGCGTGATCGATCTCCAGAGGCCGGCCGGCGAGATCGGAAAATTTTCCGAGAATGCTTGCCAGCCGCTGGTCGTGGCCGCGGCCCTGGATCAGCGCCGTGGTGGCGATGGCGCCCGCGTTGACCATGGGATTGAAGGGCCGATTGCGGCGCTCGTCGAAAACGATCGAGTTGAAGGCTTCGCCGGTGGGCTCGACGCCGACCTTGCCGAGCACGCGCTCGAGGCCGTGCTCTTCCAGCGCTTGACCGTAAACGAAGGGCTTGGAGATCGACTGTATCGTGAAGCGATGGCCGGCGTCGCCCACTTGATAAACGTGGCCGTCGGCGGTCGCCAGCGCGATGGCGAAGAGACTCGGATCGGCCTTGGCCAGCTCCGGGATGTAGCTCGCGACCCGGCCGCGGAAGTCGCCGCGGTATTTCCCGTGCATCTCCTCGAGAGCTGAATGAATCGGCGAAATCTCGCCGCCGCGTGCGGAGTCGGTTGGCTGGCTGTGTGGCATGGTCGCGCGGTTTTGCGGAAGCGATGATGCCGCCTCGAACAGGCGGTCTCCAGGGAGCTGTCAAAGCGCGCAGCTCCGCCGAAGAAAGCAGGCGCTATGCCAACCACGCTCGCGGGCGTTTCGGCTATAAAATAGGGGAATGGAACCGTTGCGCTCGCTGCAGCTGCGAGCGGTTGTCCAATTCTTGAGCAGCAGCTTGACGGCTGTTTAAGCAGCGGCGCAGCGAGCGGCGGCTTCGAGCCGGACGCGGCGCTTTCAGCGCGGCGCGCGGATCTCCAGCTCGAGACCGTTGGGATCTTTGACGAAGATGGTGGTGAGCTTGCCGTTCTCGTCGCGGTTCTCGCGCAGAATTTCGGCGCCTTTTTGCTTGAATTCGCCGGCGACCTGGTCGATGGCGTCGGTGACGTAGCCGTAGTGATGCACGCCGGACTTGTCCGGCGATTCCATCAACTGGATGGACGGCGAGCCGGCGATGCGCACGAAGCAGAAGCCGTAGCCCGCCGCGCCCTTGCGCACCGGCGTGGCGTGGCCGCCGAAAAATTTTTCGTAGAAATTGACCGAGGCGGCGATGTCCCGGGTGTAGATCGCGACGTGCTCCAATTGATAATTCATCTGCTTCTCCGATCGCTCGCTTGGCTCAGTTGATATTGATCACGGCTTTTACGACGGAATAACTCGCCATGGCCTGCATCGCCTCGTTGATCTGATCGAGCGCGTAGCTTTTGCTGATCATTTCCTCGAAGGGAAAAGTTTTTCGGCGCGAGGCGAGGAAATCGATGGCCTGGAGCCAGTGGCGCGGCTCGCCGGAACGGATCGTGATGAGTTGCATCTCCTGCGGCAGCTTTTCCACGGCGATGTTCGCTTTGCCGCCGGCGCCGATGTTCAAATAGCGCCCGCCGTCGCGCAGCAAGGTGAGGCCTTCGGGCACCGCCATGTTGTTGGCGACCTGCACGACCACGTCCGCGCCGCGGCCGTCGGTGTGATCGCGCACCCACTGGCGGCGCTGCTTTTCGTCGGTGACTTCTTCCAGATTCAACACCGCGTCGGCGCCCATGCGCTTGGTGACTTCCAGGCGGTTGGCCGGCGCGCCGATGACCAGCACTTGTTTCGCGCCGTGGTCGCGCGCCACGGCGGTGGCGAAGTTGCCGAGCGGACCGCTGCCCTGAATCACCACGGTCTCGTGGCTTTTGAGCGCGCCGAGCCGGTCGAAGCCGTGCATCACGGTGCGGTAGGCGCAGGCGGAGGCGGCCGCCGAGGCGGAAGAGACTTCCTCGGGCACTTTGATGATCAGGCATTCCTTGGGCACGTACATGTACTCGGCGCAGCTGCCGAGCAGATAGGGATGCTGATCGCTGCGATTGTGGCCCCAGGAAGCGCGGCCGCGGCAGATGCACGGCTGCTGCGCGACGGCGCAGTAATAGCACGAGCCGCAGGCGACGTAGCTCCAGACGATGCGCTCGCCGCGCTTGACCGGATTGCCCAAAATGTCGGTGCGCTCGCCGGCGATTTCTGCCACAGTGCCGCAGGGCTCGTGGCCGGTGACGATGGGAAGCGAGTCGCCCGCGCCGAGCGGACCGTGCCAGCGATGCACGTCGGTGCCGCAAAGCGTCGAAGCGGTGATTTTTACCAGCAGCGAGCCGGCATCCAGTTTTGGGATCGGCACCTGCTGGATGGTGAGCGGTTTATTGTGCTCGGTAATAACGGCAGCGCGGCAGGTTTCCATGGTACGTCCTTACGGTTTCAATAGTTCCAGCGTTCCAATCGTGTCACAGCGGCAGCTTGTAAAACGTCTCGGCGTTGCGCCAGAGCATGGCCGCTTTATCGTCTTCGGTGATCTCCTCGCTCTCCAAAAGCTCGCCGATGTCGCGCTTGCAGCTCTCGTTGGTGACTTCGTGCGGGAAGTCGGAGGAGTAGAGAAACGGTTTGTTGCCGACGGTTTTGATGGCAAACGGCATCGTCAGCTCTTCGGTCTCGATGCCGAGGTAGAGCCGGCCGTCCTGGATCAGTTTTTTGATCTGCTGCGCCGGGTCCTGCTCTTCGCGCACGCCGAACTCGCCTTCGGGGATATGCTGGAAATGGGTTTCATGGGACGCGTGCAGGCGCTCGAGCAGGAGCAGCAGCCAGGCGATGCCGCCTTCGAGAAAAGCGATGCGCACGCGCGGAAAGCGCTCGAAGATGCCGTTGTAGACGATATCGGCGCAGTTGACCGTCAGGCCCCACGGATGGCCGAGCGCGTGAACCGGCACGTACATGTTCATGTGATCCATGCCGAAGCGGTCGTGGGCGCCGCCGTGCACGGCGAGACAGCAGCCGAGGCGGTTGGCTTCTTCGTAAACCGGCCAGAATTGTTTCGCGCCGAGCGGCTGCGAGAGACCGTTGGACGGCATCATCGCGCCGAGCATGCCCAATTCGGTCACGGCGCGGCGAAGCTCTTTGGCGGCTTCTTCGGGATCCTGCATCGGGATGATCGCCATCGCTTTGAAGCGCGGGTTGAATTTTATATAGGTCTCGGTGACCCAATCGTTGTACGCCCTGCAAACCGCCACCGCGTAATCGCGGCTGACGATTTTGCCGTAGGAAAGCGCCACGGTCGGATACATCACCGTCCACTCGATGCCGACGTCGTCGAGAAAATCCAGCCAGCCCGCGGGACCGACCATCGGCCGCTGATCGCGCTGCGGCGGGGTTTCGACGGCGCGCCCGGCGTGCAAGTGATCGAGCGGCGGAAAGCAGACGCCTTTGCGCCCGATGATCTCGCGGTAGGCGCCTTCCATGTGGGCGATGATGGCGGCGTTGTCTTCCATAATATGGCCGTCGCCGTCGATGATTCGCGTTGCGAGCCTTGCAGACATTTTCAACTACCTCCTCGCCGAATGAGAGTTTGGCCGCGATTTCCCGCCGCGGAGTCTTCTTTATAATCCGACTTCCGCCGGCGGATCAAGCGCCGCGCCGTTTTCCGCGCCCTGCTGGATTTACTTTGTTTTTTGCGGCTAGTATGAGATACGGTCCAGGCGATTTTTTTCTCCTCTTTTCAATCCAACCCAGCAAGCGGGAGGGGCAATGGCGGAAGAAACTGCGGAACAAAAAATGGCGCGTCTCGAAGCGGAAAATCGCGCGCTCAAGGAACAGGTGGAACAGCGGCGCAGCGGCTCCTTGCGTTTGAAGATCAGCGAAAAGGGCGGTCTTTCCGTCTACGGCCTCGGCCGTTTCCCGGTGACCCTTTACAAGGAGCAGTGGCTCAGGCTTCTCGAACAGGCAGACGAGATCAAAGAATTCCTCAAGCAAAACGATCAGCAGCTCAAGGCCAAGCAGCCGGCGCCGGGGGGCGCCGCTGAAAGCCCGCGCTGAACCGCGAGCGGGCGGAGCGCCGCTTGCGCCGGCCCGCGGTTATCTTCGATCCGGCACGTAAAAAGTATCCAGGAGCCGCCGGCGCATCGCTTCTTCGCCGCCCGGAAGCGCGTCGAAACGGGTGGTGTTGTCCGCCTTCAAAAGAATGGCTTCGCCTTCCTTGTTCTCGTGCATCGCCTGGAGAATCCCGCCGAGCCGCTCGGCGGCGGATGGCGCCATGGTTTTTCGAACCGAGACCAGATGGCGGGGCAACAGATCGGTCTGGGCGATGATTGCGAGGTCGGCCTTTCTGCGTTCGTCGAGCCTGGCGTAATCGTCGTCGCTGATCGCGCCGGCGGCGACCTGTCCGCCCAGGATGAGATCCAGAACTTTATCCCCGGTCTGGGCAAAGAGGTAGCCGATCTCCGCCGCCGGGATCGGCGCGCTCGCCGTTGGCGCCGGCGCCAGCTTGAAGCCGCTACGCTGGAGGAAAAACTTCGGCAGAAAGTAACCCGAGGTGGACTCGGGATCTTCAAAGGCGATCAGCCGGCCGCGCAATTGCTCGAGGCGCGTGAGGCCGCTGTCCTTGCGCGTCGCAAGCAGGCTTCGATATTCGGCCATGCCGCTTTTCCAGCGCCGGAGCAGCAGCCGCGCGACGCCGTGCACCTGATTGATCACGTAGGTCGGGTAGGGACTCTCCAGATAAAAATCGACCTGGCTCTGCTCGAGCAGCCTGGCCAGCTCCGACAGCGAGCCAGCGACGACGACTTTGCCGCCGGCGTCCGCCGCCGCGTAATAGCGGCGCGACAGGTAAAGCACGAAATCGCGAAAGTGCTCCTCGATTTCGCGCTGGGCGGTGGTGGATACGAGCCCGAGGGTCAGGGTTTTCCCGGCCGATGGCGGCGGATTCTGGGCGGCGGCGCTGGAAGCGATGGCTGCGGCCAGAAAAAAGTGCGGCAGCAAGCGAAGCGGCGACAGTCGGTTCATTTTGGCTCCAGGAAGTTCGGTGGTGGCTCTGTTCCTACCGAAGCGGCGCGGAGTTGGCAAGCGAGATGAGCCGCCGGCCCCTCGCTTCAGCGCGCCGATCGCCGCGCACGCCCAGCGCCCATTGAACGGGCGCCTGGCCGCTTCTTGGCGTGAGCTTCAAAAGCGCTGTCGTTTGAAGTAGGATTTCGCCCGTAAATTTGTTTTGGCAAACGCTTCTCCGAGAGGTAAAATAACCCGTCTCGGTCGGGGCGGCCCGATCGCAGCGCAATTGCTATGCGCACCCGCGAAAAAGTTGCCATTTTGCTTGTCGTCGCAAGCCTGATTTTAGGCGGCATCCTTTATCTCACATTCCGCGACAACGAGGTCGAGGCGAACTATTCCCGTTGGGCCTTCACGACCAATCTGCGCCAGCTTTTGGCTTCGCCGGTAAGCTTCATCTCCGAGGAATTGCCCTCCGGCACCGTATTCTACGGCGGCCTGACGCTGTTTGCCGCGGTGATGTTCATCATCTTCCTCAAGATGACCCGGGACGGCGAGATCCAGGCGCTGCGCAAGCGCCTGATGGACCTGCGCTCGGAGAAGATCAAGGCGGAGAGCCAGCTGCAGGAGGAAGTGTGGAAGGGCAAGCACGAGCGCCAGTCGAAGGATTCGGTGATGCGCGATCTCGAGAGCAGCATCGAGAAAATCGAAGCGCTGCTCGGCGAGCTCAACGAAAAGGAGCAGCAGCTCAAAGCGCGCGACATGGAGCTGGTGTCTCTCAAGACGAGCGCTCTGGAAGGCGCGGACGCGGCGCCGGGGCGGCCGTCGGCGGAGCGCGTCCTGCGCGAGGAGCTGCACAAAAAAACCGTGGCGCTGCAAGCGCGCGACGCGGCGGTCAAGGAGCTCGAGCAGCGCTTGAGCGCGAAAACGCGGCTGTGGGAAAGCCAGCTTCGCGAAAAGGATGCGCTGCTCCATAGCCGCGTCGGCGAAATCGAAGGCCTGCGCGAGGAAATCGCCGATCTCAGCGGCCGGCTCGAGGAGCTCGCGGTCGGCCGCAAGCGCGCCGAAGACCTGCTCGAAGAAGAGCTGCGCAAGAAGAAAGAAATCCTCGAAGCCAACGAGCAGGCGGCGCGCGCGGAAGAAAAGCGCCTGACCGAGAGAATCCGCGCTCTGGAAAACCAGGCCGGCGAAAAGGACAAGATCCTGCGCACGCGCGACAGCGAGCTGGACGGGCTCCGGCGCGAGCTGGCCGAAGCCGCATCGGCGCACGAACAGACCCGCTCCCGCCTCCAGGAAGAGATCGCCAGGGCGGAGCAGGACCGGCGCGCCAAGGATCAGGCGCTCCAGGATCTCGAGCTGCGCCTGAGCGCCCACAACCAGGCGCTGCAGACGGAAATCGGCGAGAAGGATTTGTTGCTCCAGGCGCGCGACGGCGAAGTGCGCGCGCTTCAGGCCGAGGTCAAAGCGGTTTCTTTGCGGCTGAGCGAGATGGCCGCGGCCAAGGTCCGCGCCGAGGAAAGCTTGCAGGAGGAACTCGGGCAGGAAAGGCAGAAGCTCGAGAAAACGCTCGCGGCGCAGCGCGAGCTTGAAGAGCGCGCCGAGCGCGAAATCAAACACCTTGCCGCGCACCAGGCCGAACAGGACGAAACCCTCAAACGCCGCGACGGCGAAATCCGCAAGCTGCGCCAGGAAATCGACGCCGTGGCGGTGCGGCTGCGCGAAGCGACGGCGGGCAAGGAGCAAATCGAAAAGGCGCTCCGCGAGCAGCTGCGCAAGGAACAGGCGCAGCGCGAAGCGGGCGCGGCCGCGGCGCGCGAAGCGGAACAGCGCTACGGCGGCGAAATTCACGATCTGCGCAACCGCCTCGGCGAAAGGGAAGACGTTCTCAAGAGCCGCAACGAAGAGATTCAGGCGCTCAAGACTCAGGTCGCTTCGCTCGCCGAGCAGTTGTCCAAAGTCGGCACCGCCAAGGAGCGGGCGGCGAGCCTGCTGCAGCAAAAACTGCAGGCGGAAAAGCGCGGCGAGCAGGCCAAGGACTCGGCGCTGCGCGAGCTCGAGGCCGGGTTCAACGCCAGGATCGAAGAGCTGAGAGCCGAGCTCGCCGCCAGAGAAGAGGCGGTGGGCAGCCGCGATGCCGAAGCCGCGGCGCTCAAATCCGAGATTGCATCGCTGCGGCAGAAAACCGACGACCTCGCGGCGGCGCGGCACAAAGCCGAGCAGCTCTTCGAGGAGGCGGTCAAAGAGCGCGCGGAGCTGGCGCAGGCGAAAGACGCGGCGCTGGCCGCCCTCGAAACCGAGCTGAGCGGGCGGCTGCGCGAGATGGAAACGCGGCTGCGCGACAACGACGAATTGCTGCATCGGCGCGAGTCGGAGCTGGACGCGGTCAAAAATGAAATCGCCGAGCTGACGGCGGCCAAGGAGCGCGCCGCGCGCGAGCTCGGCGACGATCTGCGGCAGAAATCGGTGCTCCTGGAGCAAAGAGAAACGGCGATCCGCGCGCTCGAGGAGCGCTTCAGCGCGCGCATTCAAACGCTGGAAAGCGATCTCGGCGAGAAGCAGGCGCTGCTCGAGCAGCGCGAGCAGGAGCTCAAGTCGCTGACGGCGCGCGTCAACGCGCTCTCCGGCGATCTGGCCGAGCTGGGCAACTCGAAGGACCACGCGCTGCGCCTGCTCCAGGAAGATCTGAAACTGCGCACGGAAATGCTCGACTCCAAGGAGTCGGCGATGGCGGCTCTCGAGGAGCGCTTGAACGCCCGAGCGCGCTCTCTGGAAAGTCAATTGACCCAGAAGCAGGAGCTGCTCGCGGCGCGCGACGCGGAGCTCGACGCGCTGATGGCGAAGGTGAGCGAGCTGACCCAGCAGTTCAGCGAGATGAGCGCCGAGCGCGAGCGTTCGGACCGCTTGCTACAGGAGGAGCTGCGCGAAAAAAGCGCGCTCCTGCAATCGCGCGAGACGTCCATCGACGACCTGGAAGGCCAGCTGCGCGACCGGCTCGATTCGCTGGAGCGCCAGGTGGCCGAAAAACACAAGCTGCTCGAGTCGAGCGGCGCCGAGATCGCCGAGCTGCGCGAGCAGCTTTTCGCCATGACCGAGCGCTTCAACGAAGCCGAGGCCGCCAAGATTGCGCTCGAAAGCTCGCTCGAAGAGGAGCGCAGCAAGAACACCGGCAAGGAGCTCATGGTGGTCGCCGCGGAAGGCGACGACGGGACCAACGGCGATGCGCGCGGGCTGGAGACGCTCCTGGGCGAGCGCGAGCAACTGCTTCAGGCGCGCGATAAACTGATCCAAAATTTGATGACCGAGCTCAAGGAAAAGAAAACTCAGCTCGCCAGGCAGGAAATCGAAGTCTGGCAAAAAATCGAGCGGCGCGAAGCCTGGAAGCACCGCCTGTCGAAAATCGGCATCCGGTTGCGCGACTGAGCGCCGGCGGATGCGCCCGCGTTCCTCCCTCACGCGCGCAGCTTGCTTCACTTTTCCTTGCCGTACAAAGCGTCGATGTAGCCGCTCTTGTCGAATTCCTCGACGAAGCGCGCGTCGATGAAATCCTGCGGCCGGGCGGTTTTTGCCTTGGGGTTGGTGAGCGCGATCTGATCGATGATGGTTTTAAGACCTTCCACGCTGGGATACTGCCTCATCGGCAGCTTGTTTTCGTCGATCGAGCTTTCGTAGGTTTTGCGCAAAAGCTCGGGATCTTCCAGGCGCAGATATTTGGCGGCGATCTTGAGCCCGGCGGCGCGGTCGGTTTTCAGGCGGTGCACCGCTTCGATGTAGGATTTGACGAAGCTGCGCACGATGTCGGGATGCTCGCGCAGGTAGCGCCGCGTGGTGACGCCGCCCTGGTGCTGGTAGGCGAGGCCAAGAGCGGCCACGTCGGCGAGCAGATGAAAGCCCTTTTTCTGCGCGATGAAGGTGGCCGGCGGCACCAGCGTGCTGGCCGTCGTGCAGACCGGCAGCACGCCGGAGCGGCTCGCCGCGATGGAAGCGCGGCGCGTGTCGGCTCATGAGCCAGTAATCCAGGCTGACGATGCCGCCGACGACGTAGACCGGCTCGGCGCCGGCGAGGCCGGCGCTGACGATGCCCGGGCCCGAGGCCTGGATCATCGGCGTGTCGCCGGAAATCATCGCCGTGACCGAAGTCGTGCCGCCGGTGAAGTAAACCGGCTGCGCATCGAGGCCGTTCTTTGCAAAAATGCCGGTGTCTCTGGCGACCCAGATCACCAGCTGGTCGGCGCTGATGCCGCTGTAGCCGATCGCCACGCGGGTTGTCTGCGCGCCGGCGGCGGCGCTCCAGAGCAACGATGCGACGATCAGAAGCGCGGCGGGGAAGTTAAAATTTCTTTGCATCGGCGAACCTGCCGCGGGCGAAACGGCGCGCGATTCACTTTTGCAGATAGCTCGCAGGCATCGGCACGCGGAGAATGTTGATGCCTTCGCTGTCCTCGACGTAGCGGATGAAGCGGTATTTATTTTCCAGCTCATCGTATTTGAGCGGCGGCGCTTCGGCGCGCCCGGCCTCGATGCGCGCCCAGATGAAATGCGGGCCGTCGTGAGCCAGGGCGCGCTGCACGGCGGTTTTCAATTCCTCGACGGTGGCCGCAGTCTGCGCGGATTCGATGCCGGCGCTGCGCGCCACGCCGGCGAAATCGATTTTCCCCGCGGTCGCAACCGTCGGCTCGCCGCCGGAGGATTCGTATTGCTGGTTGTCCCAGCAGATGTGAATCAGATTTTTCGGCCGATGGAGGCCGATGGTGGCGAGGGAGCCGAGATTCATCCAGAGCGCGCCGTCGCCGTCGAAGACAAAAACTCTGCGTTGCGGCAGCGCGATGGCGAGGCCGAGGCCGATGGACGAGCACAGGCCCAGGGTTTTCACCTGAATGTTGCCGTCGCTTGCGTGGAGCGCGTTCCATTCCGCCGTGGCGCCGCCGGCGGTGGTGACGAAGAGCTCTTTGTCGATGAGCGGCGCGATGGCCTGCAGGCATTCGAAGCGTTTCATGGCGGTTTTACAACACGGCGCGGGTCAGCAGCAGCGCCACCGGCCGTTTGGAGCTGTTGGCCAGGGTCGCCGCGCCGGCGATTTCCTGTTTCACCTTGGCGGGATCGCGCAGGACGACGTATTTGATTCCCAGCCCCTGCAGCACCGGCTCGGTGACCAGGCCGACCATGTGAAAGGCGTTGTCGCCGATGTCGCCGGCGTAATAAATCAACAGCAGGATCGGCAGGCCGAACTGAAGCGCGGTGGTGGTGAGGCCGTTGCAGCTGTTGAGCAAGCCGCCGTTTTGCATCAGCATCGCCGGTTTGCGGCCGCCCAGGTGCGCGCCCGCGCACACGCCGATGCCTTCTTCCTCGCGCCCCACCGGCACGTGAGTGATCGCGGGATCTTCGTAGAGCAGATTGATGAGCTGCAGCATATTGATGTCGGGCACGCTCGACACCAGATCGATGCCGGCTTCCTTCAATCCCGCGACAATTTGCTGCGCGCCCGCGACGGTTCCCATTCTCGAAGCCTCGTTCGGCTCGCTTCCTTCTAGGAAATTATCCGCGGCGCTGTCAAGCGCGCGGCGCTGATTTGACACTCCGCGGCGGATTCTGTTAGCAGAGGGAGCGATTGGGATTTCCCGGAGGTGCGGCAGTGAAGCGTTTTTCCCGACGGACTCTTCGGCGCGCGTTTGCGGCGCCGGCGATTTTTTTCTGTGCTCTGGTGGCCGCGCCGCTCGCGCCGGCGGCCGAGTATCCGACCAAAACCATCCAGATCATCAATCCGTTTCCGCCCGGCGCGGTGACCGACATCGTGGCGCGGATCGTCGCGCCCAAGCTCGGCGCGCTGCTCGGACAGCAGGTGGTGATCCTCAACAAAGCCGGCGGCGGCGGCGCGGTGGGAATTCAGGCGGCGCGCGACGCCGCGCCCGACGGCTACACCATCCTGGTGAGCCCGCCGCCGATCTTGCTGATCCCGCTGGTGAACAAAAATTCCACGTTCACCATGAAAGATTTCGCGCCGCTCACGCTTGCCACGAGCAGCCCGAACACCACGGTGGTGAAGGCCGACGCGCCCTGGGCGAGCCTCGAGGAATTCATCGCCGATGCGAGGAAAAATCCCGGCGCGCTGACCTACGGCTCGGCGGGGCCGGGCACCACGCCGCACTTCATCGGCGAGCTGGTGAAGCTCAAGACCAAAATCGATCTGACCCACGTGCCGCTGGGCTCGGAGTCCGCCGCGGCGACCGCAGTGCTCGGCGGCCACGTCAACATCGCGTTCTTGACTCTGGGCACGACCCGAAGCCACATCGAGGCCGGCACCATGCGCGCGCTGGCCGTGGCCTCGAACCGCCGCCTCAAGGATTTTCCCAACATTCCGACGACGGTGGAGAAAGGGTTTCCCGAGCTTAATCTCAAAATCTGGGTGGGCTTCTTCGCGCCGGCGAAAACGCCGCCCGCCATTGTCAAGCGGCTCGGCGCCGCTCTCGGCGAAAGTCTCAAAGATCCCGAGATCGCCGGCCACATCGAAAAAGCCCAGGCGCTGATCGAAAACCTCGGCCCGTCGGACGCGGCGAAATTTTACGCCGAAGAAGAGCGCAAGTGGTCGGAGGTCGCCCGGGTCGCCAGGATCGGCGGTTGAGCGCGGTCGCAAAATCCCGGCGCGATCGGATCCCATGAAACGCCTCGATGCGGCCGCCGCCGGCTTGCTGATCGGTTTCGCGATTTTCATTCTTCTGGAAAGCCTCCGCCTGCCGTTCGGCAGCCTGCGCGCGCCGCAGACCGGATTTTTCCCGACCGTTCTCGCCGTCCTGCTCGCGCTTCTGGCCGCGGCTCTGTTCGTGAATCCCGCGCGCGCGCCGGCAGCGGCCGCCGCGGCAAGGCTCGCGCCGGGAAGCTGGGCGCGCATCGGCGCGGCTCTCGCCGCCATGGCGGGTTTCGCCGTCGTGCTCGAGCGGGCGGGATTCTTTCTGACGACGTTTTTGCTGATGGCGCTGCTGCTGCGCGCGATCGAAGCGATCAAGTGGCCCAAGCTGATCGCCATCGCGCTCGCCACCGCGCTGATTGCCTACGCGCTCTTCGCCATCGCGCTCGGCATTCCGCTGCCCGCCGGTTTTCTGGGAATCTGAGGTGGACATTCTTACCAACGTCGCCCTGGGGTTTTCGGTCGCGCTCACGCCGACCAACCTGTTTTTTTGTTTTGTCGGATCGCTGGTCGGCACTCTGGTCGGCGTGTTGCCGGGCCTGGGACCGGTGGGCGCGGTGGCGTTTCTGCTTTCACTCACTTTCAAAATGGAGCCGGCCACCGCGATCATCATGCTCGCGGGCATTTATTACGGCGCCATGTACGGCGGCTCGACCACGTCGATTCTGGTCAATATTCCCGGCGAGACCGCGTCGGTGGTCACCTGCCTCGACGGCTACCGCATGGCGCGCCAGGGGCGCGCCGGCGCGGCCCTCGGCATAGCCGCCTTCGGTTCTTTCATCGCCGGCACCTTCGGCGTAATCGGCCTCATGTTTCTCGCGCCGCTGCTCGGCCGCGCGGCGCTGAAATTCGGCCCGCCGGAATATTTCGCGTTGACCCTCACCGGTCTCACCCTCGTCGCTTACTTGACCCAGGGATCGATGCTCAAGGCGTTGGTCATGACCGTCCTCGGGCTGCTCGCCGGCAGCGTCGGCATGGATCCGATTTCCGGCGAGGAGCGCTTCACCTTCGGCAATCTCACCCTGCGCGACGGTCTTGGCCTGGTGCCGGTGGCCATGGGACTTTTCGGCATCGCCGAAGTGCTGGAGAATCTCGCCGGGGCGAGCGCGCAGTCGATTTATGAAACCAGGATCAAAGGTCTATTGCCCAACGCCCAGGACTGGCGCGACAGCGGCTGGCCCATCGCGCGCGGCTCGGTGATCGGCTTTTTGCTGGGAATTCTCCCCGGGCCCGGTCCGGTGATCGCGTCGTTCGTTTCCTACGCCATGGAAAAACGGCTGTCGCGCCATCCGGAGAAATTCGGCACGGGCATGATCGAAGGCGTCGCCGGCCCGGAAGCGGCCAACAATTCCGCCACGGCGGGATCGTTCATTCCGCTGCTTTCACTCGGCATTCCCACCAGCGCCATGATGGCGCTCTTCATGGGCGCGCTGATGATCCACGGCATCCAGCCCGGACCGCTGTTCATCGGCAAATACCCCGAGCTTTTCTGGGGCTTCATCGCCAGCATGTACATCGGCAACGCCATGCTGCTGGTGTTGAACCTGCCGCTGATCGGCATGTGGGTGCGGGTGCTCAAGACGCCCTACGCGATTCTTTTCCCGCTGATTCTGCTGTTCTGCCTGATCGGCGTGTACACGCTCAATTCCAACACGGCGGAAATTTTCATCATGCTCGCCTTCGGCGTCGCCGGGTTTCTCCTGCGCCGCCTGGGCTTCGAAGGCGCGCCGTTCATCCTCGCCATGGTGCTCGGCCCGGTGATGGAAACTTCGCTGCGCCAGACGCTTTTGATCTCGCGCGGCAGCTTCGCGATTTTCTATACCCGGCCGATCTGCGCGGTGCTGATGGCGCTGACCGCGGCGTTTTTGCTCTGGCCCGCGATCGCGCGCTTTCGAAAGAAGCGCTTCGCCGGGCGGACGGTGGAATGAGCCGGGCGGATTTTGCGCGCGAACCCCGAACCCGGTGAAAACCCGGGGCGCTCAATCGAGCTCCAACATCAAGACGGCGAGTTTTCCGCTGCGCCGCTCGCCGTGGGCATCGGGCTCGCTGTACTGGGTGACTCGCTCGACGCGGAATCCGGCGCGGCGATAATAGTCGACGAATTTTTGCCGCTCTTCCCAGCGCGCCAGGTTGTTTTCCATCTGGCTCGGTCCCTTGATCATTACCACGCAGCGCTTGATCCCTTTGCGCCTGAGGCAATCCAGGAGCCGCTCGAGAAAGTGGGCGGCGAGGGAGCTTCCCCAGAGACTCAGCGGCACGAACAAACGCTCATTGGTCCAGACCGCCGTGTCGCCGAGAGTTTTGATCCACACCAGCGCCAGCTGCAGCTCCCTGGGCCACGCTGCGGCGCCGCCGCTCATGACCGCTTTGTACTGAAACAGATGCGCCGGCCGGGTCCCGTTTCGGATGCGCCAGTGGGCGTCGTAACGCGTGCGCCACCACTGAACGGCAAAGCCCTCCCGCCAGTCGCTTTCCGAGAGAACTTCGCTGACGGCGCCGGCGACCGCCTGGCTGTCGCGCAGAACGATGAAGCGATCTTCGAGAAATTCGCGCAGCGCCGGACCGTACAGCGGTTTGAGCAGCGGCCACCATTGGCGAAAGGTCGGCGCGGTTGCCCAGCGCGCGAACAGATTGACCCAGCCGAGATTGACCGGATGGGCCCAACGCTCGGTCAGCTCGCACGCCAGAATAACGTCCTCCATCAGGGTCAACACGCGCAGGAGCAGATGGAGATTGGCCGCTTCATCCTTCCAGGCATCGGCGCGCTGGGCGGCCGGCGCTTTTCTTTGCCCGAAATGCTCGATCTCGGGGAAGATTTCGCCGAGCATCGGCGCGCCGCCGTCGGCCTTGAGATCTTTTTCCAGTTGAGACAGGCGCTCGGTCATTTGCAGAGAGCGCTCGCTCAAGCCCGGCGGCAGCGGCGACCACACGCGCCGGGCTTCGCTGAAAACCTTGCGCACCCGATCGCGGGAATCGACCGCGATGTGCTCGACGAAGGAAAATACTTGATTGATCGTGTGCACGCCGAGGCGCCGATACGACTCCCATTGGGCCTCGTCGTAAAATTGATCGCCGGTGGTTTCGTGGGGAAAATCCTGTTTGCCCGATTTGTACTGGACCGTGTCCACCGTCTCATCGCCCGTCAGGCTTGCCTTGATATAAACCAGCACGCCCTTGTCGAACCAGCCGTAGTCGATCACTCCCACCGCGGCGTGCTGGCGGACAAAGCCGTCCGCGCCGGGTTTCAGCGGCGTGATGTCGATATCGATCTCGACGCCGAAGTCTTCACGAATCCGGCGCACGGCGTTGCCGAAATCGCCGAACGCCATTTTCGGGTCGGCGCCGCAATCGGAGAGGATAATGTAGCGGCAGTGGCGCCGAACCAGCTCGTAAAGTCCCAGGTTGTCGAAATGGCCGCCGTCGGAAAGATGGATATCGCGCGAATCGGTATCGGTCCAGGCGATCATTTCCTTGAAATAGCGCCAACCGGGAAGCCATCGATCGCGCCGCGGCGTGTCGGTGATTTTCGGATTATCCACCCAGAGCCCCAGCCGCAGGTTCAACGCCGTCATCAAAAACGACACGGCAGGCCCCACGGTCATCGACAACGAGCCCATGTTCGAGTTCGCCGCCGCGGCGGATGCGGTGAGGGCGGAGCCGAGACTCAGACCCGGCTGGGCCACGCCGCGGTCGCCCATGGCCACGCCGTGGCGCGAGAGCACGGCGCTGCGCGCGCCGCGCGAAAGCGTGGAAAGATGATCGCCGCCGACGTTGTTGGCCGCGCAGCAGATCAGATGCAGCGGCCGTTCGAGGAGCGAATCGAGGGGGACGTCATCGTCCTTGCGCAAATCGGTTTTGCGGTTTTGCGCGGCGCTTTGCGCCGACGGCGATGCGGCGCCGAGGTAGGCGCGGCAGATGCGGTCGCGGTAAACCGCGTGCAGCCCGAATTCCTGAGGGTCGACCAGGAGCGCAAAAATGATCGGCAGGCTGAGCACCAGCGCCGTCGCGTACCACCGGAACCAGTCGTGCTGGTCGATCTCGATCAGCTTGCTGGCCATCGCCGCCCACGCCAGACCGATGGCGAGGTAAGCGAGCACCTGAGGAATAAACGGCCGCACGGAGTCCCACCAGCCGCCTTTGCGTTGCGGCCGCGGCAGCTTCTGGCTGATCCAGTTGCGCAGCAGCGCGAAAATGCCGGCGCTGCCGGCGGCGCCGGCGCCCAGATACGCTGACAAGGATTCGTAATTTCTGATGTTGAGGCCAATGTGCCAGAACGTGGCGATCAACGCCCACAGGCTGGCGAGGCCGAACAGCCGCATGGCGACCCGATCGTTGGTGGGGAGCGCGGTGCGACGCTCCATCGATGAAGCGGCGAGCACGCCGCGGAACCGGCAGGCGAGAAAAACCATGCCGACGATCATCCAGGCCAGGCTGGGTTCGTAGAGAGCGGGAATCCACAGAAGCTTGCCCTGGGCGAAAGCGAGCGGCTCGACGTAAATGCCGACCAGGGTCCACCAGTTTTGATAATTGGCAGGCACACTCCTCCAGTACCAGACCTGGCTCGCCGGCGAATACATCCACAGGGTCGAGTCATCGGCGCCGCAGGCAGCGATTAAGCCGAACAGGATCAGGGCGACGTAGGTGCGCCGCTCCACGCGGCGGCGATTGCGCGGATCAGGGTCGCCGGTGGGCATCCGGCGCCACCAGATCTCCATGCCGATCAGCACTGCCGCGGTGACGAGCACTCCGGCCGAGACGCGCCCCCACGGCTCGGGACAGGCGAGATAAAAGGTCAACAACAGCCAGGCGATCAGCGACAGGCCGAGCACGGACAGGGCGGCGAGCAGGGCGGGAATCACGCTGGCGAGCATGGCGACGACCGCGCCCCAGGTTTCGGTGTCGAAGATGCCGGTGCGGGGAACAAGAAACTTGGAGAACTCGCGCAGATGGCGCACCTCCGGCGATTCGAAAACCCGGCTGTCGCCGCTGAAGTTTTTCATCGATTCTCTGTACTGATCGGGGAAGATTCCCGCCGCCGCGCGTCGGCCCTCGGATTCTTTCAGCCAGCGCGACCAGAAGCCGCCGATGTAACCGCCGCCCGACACGGTGGCGAGATAATCCACGTGGCGCAGCAGGTCGAAACGATGGAGGCCCTGGAGGAGTCCGGCGTTGAAAGTCGCGCTGCGGATGCCGCCGCCGGAGAGCGCGAGTCCGACGCAATCCATTCTGCTCTGAATCACGCGCGGCTCGCCGGAAGTCTCGGTTTGAATCTCCGGTCCGATGGTTCCGTAGCCGCGGCAGCGAGCGATGCCGGATTGCTCCTTGATGATCAGATCGCGAAACGCGTTCAGAGCGATACCGGGATTTTCCGCGAGCGCGTCCGGCTCCGCGGCGGCGTTCCAAAAACGCATTTCGCGGCGCAGCCCGATCGCCAGCGCGATCAGGCTCCCCAGAAGAAGCAATGCGAGAAAGGCGAACTTCGCCTGGGCAAACAGGCGCAGCCACTGCAGGTCGCCGACACTCCGGGTCACCAGCATTTGTCCCAGGAAATAGTTTTCGCCGACATCGGCGCCGGCGAGCAGCGCGGCCGTCGCCATCAGACCGCCCCAGTGAAACAACTCCCGCTTGCGGTGTGAATGCGGATCGGGCCGCGCCGGCGCCCAGAAGTAGGCGAAGCCGCAGGCCCAACTCGCAAAAAGCCAGAAACCCAGCGTGTAGGGAAAAATGAAAGCGTCGTCACGCGCGACGACTTCGCGGGCGTATGAAAAAATTTCCGGATGCGGCTGCCAGCGCGCCAGGAGTTGAGCGGCGGAGGATTGGCTCTGCGAGAGCGTGAAGCGTTGAATCGTCGTTCCGGTGGCGCTTTCGAACGTGTTTTGCGCGGTGGTCAAGTCGGCCAGGAGCGGAATCGTCAGCGCGGCGGCGATGATCGCTCCGACCGCCAGCAGGATCAGCCACAGATAGTGCCGGCCGCTGCGCGCCTCGTGGTGAACACGACGCTGCTCGGCGTAGCGCCGGCGCAGGCCCGCTGGAATCCATTCATGCATGGTCAAGCCTCCGGAGTCCCAACCGCGAGATTCGCTCAGGCATCGATGTAGCGTAAAGGCTGCGGAACGGTCAACCGGACGGCATGCAGGTGTGGACCGCGCGGGTGCGGCCAAACATCAAACGTTACGTGAGCGAAGCGTGGCGGCTCTCGAAGCGGCGCACTCTGGGAAAGCTCGCGGCGACCACGGCGAGCACGAGCAGCGTCGCCAGGCCGCCGGTCAGCGCCGAGAGTTGCGCGCCGATCCAGGCGGCGATGAGGCCCGATTCGAACTGGCCGAGCTGCGGCCCGCTGCTGGTGAACATGCTGTTGATCGACGACATGCGCCCGCGCAGCTCGTCGGGCGTGCTCAGCTGATTGATGGTCGAGCGCAGAATCGAGCTGATGGTGTCGCCGGCGCCGGTGCACACCAGCATCAGCACCGAAAACCAGAAAAGCTGCGAGCCGGCGAAGAGCACGGTGGAAACTCCGTAGATGCCGATGCCGATAAAAATCCACCGGCCGTGGTGTTTCACCGGGCCGAAGAGCGCCATCGCGCCGGCGGCGAGCAGAGAGCCCACGGCGCGGGACGCGTAGAGCACGCCCAGGCCCTTCGGTCCGACGAGTAGAATATCGCGCGCGTAGATCGGAAAGAGCCCGCGCACGTTGCCGAAAAAAGTCGCGCTGAAATCGAGAATCATCAGCGGCAAGATCACGCCGTGGGAGCCGACGAAGCGAAATCCTTCGCGCAGCGAGGCGAGCGAGATCGTTTTCCAGCCGCCGCCCTCCGGGATCTTCGTGCGCAGGAGCTGCAGCGCCGCGAGCATGGCGAGCCACGAGCACGCGTCCACGGCGTAGCAAACCGCCGGGCCAAAGATGGCCAGGACGACGCCGGCAAGCGACGGCCCGGCGATGACCGGCACGTAGCGCTGGGTGCCCTGAAGCGCCAGCGCCTGGGCCAGCTGGGCGCGCGGCACCAGGCTCGGGATCATCGATTGGCGCGAGGGCTGCTCGAGGGAGGTGAAAAAGGCGAGAAAGACCGTCGCGGCGTAAAGCAAGTGCGGCGAAGCCTTGCCGGCAAAACTCAAAAGCGCCAGCGTCGTCGAAACGCAGAACAGGCCGAGCTGGGTGCACATCATCAGCTTGCGCCGATCCATGGCGTCGGCGAGCAGGCCGCCGACCAGCAGCAGGGCGATCTGCGGCAGCGCGCGGGCGACGCCGAGGAGGCCGATCTGCAGCGGCGAATTGGTCAATTCGTAAATCTGCCAGGCCATGGCGACGGTGGTGAACTGGGTGCCGATGCTCGAGAGGAACGAGCCGGTCCAGAACACGCAAAAATCGCGCTGGCGCAGAAGCGAGAGAGAGCCGGCGTTGCGAGGCATGAGGCGGTGAACGGAGCGGTCGTCGATTTCGCGAGATTCGCCGGACGCGGCCGGTCCGGCGTTGCGCTGTTTTTATATCAAAGCTCGGCGAACGACAAACGAGGCGGCGTTGCGCGCCGCTCAAAGACCGCGGCAGCGGGTTCTTGACGCCCCAAGCCGATTGGACCTATGGTCGGATCGAGCAGATGCGCAGCGCCGCCGCGCTGGAAAGGAAGAAAACGCCATGGCGAAAAGGATCGTGTCGGCCGATGGACACATGGATTTATTTTATCTTCCCGCGGACACGTTTACGGCGCGCGCGCCGGCAGCTTTGCGCGAGCGCGTGCCGCGGGTGGTCGATATCGACGGCAGGCCGACCTGGGTCGGCGACGGCGCGAAGATGGGCGCGCACGCGGCGTGGATGGGCCGCGGCCAGATGACCACCCATCGCGGCCGGCGCATGGCGGAAGCGGGCTGGCAGCCGAGCCATCCGCCCGATCCCAAGCTGCGGCTTGCCGATCTCGATCTGGACGGCATCGAAGCCGAAGTGATCTACGGCATCCGCTTCGTCGAAGACAGCATCAAAGATCCGGAAGTGATCGCCGCGACCTACCGCGCCTACAACGATTTCATCGCGGAATTCTGTTCGTACGACCCGAAACGGTTCATCGGCATCGCCGACATTCCCGCGTCTTCCGCCGCGGCGGCGAGCGCCGAGATCCGGCGCGTCGGCAGGCGCGGCCTCGGCCTGCGCGGCGCGATGATCGACTGGTTCAACGGCCCCGAGCCGATCTGGCACTCGAGCTGGGAGCCGCTGTGGATCGCCGCGGAAGAAAACCAAGTGGCGCTGTCATTTCACATCGGCGTCGGCCACGGCACGACCACCTGCGGCCCGATCAGCGTCGAGCAAAAGCTCAAAGGCGATCTGCCGCGGGTTTCCCAGGCGACGCACCAGGCCGTGGTTGCCATGCAGGCCGACGAATGCCTGGTGGCGATTGTTCTCTGCGGCGCGCTGGAGCGCCATCCGCGGCTCAAAGTCGTGATGGCGGAAAGCCACATCGGCTGGATTCCTTATGTCCTCGACCGCCTCGACATGAAATTCAAAGAGGGCATGTACGACGATTTGATTCACACTTTGCCGAGCGAGCTGTTCCAGCGCCAGATGTTCGCGACGTTTCAGGACGACAAAGTCGGCGCGCTGCTGGCGAAGGATTACGGCCCGGACAGTTTCTGCTGGGCGTCGGATTATCCCCACGCCGACGGCATTTTTCCCGACTCGCAGAGTTTTATCCGCGAAACCATGGGAAATCTCGACCCGGCGCAGCGGCAGAAGCTGACTTTTTCCAATGCCGTGCGTTTGTACGATATGGATTGGCTGCTCTGAGGGAGGAGCGAAGAATGTATATCGACTGCGACTCGCATTATTTTCCGGTGAAATTTCTCGAGGGCGTGAGCGCCAGATACCCGCGCTCGCCGCGCGTGGTGCGCAACGGCGACGATGTGCGATCGGTGTTGCCGGACGGCACGTTGATAAAGAATCAGGCGCCCAAAGGACGCTGGCATCTGGACACGCGCGATCAACACGTCGATTGGGAAGGGTTCGACGTGCACGTGCTGATTCCGGAAAATCGCGAGCTGCTCTACACCTGGGACCGCGACCTGGGCTGCGAGCTGGCGCGCGCCTACAACGACGCCGTTGCTCAGGATTTGAAGGAATGCGCCCATCCGGAAAAATACCTCGGCGTCTGCTGGGTTTTTCTCCCCGACGTCGAAGAATCCTGCCGCGAAGTGGAAAGGGCGCTAAAAACCCTCGGTCTCAAGGCGGTCAAGTTCATGGGCGGTTTCGAGAATGCCAATCTGGGCGCCGAGAAACTGTGGCCGCTCTACGACAAGATCTGCGAGCTCGACATTCCGATCCTGGTGCACGACACCGCATCGGATCGCGACGGCCATCCCAATCCCGCCCTGGTCGGCATCGAGCAGCTTTTTTTGGAAGCCGACAACAATGCGCTGGCCTTCCTGCTGGCGTTCCCGTTTCGCTACATGGTCGACATCGGCAGTCTGATTCTGCGCGGCGCGCTCAAAGAATTTCCCAGGCTGCGCATCTGTTTCGTCGAGGGCTCGGGGGCGTTTGTGCCCTGGCTGATGGAGCGCCTCGACATGGACGTCAAAGCCAAACAGCGGCTGGGCAAGCTGCCGAGCGAATTCTTCAACCAGATCTGGGTGTCGGCTTTCGCCGCCGAAACCTCGCTGCGCTACGTCTGCGATTTCTGGCGCGATCACAATCTCACCGTCGGCAGCGATTACCCGCACGGCGACCCGTCGGCGACCTGGAACGTCGGCACGGTGAAAATGATCAAAGAGCTGAAGGGCATTTCGGACCTCGACAAGGAGAAGATTCTCGGCGCCAACGCCATGCGGCTGTTCGGCCTGTGATCGCGACAACGACAGGGACGCGCGCGAAAATCGGCGCCGTCGGTCTCGCGCTGGCGCTGCTGCTCGGCGCCGGCGCGGCGCCGGCGGCGGCGAAAATCGCCATCTCCTTCGCCGGCATCAACCCGCGGCAAGCGCCGCTGTGGATCGCGGCGGAGCAGAATTTTTTCGCCAGGCACGGCGTGGACGCCGATATCGTTTACATCCGCACCGGACCGATTCAGGTCGCCGCGGTCAGCACCGGCGCGACCCAGGCGGCTTACGCCGGCGCGGCATCGACCCTCGGCGCGGTGGGGAACGGCACCGAGCTGCGCGCCATCGCTTCGTTCACCAACAAACTGACTTACACGCTGATTGCGCGTCCGGAGATTAAAAAGCCCGAAGACCTGCGCGGCAAACGGCTCGGCGTGCAGGCGATCGGCGGCTCGGTCTGGATGGGCGCGGTGCTCGGGCTCGAATATCTCGGCCTCGATCCGCGCCGCGACAACATCAACATTCTCAGCATCGGCGATCAGACCGTGGCGGCGCAGGCTATCGAGGCCGGGACGATCGATGCCACGCCGCTCGACGGGGTCTTCAGCCGGCGGCTCAAGCAAAAAGGCTTTTCCGTCATCGCCGAGCTCGCCGAAAGCAAAATTCCCTACGTCAGCAACATCATCATCGGCGGGCGCGCGCGCTTTCAGCAGCAGCCGGAGCTGGCCGAGAACATGCTGAAGGCGCTGATCGAAAGTCTGGCGTTCATCCTCGCGCCCGCCAACAAGCCGGTGGTGGTCGGGACCCTCATGCGCCGTTTGAAAATCGCCGACAGCGCGGTGGCGGAGCAGGGCTACCGCGATCTGCTCCAGATCATCGAGACCAGGCCGTACGTTTCGCTCGACGGGATGCGCAACATCCAGCGCCTGGTCAAGATTCACAATCCGGCGGTCGCCGGCGTCAAAGTCGAGGACGTGATCGACAACCGGCCGCTCCGAAAGCTCGAGGAGACGGGATTTCTCCAGCGCACCTACGCCGCCTACGGCGTCGGCCGATGAAATTGGCGGAAGTTATTTTTGCGTAAACTCTGCGCCCGATCGAGAACTTTTCATCGCTTTTGCCTACGCATCGGTATAGAATGACCGCGATTTAAAAATCCGAATCCTCTCGCAGTCGGAGGGTGGTCATGGGTGACGGGAAAATCCGAGTCGGGATCATGGGCTTGGGTCAAATCGGCCGGCAGCTCTACCACCTCGCGCTCGCCAGTGACGATGTCGAAATCATCGCCGTCGCCGACATCGGCAAGCCCGACATCATCGAGTATTTGCTGAAGAGCGAAGGGGGCGACGGGCCGGCCTGCCGCCTCGAGAACAATTATCTCGTCAGCGCAAAGTTCCGCACCCGCATGCTCCAGCTGACCCGGCCCGACGAGGTGCCGTGGGATGTGCTGGGCGCGGACTGTGTCATCGACGCCACCGGCCGCTATCGGCGGCGCCGCGATATGGAAGCGCATGCGCGCGGCGGCGCCCGGCGGGTGATCCTGGCATCGCTGCCGGCGGAGCCCATCGACCGCATCGTCATTCCCGGCATCAACGAAGAGCGCGCCGCGGCGTCCGACCGGCTGATCTCCGCGGGCTCGGCGACCACCAATGCGTTCGCGCTTTTGCTGAATACGCTGGATCAGGCTTTCGGCGTCGATTGCGCGTCGCTGACCACGGTGCACGCCTATTCCAGCGATCAATCGCTGCAGGATTACGCGCACGAGGATTTTCGCCGCAGCCGCTCGGCGGCGGAGAATATCATCCCCAACAACAACGAATCGGCGCGCTGGGTCGAGCTGGTGCTGCCGAAGTTCGCCGGCAAGCTGAGCGGCTACGCGCTCAACGTGCCGGTGCAGCGCGGCTCGCTGCTCGACGCGAACTGCGTGATGCGCGAGGAAGGCGTCACCGTCGATCGGGTCAACCAGGCGATGCGCGCGGCGGCGGCGCGCGCTCCGGATTTGATCGCGGTTACCGACGATCCGATCGTTTCCTCGGACGTGATCGGCTGCCGGCAGTCGCTGCTCTTCGATGCGCGCGCCACGCTCAAAGCCGGCAAGAAAATCGTCAAAACGCTGGCCTGGTACGAGACCCTCGGGCATGCCTGCCGCGTGCTCGACGTGGTGCGGCAATACAGCAAACTCGACGGCATGCGAGGTGCGTCATGAAAGTCGCGATCAACGGATTCGGCCGCATCGGCCGCTCGGTGTTTCGGATTCTCGACAAGCGCACGGACGCAGAACTGGTGGCGATCAACGACGTGTTCGATCACGACGCGCTGCGTTACCTGCTCAACTACGACACGGTCATGGGACGGTTCGAAGGCACTTTGAAGCTCGAGGGCGACGAACTGGTGACGTCGCACGGCCGCACCCGCATGCTGCGCGAGCGCGAGCCGACCAAACTCCCGTGGGGTGAGATGGGAGTCGACGTGGTGATCGAATCCACCGGAATCTTCACCAGCCGCGAGCAGCTCGCCAAGCATTTGGAAGCCGGCGCCAGGCGGGTGGTGCTCACCGTGCCGGCCAAGGACAAGATTGATTACACGGTGGTGATCGGCGTCAACGACGACGGGCTCAAGCCCGAGCATCGGATGATTTCCAACGCGAGCTGCACGACCAATTGCCTGGCGCCGGTGGCGAAAGTGCTGCAGGACTCTTTCGGCATCGTCGAAGGCGTCATCAACACCGTGCACGCCTACACCAACGACCAGCGTCTGGCCGACGTGCCGCACTCGGACTGGCGCCGCAGCCGCGCGGCGGCGGAAAACATCATTCCCACTTCCACCGGCGCGGCCAAGGCCGTCGGCGAAGTGCTGCCGCAACTGAAAGGCCGCCTCGACGGCATCGCCGCGCGCGTGCCGGTGCCGGACGGCTCGGTGGTCGATCTCTTCGTCGAGCTGGAAAAATCGGTCAGCCCCGACGACGTGCACGCGGCGATCCACGCCGCCGCCGAATCGAAGCGGATGAAAGGCATCCTGCAACTCATGGAAACGCCGGTGGTGTCCTCCGACATCATCGGCAACTCCCACTCGTCGATCTTCGACCCGGCGTTCACGATGGTGACCGGCGGCAAATATTTAAAATGCCTGAGCTGGTACGATAACGAGTGGGGTTACTCGAATCGTGTCTGTGATTTGCTGAGCCTGGTGGGGAATTGGGGATGAAAGTTTATAGAATTTTCTGGACAAGGTATTTTTTGTAAGGACATCCTGCGAGGCGAGATAGTCAGGACGTAAAGGTCTTACCTGTCGTTCTCCTCCCGAGCAAAGAGTTCGCTCCGCCCGTGCTTCCCAATCAGGGGAACATGAACCGAAATGGGGCGAGTTGCAGGGTTGGTTATTTGACTCCTGTCGTGTACCCCGGTATAAGCCCGGCCATGTTGGCACGCAATTCTGTCTTAATCGGCTGTCTTATCGCACTAACGGGCTGTACAACGTAGCGGTGGGCGCACCCAAATTTTACCGAAGCAAACTGGCGGCGCGATACGTACGAGTGCGAGAGGGATATGCGACAAAGCATGTACTTTGGGGGTGGCATTGGTGGACAGATCCGGGCACAGGAATTTCAAGAGCGTTGCCTGGAAGCACGTGGATACCGGAAGGTGAGATCAGAAGAAGACGACATCAAAGTAAGAGTCCGAGCCGACACAGAATCTCGCTGCAGTGATCCAAGTGAACGAGCTAAAATGCCGATTCTTTGCGGAAGGTAAGAGTTGAGGAGTTATCGTTATTTTTCTCGCTGCGGTGACTACCGGTAAAAAGGGGAAACGATCTCGACCTCAGGTGTGTCCAAGATTTTGAGCAGGAGCTTGTCCAGCTAGTCAACAGCATCCCAAAAAACGCCCAAAAAACGCAGCCGCCCGGGCGTTTCGGCGGTGGTCGCTGGGCTTGATCGTTAGAACAACCGGGGAGGAATATGCATTACGCAGTGTTTGGACCATACAGTCTAGCTCGGGACGGGGCGCTCGTATCCCGATCAGCGGAGGATAGACGCGCCCTATGGCACCTGATGGAGACGGATGCTCCTGGCCTATCGGAGGCATGCGGTTGCTATGTGTTCTCGATTCGCAGGCGAGCATGGTACGTAGGAATGGCCGCGCGGCAGCCCTTCTCCCAGGAGTGCTTCTCGATTCACAAGATTAATCAGTACAACTACGCGTTGCAGCGGGTCTCTGGCGATCCGCTGCTTCATCTAATCGCAAAACTCACGCCCACTGGACGTTTCGCATCACCCGCGAGCAGCGGTCACCGAGACATTGAATTCCTTGAAACCATGCTGATCGGCATGGCGCTCAGGCAGAATGAGGATCTTCAGAATATGCGTGGGACAAAATTCCTTCGCGAGATGAAGGTGCCTGGGATACTCCGCACCGAGAAGGGTGAGGGTAACCTTGCACCTGTGAAGTCACTACGCGATGTTCTCGGAATCGACGTTTAACAGGTCGTTGGATAGGTTGCGAGAAGCTATCAAAGAGTGAACAACGCAAGGCCCCAGACCGCTTTACGCGATCTACTGAAACGTGATCATATCCGAACGGCTCAGGGTCGAGGCTCTCGGCTTCAACGGTTCGTTGGTGGCGTTCGCGCTGTTCTGATTCAGTATCTGGAATTGGCCGATAGCCTCTTCGTAGTCGGTTGCGGCCAGGCTGGCATCCGTTGGCACCACGACGGTGTAACCACGCAGTGTCGCTCCAACCGAAGTGTAGACCACCGATCCGCTGATCTTCCAGCCGGTAAGAATTACGGTGGTGATCCCCTTGGCCTTCAGCATCGTGTCCAGGTCGGTGCTGTAGAATCTGTCCTGACCGACGGACTGAACGATCGGCTCCCCTGGAGCGGGAGCGACCTCCGGAAGCCACTTTGAAACGTTGGGAGCGCGAGTCGAGTAGACGACGGGCACCCCGGCCTTCCTCGCCTGTGCCAGCAGCGAGACAACGGCCGGCACCATTATTTCAGTGGCCTTGGGTTGTGTTGCGCAAATAGGCTCGACCACGTCGAACACCAACAGCGCGGTTGTCGCCGGCTTAAGGACGACTCGAACCGGCTCCGGAAGGGCCGGCATTTGCAGTGTGACTAGTCCCATAACTCTCCACCCTAAAAATAAATCGTAATGACGACGCCACCTTTTTCTGTCACGCGAGCAATATCGCCGATGGAGCGAGGTGTCAATTACCTTTGTTTAAAGCAAATCGCAATTTGGGGTGGCTCATAGAGTAGCAAGCGTAACCGGAACAGGTACCACGGTAGATCCGCGTTGCAGGTGTGTTGGGAATACCCTGGTCAAGAATATCGAAGCGAAGACCGCGACAATTATTTGACAACTCGCCGAGAGAAAAGATAAATCGCGGATGACAGCGAGTTTTATAAACCGTAACCTCCTGATGGATCGCTTCCTTCAAAAGATGGAGACGGCGGAACCCGATGGACTCGAAACCGCAGCGGGAGACTGGGAGGACAGGAGAGGACTTCTCAAGTCAGTGTTTGACGCTTTCCACTCCCAACAGCGCGGCGGACTGGGTGATATCCAACGCGATGAGCGTTGTCCTTAGACCACTTCCCACAGTGAAGGCATTCCGCATAATTGTTGTTCTCGCGATGGTCCACTTTGTTGTGGCCGTCGGTTTGTTTTTTTCGTTCTTTCGGGAGTGCGATGTGTCGTTTCGACAGCGGTGAGACGCCGAGCAGGTTCGACCGATTCTCGGACACAGCCGCAAATGTGCTATGGTTTCCATTCATGCACGTGACGGGGGTCATGCATATCGGAGACGGCGGTCAGGCGGCGTAGTTATTATTCTTCGCCAATAATCTTTTGGAGGGCATTTTTCTTTACGCAGTCGTCTTCAAATGCCGGCGGCTGTGGCAGTCGCGACAGCAGAGGCACAGTCATGAGCACGTGATCTAACCAGGGCTCTGCAGCCGACTATCGCTCTGCTGGGCAATCGAGCGGTTCGGAATCATTTATCAGCGGCTGCAGCCCCCCGGCCGTTTCCGGCGACGGTGGCACAGCTTGGTCGGTTAGAGGCAACCAACCGGGAAATGAATTACAACATTTACTTTCTACTATCACCTTTGATGTTTGTGGCGATGGGATGCTCAAGTAGCGAACTTTTTCTTGAGAAAAAAGCCGCGTCAAACCCCGAGCCTGGTGTTCTGAGGGCCTGCCTTAACATGGCCTATGAGGAAATCAGCGCCGGAAAATCGAATCTCACCGCGGATGAAGAAAACGCACTCGGTGGTCGAGATGTTACGAAGTTTCTTTGGTGGGGTTCCCTTGCGGGCCCACGGCCGGTCGTTAACACGGCAGGTAAACCCTCAGAGGCAAGTTCCTTGGTAACCTATCCTTGGACCAACAGTCTGGTATCTAAGCGCTACGTGCTCTGTTTGCTCCGTAACGGTTACGAATGGCCGCCAACCCAAAAGTGATATCGCTAAAGAGGATGGTTATGAGATGCTGCGGCGATCGAGGCGGAGTATCTTTGCGAATGATTTGTTTTGCGTGGCTGTTCGTGACGCCGTTGGTTGTGTCGTGTGGCACCACTTCGCGCCTGCATCCATTTGACGCACCACCAGGCTCGCTCCGACTGGCTGAAGTGGTCGGCATTGTTCCTGGGAGTCAAGTACAGGTACAACATAAGCCTCTATACGAGGTGTTGGCGGCTTCCGGAATGTCCGAGACGACCATTCGGGAGGGCGCTGTTGGAGCCGGCAGGGCGTATTGTTGCTGGGGACCCAACGAACGAGAGAATGCAATTTTTTTCTTTGTTCCGAAAGGCGTAACGCTTGATGCTGGTGATATCGTCGAAGTTCGTATGGGACGTCCGCCTGGCGGCAACGATTCGGGTACAGTCAACATGGCCACGATTGTTCGGCAGAAACGCGGTGACCCTAATGGGCAGTGCAGGTGGGATCCTCCTCGTGACGGCTTGTGGAATAAAGTTCTTTATTGTGACTGGATGAAAGACGAGGGCTGGGTCAGGCATACCGGAGCCGTGTACAACATTTGGTATAGAATCATTCGGTAGTTTAGGATGTGTCGATTTGACTAGCGTGGTGCGTTGGACTTGCTCTCCGGAGGCAAAGGAATGAACGCGGTCAAAAATGAAAGGCAGCCACGCCTGACCTCCCAAGCCCTTACGGTTTCTATTTCTTCCACACCGCCTCGACAAAACCGCTCTTTTCGAGCTCCTGGATAAAGCTCGAGTCGACCACGTTGTGAGGGTCAAAAGTTTTGGCCCGCGGGTCGCGGGCTTCGAGCGTTTTGAGCATGAACTCGACCCCCTTCATGTTTACGTACGGCACGCGGTCCTGAAAGCGTGTAACGACGTCGTAGGTCGGGTTGAGCACGTCGGGATCGCGGTTTTGTGCGAAGTCGGCGGTGACTTTCAGGACGAATTCGCGATTGTCTTTGTAGTAGCGCAGTCCTTCGACGAAAGTCGTCATCACTTTCATCACGGTTTCCCGGTGCGTGCGCACGTAGGTCTTGGTGCTGGCGAAACAGCTGCCGGGGTTGTACAGGCCGAGCTTGCTCATGTCGATCAGCGGATTGAGACCGAGCTTTTCGGCGACGATGTCCTGCGGCGGGATGAAAGTCGAGCCCTGGATCACGTTTTTGCTCAAGGCCGCCAAACGCGTCGGCGCGCCGCCGACGGCGACCACAGCGAAATCCCGGTCGGGAACGAGGCCGCGGTCTCTCAAGATAAAGCGAATCACGCTGTCTTCCTGCGAGCCGATGGTCGAGACGCCGAGTTTCTTGCCTTTCAGATCGGCGATGGTTTTGATGTCCGGCGTGGTGAAGAAGCGCCAGTAGAGTGTGTTGATGCCGCAGGCGAGGTAAACCGTGTCGGCGCCGCCGACGGCCGAAGCGATGAGCGCCGCGCCGCCGAGAAAGGCCATTGGCACCTGGCCGGAAACCATCGCCGTGGTCAGGATCGGGCTGCCCTGAATGTAGACGAGATCGACATCCAGGCCGTTCTTTTTGAACAGGCCGCCCTTGCGCATGACATCAATTATCCCCAGCGACGCGACTGGGGCAGGGTAGCCGATGACGAGTTTTTCGAGCTTCCCCGCCTCGGCGGCGCCGGCGCTCTGCGGCATTTGCCAAAGGATCAGAGTCGCGAGGAGAAGTCTTGGGATAAAAAACAACATGCTCGCTCCGTACCTCAACTGCCGTGATGCGGCGACCGCAGGTAATGCTGGCGCAGCAGATCTTTGCCGTAGTCGTTGCCGTTGGGCGTGCGCACGACGACGTGGATGTGATCTTTGTAATGCTCTTTGTACTGGGGAAACGCCTGACCGGTTTGATGATCGAACTCGACCAGCAGCACCGGGCTATGAACGCGGTAATAGAAAACGCTGTCCTCTTCCACGCCGCCGATCCAGGCAAAATGGGTGTCTTTCCAGTGCTCCTGCACTTCGGCCATTTTGATCGCCGCGTGGCCCGGGCGAAGCTTGCCGACGTGAATCTCGATCAATTGCGCCAGCAGGTCGTGCTGAGCGCCACTCAACTGTTCGTAGCGAATGCCCTGATAGCGGAGCTCCAGGTTGTCGCGAAAAGCGGTGGCGAATAGATCCCTGGGCAGGCTCGCGCCGATCACCGCTTGGCCGCGCTGGCCGCCGTCGAGACTGCGCATGAGCGCGAGGCCGCGCGCCTCTTCGTCCTGAAAGACCCGCGTGCCGGCGTATTTCCCGCTCAGAGCGTGCACCGGCTCGGAGCCGAGAAACGCCGGCGTCATCGTCACCTGATCGCCGAGCACGAAAAAATTGACGTTCAAATGATGGCCGTCGATTTGCCAGCCCCAGGGCTCGTGTTCGGACGGCGTGCCCATGATGCTGAGCCAATACAAATCTTCGCCGAACTCGTCGAGCCTGCCGGTCATCTCCATGACCGTTTCGTTGAGCCGCATGATGTCCCGCGCGGTTTGAAATCCCTGGTCGCTGAAGCTTGCTTCGAGCAGCGCGAAAGCCAAGTCGAGCTGGCGGTCGGTCATGGCGAAAAACGGCATGCCGTGGCGCATGATCGTGCGGTGGATGTTGCTCCACAGGCGCCACTCGGGCGCGTCGATGGGGAAAAGCGTCTGGCTGCGCTGCGCCGCCGAGAGAGAAGCGAGAAACGTTTCGACGGCCCGGCGCATGGGCTGCGTCGGCACTCCGGTCCGGCGAAGAGGAAACAGTCCCTGAATCGGCGACCCGTCGGCGGTGATGCCTTTCCAGATTTCGCCGAGCGCCTTGCCGGCGTTGGCGGCATAGTTGGGCGGGCCGCCGCCGATGTGCATCGGGCGGCCGTTGCGCCGCGGCGCGGCGATCGCCGCGGCCTGATTGGTCGGTTGGGTTTCGCTCTCGCTCATGACGCTTGGCGATGAAATTACGCGCTCGCCTCGGCCGATGTCAAATTGACAGGTCAGCGGGCGAATGTTAGCTAAGCTTGCCGGCCACGGAGTTAGATGTCGCAGATTTGTGGCAACCAACAAAACGATGAAAGCACTGCGGATTATCCTGTTTGCGTCAGCGTGCTTGCTGGTGCCGATTTCAAAGCTCTGGAGCGCAGACCTCGTGCGCGTGGGTTATCCTTCGCTCGCCACCGGCTTTGCCGCGTCGTGGGTGACGGCGGACAAGGGCCTATGGAAAAAACAGGGCCTCGAGGTCGAGCTGATTTTCCTGCGCGGCGGATCGCGCACGGTGTCGGCTTTGCTCGGCGGCAGCGTCGATTTCATTCTCGGCTCGGATCTGGGAATCACGACGGCGCTCATCCAGGGAGCGAGCTTGACCCGGGTCGGCGTGACCACCAATACCCTGGGCTATGCGATGGTCGTCCAGCCCGGGATCAAATCGGTGCGCGATCTCAAAGGCAAGATTATCGGCATCACGCCGGGGCGCGACGCGGCCTACGCGCGCGTGGTCAAGCTGCTGCGCGACAACGGCATGGATGCGGCGAAGGATGTCACGTTTCTTTCGGTGGGCGACGGCGGCCCGGCGGCGCGGGTGGCGGCGCTGTCGAGCGGCGTGATTCAAGCGACCATGTTCACGCCGCCGTCGGACAAGATCTCCGAGAAGGCGGGCATGAGCATTCTCACGCGGCTCGATGTCGCCAACGTCGGCGCCGGCATCAACACCACGCCCGCCTTTATTCAGAAAAACCGCGCCCAGTCGCTGCGCTTTCTGCGCGGCTACATGGAAGGGATCCACTATTTGAAGGCCAACAAAGACGAGAGCCTCAAGATCTTTTCGAGGTACGTGCGCAACGCCGACCTCGGCATCATGGCCTATCTCTACGAAGAGATTTCCAGCCGCGCCGAAAAAGACCTGAGGCCGCAAAGCGAGGCCGTGCGCGCGCTGCTCGATCTCGCGGCCCTGGATTTTCCCCAGGCGAAGAAACTAACCGAGAAAGACAACTGGGATCTGAGCTTGATCGACGAGATCCAGCGCTCGGGCTTCGTCGATCAGCTTTACCGGAAGTGACGGCCCGGCGCTCAGCGCGGATGCGGACCGTTCAGCCTGAAATATCCCGCCGGAGTTTTTTGGAGCCGCTGTCCTTGGTTTCCAAATAACTTGCGGCGTTTTCGCCTGGCGCCGCTCTTAACTTCCTCTCCCTCAAGGCGAGGAGTTCCTCTCGCTGGAATGAGATTTCAGAACCTTTTGCCTGTCAAAAACTGATTGATGTTGCGCTCGACCATGCGGGTTTTGCCGAGGCCGGCGTAATTGCCGCCGAGCATGTGCCTGGCGACTTCTTCGCGGCTCTTGCGGCCCGAGCGGATTTCCTCGAGGTTGCCGTGGAAATCCTCCAGGTAGTCGTGCATTTTTTGAAAATAGCTTCGCCCCGCCTGCTCGCCGTTAACCGCCGGGCCGTGGCCGGGCACGAGCTGTTTGTAGTGGGTTTGAAACAGCGGCTTCAAAGCGGCCAGCCAGTTGGGAATGTTGCCGAAGAAAGTCACCGGGTGAACCTCGGTGTAGAGCAGATCGCCGGCGATAAAGATTTCTTCCTCCTCGAAATAAATCGTGGTGTCGCCCTTGCTGTGGCTGTGGCCGTTTTCGGCGCGATATTCGAGCTGCAGGGTAACGCCCGGAAGGGTGACCGCCGTTCGCTCGCTGAAGACGACATCGGGAAGAGTCGGGCCGAGGCCGGGAAAGCGCTCGTAGAGATGAGCCACCGGCTTCATCATGCGCGCGAAGTCGGCGCCGCCCTCGTCGCGCAGGGCGCCGGCGCAGCCGGCGCTGGCGACGATCGGTATGCCGCGCCCGCGGAAATAGAAATTTCCCGATGTGTGATCGAAATGCTCGTGGGTGTTGATGAGGTATTTGACTTCCGAACAGCCGGTGAGCTGCAGCGCTTCCTCGACCTCGTCGATGCGCCGGATGTCGGCGTCGATCAGCACCGCCGCGCCGCCATCGGCTTTCACGATCGAGAAGTTGGTGGCGCCTTCGGGGCCGACGATGACGTAGGCGGATTTTCCGGCTCGATGGATGGTGGATTCCATGGCCCCGCATAGCCGATGAAAAGAGCGATTGCAAGTTTTTCCGCTCGCTCTGACCGAAACGGACCGGGATATTGATCTTTCGGCGCTTCCGATGCTATCGCCTAGAAAGCAACTCATCTCGCGAAAGGAAACGTCATGATCACGGAAGGCAAATTCACGTTGCTGGAGAAGCGCGGCGCGGTGGCGAAGATCACCATCAATCGCGCCGAAAAGCGCAATGCGCTCAGCCGCGACGTGATCCGGGAAATCCTCTCGGTGCTCGAAGCGCTGCGCCACGACGACGATATCGCCGTGGTCTTGACCACGGGAGCGGGCGACATCGCTTACTGCGCCGGCCGCGATCTGTCGGAGTTTCCCACCGAAGGCGGCAAAAACCGCGGCAAGGACCGGCGCGCCGAGCCGCGCGCCTACCACGTCGCCGAGGCGATTCGCACCTTTCCCAAAGTGACCATCGCGGTGGTGAACGGGTTTTGCCTCGGCGCCGGCATCACGCTGCTCTTGCCGCACGATCTGGCGATCGCATCGGACAGAGCGCAGTTCGGCTTGCCGGAGATCAAGCGCGGCTTTTTGCCCTATCCGATCATCGCGACCATGTTCAAGACGCAGATCCCGACGAAGTTCGCCTTCGAGATGATACTCACCGGAGAAAACTGGGACGCGCAGCGGTCCATGGCCGCCGGCCTGATCAATCGGGTGGTGCCGCACGCTCAATTGCAGGACGAAGCCTGGAAGTGGGGCGAGGAGATCGGCAAGTTCGACAAGGTTACCTTGAGATATTGCAAGATGGCAGCGCATTCGTCGATGGAAGCGGCCAGCGTGCCGCTGGCGGCGGAGATCGCGTGGCTGATGCAGGAAGAGCACGCGCTGGTGAACCCGCGGGCTTATGCCGGCACCAGGCAATTTCACAAGTAAAGGATTGCGAATCGTTGAGAAACTTTCAGGAGGCTCTGTGAATACGATCCGAACACGGATTCATCTGCCTCTCGCGGTTGTTCTGTTCGTCGCGGTGACGATGGCAACTTCGTTAGCCATGGCGAAAACCACGCTGCGGGTCGCCTATAGCTCGATCTCCGGCTCGGCCGTGGTGCCGTGGATCGCCATCGATAAGGGACTGTTCGCCAAGTACGATCTCGACGTCGAGCTGATCTACGTCGCCGGCTCGCAGGCGATGCAGTCGCTGCTCGGCGGCACCACGCCGATCGGCCTTCAAGGCATCGAGCCGGTGTTCCGCGTGAACGCCCACGGCAACGACACGGTGATGATTTTGGGACTGACGACCAAGCCGCCGTTCTCGATCATGGTGCGGCCGGAGATCAGGGACTACCGCGAGCTCAAGGGCAAGGCGATGGGGATCACGCGCTACGGCTCGTCCACCGACATGCTGCTGCGGCTCACTCTGGAAAAATGGGGTTTCAAGCCGGAGATCGACGTGCCGATCTTGCAGATGGGCGGCGTGCCGCCGATCCTGGCCGGCATGCAATCGAAACGGATTTACGGCGGGCCGCTGTCCTTGCCGACCCTGGCGCGGGCGAAGCAGGAAGGCTATCGGGAGCTGGCGGACGTCGCCGATCTCGTTCCCGATTATCAGGTCGCGGGCATCGTGACCCGGCGCGCGTTCATCAAGCAGAACGTCGATGTCGTGCGCGGTTTTCTCAAAGCGATCATCGAAGCGACCGCGACCTTCAAAAACGAGCCGGCCGTCGCGCGCAAGGTCATGCGCGATCGGCTCAAGATCGACGACCCGGCGGTGATCGAAGAGACGCAGAAGAGTTACCCGCGCTACATGCCGATGGTTCCCTATCCGAGCCGGCCGGGCATCGCGGTGATCAAGTCATTTCTCGACAAAAACGAGCCCGCGGTGCGCGCGCTCAACATCGACGATCAGATCGACAGCCAGATCGTGCGCGAGCTGGAACAGAGCGGCTTCATCCAGAGCGCGTATCATTCCAGATGAACGAAAGGCGAATCCTCATGCGCTTGTGTTTTCTGGCGGCGCTGATTTTGGTTTTGGCCCTGCCGTCGGCGGGGCGGGCGCAGGAGCGCCGCAAGATCCGTATTTCCAATGCGACGCTCAGCTACTCCGCGCTGCCCCTGGTGGCGGCGCGCGAGTGGAAGCTGTTTCAAGAGCAGGGGCTGGATGTCGAAATTATTTTAATGCGCTCGGCCGCAGCCGCCGCCGCGCTGGTGTCCGGCGATCTCGATTATCAATCGGGCATCGGCCCGGCGAGCATCAGCGCGACCTTGAGCGGGGTCGAATCGCGCGCGCTCTGGTCGTCCACCAGCCGCATCACTTACTGGCTGATGGCAAGACCGGAATATAAATCGGTGCAGCAATTGAAGCAGAAAAAAATCGGCGTCTCCGGCCTGGGCGGCACAAGCCACGTGGCGATGACGGTGGCGCTGGAAAAAAGCGGGCTCTCGGCGAAAGATTACGTTGCGGTGTCCGTCCCCAGCGGCAATCTCGTGCAGTCGCTCGATTCCGGCTTCGTCGACGCGGCGACGCTCAATCCCCCGACGATGTTTTTCGCCCAGCGGCGCGGCTTCGTGCGGCTGCTGGACATCGGCGCGCTGGTCGAAATGGCTTCGGGCGGGCTGACCGCAATGAACCGCACGATCAAGTCTCGGCCCGACGAGGTGAAGCGCATCATTCGCGCCCTGCAGCTCGGCAAGCGCGCCATGCTCAAGTCGCGCGACAAGACATTGGAACTGATCACCAGCGTGCTCAAAATGGACAAACAGACCGCCGAGGATACCTACAGCGTGGTGCAATCGAGTTTCAACGACACGGGTATTCCGACGCGGGAAGGGATCGCGAATATTGTCCGAGCCATCAAGGCCGAGGGCCGATTTACCAATCGGAATATCGCTTATGAAGAAGTCGCCGAGCCGCGCTTCGCCATCGAGGTGGCCAAGGAGTTGGGCTACAAGGTGCCGTGAAGAGGGCGGGGATGCCGGAGGGGTGGAGTGCTGGGGGGATGGATGATCCTGCCACCAGTTGAGCTAGATACGGGTATTATGATACATATACCCATATGAAGACAACCATAGAGATATCCGATTCTCTCCTGGATGAAGCCAAAAAATTGGCTGCCAAGGAAGGGACAACAGTTCGGGCCTTCGTTGAACAGGGGCTTCGACGAATCGTGGCGGAACGGAAGAGCAGAGGAACCTTTCGACTCCGTAAAGCTTCTTTTAAAGGTAACGGACTTCAGGCGGGCGTAGAAGACGCGACTTGGGAGCGAATCCGCGACGCGATTTACCAAGGGAGAGGCGGATGATCGCAGTCGATACCAACATTCTGGTCTACGCTCACCGCGAGGATTCGCCGTGGCACGACGTTGCGCTTGCCAGGATTGCTGATTTAGCCGAAAGCAAATCGCCATGGGCAATCCCCTGGCCTTGTGTGCACGAATTCCTGGCCATCGTGACTCATCCACGAATCTATGCGCCGCCAACGCCGCTTGCCGCGGCCATTGATCAGGTTCAAGCTTGGTTTGAATCACCAAGCGTGGTGGTTCTTGCCGAAACTGAAGGCTATTGGCCGGAACTTCGTTCAGTGTTGGAACAAGGCCGAATCAGCGGCCCGCAGGTTCACGACGCGCGGGTGGCCGCGATCTGCAGGGATCATGGTGTGCGTGAGCTGTGGAGTGCAGACCGCGACTTCGGTCGGTTCCCCAACGTCAATGTCGTGAACCCGCTTGTGGGTTGACGACCCATCTATTGAAAAGGGTCAATTTCCCGCCGGCGCAAACAACTCGCCGAGCGGCGCGCGGTGCGGAATGTAGCCTTGCTCGTGGGCGTACTGGACGAATTTTTCCAGCACGACCTGATTCTGCGGCGTGAGGCCGTGCTGCCACGGGTTGTCACCGAAAATCTCCTGCTCTTCTTCCAGGATCAGCACGGCGCTCGGAAACGCCGAGCGCTTGGCGTACTCGTAGGATTTCCGGCAGATCGTTTCCGCCTCGGTGAACGCTTCGAGCAGGCTCGAAGCGAGCCAGGGATTTTCGTCGAAGAGCGACTGGCGCATGACCAGGGTGTGGGTGATGGGAAAAATTTTGCTCTTGCGATAGTAGTCGTTGACCGTTGCGCGGATGTCCTTGAACACGCGCCGGATGCGCGGGTCCCTGGCGCGAAACGACGGCACCACGTTGGGCGGAATCAGCGCGTCGATGTCGCCGCGCAGCAAAAGCTGCTCGGCGGGCTCGTGGGCGACGGTGACCCTCACGTTGCCGGGAATCTTGAACCCCGCGGCCGGAGCCTCGGGCGACGAAGTAAACCATTCGCAGTCCTCGGGCCGCACGCCGTGATGCTCCTGCAGGATTCCCCGCGCCCAGAGACCGACGGTCAGCCGGTACTCGTCCATGCCGATTTTTTTTCCCTTCAAATCTTGCGGGCGCTCGATGCCGGAAGCCGCGGCGCAGAAAATATAAGGATGAATCTGCATGCGCAGCGGAAAAATCGGCAGCGCGATCACCGGCTCGTTGCGGCAGCGCGCCATCAGGTACCAGGAGAGTGACATCTCGGCGATGTCGAATTCCTCGTACACCGGCCGCAGGCAGGCTTCGCCGGTTTCGGCGCGCCGCGGCTGCAATCGAACGCCTTGGGCGGTCACTTCACCGCTCAGCAACGGCCGGGTGCGGTGATAATCGGCGAGCATCAATGTGAGTTCCAGCACGGGAATCCTCCTGAACGGTGGATGGTCTCGGTGGCAAAAGAAAAAGCGCTTTACCTGCCCTGGCCGAGAGCCTTCGCCAATAACGCGCGGGAAAAGAACTTCTCCGCGCCGCCGAATTTTTTCGCTTCCGCTTCGATATGCGCGGCGACGAACAGCGCCTCGATATCCTCCCGGCTGATGCCGACGGAATAGACGGTGGAGAATTGATTGACCACCTTGCGGATCGTGGCCGGGTCGCCGAATTTATTTTTTTTGACAATGTTGGCGGCGACCTTTTCCTTGTCGGTACGAAGAAAGTCGAGACCGCGCTTCATACCGCGCAGCAGGGCGACCACGCCGTCGGGATCGGTTTCGACTTTGCGCTTGCTCGAGACTACCACCACGAAGGGAAAGCCGGAAATGACAGTGCCGATGTCGAAGAGCACCGGGAAGCCCTTTTGCTCCAGCTCGATGCGTTCCATGAACGAAAACGGCGAGGCGTGGATCTTGCCGGCTTCCAGCGACTGCGCGCGCGCCGGACTGTTGCCGACGCCATAAAGAATTTTATAGTCGCGGTCGCGCACGAGCCCCTTCTTCGCGAGTCCTTCGACCGCGGCGTACTCGGCAATGCCGCCGGCGCCGGTCACGCCGACGATTTTGCCGCGCAGATCGCTTACCTGAGTGATGCCCTTGGCGCCCATCAAGGTGTAATCCATGTAGGGCTGCATGCCGCTCACGATGGTGAGCGGCGCCCCCTGGACGATGGCGCGCACGGCCGGCACCCCGGCCACGATGGTGTAATCCACGTCGCCGCCGACCAGAGCGGCGATCGCCGTCGGCCCGCCGCGAATGAAAATGGTTTTGACTTCCAGACCCTCGGCGGCGAAAAAGCCGAAATCGACGCCGACGCTCAGCGGCAAGGTGCTGTTCAAAGTCGGTGTCTGATAGGCGAAGGTGACGGGCTTCGAGTGAGCGAATGGGGGGCTGATCCAGCTTAAAAGAAGCGCGGCAAGTAGGACAAGCGAGTTGCGGGTTGGAGGCTTCATTGAGTGGAGTTCTTTCTACAGGTCGAGCGTGGCTTTCGCGAACAAATCCTCGATGGCTGGCTTCTTCGAAATCAATCCCTGCTCCTGCGAGAAGTCGATCAGGGTTTCGAGCATTTTGCGATTGGCCTTGACGCCGTACGGGTAGGGATCCGCGCCGAAGATTTCCCGGGTCATCGCCAGATATTCCCTGCCGAAAAACAGCGCGCTTGGAATCGCGTCGGCCAGCCGGGCGTTGAAGTGCGCCTTGGCTTTGACGAAGCCGCTGTAGAGGTTGAACGCGACCCACGGGTATTTCCGGTAGAGGTCGCCGCGGATCGTGTAGGCGTGATTGACCGGCAAAAAGCCCCACTTCTGAAAGAACCGCTTGCCTTCGGCTCTGCGGTCGGGGAAGAGCAGTTTCACTTTGCTCCAATCGCCGTCCGATCCGGTGATGCGGTGCGAGCGGCCGATGACGTTGGGCATGTTCTTCCACGGACTGTTGATCGCCGCCGCGTCCAGCTCGTGATTCACCAGCATCGACGCCATGCTCTTGTCCGGCGCAATGCGCTGGAAGGAAATGCCCTGGGGCGGCGTGAAGCCGGTCTGGCCGCCGTGGCTGAGCTCCTCGGTGCGCTCCATGTACCAGTGAACTTTATATTGCGAAACGCCGAAATCGTGCTCGAGAATGCCGCGCTGCCAGAGCGCCGCGGTCTGCTGGTATTCGCCGACGCCGATGCGTTTGCCGGCGAGATCTTGCGGTTTCTCGATGCCGGAATCGGCGTGATACGAAAGCTCGGTGTGGAACAGCCTTCGGCTGGGAAAGACCGGCAGGGCGATCATGTCGAAGCCGCGCTCCCGGGCGATCAAATACGACGACATGGACATTTCGCCGACTTCGAATTCCTGGAACTTGAGCTGGCGCCAGAAAGTTTCCGACGGGTGCGAATAGGTCGGCGCCAGCTCGATGCCTTCGGCTTCGACGGCGCCCTGCATCAGCGCATCGACCCGCTCATTGAACGCGGAGATGAAGCTGAGTTTCAATTTCGGCATTTTGTTCCGTCATCCGTTGCCGCAGGAATTACGTATTCAGGGTCTCGACGGCGAACAATTCTTCGATTTTCATCGGCCGCGCGGTCAGCCCCTGCTCGTGGGAGAAATTGATAATCGTGTCGATCATCGCCCGGTTGGCCTGGATGCCGTAGGGGAACGGATCGTCGCCGAGGATCGAGCGCGTCATCGCCAGATATTCCTCGGCGAAAATCAGCGCTGCGGGCGTCCGCGCCAGCAAAGTTGCCGCGGCATTTTCTTTAGCCGCGATGAATGCCTGGTAGAGTTTCACGGCGATGCCGGGCTCGGCGCGGTAGATATCCCCGCGAATGATGTAAGTGTGGTTCACCGGCACGAAGCCGTGCCTGGCGACGAAGCGCCTGGCTTCGCCGATCTCGTCGGGAAAGAGCGGTTTGACTTTGGACCAGTCGCCTTCGCCGGCGCGCATGTGGGTGGAGCGGTCGATGACATTGAATGCGCGGGAGAGATGGCCGGCGATGGGCGCCACGTCGATCTCGTGGTTCACCAGCATCGTCGCGAGGCTTTTCTCGGGCGGGATGCGATGAAAGGAAATATCAGGCGGCGGCGTGAATCCGGTCGCGCCGCCGTGGCTCAATTCCTCGGTGCGCTCCATGTACCAGTCGACTTTATATTGCGACACGCCGAAATCGTGCTCGAGCACACCGCGCGTCCAGAGCGCGGCGGTCTGCTGATATTCGCCGACGCCGATGCGCTTGCCGACGAGATCGCGCGGTTCTTTGATGCCCGAGTCGACGTGGTAGGACTGCTCGGCGTGAAAAAAACGCCGGCTCGGAAAAACCGGCAGGGCGATCATGTCGGCGCCGCGCGAACGGGCGATCAGATACGACGACATGGACATTTCCGCGATATGGAATTCGTGAAACTTGAGCTGGCGCCAGAAAGTTTCCGAAGGATGCGAATAGGTCGGGATGAGCTCGATGCCTTCGGCTTTGACCGCGCCGTTCATCAGCGGCTCGACCCGCTCGTTGTAGTTGGAAATGAAGCTCAGAGTTAGCGCCGCCATTGGAGTTTCAATCGGGCAATAGCCGCCTTCATCGAATCGGGCACGGCATGCCGTGCCCCTGCGGAATCACAGCGCCGGGCGTTACAACTCCAGCGTCGCCTCGGCGAATAGTTCCTCCGGCTTCATCTTTCTCGGCGTCAGTCCCTGTTCGTGCGAGTAGCCGGTGATCGTGTCCAGCATCGCCTGATTGGCTTTGACGCCGTAGGGAAACGGGTCGTCGCCGATCATGCCGCGGGTCATCGCCAGATATTCCGCGCCGAAGAAAAGCGCGCTGGGGATGCGCTCCAAGAGTTTCTCGCGCGCCAGCGCTTTGGCTTTGACAAAACCGCTGTAAAGGTTGAACGCCGCCCAGGGATATTTTCGGTAGATATCGCCGCGAATGATGTAAGCATGATTGACGGGCAAAAAGCCGTGCTGTTTGTAGAAGCGCGCGCCCTCGGCCATCCGATCGGGAAACAGCGGGCGGATTTTGCTCCAGTCGTTTTTGCCGACGATGCGGCTGGAGCGATCCAGCGTGTTCGCCTGCAGCACGAAGGGACTGGCGACGTGGGCGACATCCAGCTCATTCTCGATCAACGTCGACACCAGGCTTTTGTTCGGCGCAATGCGCTGAAACGAGATGCCGGCCGGCGGCTTGAAGCCGGTGGCGCCGCCGTGGCTCATCTCTTCGCTGCGCTCCATGTACCAGTGAATTTTATACTGCGAGACGCCGAAGTCGTGCTCCAAAATGCCGCGGATCCAGAGCGCCGCGGTTTGCTGATACTCGGCGACGCCGAGCCGTTTGCCGGCGAGGTCTTCGGGTTTCGCGATGCCGGAGTCGAGATGATAGGAAAGCTCGGTCTGAAACAGCCGCCGGCTCGGGAACACCGGCAGCGCGACCATGTCGGCGCCCTGGGATTTGGCGATCAAAAACGACGACATCGACATCTCGGCCACTTCGAATTCGCCGAACTTGAGCTGGCGCCAGAAAGTTTCTGCCGGATGCGAATAGGTCGGGATGATTTCGATGCCTTCCGCCTTGACGGTGCCGTTCATCAGCGGCTCGACCCGCTCGTTGTACGCGGAGATGAATCCCAGAGTGAGTTTAGGCATAGTTACCTGGCGAGTTAGCCGTGCGATTCGCGCGATCGTCAGTTACTTGTCGTAGCCGGGGATGGACCAGATATCGTAGAGCAGCTCCATGCGCCGGAACGTGTGCTTGCGGACCTCTTCCTGGAGATGCGGCGAGTGCAGATAGCGCACGGCGATCTCTTCGGCCAGGCTGCTGTGGTCTTCGTCGGCTTCCGAATGGACGGTGAAGAAGCGCACGTCGTGGGGATCCATCTTGTAATTCTTGATCAGGCCGTTGCCGATGGCCGCCGCCGCCGGCCCGAAGGTTCCCTCGGCGCCGATCTGGATCGACATGACCACGAACCACGGCAGGGTGTGGATGATCAGCTCGACGTAATACAGATGCGCCGCCGTGGACGGACGCAGGTCGGCGTTTTCCAATTGCTGCTGGGAGACGCCGACGGATTTGGCGAAGCGGATGGCGAGCTCGTTGTGGCCGGCGCTGCCGGTGTCCAGGCCGCGGGTTTCTTCCTCGACCACGCCCCACAGGCGCCGCTGGATCTCCGGATCGGTGCAGGCCAGGTAGCGCAGCATGGCGATGCGCGGCACCGCGGCGCGAAACTGATAATCCTGGATCGTCCAGGCGCGGATATCTTCCATGGTCGCCGTGCCGTTGCACACCGCTTTCAAAAACGGATGCTTGATGCGGATCTTGGGAAACGCCTGGATGTCTTTTTTGAGCTGGTTGACGAATTCCTGACTGGTCATTGGGAGACTCCTTTTCAACAAATTACTGGATTGGAGTGATGGAGTGTTGGGATACTGGAGTAAAAATCCGACGTAGGATGGGTGGAGCGTTAGCGATACCCATCGTTCCTCCGCGGTGGGTATCGGCGCTTTGCGCCTCCACCCACCCTACAATCCTCCAAGGCTCCATCACTTCAACTATCTTTTCCCCGCGAGCCGGCTCACGTAGTACTCCCAGCCGCGCATCGGGAAACGCTGGTCGTCGTTGTAGACTTTGAGCTCGTCGGCGGTCAGGTATTTCGGCTCGCCGTGAAGCAGCGCGAGATGATTCCACTCGCCGAGCATGGCCAGCCGCGTGGTGCGCTCGATTACCTGCTCGACGCTCTCGCCGACCACCGCGTCGCCGTGGGCGCGCATCAAGACCGCCGGACCTTTGCCGAGCGCCGCGGCCAATTCCTCGCCGCGCTCCACTGTGCGCACCAGGCCGACGCCTTGGTACACCGGCGGGCCGTCGGCGGAAAGAAATTTGCCGTAGTGATGCATGGGCTTGAGCTTGATCGGCAGCACGCTGAAGATCGTGCTCCATTTCGAATGGGTATGCGCGACGCTGACGATTTCCGGGCGCGCCTTTAGAATACATGAATGAATCGGCCACTCGTTGGGCGGCGTTTTGGCGCCGTCCAGGTGGTTGCCGTCGAAATCCTGCATGATCAGCCGGTCGCGGGTGACGCAGCCGGGACTGACGTTGGCGATGGTGATGAACGCGTCGGCGCCGGGCACCCGCACGCTGATGTGGCCGTAGCCGTCGGTGACGCCTTCGTGATCGAGAATATGGCAGGCGGTGAGCAGTTTTTCGATCAGCTCTTTCAGCTCGGATGAATCGATTTTCGGGATATTTTTCGCGCCGCTCGCCATGAAACCTCCGTGCCCGCGAATTTATGCGCCGGTGCGCAGGCTGTCAAGACGAGCGGCGCTCGCGGATGCGGCTCAGATAATATTCCCACGGCCGCGCCGGAAACGCCGGATCGCCGGAGAAAGTCGCGAGTTCCTCCGCGCTCATGTAGAGCGGCTCGCCGTGGGCGACGGCCCGGTGCGCCAGCTCGCCGAGGAACGCGAGCTGGATGGTGCGCTGGATCGCCTGCTCGAGACTGGCGCCGACCACGGCGTCGCCGTGGGCGCGGAGCAAAACCGCGGCGCTGTCCTTCAGAGCCGCCGCCAGCGCGCGGCCGCGCTCCACCGTGCCGATCAAACCCGCGGCGCGATAGATCGGCGGACCGGCGGCGGGCAGAAATTTGGCGTACATGTGGATCGGCTTGAGGCCGCCTTGGACAACGCTGAAAAGCGCGCTCCATTTGGAGTGGGTGTGGCAGACGCTCATGACCTCGGGCCGCGCTCTGAGAATGCACGCGTGAATCGGCCACTCGTAGGGCGAGTTCCTGTCGCCGCCGAGATAGCGGCCGTCGAGATCGAGCAGGATCAATCGATCCAGCGTGGCGCAGCCCGGGCTCACGCCGGCGATGGTCAGAAACGCATCGGCGCCGGGAACGCGAAGGCTCACGTGGCCGAAGCTGTCGGTGATGCCTTCGCGGTCGAGAATGCGGCAGCCGTCGACCAGCTTTTGCTTGAGCTCTTTCAATTCCTGCGAATCGAACGCGGGAGCGCTGTGAGATGGGTTCATGGAAAACTCCTGATGCGGGCGCGATTGCTCTCGGTTCTACGAAGCGCGCGCCGCGCTGTCAACCGGTTCGCTTTTCGCGCCGCTTGATGCGCTTAACAATTTTGCAAGCGCGTGGAAATAATTTAGCATTCTTGACAAGAGCCGCGATGCAGAGGTTAATGCCGAAAAAATGTCGAGCATGAAAAGAACCTGGACGCTGCCGGCCCGGGGCGCGGCGCTCGCGCTGCTGCTGGTGCTGCCGCGGCTTGCCGTTGCCCAGGAAAAATATGTCGCGAGCTACGCCGGCTTCGCCGGCTTTCAGGCGCCGCTCTGGGCGGCCCAGGACTTCGGCTTTCTCACGAAGTACGGCGTGGCCGCCGATCTGGTGATGATTCCCGGCTCAGCACGCGGCGCCCAGGCGCTGCTCGGCGGCAGCATCCATTTCGGCCAGATCGACGGCACGGCCTTGATCTCGGCGATCAATCAAGGCGCCGACCTGGTTTTCGTCGCCTGCTCGCTCAACAAATTTCCCTTCAGCCTGGTGGCGCAGAAAAATATCCGCCAGCCCGGGGATCTCATCGGCAAGAAAGTCGGCATCGTCGGCTTCGGCGGCGCCCACGAAGTGTCGCTGATTCTCGCGCTCAAGGAATGGAATATTCCGCGCCAGTCGGTCACGCTGCTCGCCAGCGGTCCTGCCGCCAATCGGCTGCTGGCGCTGTCGAGCGGCGCCCTCGACGCGACCCTGCTGGCGCCGCCGGAGACCGGCGAGGCGGCGCGTCTGGGGTTGCCGACGCTGGCGCACATGACCGAGCTCAAGGCGGCGAATTTTCCCATGAACGCCATCGCCACCCGGCGCTCCTTCCTGGAGAAAAACCGCGATGTCATCAAGCGCTTTTTGCAGGCCTACGCCGAGGGCATCCAGCAATTCATGACCCGCAAGGATCAGGGCATCGCGATGCTGGCGCGGCGCATGAAACAAAAAAATCCCGCGGTGGTGGAAGAGACCTATCATTATTTCGCCGCGACCTTCTCGTCGCCGCCGCGCATGGCGCCCGACGGCATGCGCGCCGCCATCGACATGCTGCAGCAGCGCTCGCCGGAAACCAGGCTCGATACCCGCGTCGGCCGGTACGTGGACGAGCGGCTGCTGGACGAGCTGGAACGCGAAGGGTTTTTCAAGAAAATGCTCGGAAAGAGCTGAGGAAAGGACGAATCAGGATCGGTGCTAATGTCTGAGAGCGGAATTTTCGATGCCGAACTGTGTTGCCACCCCGATACTTCCTGTCCCGCGGTCGAGTCCCTGCGAGCAGCGATAAGCTGGGAGCGCGAGCGCCGGCTCAAAATCGCCTACACTCTGCGCGGCGCGATCGAGGATTTGCGCATCGCGCCATTCGCGACGCCGCGGCGCGGCGATCGCCTGTGGCGGCACAGCTGCTTTGAATTGTTTCTCGGCGCGCAAAACGACGCCGAATACTACGAGTTCAACTTCGCCCCGTCCGGCGAGTGGGCGGCCTACGGCTTTCGCGCCTATCGCGAAGGGCTGCCGCTCGAAAGCGCGGTCGCGGAGCCGAAAATCAGCGTGGAGCGCGGCGCCGAGCGGCTGATGCTGGCCGCGATCCTTTCCACCGGCGGGCTGGCGGGGATCACGCCGCACATTCGGCTGTCCCTCGGCGTCTGCGCGGTCATCGAAGACCGCGCCGGCGCGCTGTCCTACTGGGCGCTTCGGCATCCGGCGGGAAAACCCGACTTCCATCACGCCGAGAGCTTCGCCCTCGAGCTCGCCGTCCCTGGTTAATCGCGCCTAAAGCGCATAAAATCGGCGGCGATGAAATTCGGCATCGATCGATTCATCGAGGAACCCGGGCTGCGCCGGCCGCTGGCGCGTAAACGGGTCGCCCTGCTGGCGCATCCGGCGTCGATGACCGCGGCGTGGGCGCATGCTCTCGACGCGCTCGCGGCGCTGAGCGATCTGCGGCTCAGCGCGGCCTTCGGTCCGCAACACGGCCTGCGCGGCGACAAACAGGACAACATGATCGAGTCGGCGGATTTCGAGGATCCGGTCCATCGCATTCCGGTTTTCAGTCTGTACGGCGAGACGCGCCGTCCGACGGCGGCGATGATGGAGCATTGCGACGCGCTGCTGGTCGATCTGCAGGATTTGGGCTGCCGGGTTTACACCTTCATCACGACCCTGCGTTACGTTCTCGAAGCCGCGGCGCAGCACAAAAAATCCGTCTGGATTCTCGATCGCCCCAATCCGGCAGGCCGGCCCGTCGAAGGGCTGCGCCTGCGCGCGGGTTGGGAAAGTTTTGTCGGCGCCGGTGCGCTGCCGATGCGCCACGGCCTCACCCTCGGCGAGCTGGCGCGCTGGTTTGTCAAATCGCTCAAGCTCGATGTCGAGTGCGAGGTCGTCGCAATGACCGGCTGGAATCCCTCGTCGGCGCCGGGCTATGGCTGGCCGCTCGGCGAGCGCTCGTGGATCAACCCCAGCCCCAACGCGGCGAATCTCTCGATGGCGCGCTGTTACGCCGGCACCGTGATGCTCGAAGGGACAACGTTGTCGGAAGGACGCGGCACCACGCGCCCGCTGGAGCTTTTCGGCGCGGCGGATCTCGACGCCGGCGCGCTGTTGAAAAAAATGGGCGCTCTTGCGCCCGCCTGGTTGCGCGGCTGCCGGCTGCGCGAATGCTGGTTCGAGCCGACGTTTCATAAACACGCCGGCAAGCTCTGCGCGGGCATTCAAATTCACGTCGACGATCCGGCCTACGATCACGAAAAGTTCAAACCGTGGCGGCTGATCGCGCTCGCCTTCAAAGCGCTTCGTTCATTGCGGCCCGATTACGATCTCTGGCGCAATTTTCCCTACGAGTACGAGCGCGATCGGCTGGCGATCGATCTGATCAACGGCGGCGAGCTTCTGCGTCAATGGGTCGACGACCCGGCGGCAACGCCGGAAGACCTGGACCGCGCGGCGGCGGCGGATGAAACTTCCTGGCGCGAGGAACGCAGCGGCGTGCTGCTTTATCCGCGATGAAAACCGCAGGATGCGCGTTGATCGTGGCAACGCTTCGAATCTTCCCGGCGCGGCTTGGCCCGGCGGCAATGGTTTTTTCGGTGGCGGCATTTCTTGCGCTGCCGGAGGGCGCGGCGCTTTTCGCTGCCGACAAGATTCGTATCAGCATGACCGGATTCGCCGGGCAGTTCATGACGTTTCCGTTGGCGCAGAAAAGAGGCTTTCTCAAGGAAGAAGGCATCGACGCGGAAATCATCCGCATCTCGGCAGCCGCCGGCCGCGCGGCGCTGGCGAGCGGCGAAGTGGATTATTCGACCGGCATCGGCGGCACGGCGATCGGCGGCGCGCTTTCCGGCGTGCCGATCAAAGTCGTTGCCTGCTACGTGCCGGCGCCGGTGCTGGCTCTGGTGTCGCGGCCTGAATTCAAAACCGTGCAGGCGCTCAGAGGCAAGACGGTGGCGATTCTCATCGCCGGCGGCGTTGCTCACTTCGCCGCTCGCGCCATTGCCAGGCATTTTGGTCTCGACGCGGAGAAGGATTTAAAATATCTCGCAGTGGGACCGCCCGATGCGCGCTTTGCCGCGCTCAGCCAGGGGTTGGTGGAAGCCGCGGTGCTCGGGCCGCCGCTGGATTTCGAAGCCAGGAAGCAGGGCCATAATATTCTGGCGCGGGCAGACGAAGTGCTGATCTTCCCGGAAACCGGCCTGGTTAAGAGCGTCAAGAAAATTCAAGAAAAGCCCGATGAGATCAAGCGCGCCATTCGAGCCGGCATCAAAGCGAATCGTTACATTCGCGCCAATCGCGACGGCACCGTGCAGTTCCTCATGGAATGGCTCAAACTGAATCGCGAGGCGGCCGGCGCGACTTACGACAGCGTCGTGAGAGTTTACAATGAAGATGTCAATACCTGCGAGAAGGGGCTCCGGCTGGTGATCGACGAGACCAGGAAGACCGTGAAGAGCAGCCGGGAAATGGCTTTCAGCGATATTGCCGATCTATCCATCCTGCGTGAGGCGCAAAGAGAAATGGGCGCGAAGTGATGATGAAATCGGCGCTGCTTCGCGCCCAGCACCGCTGGATGAAGGAGCCAGGGCTCTTTCCGGAAGGAAATCGCCGCGGGCGATCATGATCGTGGGGTTTCAACGTGACGGACCTAGCGCTGGTTGGAATCTTAGCAAGGGGAGATGGAAGTCATGGCCAAGAACGGTTTTCGCGCCTTCGACAGCGACATGCATGTGTTCGAGCCCGCCGATCTTTACGTCAAATACATGAACCCCAAATGGGGTGAGCGCATTCCGCGCGGCGCGCCGAGAAAAAAGCACGGCATGACCCGCTATTTTCTCGGCGACGGCCAGCCGATCCGGCCGCCGAGCGATGTGGTGAGCTTTCACGAGAACCGCATGGCGGAGCGCTTCAACGGATCGCTGGCGCGGGACTACGACAATATTTCTCAACTGGCGGCGATGGACAAAGAGGGGCTCGACATCGCGGTGCTGTTTCGCACCTCGCCGCTTCATACCAATGAAAATTTCGAGCCGCAATACGCCAACGATCTGTGCAAAGCGTGGAACGATTGGATGGCGGATTTTTGCAAAGCTGACGCCAGGCGGCTCAAGCCTTCGGCGCTGATTACCCTTCACGACGTCGACCTGGCGGTGGCCGAGGCCAAACGCGTCGTCAAGAACGGCGCCGTGGGGCTTTCGCTTTGTCCCGAGCCGATCAACGGCCGGCAGATTCACGACCGCTGCTTCGATCCGCTGTGGCGCGAAGCGCAGGAGATGGGCGTGCCGATTTGCTTTCACCCGCCGGCGCGGCCGCAACAGCCGCAAGTGTCCAAGGACCGCTTCGAGGGTCATCCCAATCAGGCTCTCCTGGTCAATCCGCTGCGCAATCCGATCGAGCAGATCCTGGCTGTCAGCGCTTTCTGCGCCGGCGGCGTTCTCGAAAAGTTCCCGAAGCTGAAAGTCGCTTTTCTCGAGGGCAACTGCGCCTGGCTGCCGTGGCTCCTCTATCGCATCGACGAGTACTGGGAGATGCAGGGCGCCATGGCCGACATTCCGCTCAGGCAGAAGCCGAGCGAGTATTTCCGCCGGCAGTGCTTCATCTCGGTCGACGTCGACGAAGCGCTGGTCAAAAACGTGATCGATTACCTGGGAGACGACAATATCGTGATCTCCACCGATTATCCGCACATCGACTGCCGCTGGCCGCACGCCCTCGATGAGTTCCTGTCGATCCCGATCGCAGACGACTCCAAGAAAAAAATTCTTTGGGACAACTGCGTGAGGTTGTACGGCGTGAATTGATGTTTCGCCCGACAGCGCGAATGGGCAGGCGACACTGGCGTTGAAACTGGGGAGGCGCTGCGATGGGACTTCTTGCCGTTCCTTTTCTGCTGATTCCTTTCCTCCTCTGGCCGTTCGACGCAGCGGCGCAAATCAAGATCAAAGCCTCCTACGGCTCGCCGAGTCTGACGCAGGTGATCTTTCCGCTGGGCGTGCAAGCCGGCCTATTCCAACGCAACGGGCTCTCGGTCGAGGCGGTCTATATCGCTGGCAGGTCGATCTCGGCCTTGCTGGGCGGCGACGTCCAATTCGGCTTTGTCGGCGGACCGCAAACGATTCAGGCGCGGATTTCCGGCGCCGATCTGATGGTTATCGGCGGACTCAATCGCCTCGGGCAGATGATCGTCGTGCATCCATCGATCAAAACCGCGGCGGATTTGATCGGCAAGAAGGTCGGCATCGGCGTGTTCGGCACGACGTCGGATTACGGCATGCGCCTCGGGCTGAAGCAGTTCAATCTTCGACCCAACAGGGATGTCAGCTTCATTCAAGTCGGTGACATTCCGGCGCGTTTGGGAGCCATTACTTCGGGAGCCGTCCAGGCAACGGTGCTCAATAGCTTCGACAAGCTCTACGTCGACCGCTTCGGCCTGCGCATCCTGACCGAAACCGAAAATATCGATTTCCTCGGCAGCGCGATCGTCACCACGGAATCCTACGCAAAGGCGAACCGCGAGACGGTATTGCGATTTCTTCGCGGCGTCGTCGATACGGTCCGATTTATTAAGAGCGAGCCACAAAAAGCGACCGAGCTCCTTGCCAAACACTACCGCGATAACGACGAAGCCGCTTCAAAGCGGCGCTACGACGCGTTGAAAGGCGCGCACCCTGAATATCCTTATGTGGTGCCTGGCGCCGTTCAGTCGATCATCGACGTGTTGCGCGAAGACGGAAGGATAAAGGACGCGCCCGCGCCGCAAACCTTCCTGGAGATGAGCTACCTGCGCGCGGTCGAGCGGGAGCGGCAAGGAAGCGACCGGAAATAATCGTTGCGCTGCAAGTAAATCTAGCAGCCAACTTCGGAATGCCCGCCGTGTCTCGGCTGAATCAACCCGCGCTCCGCAGGCGCAGTCGGCGCCGGCGCGCGCCGGAGCGATATTTTTTCAAGGGCAGCGCCCTGCCGCCGTTGCGGCTGCGCGCGCACCAGCGCGCGAGACCGCAGCGCAGGTAGTCGGGATCGAAACCCAGGGTCTCGCAGACGTTGACGAAGGAAAAAATCCAGTCTTCGCTCGCCGGGGCGTTGATCCATTCCCGGGCTTCATCGAAAAATTTGCGCTGGCGCCGCGAGCAGCGCCGCGGATCCCTCGCCAGACAGCACACCGCGTCTTCGAGCAGGGCCGCCATGAGGCGGCGCTCCGGGTCGGCAAACTGGCTGCGTTTGAGGGTTGCGTAAAACTGCGCGGGGGCGAGCGTGTCGGGCTCGAAGAGCCGGACCGCGTCCTGGGTAGATGCGAGCCTGGTCGCCGTATTCATGTGGGATTCCTCCTTTTGCGGCGCAGCGTATGGGAGGAAAATAAGGGCAAAAGCTCCTATTGACAAATTCATAATTTCTTATTGTTTCATAGATAAAATCGAACTATCATCCGCGCCGATGGAATGGCTCAATTATCATCATCTGCTGTATTTCTGGACCGTGGCGCGGCTCGGCAGCGTGTCGCGCGCGAGCGAAGAATTGCGCCTCACCCAGGCGACGGTGAGCGCGCAGCTCAAATCGCTGGAAGCCGCGCTCAACGAAAAACTGTTGCGCAAAGCGGGACGCCAGCTGGCCTTGACGGAGACCGGCAGGGTGGTTTTCCGCTACGCCGATGAAATTTTCTCGCTCGGCCGCGAAATGGTCGGCGCGCTGCAGGGGCGGCCGGAAAGCCATCTGGCGCGCGTGACCGTGGGCGTGGCCGACGTTCTGCCGAAGCTCGTCGCCTACGAGCTGATCGAGCCGGCGCTCAAGCTGCGCGATACCTACCGGGTTATTTGCCGTGAAGGAAGCAATAAAGAGCTGCTGGCGGCTCTGGCCGTGCATGACCTCGACGTGGTGCTCACGGACACGCCGATCGATCCCTCGATCAACGTCAAGGGATTCAGCCACCTGCTCGGCGAGTGCGGCATGATCCTTTTCGGCGCGCCCAGGCTGGCGGCGGGGCTGCGCGGCAAATTTCCGCAAGCGCTCGACGGCGCGCCGTTCGTGGTACCCACTCACAACACCGCCGCCCGGCGTTCGCTGGATCAATGGTTCGAGCTGAAAAAAATCCACCCGGCGATCGTCGCCGAGTGCGAGGACAGCGCGCTGTTGCAGGTGTTCGGCCAGCGCGGCCTGGGATTTTTCTTCGCCCCGTCGGTGGTCGGCGCCGAAGTGCGGCGCCAGAGCAAGGTCCAGGCGGTCGGAAAAGTGGAGGACGTGCGCGAGAGATTTTTCGCGATCTCGCTCGACCGCAAGCTCAAGCATCCGGCCGTGGTGGCGATCTCCGAAGCGGCGCGCGCGCGGCTGTCGGACTGACCTCGGGCGCGCGATTTGTTGGCAATTGTTTTTGCCTGTTATAGAGTCGCAGTCACTCGAATCGCAAAACAGCGGAGGAATGGCATGGAAGTCAAATCGGTCAAGGAAAAGCATACCGAATTGTTGATGCACAGCGTGCGCTTCGCCAAGGATGAGCAGGGGCGGCGCAAGGGCCAGGATGTGCTGTTCAAATGGCCCGACATCGAACGGCAGCTCGGCGAGCACAAGCACATTTACGTCGTCGACGCGCGCCTCGGCTCGAACAATCACACCCACCGGCTATGGTACGACATCATTCCGCCGCACACCGAGGAAGGCCAGGACTGGCGCACGCTCGGCCACCGGCACACGGTGGAAGCGATCATTTATTTCTTGAAAGGCCACGGCCACAGCATCATCGATGGCGAGCGCTACGATTGGGGACCGGGCGATCTCTTGAGCGTGCCGATGTTTTCCTGGCACCGCCACATCAACGACGGCGACGAGCCGGTGCTGCGCATTGCATCGACCACCGGGCCGCTATCGCTGGCGCTGGGCCAGGCGGTTTACGAAGACGAGCGCTTTCCGGAGTTCTGGATTTATGCGCAGGAGGGCGAAGACGCGCGCAAGACGTTGATTCCGGGCGGCGGCGGCAAGCTGGTGAACGGCAAGGACGCCGGCAACCGCACCGCCGAGCTCTATGCCGAGCAGGTCGCCTTCGCGATGCACGAAGAGGGATTGCGGCGCAAAAGCAAAGTCTTGGTCAAGCAGAAGGATCTGGTGTTCGAGCCGACGGCCATGGGCAACCTCGCCTACGTGGTCGATCCGCGCATCGGCTTTCACAGCAAAGCGCTGGGCGTGGTGATGGCGGAAATTCCTCCCGGCAAGCGCTCCGGCGCGCATCGCCATCTTTACGACGAAATCGATCTGGTCGTCGGCGGCAAGGGCAAGGTCATCGTCGAAGACAAGGAATACAATTTCGACACGCTCGACGTGCTGTCGATCCCGGTTTTTCAGTGGCATCAGTACTTCAACACCGGCAGCGAGCCGCTGCGCATTCTCGGCATCAACACCCGGCTGGCGATGGACAATCTCGGATTGTCGCTGACCCATCAGGGCGAGCGCGCCGACTACGTGTAAAATATTCTGCGGGATGGCGGGATAAGAATTCACCGCAGAAAAGTCAAAGGACGCAAAGAAATCCGCAGGGACGGCCGGCGGCCGCCCTCTGGGTTGGACACGGTCGTCCCGGATCTCGGAGCGACAAGAGGAAATCGTCATGGCCGACGAACCAGGCAGCATCGAAAAAGAAGTCAAGGAGCGCATCGCTTACAAATCGCCCTACGAGCAGTGGAAAGAAGCGGAAGGACTGCCGACCTATCGCGGCTTGTTCGTCAAGAATCTGTACGATCTCGAGCTCGCGCCCTGGCGCTCGAGCGGCGAGGGGCGCGCGGCGTTTCTCAACCTCGACGGCACCGGCGGCTTCAACGATTCCTACGTCGCCGAAATTCCGCCCGGCAAATCGTTCAAACCGCACCGCCACCTGTTCGAAGAAACCATGTACATTCTCAAGGGGCAGGGGGCGACCACGATCTGGATCGACCCGGCGAGGAAAGAAACCTTCGAATGGCAGGAAGGGAGTTATTTCTCGATTCCGATGAACGCCTGGCACCAGCACCACAACGCGTCGGGCCTGGAGCCGGCGCGCTATATCGCCATGACCAGCGCGCCGCGGGTGATCGACACATTCAACAATTATGAATTCGTTTTCGACAATCCCTTCGTGTTTCGCGACCGCTACAACGGCGAGGAAGGCTACTTCAAGCAGAAGGCGCCGGCGCAGCAATGGTCGACCAATTTCATCTCGGACGTGCGCGTGTGCCAGATGTTTTCCAGCGGCTTTGACCGCGGCGGCGGCGCCAAGAGCACGGTGTTTCGCATGGTCAACAACACGGTGAAATCTCACGTGTCGCTCTGGGGCGTGGGCGCCTACAAAAAGGCCCATCGGCACGGGCCGGGCATTCACGTGCTGATCATCCGCGGCACCGGCTATTCGCTCATGTGGCAGGAGGGCAAGCCGATGGAGCGCATCGAGTGGGGGCCGGGCAGCGTGTTCGTGCCGCCGGAGATGTGGTTTCACCAGCACTTCAACGGCGGCGCCGAGCCGGTGTTTTTTCTCGCCATCGGCTGGGGCAGCGACAAACCCAAAGCCGGCGGCAAGGCGTATATCTATAAAAGCGTGAAAGAGGGCGGCGATCAGATCGAATACGAGGACGAAGACCCGGCCATTCACGCGGAGTTCGAAGCGGCGATGAAAAAAGCCGGCGCGCGCTGCAAGATGGATTATCATCCGCACTGCACGATGAAGTGAATCTCGCGGATCGAGGATAGAGGATCGAGGATGGCGCCGGCCAAATTTATTTCGGCTGTGGCGGCAGTGCTGATTTGGACCTCCGTGGCTGCGGCGGCCCAATCTGTTTCCGTCGAAGCGCTGTATGCCGAGATCAACAAATTGCCGCCGGCGCAGCGCCAGGCGCGCCTGGAAGAGGGCGCGCGGCGCGAGGGCGCGTTCACTTACTATTCGATTTCCGCCGCCGAGCTGATCGCGGCCTACGTCAAAGGCTTCACGGCGCGCTATCCGTTCATCAAGGCGGATTTCTACCGCGGCAGCGGCAATCAGCTCGTGGTGCGCACGATGATGGAGCACAAGACGGGCAGGCTCGCCGCCGACGTGATTTCCGTCGGCACCGAAAACGTGATGGCGCTCAAGCGCTCGGGCATCTGGGCGCGCTATCATTCGCCCGAGGCGCAGAATTATCCGCGCGAGCAGTACGACAGGGACGGTTACTTTCACGCCGACAGCCTGGGGCTGGCGACCATCGCTTACAATCGCGATCTGGTCAAAAAAGAGGAGGCGCCGAAAAGTTATAACGATCTGCTCGATCCGAAATGGAAGGGCAGCGTGACCATCGACCTGGAGCCGGAGCGCGCCATGCTCACCTGGCTCTCGGTGTGGGGCGAAGCCAGGACCCGCGAGTTCGTGCAAAAGCTGCTGGCCAACGGCGCCTCGGTGCGCCGCGGCCACACGCTTCAAGGACAGCTGCTCTGCGCCGGCGAATTCAAGATCGCCGCCGAGCTTTATCCGGACGGGATTTTGCGCATGAAACAAAAAGGCTGTCCGGCCGAGATCGTGTTTTCCAATCCGACGCCTGCGCTGGCGGGCGGCAACTACGGCATCAATATCAACGCGCCGCACCCGCACGCGGCCGCGCTGTTCGTCGATTTCGTGCTTTCGGCGGAGGGCGCCAGAATCCTTTCCGGCACCGGGCGCATTCCCAGGAGAAAAGGCGCGCGGCCGATGTACGACGAATTGGCCAACCTGGAAGAGCGCGGCATCCCGGTGCACGTGGTGACCGCGGAGCAAACCGATCAGGTTTCCAAGGCGATGGAAAAAATTATGAAAGAGCTGCTGGTGAAATAAGGTCCTTCACCGCAAGCAGAACCGTGATTGAAAGGAACAGGATCGATGGCCCGCAAGTATCGTTATTTTTCAGCCGACAGCCACTTTGAATCGCTGCCGGAAACCTGGACGCACCGGGTGCCGGCGAAGTATCGCGATCGCGCGCCGCGCCGGATCAAGCTTTCCGACGGCCGCGACGCGATCGCGGAGGAAGGCCAGCCGCTCGAATATCGCGGCACCAATCTGTTTGCCGGCAAAGCGCTGGCGGAATTCAATCCGGTTCATCTCGATTTCGAAGCGTCGGTCGGCGCCGGCCCGCCGCAGCAGCGATTGAAAGAACAGGACGCGGACGGCATCGACGGCGAGCTTTTGTTCGCCAGCGAAGCGCGCAATACCAAGATCAAAGACAAGGACGCGTTCCTCGCGATCATCCGGGCGTTCAACGATTACTTCATCGAGGAATACTGCGCCGTCGATCCCGATCGACTCGTCGGGGTCGCGGTCATGCCCGACATCGGCGCTGAGGAAAACATCGCCGAGATGAAGCGCTGCAAAGAAAAGGGATTCAGAGCCGTGCGGCTCCACACCTTCCCGAGCGGCAAAAGCACGCCGACGCCGGAGGACGATCGGTTTTACGCCGCGGCGCTGGATCTGGAAATGCCGATCACGATCCACACCTCGTTTCCGCGCCGCACCGACGAGCGCGACGTCTATCTGATGAAATATCCGAAGGACCCCCAGGGCGAGGACCGGCCTTTCGATTTTCTCCAGCGCTTCGCCCGCCAGGGCATTTATCACTGCGGCGCGGTGGAGGCGGCGCAATTGATCTTCAGCGGCGTCTTCGACCGCTTTCCGAAGCTGCAGATTTTCTGGGCGGAGAACAACATCGGCTGGATTCCGTACTTCTACGAGCAGATGGATCAGACCTACAAAGTGAACTGTCACTGGGCGGAGAAACTTTTGGGCCTGCCGAAGTTAAAAAAGCTGCCGAGCGAATACCTGCGCGAGCACGCGCACTGGGGCGTTTTCGACGATCCCATCGGCATCGAGCTCCGCCACCGGGTCGGCGTCGACAAAATCATGTGGTCGACGGACTTTCCGCACATCGTCACCCGCTGGCCGAAGTCGCTGGAGCTGGTCGAAGAACAATTCGCCGGCGTGCCGGAGAACGAAAGGCGCGCCATGCTCGCCGACAACGCGGTGAAGTTTTTCCATCTCGCCGCGGCATAGCGCTCGCATCGCGCGCAAGCGCAGCCTACGAAATCCGTAATTCGTAGGCTGGGTGGAGCGAAGCGATACCCATCGTTTCTTCACGGTTCGAGCCAAACGGTGGGTTCGGCGCCGCGCTCCTTGCCCCACTCTACGGTGCGCCACTATCGAATTTGCGCAGGCCATATTGACCGCGGCAGGCGCATAGATAATTCGGGAAACGTTTGCGGAGAGGCACTATTGAGAACGATTGTCTGGACGCTGTTTATCTGGTTGGCGCTCGTGACGGGCGCCGAAGCGCGCAGGGTGACCGTCGGCGTGCCCGTGCTCGACATCACCCAGAGCGCGCTCTTCGTCGCGCGCGATCGCGGCTATTTTCAAAAAGAGGGACTCGACGTCGAGCTGATTCTCATGCGCGGCGGCGTGGCGAATCAGGCTTTGATCGGCGGCAACGTCGAATTCACCACGGTGCCGACGGCGGGTTTGCAAGCAGCGCTGCAGGGAGCTCCGCTCAAGGTCGTGCTCACCACGTTTCACAAGCCGATGTTCTGGCTTTACGCGCGGCCGGAGATCCGCGGCGTTAAAGATCTGCACAACAAAAAGGTCGCGGTGTCGAGTCTCGGCGCGGCCGGCGACTCGGCGCTGCGCGAGCTGATCAGGAAAAACGGCATGGACGAAAACCGCGACGTGGCGGTGCTCGCAATCGGCACCACCGCGACCCGTCTCGGCGCGCTTGCCAGCGGGGTGGTGGACGCGGCGATGATGACCTTTCCGCACAACATCACCGCCGCCGAGTCGGGATTCCGCGAGCTGGTGTCGTTCATCGCTTCGGACATCATCCAGCTCCAGGGCGCGATCGTGACGCGCGAAGCGCTGCTCAATGCCGAGCCGGCGCTGGCGGAGAAGTTTTTGCGCGCGACGATCCGGGGGATTCTCTACTATTCGCAGAATCGCAACGGCACGATCCCAATCCTCGCGCGCAATATGAAGACGCAGGAAAATCTCGCGGCGAAGATCTACGACCTGGTCAAGCCGGCGCTGACCCCCGAGGGAATTCTCAGCGAGGACTTGCAGAAGCGAATCATGGCGCCGCTGCTCGAGCGCATCAACCGGCGCGAGGCGTCGACGGCGAGATATTTCGATTTTGCGCCGGCGCGCAAGCTGAACAATGAGATTCGAGCCGAAGGGTGGAAACCGTAGGCTTGGAGTTCAAATCGCTCAAAACGGTCAAGCCGGTAAAATCGGCGGAGCGGACGATCGCAAAACTCCCTCGGCCGCGAGCGGGAGAGGGCCGGAGTGAGGGCGCGTTCTAGCGCAGCGCGGCGAGGCGGTTTTTCCAGTGCGTGCGCCAGTCCGCGCCGCTGGCGAGCACTTCGGAAATCACCGTCAGATCGGGATAGCGATTGCGCTCGGGGCTGCGCGCGACGTGGGGCGCTTCGCGGCCGGCTTCGACTTCGCGGATGCCGCGCAGCACCTGGCGGCGCGCGGCGATGATCGCGCGGTCGCTCGGGCCGAGGAATTCGCGGGTGCGATCGACGATCGGTCCGCTGCCTTCGACGATGGCGCTGTCCTGGACGTTGAAGATCCGTCCCATCCCGGAAAAGCTCCAGGTCTTCATCGACTCGCGGTCCTGCAGGTAGCGGTTCGCCTTGTTGCGCTTCGGCCGATAATCGGCGTCCAGCTCGTCGAGGATTTCCTGATTCCGCACGATGTCCTTTTCTTCCATCGGCGCGCTGCGGCGAAAGACCATGTCGTAGCGCCAGTGGTGCGTGTCGTCGATGGGCACGTGCCAGTACATGTTGTAACCGTCTCCGGACATGGGGCCGGGGATGGTCGCCTTGTTGGGCAGCACGAAATTGGTCACGCGAAAAAACGTCCTGCCGTCGGTTTGCCGGGTTGAAAAGATCCGCACGCCGTAGTCGGTTTCTTCGGCGTCGATCTCCGGCGCCATGTCGGCTTCATAGAGCGCGAGCGGCAGCTTGCCGCCCGTGCCCGGCACCGGGCGCTTCAAATTCGCCGGCACATCGCCCTGGCGGTGCAGATAGGAGACGTGGCTCGGATCGAGGTTGCCTTCGTTGGCCTGAAAATAATTGCACTCGTGGAAAATTTTCGTCACCAGCACGTGGCCGGGCGGCGCCACCAGGGGCTCGTAGGCGGGAAAGCACGGCGCTTCGCCGGGTCCCATGTAAGCGAAAACAATTCCGGCCTGCTCGCGGCACGGATAGGCGGGATGGTGAACCTTTTCGCAGAATCTTTTGCCGACGGGCTCGCAGGGCTGTTCGAGGCAGTTGCCGCGCCGATCGAAGAGCCAGCCGTGGTAAAGACAGCGAAGCCCGCCGTTCTCCACGCGGCCGTAGCTCAAATCGGCGCGCCGGTGCGAGCAGTGAAGGCCGAGCAAACCGAGCTGTCCTTGATCGTCGCGGTAGAGCACGAGATCTTCGCTCATGATGCGCACGGGCAGCGGCGCGCCGTTTGCGGGCAATTCTTCGCTCAGCGCCACGGGCTGCCAGTAGCGGCGCAGGAAGTTGCCGCCCGGGGTGCCCGGGCCGGTGCGGGTGAGGAGGTCGTTTTCTTCCTGAGACAACATCGACTTATTGTGGATTTTCGATTTCCGATTTTGGATTGTTCGCAGCCGCTCGCTGTCTTTTACCATTGTGCCGCGGTGGCGGCAATCCTGAGGAAAGGGCGACTGCCGGTCGCCCTCCTACGGGAAAAATTGCAATTCGCGTCCAACGCTTGCGCGCAGTTGCGGGTTTCATTTATAGGAAGGAATGACATTCACGGAGGTGGTGGATGGCCAGCAGCTGGCAGAGCGTCAAGATCGATCAGAGCAATATGCCGCTCTACCTGAGCGTTCCCGAGAGCGGCGGGCCGGTGCCGGGGATCGTGGTTGTGCATGGACAATCGGGATTGGAAAATTTTATCAAGGAGACGACGCAGATGCTGGCGCTGCAGGGTTACGCGGCGGCGGCGCCGAATCTGTATCACCGCGATCCGCCCGATTGCAGAGACGACAATCCGACGCGCAAGGCGCGGCTGCGCGATGCGACGATCGTGAAAGACATCGAAGGGGCGATCGGATTTCTCAAGAGCCACTCGCGGGTCGATGCCGGCAAGCTCGGCATCGTCGGCTTCTGCATGGGCGGGCGGCTGGTTTACCTCATGTCGGCGGCGAGCAAGGATCTGAAAGCCGGGGTGATGTTCTACGGCAGCGGCACGATGGTGCCGTTCGGCGAGGGACCGACGCCGTTCGAGCGCACGAGCGAAATTCACTGTCCGATCCAGGGACATTTCGGCGCCGAGGACAAAAATCCTTCGCCGGAGGATATGCGCAAGCTCGACGCCGAGCTGACAAAATTCGCCAAGCCGCACGAGTTTCACCAATACGCCGGTGCGGCGCACGCGTTCGTCAACACGGGATCGGCGAACTACCGGCCGCACGCCGCCGCGCTGTCGTGGCCCAAGGCGACGGAATTCCTGAGCCGGCACCTGGTCGGGGAAAGATAGCGAAATATGCATTGCCCCGTCTCGATCCGCCGCTGCGTGACAGCGAGATGACCTCGCATCTTCGGGGTTTTGAACTGAGTTCGCTCAAGCAGTTTGCCAGAGTGCGCCGTTGATATTTGCAAAGTGCTCTTGAGTTTCGCGCGAGCGGTTTAGAGTTTCTGAAAATTTCGGCACAAGGAGGATCGATCGATGGAAGATACCAAGGGGAATCCAATCATCATCGAACAGGCCGGGATGCGCATGACGATCGCGCATCGAAAGGGTCTCGGCGGCAGCGACGAAGGGTTGACGTTCGACATCACGACCGCCGAGCCTGAGAACGAGGCCAAAAGAATTCTGCGCTTCGATTGTTTCTACAAAAACCCGCACTATCACGTCGGCGCCTCCGGCGGCGATAGCGCGGCTCATAAGATGAAAGAGGAAGGGATCGAAGACCCGGTGCAGTGGACGTTGGAACAACTCAAGAGCCGATTTGCGGCAATGATCGAACAGGCCGGATATGACGAAATCGCCGACCGCATCGATCAGCGGGAGATTGCCGATCGGCTCACGCGGTTGGAGAGGGAGATCATTGCGAAATATTAATGGATGTCCAATTACTGTGTTCATCTCACACCCGAACACTGGCTCGAGCAGGGTTACGAACGCGATGGGGGCGACGCGGCGGTATGAACTGGCCGCATCTTGAGATTTTTCGCGGGCAAAGCGCAGAGGGTTCCCAAACTGGACGGCGCTGGAAATGCGGTGCCGACACGATGAATTGGCCGACGTGAAGCGAAAGGCCGCGAGTCTTTTGCGCGAGGCCCGGACGCGGGCGGGATTGACGCAGCGAGAGCTGGCGAAACGCGCCCGGACGGCGCAATCGGTGGTTGCGCGGATCGAGCAGGGCCAGAGCGATCCGAGTTGGGAGACGCTGGCACGGCTGGTTGCTGCGGCCGGATGTGATCTCCACGAGGAACGTCTCGCCGAGGTTCGAAACGTCGACGTTTTTCTGACGGCGGCGCAGCGCCGTGGCTAACCCCACCCCGCTCGACCGCGAGCGGCTTATCAAGGTCCTGGCGAAGCACGGTGTTCATTTTGTGCTGATCGGCGCTCTCGCGGCGCGGCTGCAAGGATTTCCGCGCCTGACTGCCGATGCCGATATCACTCCCGCGCGCGATCGAGACAATCTCCACCGACTTGCGGCAGCGCTACGTGAGCTGGCTGCGCGCGTTTTTACGGAAGCGGTGCCTGAAGGTCTTAAATTCGATTGCAGCGCGCAAAGCTTGGCGCGGGCGGAGATGTGGAACCTCGTTACATCGGCGGGCCGGCTGAACCTGGCATTCACACCGTCCGGCACCCAAGGTTACGACGACCTCATCCAAGACGCGCTGCGGTTCCAGGTTTACGGCACCGAATTGCTGGCGGCATCTCTGGAGCATATTATCCGCTCAAAGGAGGATTGCCAATCGCTTCGTGTTGACAGCCAGCCCGCCAACGAATACTTTTGACGAATCCCAATAGCGTCCGCGCCGCTGCTTGTTGGTTGTACAGGAGGATCCATGTCACACGATCTGGTCATCAGAAACGGGAAGATTATCGACGGCTCCGGGCTCCCGGGATTTCACGGCGATGTCGCCGTGAGCGGCGGCCGCATCGTCGAAATGGGAAGGGTGAGCGGCTCGGCGCGGCGGGTCGTCGATGCCGACGGACTGGTGGTGGCGCCGGGCATCATCGACAACCACACGCACTACGACGCGCAGGTGACCTGGGATCCGCTCTGCACCTACTCCTGTTACCACGGCGTGACCACCGTCGTGATCGGCAATTGCTCGCTCGCGCTTGCGCCGGCGCACCGGGAAGACCGCGACAATCTCGCGGGCGTTTTGTCGCACGTGGAAGCGATTCCGCTGGAGGCGATTCAGGCCGGCGTCCAATGGTCCTGGGAAACGATTCCGCAGTATCTCGATGCGCTGGATCAGCGTCTCGGCGTGAACGTCGCGTCGCTCATCGGTCACTCGGCGGTGCGCCGCTACGTCATGGGCGAGGCGGCGCAGGAGCGGCACGCGACCGAAGACGAGATCGCGGCGATGAAAGCGATCGTGCGCGAAGGCATCGAGGCGGGCGCAGTGGGCGTGTCGTTCGAGCGCAACCTGCGCCATTTCGACTGGGACGGACGGCTGGCGCCGACCAACCTCGCGGCGGATTCGGAAATCTTCGCGGTGGCGGGCGTCGTCGATGAAGTCGGCCGCGGCGTGATTCAATTCGGCGGCGATCGCAAGCTCGGCACCGAAGTGGCGAAGAAAACGCGCTGCCCGGTTTTTTACGGCAACATCACCCAGGCGGCGGTGGCGCCGGAGCGCTGGCGCAAACAGCTCGACGATACCGAGAGCCTGATGCGCCAGGGGCATCGCGCCTATCAATTCGTCATGCCGCGTCCCGGCGATTTGCGCTACACGCTCAAGACCGCGCAGCACTTCGACGCCATGGCGACGTGGAAAAAGGTCATGCTGCTGCCGCTGGAGATGCGCAAGCAGGCTTTCCGCGATCCGGAAACCCGCGCGAAGCTGCACAAGGAAGCGGTCGAGACGCCGGTCAATCCCAACCTCGCCGGCGATTTCACGCGGCGCTGGGATTTGCAGTTCGTCTTCAAGCCGGCGCTGGCGAAGAACCAGTGCCTGATCGGAAAGAGCATCGCCGAGATCGCGCGCGAGCAGAACAAAGACGTGCTCGACGCTTTTCTCGATCTCGCGCTGGAGGAAAATCTCGAAACCGAGTTCGAGCGGCATGAAGTGAACAGCGACGAAGCGGCGATGAAAGCGCTGCTCACGAGCCCCTACACGATCATCGGCCAGTCCGACGGCGGCGCCCACGTGGTTTTCCGCACGGACTACAGCTATTCGACCTATCTGCTGTCGTACTGGGTGCGGCAAAAGCAGATCCTCTCGCTCGAGGAGGCGGTGCGCAAGCTCACCTTCATTCCGGCATCGCTTTTCGGTCTGTACGACCGCGGTCTGGTGCGCCCGGGCATGGCGGCGGACTTGATGATTTTCGATCCCGACACGATCGCGCCGCTCGAGCCGGGCGAAGCCTTCGACCTGCCGGGCGGCTCGCGGCGCCGCAAACAGCTCGCCGCTGGCATCGAGATGACCGTGGTGAACGGCCAGGTGCTGATCGAGAAGGGCGAGCCCACCGGCGCCTACCCGGGAAAAGTCGCGCGCAGCGCCGCGCCTGCGTGATTCGAAGCAAGAGAAGATAGACTCACCACGGAGACACGAAGGACGCGAAGGCTTCGGAAAATATTGTTTCCGCTTCCGACCTTCGTGCTCTTCGTGTCTTCGTGGTAAATTCTCAGGTAAATTCTCAAACAGCCATGGATGCACCGCCTAAACAATTCCGCATCGAAGAATACGTCATCGCAGAAGAACCGTTTTACGTGCCGAGCTCCGACGAGGTGGAGATTTTCGAGGCGGCGTATCGCCAGCGCGTGCCGGTTCTGCTGAAGGGCCCGACCGGCACCGGCAAGACCCGTTTCGTCGAGTACATGGCGTGGAAGCTCGGCCGGCCGCTGACCATCGTCAAAGACCAAGCCAGGGCGCCGTCGAACGGCGCGGTGCCGCTGGTCACGGTCGCGTGCCATGAAGATTTGACCGCGAGCGATCTGATCGGCCGCTACCTGCTCGACGCCAACGGCACTACCTGGATCGACGGGCCGCTCACCCGCGCGGTGAAAGCCGGCGGCATCTGCTATCTCGACGAAGTCGTCGAAGCGCGCAAAGACACCACCGTCATCATTCACCCGCTCACCGATCACCGGCGCCTGCTCACCATCGACAAGCTCGGCCAAGTCATCGAAGCGGCGGACGGATTTCTGCTGGTGGTTTCCTACAATCCCGGCTACCAGAACGTGCTCAAGGATCTGAAGCACAGCACGCGCCAGCGTTTCGTCGCCCTGGAATTCCATTTTCCCGAGCCCGACCACGAAACGAAGATTATCGCGCACGAGTCGGGCGTGGACGGCGAAACCGCGGCGCAGCTCGCCAAGCTCGGCCATAAGGTGCGGAGCCTGCGCGCGCACGGATTGAAGGAAGGCGCGAGCACCCGGGTGCTGATCTACGCCGGGCGGCTTATTAAGGAAGGCATCGCGCCGCGGCGCGCCTGCCACGCGGCGGTCACCTGGGGCATCACCGACGACCCGCAGATCCAGCAGAGCCTCGACGAAGTGGTCTCGGCCATTTTCCCGTAGTCGCGGGTTTCGCTTCGGCATTGCACCGTAAAGAACGCCAAGAGCGCAAAACATTTTTCTATGAGCCTGTCCTGCGCGCGGTTAACCTGCGCCGACCCCGCCGGCGCGGCAAACGATTCTCCCGATCATTTCCGTTTTGTGTTCTTTGCGGTGAGGTCTTCTCATGCCTCCCGCTGATTCCACCGCCGTCGAGCTGGCGCCGCTGCGCGAGATGCTGCGGCTGTATTGCCGGGCGCTTTCCGAGCGGGCCATCGATCTGCACGATCTCAAGCAGCTTGCCGACAAGGAGATCGGCTGGACGAACAACCACGCGGCCACCAGCGACGGCGCGGCGATTTTTTTGCCGGCGGTGATCGAGCGCTTCGAAGCCCGGGCCGACAATTTCGATTTTCTCAAAGTCGCGCTCACCCAGCAGGCCGGCCACATCGAGTTCGGCAGCTTCGAGTTCGAATTCGCGCGCGCCTCGACGCGCTTCGACGATCTCCGGCCCAGGCTCCGCCCGCCGCCGCAGTATCACGACCACGACCACGGCCACGAAGGGCACCACGAGGAGCCGAGCCTCACCGAGCTGACCCGGTTTTTCAGGCTGTTTCCGAGCAAACGGCTCGCCCTCGACATTTTTTCGCTCGCCGAGAGCGCGCGCATCGAAGCGCGGGTGATGGGCGAGTACCGCGGCATCGCCGGTCTCTACGAAATTCTGCGCCGGCGCGCGCTGGGGCTGCGCCCGCGCGCTGTTTTTCTGCCCGCGCGCGAGGCGCTGCTGGAATTCACGGCGCGCCTCGGTCTGGGTCAGACGCGCGGCCTGGAAATTCCCCGGCGCCACGCGGAGAGCGCACGGCGAATCGCGGCGTGGGTCGCCCGCCTCGGCGCGCGCGGCGCGACGGTGGAGGACGCCGCCGAAGCAGCGCTGCGCATTTACGCGCTGCTCGCGCCCATCGACAACCGCGGGTTTCCGGAGGATGAATTCGCGCTCATCGACATCGATCTCGAGGATGCGCGGCGCGACGGGATCGATATTTCAGCCCACGCGCTGCCGCGCATGGCCGGGCGCGACAGCGAATATCTTTCGCCCCAGCCCGTGGATTATCGCGGCGAGTTTCGGCCCGAGCTGGCGCAGTTGCTGGCGCCTACGGGCGTCAACGCGCGCGAGCAGCGCAAGGCGCTCACAGCCGATGAAATCGCCGATCTGCTGCGCAGTCAGCGCGTGCCCAAGCGGCGCGCGGCCGAAGAGGAGGGCGAGGAGCAGGACGCCGAGACCCGGCGCATGGCGCACAACCTCATGCGCGAGCTGTTGCGCCGCGACCCGCGCATGCAGAGCGCGGAGCGCCGGCCCGGCGCGCAGAGCGATGACGACGGCGGGCCGCTCAGCGCCACCCAGCCTCATAGTTTTATTTACGACGAGTGGGATTTTGCCGCCGAGCGCTATCGCAAGCGCTGGTGCCGGGTTTACGAGAAAACCATGGCGATGGGCGATCTGCAGTTTTACCGCGACACACTGCGCGATCACGCCGGCCTGCAGCAGCGCATTCGCCGCGAGTTCGAGCAGGTGGTGCCGGAAATTTACCGCAAAGAGAAACGGCTGCCGGACGGACCGGATCACGATCTCGACGCGGCCATCGAAGCGATCGCCGATCTGCGCATCGGCGTGAGCCCGTCGGAAAAAATCTTCTGGCGCCATCACAAAATCGAGCGCGACGTGGCGGTGGCGTTTCTGCTCGATATGAGCGGCTCCACCGGCGAAGCGATCGGGCGCGCGGCCGGCGGCGGCGCGAATCCGGACGCGGCGCGCGGCCACCGGCGCATCATCGACGTGGAGAAAGAGGCGATCGTGCTGATGATGGACGCCCTCGAAGCGATCGGCGACCGCTACGGCGTGTACGGTTTTTCCGGCCACGGGCGCGACAACTGCGAGTTCTACGTGATCAAGGACCTGGGCGAGGAGTTCAGCCTCGACATCGCCAAGCGCTTCGGCCGCATCGGCCCGCTGCACGCCACGCGCATGGGTCCGGCGATCCGCCACGCGGCGGCCAAGCTCCGGCTCGAGCAGACACGCTCGAAATTTCTTTTTCTGATCAGCGACGGCCGGCCGCAGGACCGCGGTTATTCCCAGGAGGGCTCCGACAAAGGCTACGCGCTCCAGGATACCCGCCGGGCGTTTCTCGAAGCGCGGCGCGAGGGCGTTCATGCGTTTTGTCTCACCGTGGACAAGGACGGCAACGATTATCTGCGCGCGATGATGGACGACTTCAGCTACGAAATTCTCGCCGACGTGAGCCTGCTGCCGGAGCGGCTGCCGCAGCTTTACAAAAAGCTCACCACTTGAGATTCTCCCGCTGTTTTTTGGGGCAAATTAACTTGCTTTGCAGCGGGCGCGGCATTATATCCTGAAATCCGCCGATGCCGATGAGCGGGCCGAGTTTCTTGCCGGAATCCGTTTTATGAAATGCTTCCATTGCCAGACCGAGAACGCCGCCGGCGCGAGCTTTTGCGACGAATGCGGCGCGCCGCTCGATGCGCCGTGCTCGCACTGCGGCGAGCCCAACCGGTCCAACGCCAAGTTCTGCCGCAAGTGCGGCCGGCGCCTGGGCGCCCCGGCCGCGGGGTCGGGAGAATCCGCGGGCGGCAAAACCGTCGTGCCGAAACACCTGGCCGAGAAGATTCTCGCCTCGCGCCGCTTCATCGAAGGCGAGCGCAAGCAGGTGACCGTGCTCTTTGCCGACATCCGCGGCTCCACCAGCGTCATCGAAAAGCTCGATCCCGAGGACGTGCGCAAGTATTTCGACCCGGTGCTGCACATCATGATGGACGCGGTGCACCGCTACGAAGGCACCGTCAACCAGGTGCTGGGCGACGGCATCATGGCGCTGTTCGGCGCGCCGCTGACCCACGAGGACCACGCGCTGCGCGCCTGCTACGCCGCGCTGGCGATGCAGGAGGCGATGCGCCGCTACGGCGATGCCGCCCGCGGTCCGCTCAAAATCGGCATCGGCATCAATTCCGGCGAAGTGGTCGTGCGCTCGATCACCAACGATCTCAACATCGACTACTCCGCGCTCGGCCATACCACTCACCTGGCCGCGCGCATGGAGGCGCTCGCCGGCGCGGGCTCGATTGTGCTCACGGCCGATACGCTGCGCGAAGTCGAGGGTTTCGTGCAAGTGCATGCGCTCGGGGCGCGGGTGCTGAAAGGCTTTTCCGCCGCCGTGCAGGCTTTCGAGCTGACCGGCGTCACCGCGGCGCGCACCCGGCTGCAGGCGCAGGCGGCGCGCGGCCTGTCGAACTTCGTCGGACGCGAGGCCGAAATCGATTTATTCGATCGGCTCATCGCCGAGGTGAGCGCCGGGGCGGGGCGCGTTCTCGCTCTCGTCGCCGAGGCGGGGGTGGGCAAATCGCGCCTGGTGCGCGAGTTCCTGCAGAGTCATCTGGCACCGGATTGGAAGGTGGTCCAGGCGTTCTCGGTTTCCTACGGCAAGGCCACGCCGTTCTTTCCGGTCATCGAGCTCCTGCGCAGCTATTTCGGCGTCGCCGCGGGCGAGGACAAAGAATCGGCGCGGGCGAAAATCCTCGACAGGCTTTTGTCTCTGGACGCTTCGCTCGCCAGCGCGGCCCCGCCGATTCTCGCGCTCCTCGACGCTTTGCCGCAGAGCGCAAGCGCAGATCTGCAACGCTACGCCGGGGTCGGCGAGGCGCTCGCCGCGTTCCACGGCGCGGAGCTTCAGGAGCGGCGCGCGCAGACCTTCGAAGCGCTCAAGCAGCTGCTGATACGCGAAAGCGCGGCGCAGCCGCTGCTCGTGTTGTTCGAAGATTTGCACTGGATCGACAGCGAAACCCAGACTTTTCTCGACCTGCTCGTGGAAAGCGTGCCCGCGGCGCGCATGCTGCTCCTGGTGAATTATCGTCCGGGTTACGCGCATGCGTGGGAGTCGCGGGATTATTACACGCCGCTGCGCCTGGATCCCTTGCCGCCGAGCGGCGCGGATGCGCTGTTGAGCTCGCTCGTCGGCGACGGCGCCGAGCTGGCTTCGCTGCGCGAGCTGCTGATCAAGCGCACCCGCGGCAATCCGTTCTTCATCGAAGAAATCGTCCGCTCGCTGGTCGAAACCGGCGCCCTGGTCGGCGCGCGCGGCGCGTACACGCTGGGGACGCCCATCGATTCCTTGCGCGTGCCGAGCACGGTGCGTACGGTGCTCGCCGAGCGCGTCGATCGCTTGCCGGCCGCGGAAAAGCAACTGCTGCAAACCGCTTCGGTGATCGGCGTGGTCGTGATGGTGCGGCTGTTGCGCGCGGTGACGGGTTTGGCGGAAGAGGAACTGAGCCACTATCTGTTCAATTTGCAGGCAGCCGAATTTATCTATGAGAGCAATCTGTTTCCCGAGCTCGAATACAGCTTCAAGCACGCGCTGGTGGACGAGGTTGTTTACGGCGCGTTGCTGCACGAGCGCAGGATCGCGTTGCACGCGAGCATCGTCCGCGCCCTGGAGCAGATAGCCGGCGATGATCCCTCGAATTATATCGAGGCCATGGCCTATCACGCGGTGCAGGCGGAGCTCTGGGAGCCGGCGGCTCGTTACTGCCGCCAGGCGGCCGCAAAAGCAATGTCGCGCTCGGCGTTTTTGGAGGCCGCGGCCAATTATCGAAAAGCGCTGGGCGCGTTGCGCCATTTACCCGAGTCGCCGGCGCGCATCGCCGAGGAAATCGACGTCCATCTCGACGCGCGCAACGTGCTTTTTCCGCTCGGCGACTCCAAAGGCGTGGCCGAGCACCTGCAAGCGGCGGAAGCTCTGGCGGAGCGGCTGGGCGACGAGCCGCGGCTGGCGCGGGTGCTCAACTTCCTCAACAGCTACTACGGGCTTGCCGGCGATCCCGAGCGCGCCGTCGAGATCGGCCAGCGCGCGCTCCAGCTCGGCGCGATTCGGTCCGACGTCGCTGCGCGCGCCGTGACCTACTACTATCTCGGCGCGGCTTACAACAAGACCGGCCAGTACGATCTTGCCATCGACGCGCTCAGCCGCGGCATCGAGAACATCGGCGCCGAGCGGCGCCACGAGCGCTTCGGCACCGCCGCGGTGCTTTCCGTGATCTGCCGCAGCCACCTGACGCAATGTCTCGCGGCCACCGGCCGCTTCGCCGAAGGCAGACGGCTCGGCGAGGAGGGCGTGCGCCTCGGCGAAGAAGCCGAGCATCCCACCAGCTTGATTCATATGCTGTGCAGCCTCGGCATGCTCCATTTGCTCCAGGGCGACAGCGAGCGCGCCATCGCCATTCTCGAGCGCAGCCTCGAGCTCTGCGCCAGCGCCAATATTCAGGTCTACGTGCCGATGGTGGCCTCGCGCCTGGGCAGCGCCTACGCGCAGGCGCGGCGCATCGAGGAAGCGCTGCCGCGTTTGGAGCAGGGCGTGGAGAGCTCCGCCGCCGCTAGCCGCGCGGCCTTCCTGGCGTTGAACACGGTTTCCCTCGCCGAGGGCTATTTGTTCTTGAACCGGGTCGAGGAGGCGCGGCTCAGCGCCGAGCGCGCCCTCGATCTGGCGCGCCAATACAAAGAGCGCGGCCATCAGGCGTGGACGCTGAAGCTGCTCGGCGATATCGCGATGCACGAGAGCGGGCGCGATCCGGCCGGCGCCGCGGCGCACTACGGCGCGGCGCTGGCGCTCAGCGGGGAGCTGCGCATGCGCCCGCTGGCCGCCCATTGCCGGATCGGCATGGCCCGGGTCCATGCGGCCGAGCGCGCGCTCGACCGGGCGCGCGCGGAAGCCGCGGCGGCGCGCGCGGAGTACGAAGCGATGGCGATGGATTTCTGGCGCGAGCACGCGGCCGCGGCGCTCGGCCGTTTGTGCGACTGATCGGCCCAGCGGATTTTTTGGATCGAGAGTTGTCCGGCAGCGGGAAGATTACAAAACCTTTCGGCCGGCTTTCGGCCGAAACCCTGGTCGAGCGCTTCGAGCGCCAGGCGCGCCGCTATCCGCGCCGGCTCGCGGTAAAATTCGGCGCGCGCTCGCTGACCTACGCCGAGCTGAACGGCGCGGCCAACCGGGTCGCGCGGGCGATCGCAGCGGCCTACGGATCCCGGAGCGAACCGGCCGCGGTTTACTGCGCCGGGCTCTCGACGATCGTCTCTTACCTGGCCGCGCTCAAGGCGGGCAAAGCCTTCGTGCCGCTCAACCGGCAACTGCCGGCGCGCGCGATCCGAGGCATTCTTGCCGGCCTCGGCCATTGCCCGGTGCTCACCGACGACGCGCACGAAGCCGCCGCGCGGAAAATCGCCGGCGCCGCGGGACGGCTCGTGAACGTCGAGCGTGTCGATCCCGGACTCCCGGGCGAAAATCTCAAGCTCGCCATCGCGCCGGACGCCATCGCCTACATCAATTTCACGTCGGGAACGACCGGCGAGCCAAAAGGCGTGGTGTGGAGCCACCGAAGCGAGCTTTTCGGCATCGACACCAAAAGCGCTGCGCTGAAAATCACCGCCGCCGATCGGATCAGCCTGCTGCGCGCGAGCAACGTCGGCGCGGCGCGCGACCTGTTTCTGGCGCTGCTCAACGGCGCGGCGCTGATCGGGCTCGATCTCGACGGCGGCGGGCTTGTGTCCCTGGGCGATTGGCTGCGCCGGGAGAAAATTACCGTGTTCACCTGCGTCGCGACGGTGTTTCGCCAGGCGCTGAACGGCGCCGGCGCAAAAAAATTTCCTTCGGTGCGGCTGATCCACGTGGGCGGCGAGCCGGTGTTCCAAGCGGACGTGGAGCTTTATCGAAAATATTTTTCCGACCGCTGCCGCTTCGTCTGCCGTTACAGCATCAGCGAGACCCAGGCGGTTTCCTACTATGTCATCGACAAGAAAACGCCGATCGACGGCGAGCGGGTGCCGGTCGGTTACCCGCTCCCCGGCAGCGAGGTGTTGATCCTCGACGACGACGGCCGCGAGCTTGCGCCCGGGGCGGCGGGCGAGATCGCCGTGCGCAGCCCCTATCTTGCCCTCGGCTACTGGCGCCGGCCCGATCTCACGCGCGCGCGCTTCGCCGGCGCGCCGGGGGACCCGGCGCGCCTGTATCGCACGGGCGATCTCGGCTATCGGCGGCCGGACGGCTGTGTGGTGCACCTCGGACGCAAGGATCTTCAGGCCAAGGTGAAGGGACATCGGGTGGAGCTCGCCGCGGTGGAAAGCGCGCTCCACGAGCTCGCCGGGATCGCGCAGGCCGCGGTGGCGGCCGAGGGCGATCCCGCGCGCGGCAGCCGCCTGGTCGCGTACGCGGCGCCGCGAACAAAAGGCCGCGCCGACGTCGGCGCCTGGCGCCGGGCGCTGAGATCCCGGCTGCCGGCGTTCATGATTCCCGAGCGCTTTGTCGTGCTCGATAAGCTGCCGCTCAACGCCGCCGGCAAAGTCGATCGCAAGGCGCTGGCCGCGGCGCGCGCAAAGCCGTCGAGGAATTCCGGCGCGCCGGCGCCGCGCAGCGCCGTGGAAAAAGTCCTGGCGCGGTTCTGGCGCGAGCGGCTCGAGATAAAAACGTTGAGCATTCACGACGACTGGGCGAGCCTCGGCGGCGAATCCCTGGGAGCGGCCGAGCTGGCGGCGAAAGTCGCCGGCTTGTTTCCGCTCGACGCTCCGGCCGCGAGCCTGTTCGAGCTGAAAACCATCGCCGAGACGGCGCGCTTCATCGCTGCTCATGAGCTTCGACCGGGACAGGCGGAGAAAATCGCAGCGGCTTTTCTGCGGGTGGAAAAAATGTCGGATCAACAGGTCGGCCGGGCGCTTGAGCGCGGAGCGCACGGCGATGACTGAAACCGGCGCGCGGCGCCGGCTGCTGGCGCAGCTTCTCGCCCGGGAAGGGATCGCGCTTCCAGTCGCGCCGGCTCGAGGGGCGGGGGCGCGCGTGCTTTCCTTCGCCCAGGAACGGCTCTGGTTTCTCGATCGGCTCCAACCCGGCAGCCCGGTTTACCACGTCGCCCGCGCGCTGCGCCTGCGCGGCCGCCTGGATCGAGCGGCGCTCGGCCGGGCGCTGGACGAAATCCTTCGCCGCCAGGAAATTCTCCGCGCGGCGTTTCCCGCGATCGATGATCGGCCGGCGCTGCGGATCGACGACCATCCGCCGGCGTCCCTGCAATTGCTCGACTGGCGCAACGGCAAAACGCGCGCGCCATCGGCGGCCGATCTGGCGCGGCGCCTCGGCGCCGAGGCCGCGGCCCCTTTCGATCTCGCGCGCGGCCCGCTGTTGCGGGCAAAGCTGATCGCGCTCGGCGACAACGACCACGCGCTGCTCGTGGTCATGCATCAAATAATCTGCGACGGCGGCTCCATGCAGCGGTTCTTCGGCGCGCTGGCAACCTTGTATCGCGCCTTTGCCCGGGGAAAGCCGGCGGCGCTGCCGGAGCTGCCGATGCAGTACGCGGACTATGCGGCGCGGGAGCGCGCGGCGTTCCGCGGCGCGGCGATGCGCCGGCAGCTCGCCTGGTGGAAAGAGCGGCTGCGCGCCGGCGCCGAGGGGCTGGCGTTGCCGGCGGACCGGCCGCGCCCGAGCACGCAGAGTTTTCGCGGCGCGCGGCTGGCGCTCGCGGTTCCGGCGGCGCTGGCGCGTCGATTGAAAGAATTGGGGGCGCGCGCCGGCGCGACGCCGTTTGCCGTGTGGATGGCGGTGTTCGCCGTTTTGCTGCGGCGCTATTCGGGCCAGCAAGATATTTCGCTGGGTTTTGCCGCATCCGGCCGGCGCGGCGGGGAGTGCGAAAATCTCATCGGCCCGTTCGTCAATACCCTGGTGCTGCGCGCGGACTTTTCCCGCGACCCGAGCTTTCGCGAGCTGCTCGGCGACATCGGCGTTCAGACGCGCGCCGCGCTGGCGCATCAGGAGGCGCCCTTCGATAAACTGGTCGAGGAATTCGGCGGCCAGCGCGATCTCAGCCGCAATCCGCTGTTTCAGGCGATGTTTGTCTATCAGAGCTATGCCGGCGGCGAGTTCAGCGCGCCCGGTCTGCGCGCGGCGCCGATCGAGCTGCCGGTGACGACGGCCAAGTTCGACGTGATGCTTTCGCTCACCGAGCGCGGCGGCGCGCTCGGCGGCTTCATCGAATACAGCGCCGATCTCTTCGAGGCGCCGACCATCGAGCGCATGGCGCGGCATTTTCTCCGCCTTGCCGCGGGCGCCGCGGCCGATCCCGACCGGCCAATCCCGCGCTTGCCGCTGCTCTCGGAAAAGGAGCGAAAGCAAGTCCTGGTCGCATGGAATCGCACCGCAGCGCGCTATCCGAAGAATCGCTGCATGCACGAATGGTTCGAAGCCCGGGCGGCGCGGACGCCGCGCGCCGTCGCCGTCGAATGCGGCGGCCGGCGTCTGAGCTACGGCGAGCTCGAGCGCCGCGCCAACCGCCTGGCGCATCATCTGCGCGCGCTCGGCGTCGGGCCCGAGCGAACCGTCGGCGTCTGCCTGCCGCGCTCCCTCGACCTGATCGTCGCGCTGCTGGGAATTCTCAAAGCCGGCGGCGCCTACGTGCCGCTCGATCCCGGCTATCCGCGCGAGCGCCGGCGCTTCATGCTCGCGGACGCGCAGGCCGCGGTGCTGGTTACTACGGAAAAAGCGTTTGAGGATGGAGGATGGAGGCCTGTCCTGAGCGGAGTCGAAGGGATGGAGGATGGCGATCCTCGATCTTCCAACGTTCATCCTCGAGTAGTTTACCTCGACCGCGACCTTCAGCTGATTGCGCGCCAGAGCGAAAAAAAATTGACCAGCGGCGTGCGCGCCGCGAACCTGGCCTACGTGATTTACACCTCGGGCTCCAGCGGCGAGCCCAAGGGAGTCGCCATCGAGCACCGAAACGCCGCGGCGTTTTTGTCCTGGACGCGGCGGGCGTTCTCGGCGCGCGAGATGCAGGGCGTGCTGGCGTCCACTTCGATCTGTTTCGATCTTTCGATCTTCGAAATTTTCGCGCCGCTTTGCCGCGGCGGCCGAGTGGTTCTGGTCGAGAATGCGCTGGCGATGCGCAATCTGCGCCGCGACGCCGGGGTCACGCTGATCAACACCGTGCCGTCGGCGCTGGCGGAGCTGCTCGAGCTGGGCGCGCCGGCGGCTTCGGTGCGCACCGTCAATCTCGCCGGCGAGCCGCTCCCGACCGAGCTGGTTAAGCGGATTTACGAAACCGGCACCGTCCAAAAAGTCTACGATCTCTACGGCCCGTCGGAGACGACGACGTACTCGACCTTCGCTTTGCGCCGGCGCGACGGCAAACCGACCATTGGCCGGCCCATCGCGAATACGAAAATTTATCTGCTCGACGATGCCGGCGAGCCCGTGCCGGCGGGCGTGCCGGGAGAAATTTTTATCGGCGGCGCCGGGGTCGCGCGCGGTTATCTCAACCGGCCCGAGCTCAGCGCGGAGAAATTCCTGCCCGATCGGTTCGCGCGCGCGCGCGGCGCGCGGATGTATCGCACTGGCGACCTGGCGCGTTACGACGGCGCCGGTTGTCTCGAATATCTCGGCCGCGCCGATCAGCAGGTCAAAATTCGCGGCTACCGGATCGAGCTCGGCGAGATCGAAGCCGCGCTCAGGCTCCATCCCGCGGTGCGCGACTGCGCGGTGATTGCGCGGGACATCGCCGCCGATGACTCAAGCCCTTGCGACAATCGAAAAGCCGAAACACCTGCCGAGCGAAGTCGAAGGATCGAAAATCCCAAAGCCGACCGCCGCCTGGTGGCCTACGTGGTTTTCAAGGACTCCCTGCCCGCGGCAAGCGCCGAGCTGCGCAGTTTTCTGCGCGCAAAGCTGCCCGAGTACATGGTGCCGGCGTTCTTCGCGCGCCTCGAGGCGCTGCCGCTCAATCGCAACGGCAAGCTCGACCGCGGCGCTTTGCCGGCGCCCGAGAGCTCGCTTGCGCCGGCCGGCGGCTTTGTGGCGCCGCGCACGGAAATCGAAGAGCTGATCGCGCAGGTCTGGCGCGCAGTCCTCAAAATCGAGCGGATCGGCGCGCACGATAATTTTTTCGAGCTGGGCGGGCACTCGCTGCTGGCGGTGCGCGCCGCGGCGCGCCTGAGCGCGAGCTTCAATATCGAGCTGCCGCTGCGGCGGTTTTTCGAGCTGCCGACGATCGCCCAGCTTGGCGCCGAGGTCGAAGATCGCCGGCAGCGGCGCGGGCGCGGCGCGCCCGCGCCGATTGCCCCCGCGCCGCGGCAGGCGGCGATGCCGCTTTCCTTCGCGCAGCGGCGGCTGTGGTTTTTGCACAAGCTCGAGCCCGGCCTGACGGCGTACAACATGCCGGCGGGCCATCGGGTGAAAGGTCCGCTCGACGCCGGCGCGCTGGAGAAGGCGCTGAACGAGATGGTCGGCCGGCACGAGGCGCTGCGCGCCGCGATCGGGGAAATCGACGGCGAGCCGGTGCAGCGCCTGGCTGCCGAGGCGCGGCTGGAGTTGCGGGTGATCGATTTGACTCATCTCAAAGAACCGGCGCGCGCCCAGAAAGCGGCGCATATTCTCGACGAGGACGCGCTCCGGCCCTTCGACCTTGCCCGCGCGCCGCTGCTGCGCGCCGTGCTCCTGCGCTTTGCCAGGGACGATCATGCGCTGATCCTGAATTTTCATCATCTGATCGCCGACGGCGCATCCCTGGCGATTTTCTACCGCGAGCTGGGCTTGCTCTACGAAAGCGCGCGGGCGGGAAAGCCGGCGGCGCTGCCGGCGCCGCCGATCCAGCACGCGGACTTTGCGGTCTGGGAGCGCGGCTGGCTCAACAGCGCGGCGGCCGAGCGCCAGCTCGCTTACTGGCGCCGGCAGCTCGCGGGCGCGCGCCCGCTCGAGCTGCCCGCGGACGCGCCGCGCCGCGCCCCGGAGAGCTACCGCGGCGGCCGGGCGATTCGACGTTTGCCGCGGGAGCTGAGCGTCGCGCTCAGGCGCCTCGGCCAGGAGCGCGGCGCGACGCTGTTCATGACGCTCCTTGCCGCGCTCAAGATTCTGCTCGCGCGTCTGGCCGGCCAGGAGGATGTCGTCGTCGGCTCCACCGTGGCGGGGCGGAACCGCGCGGAGCTGGACGGCGTGATCGGATTTTTCATCAACGCGCTGGCGCTGCGCACGGATTTGTCCGGCAACCCGTCCTTCGCCGCGCTGCTCGAGCGGGTGCGCGAGGTGTGCCTCGACGCGTTCACGCACCAGGAATTGCCCTTCGAGCGGATCGTCGAGGCGATCAACCCCGAGCGCGATCGCGGCGGCAATCCGGTTTTTCAGACGCTGTTCAACATGGCCGATGTTTCCGAGCGCGCGCTCTGTCTCGGCGGCTGTGAGACGGTGAGCTTCGGCCAGGCCGCGCCGGGCGCGAAATTCGACCTGGTGCTGCGCGCGCCGCAGAGCAGCGCCGGCCTCGAGCTCGAAATTCTCTACAACGCCGACCGTTTTTCCGCGGCGCGGATGGCGGTGTTTCTCGAGCAGTGGGAAGCGATCCTGGCGCAGGCCGCCGCGGCGCCGGAAAAAAAGCTCGAGCGCTTCGCGCTTTCGACCGAAGGGGCCAAAGCGGCGCTGCCCGATCCCGCCGCGCCGCTGGACGAAAGCTGGCTCGGGCCGATAACGGATTTCGTCGCGCGCCAGGCACAGGCGCGGGGAAAGAAGCTCGCGGTCGCCGACGGGCGCGAACGCTGGCGCTATCGCGAGCTGGATCAAACCGGCAATCGGCTGGCGCACCGGCTGATCGCCGCGGGCGTGGCGCCCGGCGATCGGGTGGCGATCTATGCCGAGCGCGAGGCGAGCCTGGCGCTCGCCCTCGTGGCGGCGCTCAAGGCCGGCGCCGCTTTTGTGATTCTCGACCCGGCCTATCCGGCCGCGCGTCTGCTCGAGTATCTGCGCATCGCGCGGCCGAAGGCCTGGATTCGCATGGCCGGCGCGCCGGCGCCGGCGCGCGAGCTGGCGGCGTTTTTGGCCGAGGAGAACGTCCGGCGCATCGATCTGCCGCGCGAAAAGAAAAAGATCGCGCGCCTGCTGCAAAGCGATGCGCCGACCGCGCTCGCGTTGAATATCGCCGCCGACGATCCGGCGTACATCGCGTTTACCTCGGGCTCCACCGGCGCGCCCAAGGGCGTGCTCGGCCGCCACGGGCCGATGACGCATTTTCTCCCCTGGCAGGAAAAAGTCTTCGGCCTGCGCGCGGCCGATCGTTACTCGCTCCTCTCGGGCCTCGGCTACAATCACTTGCAGCGCGAGCTTTTTACGGCGCTGGCGGCGGGCGCGACGGTTTGCGTTCCCGATGCGGCCACCCTGCGCCGGCCCGGCAAGCTGCTCGCGTGGCTGGCGGCGCAAAAAATTTCCGTTGTGCATCTCACCCCCGCTTTGGGACGGCTGCTAAGCGCGGCGCGGGGAAAAGCTTTGCCGGCGCCGCGGCGGATTTTTTTCGGCGGCGATCTTCTGAGCGGCGCGGATGTGGCCGGGGCGCGGGCGCTGGCGCCGCGGGCGGCGATCAGCAATTTCTACGGCGCCACCGAAACCCAGCGTGCGGTGGGCTGTTTCGTCATCGATCCGTCGGCGCCGATCCCGGATACGATTCCTGCGGGGAAGGGCGTGAAGGACGCGCAGCTCCTGGTATTGAGCGCCGGCGGGCAGCCGGCGGGCATCGGCGAGCTGGGCGAGATTTACGTGCGCAGCCCGCATCTCGCAGGCGGCTATCTCGGCGATCCGGAGCTGACCCGGAAAAGTTTCGTCGTCAATCCCTTTACCGGCGCGCCGCGCGATCGGCTTTTTCGCACGGGCGAGCTGGGAAGATATCGGCCGGACGGCAACGTTGAGTGGGCGGGCCGCCGGGGCCGGCGCATCAGCGTGCGCGGTTTTCGCGTCGAGCTGGCGGAAGTCGAAGCGGCGCTGCGGCGCTGCCGCGGGGTGCGCGGGGCCGCGGCGGGCGCGCGCGAAAACGCCCGCGGCGCGGCGCCGGAGACCGCGATCGTCGCCTACGTGGAGCGCGACCGCGCCGCAGTGAGCGGCGCCGCGCTGCGCCGGGAGCTTCAGGCGCTCCTGCCGCATTACATGATCCCGGCGGAGTTCTTTTTCGTCGAGCGGCTGCCGCTCAATCCCAGCGGCAAGATCGACTACGCGCGCCTGGCGGCGCTGGAAAAATCCGCGCCGGCGCCGGCTCGTGAATTCGAAGCTCCGCGCAGCGCGGCGGAGCGCGCCATCGCCGCCGCCTTCAGCGCCGTGCTCGGCGTCGAGCCCATCGGGCGGCGCGATAATTTCTTCGAGCTCGGCGGCCATTCGCTGCTCGCCGCCCAGGCCGCGGCGCGCATCCGCGATCTGCTCGGCGTCGAGCCGGAGCTGAAAATGTTTCTGCAGGCGCCCACGCCGGCGGCCCTGGCGCGGCGCCTCGAAGCGGCGCCCAGGGCGCGCGCCGAGAGCGCCGAGCGGGAGGAGATCGAGCTATAAGCCCCGGCGACTTGCTTCAGGAGTTGGCGCGTCTCGACGTGCGCGTCGCGCTGGATCGCGGGCGTCTGCGGCTGAGCGCGCCGCGCGGCGTGCTCACGGCCGCGCTGCGCCGGCGCATTGCCGCGGGCAAGGGCGAGCTCGTCGGCGCGCTGCGCCGGCGCAATACACCGATCGCGCGAAGCGCGGGCGCCGAACCGGCGCCGCTTTCCTTTGCGCAGGAGCGCGTGTGGCTCCTGGAAGAGCTCAATCCGGCGAGCGCGGTTTTCAATCTCAGCCGCGCAGCGCGGGTCATCGGCCGGCTCGATCCCGGCGCGCTGCAGGCGGCGTTTTGCGAGCTCCTGCGCCGCCACGAGGCGCTCTGCACGAAATTTACTGCGGTGGACGGGAGGCCGGTCCCGACGGTCTCTCCGGGCGCGGACTTTTCGTTGGGACGGATCGATCTCGGCGCCTTGCCCGCGCGCAAGCGCGAGAAGGAATGCGCGCGGTTGCTGCGCGCCGCGGCGCGCCGGCCGTTCGATCTCGCCCGCGATACGCTGCTCCGGGCCTTGCTCATCGAGCTGGGCGGCAACGAGCAGATTGTGATTTTTTCCACGCATCACATCGCCGCCGACGCCTGGTCGATGAGCCTCCTCAGCCGCGAGCTGTGGAGGCTCTACGAAGATTTTGCGGGCGGCCGATCCGCCGCCTTGCCGCAAGGTGAAATTCGCTACGCGGACTACGCCGCCTGGCAGCGCCGGGAATGCGGCGATGCTTTCCTCAAAGCGCACAGAGATTACTGGAGGCGGCAGCTTGCCGGCGCGGCGGAGCTGGACTGGCCGGGAGACCGGCCGCGGCCGGCAAAGAAAAAGTTCAACGGTGCGCGGCGCTATTTTTCGTTCTCAGAGCAATTGACCGCGGCCTTGAATGACCTCGGCCGGCGCGCGAAGGCGACGCCGTTCATGACGCTTCTCGCCGCCTTTCAGCTTTTGCTTTATCGCTACACCGGGCAGGAAGAGATTCTTGTCGGCGCAGCGGCGGCCCATCGCGATCGCCCGGAGCTGGAAGCCATCGTCGGGCTTTTCGTCAACACGATCGTGCTGCGCGGCGATTTGGCGGGCGAGCCGAGCTTCAAGGAATTCCTCGAGCGGGTTAGGGAAACCTGCCTGGCGGCTTACCGCCATCAGGCGATGCCCTTCGAAAAAGTCGTCGAAGCGCTTCATCCCGAGCGCGATCTCGAGCGCAGCCCGCTGTTCCGCGCTTTTTTCGTCCTGCAGAATACGCCCGCAGAACGCGCCGCGCCGGCGGGGCTGACCCTGGAGCCGATGGAGGTCGAGAACGGCGCGGCGCAGTTCGATCTTTCCCTCTACCTGCGCGAGCGCGGCGGCCGGCTGCTCGGTTTTTTCGAATATTCGACCGAGGTCTTCGAGGCATCGACGATCGAGCGAATGAGCAGCCATTTTGAAAACCTGCTCCAAGCCATCGTCGCAGACCCCGCTCGCAGCGTCGCCGCGCTGCCGGTGCTCGACGCGGCGGAGCGCCGGCGCCTGCTGGTCGAATGGAACGATACCGCGGCGGAGTATCCGCGCGAGCGCTGCATTCACGAGCTGTTCGAAGCCCAGGCGGCGCGGACGCCGGAAAAAATCGCCCTGGAATGCGGCGATGAAACCCTCGGCTACCGGGCGCTCAATCGCCGCGCCAACGGCCTGGCGCATGAGCTCCTTCGCCGCGGCGCCGGGCCCGGCGCACGCATCGGCGTCCTGGTCGAGCCCGGCTTCGAAGCCTTCGTCGCGCTTCTGGCCGCGCTCAAATCGGGCGCGGCCTACGTGCCCCTCGATCCGGGCTATCCGCCCGAGCGCCTGCGCTTCATGGCGGAGGACGCGGGCATCGAGATTTTGCTGACGCAGAAGAAATTCGCCGCACTGCTGCCGGCGCGGGCGACCCTCGTGCTCGATGAGCGCGAAGGGGCCGGCGCCGACGATGCGAATCCGCCGCGGCGCGCCGGCGCCGAAAGCCCGGCCTACGTGATCTACACTTCGGGCTCCACCGGCGCGCCCAAGGGCGTGATCGCGCCGCACCGCGGCGCGGTCAATCGCTTTTTCTGGATGTGGAAGACGTTTCCTTTCGTCCGCGGCGAGAAAATCTGCCAGAAGACTTCATTGAGCTTCGTCGATTCGGTCTGGGAAATATTCGGCGCCCTGCTGCGCGGCGTGCCGACGGCGGTGGCCCCGGGCGCGATCGCCCAGGACCCTGCGGCGCTGGCCGACTATCTCGAGCGGCATCGGGTGACCCGACTGACGGCGGTGCCGTCGCTGCTGGAGGCGATGCTGGCCTGGCGCGGCGCCGCGCGCAAGCTCGCGGCCTTGAGATTGTGCTTCAGCAGCGGCGAGCCGCTGACGGCGGATCTGGCGGCGCGCTGGCGCCGCGCGCTGCCGCGCTGCCGGCTCATCAACCTCTACGGCTCTTCCGAAGTCGCCGCCGACGCGACCTGGGCCGAGATTCGCGGCGGCGAACCGCTGGTTCCCATCGGCCGGCCGATTCACAACACGCGCATCTATCTGCTCGACGGACGGCGCGCGCCGGTGCCGATCGGCGCCCGCGGCGAGCTTTACGTCGGCGGCGACGGCGTGGCGCTCGGTTATCTCAACCGGCCGGAGCTGAGCGCGGAGAAATTCATCGCCGATCCGTTCGGCGCGGAACCCGGCGCGCGGCTCTTTCGCACCGGCGATCTGGCGCGCTACCGCGCCGACGGCAATCTGGAATTTCTCGGCCGCGCCGACGCGCAGTTGAAAATCCGCGGCCGGCGCATCGAGCCGGGGGAAATCGAGGCGGCGCTCGCGCGCCACCCGGCGATTGGCGAAAGCGCGGTGGCGGCTTCGGCGGGCGCGGCCGGCGCGCATTCGGAGCGCCGCTTGACCGCGTATCTGATCGGCAAAAACGACCAGCGGCCCGCCGCCGAGGATCTGCGGAACTTTCTCCGGCAAAAGTTGCCGGACTACCTGGTGCCGGCGAGTTTTGTCTGGCTCGATGCGCTGCCGCGCCTGCCCAGCGGCAAATTGGACCGCCGCGCGCTGTCCGCGCTCGAAGCCCCCCGGCCGGGCGAGATGCGCGCCGAAACTTTGCCGCGCACGGAAACCGAGCGCTTGATCGCGCAAATCTGGCAGGAAGTTCTCGGCGTCGCCGCGGTCGGGGCCGGCGACAATTTTTTCGCTATCGGCGGCCATTCGCTGTCGGCGGCCCGGGCGGCGGCCAAGATGCGCGAGGTGTTGAAGCTCCCGGTGGCGCTGCGCGATATTTTCGAAGCGCCCACGGTCGCCGGGCTGGCGGCGCGGCTGGAAAAAGCGCCGGCAGCGCCGGGGCAAGCGCCGCCGCTCGCGCGCGCAGGAAAGCGAACGGCGCCGCTGTCCTTCGGGCAGACGCAGATGTTTCTCTTCGCCCAGCTTTTCGGCGGCGCCGATTTTCTCAATCTGCCCTACGGCTATCGGCTGGAGGGCCGGCTCGAGCGCGCCGCGCTCGAAAGGGCGCTCGCGGAAATCATCGCGCGCCATGAAATCCTGCGCACGGCTTTCATCGATGCTTCCGGCGGCGCGCGCCAGGTCGTGCGCCGCCGTGGCGCTTTCAAGCTGCCGTTCGTCGATCTGGCCGAGCTGCCGAGGAAAGCCCGAGGGGCCCGGCTCGAGGAAATTTCCCGGCGCGACGCGGCCCTCGCCTTCGATCTGGAGGCGCCGCCGCTTTTCCGCGCCATTCTCGTTCGCCTCGCCGAAGATCGCCACGTGCTTTTGATCACGCTGCACCACCTGATCGCCGATCAGTGGTCGATGGGCGTGCTGCGCCGCGAGCTGGCGGCGCTTTACGAGGCCTTTTCCCAGGGCCGCGCCGCGGCGCTGGCGCCGCTGGCGTTTCAGTTCGCCGATTTCGCGCGCTGGCAGCGGCGCCGGGTCGAAAGCGGCGCCTTCGAGCGCCAGATCGCGTACTGGAAAAAAACTTTGATGCCGCCGGCGCCGCGCCTCGATTTTCGCCGCCGGCCTGGAAGCAGAAGCGCGCCGCGCTTTCAGAGCGCGCGCGCGCCGATCCCCTTCGGCGCGGGGCTGCTCGGGCAGATCCGAACCTGCGCGCGCGCCGAAGGCTCGACTCCGTTTATGCTTTTTATTACTGCGCTCGCGGTTGTGCTCCACGCGCGCACGGGCGCGCGCGATATTCGCATCGGCACGCTGGCGGCCAACCGCGGCCTGCCCGGCGCCGACGGACTGATCGGCTATTTCGTCAACGCGCTGATCCTGCGGGCGCGAGTACTGCCGTCGATGACCGGCCGCGAGCTGTTGCGCCAGGTGCGCGCCGTGTGCCTGGAAGCCTACGCGCATCAGGATCTGCCGTTCGAATATCTGGAAGATCTCCTCGCTCGCGGGCGGCGCGCGCCGCTTTATCAGGTGATGCTCAACTATCGCAACCTGTGGACGCCGACCATGACCGCGAATGGCCTTGGAATTGCGTCTTGGAGCGGAAAATATCGCGCAAGCGATCCGGGGGTGGCGATGTCGAGGCTGGATGTCAACTTCAGTATACACGAGCTGTCAACGACGTTGACAGGCGCTGTCACCTACAAGACCGATTTGTTCTCCGAGCGGCGCATCGCCGGGCTGCTTGCCGATTACCTTGCCGTCTTGAAAATAATACTTGCAGCGCCCGACCGGCGCGTCGCGCAAATCCTGTGAAGCGGATCCGGATCCTGAGAACATGAAAACCGCCGCGGCGATGCTGTTTTTTCTGGCGATTGTCACGAGCGCGCCGCGCGCGGGCGGCGGCGAAGACGGTGCGCAAGGCTGGACGCGGGAGGAGATGGGCGCGGCGGGAAAATTGAAGGGGCAGACTTTGAAACTTCGGCTGCTGCCGGATGGGCGGCCGTTTCCCGCCGGCTTCGATTGCGATCGCAAGCCGGCGGCCTGCCGCTTCGAGCTCGCGTATTTTCTCAGCCCCGGCTTCGATGCCGCCAGGAAAGAGCGCCTCAACATCCTTTTTATACCGGGCGGACCGGGCGCCATCGTCGATCCGAGCAACCGCTGGACGGCGCTGCAGGCGCTCGAAGCGAAACACAACGTCGTCTATTTTCATCCGCGCGGCATGGGCCAGAGCGCAATCGACGGCGCGCTCGGCTACGATCAGTTTCTGCGCGCCGACTACGTGGTCGATGATATCGAGCAAATCCGCCGCGAAGTGCTCAAGAGCCGGCCGTGGGACGCGATCTACGGCCACAGCTGGGGCACGGTGATCGCTCAGCGCTACGCCGCCAGATACGGCCAGGGGAAGGATGCAAAAGTAAAAAGCCTGATTCTCTCGGGACCGGTCGATCGCCACCGGCGCGATACGCAGAAGGCGCGCGCCGCCATGATCGTGGAAAATCTCAAGGCGATTTTGAATTACTACCGGAGCCCGGGAACGCAGTGCGGCTGCCGCTCGGATTCGTTTCTCAAGTCCAAAGTCGTCGATTTCTCCTCGCCGCAGATCTCGACCTTCGGGACGCCGTTGGCGGCCAACGACAATTTCTGTTTCCTCGACGCCCAACGGATCGATGCGATCGCCGCCCGGCTGCGCGCGGCGCTCGACACCATCGACGCGGAATTCGGCTCGGCGGATTTTATCGTCGATAATTTCGCCGCGCTAAAAAATGACAAGGAATTTCACAGCCGCTTCGCCGGTCTGCCGGTCGAATTCTTCGCCGCGATCCGCTACCTGCAAATGGCCGGCGCCCCGGAAAATGACGGCCTGGTCTTCGTCGCCGACAGCCGCAGCCGAATCGATGCGGCGTTGATCATCGCGCACGATCTCGGCTCGGCCGAGCCGGGCGGATGCAACTCCAAGGAGATTTTCGCCGGCGCCGGCGCCGACTGCGCATACTGCGATCGCTTGAAAGCCGCGCGCCAGGAGCTGCGGCCGCGCGGCGGCGGCGAGTCGCAGCGCGGCAGCTACGTGTTCGGCGTCTACGACGGCGTGACCCGGTGGCTGCCGGTGGTGATGGGCGTGCAGGGCTGCTTCACCGGCGCGGACATCGCCGCCTTCGACAAGGGCTCGGGCAAGGAATTCGCGCGCGCCCAGGCGCGCAAAATCGGCGTGGTGGCCGGGGAAAAGATCTGTCCCTGGAATCCCGCGGATTTTCGCCACGAGGTGCCGGCGCTTTTGATCAAGGGCAGCCGCGACGCGGTCGTCGCCGGCTGCCAGGCGGAGGATTTTCTTCTGCACGGCATTAAAGAGGGACGCGGCGTGCTGCTCGAGTTTCGCGGTCTGGGGCACGATATGAGCGTCGGCAATCTCTACGAAGGCGCCGATCCGTCGAAGTGGAGCGAGCGCTTCGCAACGCTGCTCGAGGAGTTCGTGAAAATGTCCGGCGACGTGAACCAGTTTCGCTCCGCCGCCAGAGTGCGCGGGGAATGGACGCGGCTCAAGGCGGCCGACCGCACCCGCGATCCGAATCTCGCGAAGCAGTGCGGAAAAAATTCTTGACTCAAAGGGGTCGAGATCTTAGCGTGACAAGCCATCAGTGAATTTTTCGAGGAGGTGTCAGGATGGGTAAAAGCGGACCGAAACTTTCGGAAGCCAAGGCGGAGAAGCTGAGAAAAGGCATCCGCGCGATCATCAAGGCCAACAAGGATTTGCAGGCCGCGGTCAACGGCCTGAAAAAATCTTCCAAGGCGAAGGACAACAAAGCCAGGCTGCGCAGCGCGATCTCCAAGGTCATCGTGCGCAACCCGCTGCTGCAGCGCGCGGCGAAGGATCTCTTCAACAAAAGCCGATAGCGCCCGGTCCAACGGCGGCGAGCGGATTCACGCTTCGGTTTGCGATCGGTACGAAGCCGGGCGAGGATGCGCCGCTTTGAAAGCTCGCGCGGGCAGCGCGACCTTTTCGGCGTTGCCGGCGGGGAGGCGAATCGGATTCGCTGTCCGCCGGCGAATTTTCGTCCGCGGCCCCTAGGCTTCGCCTGCGCGGCTTAGCTTCTTGAGCTTTTTCAGAAAGCCGCCGCGGCTCATGCCGAGGATTTGCGCGGCTTTGAGCTTGTTGCCGCCGGCCTGCTGGAGCGCTTCTTGAATCAGGCGGCGTTCGAGCGCTTCGACCGCTTCGGAAAGCGACTGACCGGCGGCGGGCGTGGCGCCGCTCGCCGGCGGTGCCGTTTTGGGCTCGGCGGGAATCGCGATGTGCTCTTCGCTGATGATCCTGCCGCGCACCGATGCCACCAGCCGCTTGATCTCGTTTTCGAGCTGGCGCGCGTTGCCCGGCCAGCGATAGGCGCAGAGTCGCTCGAGCGCTTCGGGGCTCAGTTGTTTGGGCTCGAGCGCCAGGGTGGCGCAGTGTTTCTGCAGAAAGTGGTTCGCCAGGATCGGGATGTCCTCAGGCGTTTCGCGCAGCGACGGCGTCTGGATGTTGACGACGCTCAATCGATAGTACAGGTCCTCGCGAAACTGCTTCTCGCGCATGCACGCTTCGAGGTTGCGGTTGGTGGCGGCGATGACGCGCACGTCGATGGGCACCGGGATGCGGCTGCCGATCCGATCCACCGAGCGTTCCTGCAGGATGCGCAGAATCTTTGCCTGGGCGGTCAGGCTGAAGTCGCCGATCTCGTCGAGAAAAATCGTGCCCTCGTGGGCGGCTTCGAACTTGCCGATGCGCCGATCGACGCCGGTGGCGACGCCTTTTTCGATGCCAAAGAGCTCGGTCTCAACCAGCGCTTCGGGCAGCGCCGCGCAGTTCACCGCCACGAACGGATGCTTGGCGCGCGGGCTGTTGAAGTGCAGCGCCTTGGCGATCAGCTCCTTGCCCGTGCCGCTTTCGCCCTGAATCAGCACGTCCACCGAGCTTGAGCGGATCTGATCGATCAGCCGGATGATGGACTCGATGCGGTGGCTCATGCCGACGATATTCTGGGTGGAAAATCCGCTGATGAACTGGGCCGCCGGATAGGTCGCGCGCCCGCTGTTCTGCGCCTTCAATTCCGCGGCGATGGCCGAGTTCTCGAAAACATCGGCCAGGCGCGCCGCCAGGGTGGCGAGAATTTCCGCGTCCTCGGGGGTAAAAGCCCCGCCGCCGAGTTTGTTGGTCGCTTCGCCGACGCCGATCACCGCGCCGTCCAGGCTGTGCAGGGGCACGGCCAGCAGCGTCTCGGTCTGGTAGCCGGTCTCCACGTCCACTTCCTTATAGAAAAGCGGGTGCTGATAGGCGTCGACGACGTTGATCGTCCGCCCGGTCATCGCGACCGCGCCGGCGATCCCCAATCGGGCGTCGAAACGCATGATTTTGCCTTCCTGGGAAATCGCCGACCAAAGCTCGCAATGGTCGCGGTCGAAAAGAAAGATGCTGACCCGGTCGGCCTGCAAAAGCTCCTTGGCTTCGCGCGTGATCAGCGCCTGAAGCGAGGACAAATCGGTCATCGCGCTCATGCGCCGGCAGATGTTGAGCACGGCGCGGAGCTTGTCTAAGTGCTGCGCGCCGGCGCCGGTTTCGGTTTCCGCTTCTCGGCCCGGAGCCTCCGACATGATCACCTGGAATTACACAATCGCCGGAGGGCTGTCAACGTAAGTTGCCTGAACCCGGTGCACAAAAACCGCGGCGCGAACAGCCACGGGCGTGAACCGAGCGCGTAAATTTTTTTGCCGCCGCGATCGCGTTCTAAATGGGATCAGAGCCTGGCCGGCGCCCCGGCGCGGCAAGAAGCAATACGCCGCTGCCCTTCGGTCACAGCGCTGTTTACAATTGTGTGTGGTGCGCCTGGCCGGCTGTATCTTTCGGCCGGCGGTTGCCTGACGACTTTTCCTACAGAGTGCAGCCCATGACGAAAGTTTCGCGAATTTGTCACAATGTTTTTCCGCGCGTCGTGATAGAAAGCTTCATGGCACATGAGTTGCTGTTTTTAGTCGGCGAATTTTCATCTTCGTTGAGGGCGAGAGGGAGAGAGAAGTTGTGGCGGCGCGCCGGCGCGCGCCGCACGCATCCAGTAAAACGCCTGTTCGATTCCTTCCGAGCGCCGAGAAAGCGGTCCGAGGCATCATGTTCAATGCTCTGTTGATGAATCCCGGAAATTCGGCGTGCGGCGAAAAGCGCTGCGATGAGGCGAGCCGGCTGCGCGCCTTGCTGCCCGGATTGAAAATCGTCGAGCACGCGCTGGAGGCGCCCGGCCCGGTTTCCTGCGCGCCCGCGCTGGTGATCGTTCGTCTGAACGGCGCGGAGCGGGAGCCGTCGGTGCTCGAAATCTGCAAGGCGCGTTGGCCGGAGGCGGGGCTGCTGGCGGTGATTTGCGGCGTGCCGGAAAATTCTCCCGTGCTGGCCGCAGCGCTGGCGCTGGCGGACGACTTCCTGTTCTGTCCGTCGTTGGCGAAAGAACTGCCGCTGCGGAGCGAGCGCATCCTTTCTCTGCGCCGAAACAACCCGCGCCCAGGCGCTGGCGCGGAAATCCTGCCGGACTTGCCTCTGGTGGGCCAGAGCCCGGCGTTTTTGCGCGTGATCGAGAAGACGGCAAGCGTCGCCCGCAACGCCGCCCCGGTGCTGATCTGCGGCGAGACCGGCAGCGGCAAGGAATTGGTGGCGCGCGCGATCCATTACCGCGGCCCGCGCCATGCCAAGCCGTTTATCCCGGTCAATTGCGGCGCTTTGCCCGATCACCTGTTCGAGAACGAGCTCTTCGGCCACAACAAGGGCGCTTTCACCGACGCCTCGTCGGCGGAGCAGGGGCTGGTCGCGGAAGCCGAAGGGGGCACGCTTTTTCTCGACGAGGTGGACGCCCTCAGCCCGTCGGCGCAGATCAAGCTTTTGCGATTTCTGCAGAACGGCGAGTACCGGCCCCTCGGCTCGGCGCGCTCGCTGTTCGCCGACGCGCGGGTGATCGCCGCGACCAACTGCGATCTCGGCGAGAAGGTGGGCCTCAAGCAGTTCCGGGTCGATCTTTTCTACCGGCTGAACGTGCTCACCCTCGAGCTGCCGCCGCTGCGCGAGCGCGGCGCCGACGTCATCGTGCTGGCCGAGTATTTTCTCGATCTTTACGGCCGGCGCGACAACCCGGGCGAGCCCTGTCTGTCCGAAGCCGCGCGCCAGAAGCTTGGCGGTTACTCGTGGCCGGGCAACGTGCGCGAGCTCCAGGCGGTGATGCAGCGGGCGGCGCTGCTCAAGAGCGCGGGAACGCTGCACGCGGCCGATATCGACCTGCCCGAAGGCAAGTCGAAAGCCCTTTTCCGCCACGAGTCGCTGCGCCGCGCCAAATCGTTCGTGGTCGGCGAATTCGAGCGCAACTACATCGCCAATCTCCTCGCGCGCCATCAGGGCAACATCACCCAGGCCGCCAAAGCCGCCGGCAAGGACCGCCGCACCTTGCAGCGGCTGGTGCGGAAATATTCTCTGGACCGCGCCGCCTTCAAGGTTTAAGCGCGCTTTGTCTCCTGCGGGGCGCCGGCCGCGGCTCTGCGGTGAATGCACCGCAGCTTCAACTCGGCGAACCATCGGCAGATTGTAATTCTTCGTGCTTGGCGCCGCGGTTTAATTGTCGCGCCGGCGCGCGAATCCGCTCGCACAAATTCACAAACTGTCATGAAATGCGATGGCCGCGCCGCTGGCGTCGCTTTTGCTCGCGTCTTTGCAAGTGAATCCTTCGTTGGGTCGGCCGACGGTCACGGAAAATCCAGACACAAGACAGGAAGAGCTTCGAAGAGAAATTCTCGCGTACTACAACGCGCATCCCGACGCCAAGGACACGCCCGGCGGTATTCTCAAGTGGTGGTTTCCCGCCAGTCCGAAGCGCTGGCGCATCGAAGAAGTGGCGCAGGCGCTGGAGGCGATGACCGCGCGGGGCTGGCTCGTCAGTCGAAAGATGCGCCAGGCGGAGCGGATTTATAGTTTGAACAAGGAGAAGTCGGACGAGATCGCGAAGTTTCTCGCCCGGTCGCCGGCCAAGCCGGCGGCGGAGTAAATCGATCGCGGCGACAACAAAATAAATAAGGAGGGGCGCGATGCCAGCGGCACTGAGTTACCCGGGAGTTTACATCGAAGAGATTCCGAGCGGCGTGCGCACGATTACCGGCGTGCCGACCTCGGTCACGGCGTTCGTCGGACGGGCGTGGAAGGGGCCGCTGGACGAGCCGGTGAAAATCAACAGCGCGGCCGACTACGAGCGCATCTTCGGCGGGCTGTGGCGGCCGAGCCTGATGAGCTACGCGGTGCGCCAGTTCTTCATCAACGGCGGCAGTCAGGCCCTGGTGGTGCGGGTCGCGGCGCGCAGCGGCGGCGACGCCGCGGCCGCAGCTCAGATCGATCTCGGCGGCGGCAACGTGCTGCGCGCTTCGAGCCCGGGCACCTGGGGACGAAATCTCGCCGCCACGGTCGATTACCATACCAAAGACGAGAGCTCGCCGACGCCGGATACCAACCTGTTCAATCTCACCGTCTTCGACGATCCCGGCAAATTTCTCGACAGCGACAAGCGCGGCGGCAGCGGCGCCCGGGAAGTTTTTCTCAACGTGTCGCGCGATTCCAACAGCGCGCGCTACGTCGGCAAGATTCTGGACGAGCAGTCGAGCCTGGCGCGGCTGGTTTCCGTCGGCGCCGCCCGTCCGGCCGCGGCCACGGTCGCGGCGACGCCGGCGAGCGGCAACGACGGCGTGGCTGCGACTGCGCAGAATGATGCCGCCGCGGAGGTGGTCGGCAGCGAAAACGACAAGACCGGAATCTATGCGTTGCTCAAAGCCGACCTGTTCAACCTGCTCTGCATCGCGCCGCTCACCATCGTCACCGCTCCGAGCACGGTGCCCAACACCCTCGTCGATGTGCCGATCACCGGCGTCTGGGACAAAGCCGCGGCCCTGTGCGAGGAGCGCCGCGCGCTGTTGATCGTCGATGCGCCGCGCAGTTGGAACCTCGATTCCGCCGGCGCCAATTATCCGGCCAAAAAAATCGGCGACTTCAGCGCCGTCGCGCGCAAGAACGCGGCGCTGTATTTCCCGCAGGTGCGTCTCCCCGATCCTTTGCAGGACGGCAGCCTCGAGGATTTCGCCCCCTGCGGCATCGTCGCCGGCGTCATGAGCCGCACCGACGCCGAGCGCGGCGTCTGGAAAGCGCCCGCCGGGCTCGAAGCCGCGCTGCGCGGGGTGGCCGGCACTTCGGTGGCGGGCGTCGCGATCGCGCTCAACGACAAGGAGAACGGCGATTTCAATCCGCTCGGCATCAACTGCCTGCGCAGTTTTCCCAACGTCGGTCACGTGGTCTGGGGCGCGCGCACGCTCGAAGGCTCCGATGTGTTGGCTTCCCAGTGGAAATACGTGCCGGTGCGGCGCACCGCTCTCTTCATCGAAGAGAGCCTGTTTCGCGGCACGCAATGGGTGGTCTTCGAGCCCAACGACGAGCCGCTCTGGGCGCAGATTCGGCTCAATATCGGCGCGTTCATGCAAAATCTGTTTCGCCAGGGCGCCTTCCAGGGAAAGACGCCGCAGGAGGCCTACTTCGTCAAGTGCGACCGCGAGACCACGACTCAGGACGACATCAATCGCGGCGTGGTCAATATCGTCGTCGGCTTCGCGCCGCTCAAACCGGCGGAGTTCGTGGTGATCAAGATTCAGCAGATCGCCGGCCAAATCGAGGCGTAGCGGGAAAGATTTTTTACCGCGGCGGCACGGAGAGCACAGAGGTCGATGAAGTCCGAGGGAGCAAACTCAAGGAGAGAATCATGGCTCAGTTCAGCGTCAATGCGCAGCGCTTCGATCCGTACAAGAATTTTAAATTTCGCGTCAAATGGGACGGCAAGTACGTCGCCGGGGTGAGCAAGGTCGGCGCGCTCAAGCGCACCACCGAAGTGGTCGAGCATCGCGAGGGCGGCGACCCGAGCACCGGCCGCAAGTCGCCCGGGCGGACCAAGTTCGAGGCGATTTCCCTCGAGCGCGGCGTGACTCACGACAAGGAATTCGAGGCCTGGGCCAACAAGGTCTGGAACTTCGGCGCCGGCCTGGGCGCGGAAGTGTCGCTCAAGGATTTTCGCAAGGACATCATCATCGAAATGTACAACGAAGCCGGCCAGCTGGTGATCGCCTACAAGGTATTTCGCTGCTGGGTTTCGGAATTCCAGGCCCAGCCCGATCTCGACGCCAACGCCAACGCCATCGCGATCCAGTCGATCAAGCTCGAAAACGAAGGGTGGATTCGCGACAACGAAGTGCAAGAGCCCGCCGAGCCCGGTTTCAACGTACCGGGATAATCGTCATGCGCGTACCGAGCGCGGTTCAATTGATCGGCGCGTGGGAGCGCGGCGCGGCGCAGCATCCGGTGGATCGCGCGCTGACCTTGCTTGCGGCCGCCCGGCCGGAGCTGACCTGCGCCGAGCTGGCGGCCCTGTCCATCGGCCGGCGCGACGCGGAGCTCTTCGCTCTGCGCGAAGCGCTGTTCGGGCGCCGCCTCGATTGCTTCGCGCTCTGCCCGCGCTGCGATGCGCGGCTTGAGTTCACCCTGGATACCCGCGCGCTCGCGGCCGGCGACGCGCCCGAAGATAAAACCGAGCAGGAAATCGAGCTCGACGGCCGGCGCCTACTATTTCGCGCTCCCAACAGCTTCGATCTTGCCGCGGCGGCCCAGGCGGGCGAGGCGGCGGCTGCGCGCCGCTTGCTTTTGCAGCGCTGTCTGACCGCGGAGGAAAGCGCCGGCGAGATTGGCGAGAGCGCTCTGGAGGCCGCGGCCAAAAAACTCGCGGCGGCGCAAGCCCAAGCCGACATCACGCTGGCTGTGGCCTGCGCCGACTGCGGCTATCGCTGGCAGCTCGGCTTCGACATCGCGGCGTTTCTGTGGCTCGAGGTGAACGCGCTGGCGCGGCGTCATTTGCGCGACGTGCACACACTGGCGCGGGCCTACGGCTGGAGCGAAGCCGACATTCTGGCGATGGGCCCGGCGCGCCGGCAATTCTATCTCGAGAGCGTGAGCTGATGGCGGATTTTTTCACAAGACTCGCCGAGCGCGCCCTCGGCACCGCGCCGGTGGCGGCGCCCGATTTGCCGCCGATGTTTGCGCCCCAGGCGCAAACGCTGGAGGTTTCGGCGCTGGCCATCGCGCCGCGGGGCGCAGACGCGACCGGGCCCGAGAAGACCGCGGCGGCGGAGGCGCCGGTTGAAAATCCGCCTGCGCGCGAGCCGGTGGAAGCGCTGCGGCAAGCTCCGCGCCGCCAGGACGAGCCGAGCCCGCCGCTGGTGAAAATCGCGCCGCCGATCGATGCACTCGGCGACACGGGTTCTTCGAATGAGCGCGAGGAAACAAATTTGCAGCCCGCGCTGCTGGTAAAGACGAGGAGCGTTTCGCGCTTCGGCGATGCGGCGCCGAGGGCGCCTGCCGCGGTTGCGCTTCCGGCGCGAAGCGAAGCCGCCCCGCCGGGCGCGCCCTTCTCGGAAGCTTTGGTCGCCTCGGCGCTGGGCGCCGCGGCGGCGCCGCCGGCGATTCACGTGACCATCGGCCGGGTGGAAGTGCGGGCGGTGGCGGCGCCGGCCGAGGCGGCGCGCCCGCGCGAGCGCAAAGCGCCGCCGCTGCGCTCCCTCGATCAGTATCTGCGCGAACGCAACGAGGGGCGGCGATGAGCAATTATCTTGCGGTCGCCACCGTTACCGGGACCTTGCAGCATGTGCTCTCGCAGGCGGCGGCGGTGGTGCCCGGCGCCAAGGTGAGCGCGGCGCGGCCCGACGGCGCGGCGCCCGCGGCGAAAGAGCCGGCGATCAATGTGTTTCTCTACCAGGTGACGCCCAACGCGGCCTATCGCAATTGCGATCTGCCCACCCGGCGCGCCAGCGGCGGCTTGATCCAGCGCCCGCAGGCCGCGCTCACGCTGCATTATCTGCTGAGCTTTTACGGCGATGAAAACAATCTCGAGCCGCAGCGCCTGCTCGGCGCCGCCGCGCGCCAGCTGCATGCGCAGCCGCTCTTGACCCAGCAGGACATCGTCCAGACGCTGGCCAATCCTCCCTACGATACTTTGCTCGCGACTTCCAATCTCGCCGATCAGCTCGATCTCGTCCGCTTTACGCCGCTCGGGCTTTCGCTCGAGGAGCTTTCCAAGCTGTGGTCGATTTTTTTTCAATCGCCCTACGTGCTCTCGGTGGCCTATCAGGCGAGCGCGGTGCTGATCGAAAGCGAGGACACGCCGCAGCCCGCCCTGCCGGTGCAGACGCGCAATCTCTACGTCATGCCGTTTCACCAGCCGGTGATCGACAGGGTGCGCTCCAGCGCGGGCGAATTCGCGCCGATCTTCGCGGCCAGCATGCTCGAGATCGACGGCAAGCAGCTTCAGGGCGATGTGACTCTGGTCCTGCTCGGCGGCATCGAGCGGACGCCGCTGTCGGTGAGCGACAAGCAGATCACTCTCGCCGTGCCCGCGGACTTGCAGGCCGGCGCGCGCGGTCTTCAGGTGATTCAAAAGCTTTTGCTCGGGAGTCCGCCGCCGGGCGCGCCGCATCGCGGCTTCGAGTCCAACGTGGCCACGTTCGTTTTGCGCCCGCGGATCACGCCGCCGATCGTGAAAACCACTTTGCCCGATCCTCACGGCGGGGCGCCGCTGCCCGCGCTGCAGGTGACGGTCGATCTGACCGTCGGCAAGAATCAGCGCGCTGTGCTGCTGCTCAATGCCGCCGCGGGCGCGGCGGCGCACAGCTTTCTCGCGCCGCCGCGCGCTGCCGACGGCAGCACCTTGACGATGGCGATTCCCGGCGTGCCCGGCGGGCAATATTTTCTGCGCGTGCAGATCGACGGCGCGGAGAGCCCCGTGGATCTCGATCCCGCGAGCGTCAATTTCGGTCCCACGGTGACTTTGCCATGAGCGACGGCGCGCTTTCCTGGCACGAGGCCAACCAGAATTATCTCCTGCGCGAGCTGAGCGCGCTGGGCGGCGCGCTCGAAGGCCGCGGCGCAGATCGCGCCGGGGCCGGGCAGGCGGGCGGTGAAAGTGAAATGGCGCCGCCGCCGGCGCTCGAGCGGCTGTGCCGCGCCTTCGGTCTCTCGCGCTTCGAGAGAGCGATCGTGCTCCTGTGCGCCGGGGTGGAGCTGGATGCGGCTTTCGCGCGCGCGGTCGCCGCGGCGCAAAGCGATTCGCGCCAGAATTTCCCCACCTTCGGCCTGGCCATGGCCGCGCTTCCCGAGCCCCACTGGAGCGCGTTGTCGCCGGCGGCGCCGCTTCGCCGCTGGCGCCTGATCGAAGTGAACGGCGCCGAAAGTCTGACGGCCGGGCGCCTTCGGATCGACGAGCGCGTGCTTCATTATCTCGTCGGCGTGGCGCACCTGGACGAGCGGCTCGGCGGGCTGGTGGAGCTCGTCGCGCCGCCGGCCGCGCTGCCGCCGTCCCAACAATCCCAGGTGGATCGGCTGGTCCGACTCTGGTCTGCGCCGGCGGACGCGATCCTGCCCGCGGCGCAGCTTTGCGGCGAGGGGCCGCGCAGCAAGCGCGACGTGGCCGCGGGGGCGTGCGCTGCGCTGGGTTTGGATCTCTATGCCATTCACGCGCACGCCTTGCCGGCCCATCCGGCCGAGCTCGACGCGTTCCTTCGCTTGTGGCAGCGCGAGGCGGTGCTGGGCGGCTGCGGCCTGCTCATCGACTGTCACGATGCCGACGGCAGCGACGCCGCCAGGGAGAATGCCGTCGCCCGCATCGTCGAAGAGCTGCGCGGTGTCGTGCTCGTCAGCTCGCGCGGCCGGCGGCGGATTTTACAGCGGCCCACGCTCACTCTCGACGTGGACAAGCCGAGCGCCCAGGAACAGCGCGCGCTCTGGAAAAATTTTCTCGGCGCTCGGGCGGCGCGCCTCAACGGCAAACTCGAGCTGCTCGGCGCTCAGTTCAACTTCGATGCCGGCGCGATCCGCGCGGTTTGCGCCGGCGCGCAGGACGAGGCCGAGCCGGAGTCCTTCGCCGACGCGCTCTGGGAAACCTGCCGGGCGCAGGCGCGGCCGCAGCTCGACGAGCTGGCGCAGCGCATCGCGCCGGCGGCGGGCTGGGACGATCTGGTGCTGCCCGAGGCGCAAAAACGGGTGCTGCGCGAGATCGCCATTCATGTGCGCCGGCGCGGCAAAGTCTACGAAGAGTGGGGTTTTGCCGGGGCGAGCGCGCGCGGTCTCGGCATCAGCGCGCTTTTCGCCGGACCGAGCGGCACGGGCAAGACCATGGCGGGAGAAGTCCTGGCGCGGGAGCTCGGACTCGATCTTTACCGCATCGACCTGAGCCAGGTGGTGAGCAAATACATCGGCGAGACGGAAAAAAATCTCCGGCGGGTGTTCGATGCCGCCGACGAGGGCGGCGCGATTCTGCTTTTCGACGAGGCCGACGCGCTGTTCGGCAAGCGCAGCGAGGTCAAGGACAGCCACGACCGCTACGCCAACATCGAGGTGAGCTATCTCTTGCAGCGCATGGAAGTCTACCGCGGCCTGGCGATCCTCACGACCAATTTGAAAAGCGCGCTCGACGGCGCGTTTCTGCGCCGGCTGCGTTTCATCGTGCGCTTTCCGTTTCCCGACGCGGCCCAGCGCGAGGAGATCTGGCGGCGCGTGTTTCCGGCGGCGACGCCGACCGATGCGCTCGACTTCGGCCGCCTCGCGCGCCTGGCGGTTTCCGGTGGCGATATTCGCAACATCGCCCTGGGCGCCGCGTTTCTCGCGGCCGAAGCCGATCAGCCGGTGCGCATGAGCCACTTGCTGCAGGCGGCAAGAAACGAATGCCAGAAGCTCGAGCGGCCGGTGAACGAAGCCGAGATCGGAGGCTGGCGATGAAGGCGCAGGACTCGAATCACTCCGTCTCGCTGCACATCGAGTCTCTCGTGCTCGACGGCTTTGCGCCCAGCGATCGTTACCGCATCGGCGCCGCCGTGCAGCGGGAGTTGGAGCGATTGGTCGCGACCCAGGGTCTGCCGCCGACGCTGGGACGTAAAGGCGAGATAGCGCGCCTCGACGGCGGGGAATTTCAGGTGGCGCGAAGCGCCAAAGCCGATGCGATCGGGACACAGATCGCGCAGGCGGTTTACGGAGGCTTCTACCGATGAGCAGGCGATTGCAAACTTCGGCGCAGCCCCTTCGCGCCGCTGTTCGCTTGCAATTCTCCGCGCGCGCGATCCTCTGCGGTACAAATTTAACGGCTCGAAGCTTAACAACGGTATGGGAGGATGAATATGGCGACATCTAAAGTGAATGCCTGGTACGGATGGGTCCCCGATCGGCCCGATCAGCGCGACAAGCTCTACGCGGCCATCGCGGCGCCGCCGCGGAAGCTGCCGTCCAAGGTGGATTTGCGGCCGGACTGCGCGCCGGTGGAAAACCAGGGACAGCTCGGCAGCTGCACTGCCAACGCGCTGGTCGGCAACCTGGAATTTCTCGAAAGAAAGGCCGGCCACAGCCCAACGGATCTGAGCCGGCTTTTCATTTATTACAACGAGCGCGCGATGGAAGGCACCATCGGCGACGACGCCGGCGCGATGATCCGCGACGGGGTTAAATCGCTGGTCAAGCAGGGCGTCTGCACCGAGAAGCTCTGGCCGTACAACATCGCCAAATTCACCAGGAAACCGCCGGCGACCTGTTTCAAGCAGGCCGCCGATCATCAGGTCACTTCCTATCATCGCATCCTCGGGCTGCAGCAAATGAAACAATGCCTCGCCGAAGGCTACCCGTTCGTCTTCGGTTTTTCCGTCTATGAATCCTTCGAGTCCGCCACGGTGGCGCGCACCGGCAAGTTAAATCTGCCCAAGCCGAGCGAAAAACAGCTGGGCGGCCATGCCGTGATGGCCGTGGGTTATGACGAGGCGGCCAAGCGCGTGCTCGTGCGCAACTCCTGGGGAGAGGATTGGGGCATGAAGGGCTATTTCACGATGCCCTATGACTACATCGCGGACGATAATCTCGCGGACGACTTCTGGACTCTGCGCGCGTTTGAAAACGAGTAGGCGCCGGACGGCGATCTTCGGCGGTTCGAGCGCCGGCACCGGCGGTTGAAGAAGCTCGAGCGATGAAAGCGCAATTAAATACCGCGGCAAAATCTTCGGGCATCACGCCCAGCGCGCAGGCGCCGGCGTTTCCCGGCCTGCTCCAGCGCAAGTGCGCCTGCGGCGGAGCGGCTGGAGCGCTGACCGGAGAATGCTCCGAGTGCGTGAACGAGAGGCGGCTCCAGACCAAACTCCGCATTGGCTCGATCGACGATCCGTCGGAGCACGAAGCGGACCGGGTCGCCGAGGAGATCCTCGCGGCCCCACCAGAGACGGGTCGCGATAGCGCGCCGTTGCGCATCGCTCGCTATGCGACGGGCCATTCGAAAGCCGCCGTGCCGGCCGGCGTGGACGAAGTCCTGGCGGGCGCCGGCAGTTCGCTCGATGCCTCGCTACGACAAGACATGGAGCAGCGCTTCGGCCACGATTTTTCCCGGGTGCGAATCCATCACGGTCCAGTTGCCGAGCGTTCTGCGGAAGAGCTCAACGCTCAAGCGTATACCGTAGGTCACGATATCGTATTCGGCGCCGGCCGGCTGGCGCCGGCGAGCCGCGAGGGACGCCGCCTGATCGCCCACGAATTGACGCATGTGGTGCAACAGAAGGGCGCGGCGTCGTTGCAGCGTGCGCCGAAGAGCGGCGCTGGTTCGAGCGGAGTGACGATTTCCGCCATCGATATCAAATCGACCGATCCTGACTGTCAATACCAGGAAGGGGAGGCCGAGAAATCACGCTCGCCCCAGGGGCTCCTGGCCAATGATATCGAACGAGCGGAGTTCTTTGGCATGGAGCCGGCTGACGCCGTGGTGATCGCGGATTTTAAGGTCGACGACGGTGCCCTGCGGCCGGCGACGGAAAGTCTGTTTCGGAAATATTGGCTGCCGACCTTCGACAAGGCTGCACTCAGTTCCCTTGAAGTCCTCGGTTTCAACGACTGCGTCGGCTGGGAGTCGCGCAATCTCCAACTGCGCCAGCAGCGCGCCCAGGCGGTGGCGCGTCTGCTTCCGGGAATTTCCGCGAACGCTGCGCCCTTCGGCGAATATCCGGCGGCCAATTCTTCCGAGCGCGGGCGCGCTCTCAACCGGGCGGTGATGATCAGACCCAAAATCAAACCGCCGCCGCCTCCGCCACCGCCGCGAAAGCACGAAGCGACTGTCACTACGCAGGAGCCCGATACCAAGAACTGCACGACCGATCAGCGCCGCCAGCTTTCCATCGCATTTCCGGCCGCCAGACTAATGGCCGAGCGCGCTCTCAAAGAAATTTCCAGCGGTAACCGGGGGCCGGTTTTCACTCTGCTTTTGGAACGCTACTTCGGTCCGGACGCGCTTTCACATTTGCCGGAGATACGCGCCGGCTATGCGAAAATCCTGAACAACTGGACCGACTGGGACAAGCGCTTCGATTGCGAGACGCAAACCGAGGGCAGCTGTCCGAATGACGATCCGCACATGGTGACGCTGGCTTATATCAAAAAGAAAAGACGCATCTTCTCACCCAATCAGGCCTTCGGCACAGTTCATGTTTGCGCCGAGGCGTTCAATACGCCGGGCGACATGCAACAGCTCTCGGCGACCGTTCTGCACGAACTGAGCCACCGGCTGGATAACACCAGCGACAAAAAATATTGCGAGGACCACGTGGGCTGGTGCGGGGCCTTGAGCACCAGGGCGGCCATCGACAACGCCGATTCCTATGCGCGATTCGCCAGAGAGATTTTCAATGCCAGGTTGTGAATCGATTCGGAAAAGTCGGGCCTTGTTGCCGGGCGGTCGGAGCGCAAGATGACCGAGCATGCGAGCGTGCACTCATCGGCTTCTTCAGCGCCTTTGGCGCCGGCCCTTTTTCTGCGGCGCAAGTGCGCCTGCGGCGGCGCGCCCGGCATGCGCGGCGCATGTGAGGAATGTCGGGAAAATCGTCTGCAACGAAAACCGGCAGTCGCACAGGCCGCGGCGGTGTCGAGCGAAAGCGTGCATGAAACTTTGCGCGCACCGGGCGATCCCCTCGATGCCGCGACGCGCGATTACATGGAGAATCGTTTCAGTCACGATTTCAGCCGCGTGCGCATTCACACCGACAACGCGGCGGGCCGGTCTGCGCACGCGGTCAATGCGCTCGCGTATACGGTCGGGCACGACCTGGTGTTCGCGCCGGGTCAATACGCACCTGGCACGACGGCCGGACGGCGGCTGATCGCGCACGAGCTGGCGCACGTGGTGCAGCAATCGGCTGTCACTGCGAGCTTTCAACCGTCTTTGGCCGTCGGCCGGGCCGACGATCCGGCTGAAGCCGAGGCCGATCGCGCAGCGGATCGTGTCATGAGCGGGGAACATGCGCTCCCCGGAGTCTGCGGGGCGGCGCCCCGGCTTCGCCGACAAGCGGCGAAAGCCGGCCCTCAGCCGCGCACGGAAACCGAAGATTGCGAGCCCGCGCTGCAGAACGATTTGAAAGCCATGCACAGGCCCGCGCTCGAACATCTTGATCGCGCGATCACGAGTCTCGGTCCCGGTTGGAGCAAGATGGCGCCGGCGGACAAAGCCGCATTCACGCAGTACTTCGACCCGTCCGGCAGCGGCGAGATCGACGACGGCTTCGTTCGCTCGGTGCGGGAAAAATACCGGCTTATCCGCGGCAACATGCAATCGCTCACCTTCGATTGCGATCCCGGATCGAGGACGCTATGCGGCACCTCCGCGAAATGGTGCACCGGCGGACGGTTGATGTGGACGTGTTTTGGCGCGCTGCATGTTTGCAACGGCGCTTATAAAACCGCGGCGCCGGATTTCAAGATCGAAACCATCATCCACGAGTCGGTGCACAATGCGCTTCTCACGACCGATCGCGCGTATTCGAACGAAGCAGGGTTTAAAAAACTGAGTCCGACCGGCAGCGGATTTTTCGGCCGATTGCTGAATTTCCTCGGCAAGATTCCGGTGCTGGGTATTTTGTTCCGCGCGTTGCCGGGCAACAACGACACGATTAACAACCCGGACAGCTACGCGGGCTACGCGATGCAGATGTGACGGCGAGCCGATGACGACGCACGTGAATACCAAAAGCCGTCCGACGCCGGTGAGCGCAAGCCCCGTATCTTCCGCTTTGAGCGGCTTGCTCCAGCGCAAGTGCGCCTGCGGCGGGTCGGCCGGCATGAGCGGCGAATGCGAAGAGTGCCAGGAAAATCATTTGCAGCGAAAAGCCGGGCTCGGCGCGGGCGATCGTCTGTCGATCGGCGAGCCCGGCGATCCATCGGAGCGGGAAGCGGACCGCGTTGCCGACTCGGTGATGGGCGGCGGCTCCGCCGCCATCGAATCCCTGGCGCGCGCGCCTGCGCTGCAACGGCAGAAGCCCGGGGATCGTGCGGCTTCCGATGATGACAAGTATATGGATGCGGCGAAGAAGATCGCCGAGGCGCTGCGCGAAACCAGGACCGGCAAAGAGCTGGAAGGGCAGGCAAAGCAGCTCGGTGAAAAATTTCTCGCTAGCGTGGAGGGCAAAGTCATTACCGGCGCGGCGATCAGCGGGGCGCTGGCGGCGGCGCTGGGGACCAATGCCGACCTTCCCGATCTGCCGATTCCGGAGATTCCCCTGGATTTTATCGCGCCCGGCCTCAAAGCCAAGCTCTCCTGGCAAGGTCCCGCGCGCGATCCCAAAAACGCTTCGCTCACGCTCACCGCCAGGAGCGGCGTGAGTGTCGCCGCCGAATACAAGCGCACCGAAGGAAAGGAAGGCAAGCCGGGAGAAGAACGCGCGGGATTGACCTTGACCATTCCGCTGGGAGGCTCGCCGGAAAAAAAGAAGCCGGGGAGCGAGCGCGAGAAATTCCGCGCGGCGACGGCGCGCATGCAAGCGGAGCAGGCGCAATTTCGCGAGGGGCTCAAAACCGCGGGCGAGAAGGCGGAGGACAAAGCGTTCTGGGACATGTACTGGAAATCCAAAATGCGCGATCCGCTGAATCCCCTCGCGCTTCGTTCGGAAAAGCCCGCGGAAGTAAAAAAGGAAAAAAAAGACGAGGAAACGCTCAGCCGAAAGGAACGCGCGCCGGGGGTATCGACCCGAGCCGTGCCGCCGGTCGTCCCCGAGGTTTTGCATTCCGCGGGACAGCCGCTCGATCGCGCCACGCAGGATTTCTTCGCGGCGCGCCTCGGCCACGATTTCAGCCGGGTGCGCGTGCACACGGATGGGCGCGCGAGTGAATCGGCGCGCGCGGTCAACGCGCTGGCGTACACGGTGGGAAAAGACATCGTCTTTGCTTCGGGCGAGTTTCGGCCCGATACGCGCGCCGGCAAGCAGCTCCTCGCCCATGAGCTGGTGCACGTGCTGCAGCAGGAAGGAACGTTGCGCCGGCTCTGCGACAAAGCGCTCGTCGGCGCGCGCGCTGCGCCGGTTTTTTTCCCCAAGCAGGCGCGGCTCAAAGACGTCTTCGACGGCACCGCGACCCTCAAGAAGGGATCCACGGACAGGGAAGCGATCGGCCTGATTCAACAGGCGCTGACCGATCTGTGCCGCCCCGGCGGCATCTGGGGGCCGAACAAAGACGGAGTGGATCGAAAGTTCGGCGGCGACACCGAGAAGGCGGTCAAGGACTTTCAAAGCGCGGAAGGGTTGAGCGACAGCGGCGAAGTCGACAAAGACACCTTGCGCTGCCTCGACGAGACGCGCTCCAAGCGCGTGCTGCCGTGCAAAACGAGCGCCGCGATGACCGACAAGGATCTCCAGGTCGGTCTGGAGCGGACCGGCGGCCGCGATGAAGATATTTTTTTCAAGCGCGGCGACAAGACCCTGGACCCGGGCGACGAGAAAAAGATTTCCGATCTGGCCGTCAAGCACAAAGGCAAGAAGCTCACCTTGACGGGATTCGAGAGCGAAGACGAGGTCGTCGACTTCGGCGCCGCGCTGGCCCAGGAGCGCATCGACGCGGTGAATGCGCAATTCGCCAAAGCGGGCCACGGCGACGCCAGCCTGCGCAAGCTCGACCCGCAGCCGCAGGTGAGCGGCGGCGCGCTCGACTACCGCGGCCGGCGCAAGGTGGAAATTATTCCTCCCGGCGGCGCGGCCAAAACCCGCAACTGCGCCACGATTCCTTCCGGCTGGACCCAGCCGGATCAGGGGCCGTGCGATGCGGCGACGGATAAGATCGTCACCGACGCCATCAACCGCGGCGTGAAACTCATGGACGACGCGGTCAAGGCGCTCAAGCCCGGCGATGCGGGCGCGGAAAAAGCGGTGGCCGATCGCTTCGGCGATAAAACGCATCTGCCCGCGATCAAGACCAGGCTCGACACCTGGAAGAATCACCTCGATACTTTCGTGCGCGCCAACCACACCTGCACCAACGCCTGTCACGGCGCCTGCGAGGGCACTGCGGCTTATACCGATAACGCGAAGATGACGTTTCTGTGCGACGTCGTCATGCGCAAGCCGGCCAACGCCAAAGAGCTCGACGAGCAGGCGCTGATATTGATTCATGAAGCCGGCCACGGCGCGCTCGGCACCAGAGATGTCGCCTACGATTCGACCCGTCTGTTGAATGTCATCCACAAGGATTTTTCGCTGGCCGAGATCAACACCGACAGTTTCGTGCTGTTGATTCAATGTCTGAACGGCGTGGTCATCAACGGCATGGGCTGCTCGGTGCCGAGCCCCGGCGACACCTTCGATACAAGCCTCACCTCGGGGCAGAAGAGCGCCGCGGAAGAAACCCTCGCCTGGCTCGAGCGCTGGATGGATTTTGTCTGGCAGGACGTCAACAACCTGTATCCCGCCGTGGTGCGGGCGCGGGAGGCGGGAAAGTGGCTGCCCGACGACAGCGGCTCGGAAACGACGATGGACTTGCTGTCGAAACATCTCGGCCTGCGCCGTCCCGAAGGCTCGCCGGCGCCGACTTTCCGCGAGCAAACCGCCGTGGCTGCGATTCACGATCGCTACCTGCGGATGATGCAGACCACGCGCAAAGCGGTGGCGCGCGAATTTCTCAAAGATCCGGCGGCGACGCCGGCCTGGGTGGAGTCGCCGAAAAAGCAGGTGGTCGTCAAGCCGGATTTTTTCACCCTGGCGAATCGGCGCGCGCAGGTGCGTTTCCTGGTGAAGCTCGTGGTCCAAGCTCAGCCGGACATAGCGGCGACGATGGTGACGCCCTACGTCGAGTTTACCGATCAGGATTCCAAGACCTGGTTCAACAAACCGTGAGCGCAAGAGCAAGGAAAGGAATCGAGCGCGGGAGTCGCGGTGCAGCAATGAGCATCCCTCGATGAAAGCAGAACGGCCAATGATCTTGCCGCCGACGCGCTTTGCGCCCCTTCACGCCGGGTTGCTGCAGCGCAGGTGCGCCTGCGGCGAAACCTCGAGTGTGAGCGGCGAGGGCGGCGAAGGCCGGGAAAACCGCCTGCAACGAGAGGCGCCCAAGCCTGCGAACATCGCCGTTCCGCCGGTGGTGAATGAAGTTCTGAGCGCTTGCGGCCAGGCGCTGGACGCGGCGGCAATGAATCATTTCGCAGCGAGGTTCGGTCACGATTTCAGCAAGGTGCGCATTCACGCCGACGGCCGCGCGGCCGCGTCGGCGCGCGCCGTGGGCGCGCTGGCCTACACCGTCGGAAACCATATCGTCTTCGCCGCCGGACGCTATGCTCCGGGCAGCGCGGCGGGACAAAAGCTGTTGGCCCACGAGCTGGCGCACGTGATCCAACAATCGGCGGCGTCGAGCACGACGGCTTTTGAGATCGACGGCGGCGCCAACGATCCGCTGGAACAAGCCGCCGACCGGCTCGCGGAAAAAGTCTCCTCGCAAGATCACGCTGCTGCCGCGCCCGCCGCTGCTTTGGGGCCTTTGCCGGCGCCGGCGCTGCAACGCTACAGCGTCCCGGGCGAGCTGGCCTGTTCGGACGTGGTCGACTGGCTCAACGCCAATTCACCGTATGCTCCCGAATGGGCCGAGACCCGGTGCACCTACAATTTCAACGGCGGCCTGACGGTCAACAGTAAAAATGTGCCGGCCGGCATCGAGCTAAACGGCAAAGGAAACCCGCAGCTGACCGTCTCGGTAAGCTGTCCCGTCGATCGACCCGAATGGTCGCCGGCGCAGCGCGCCCATCGGAACGCCGAAGTCAGCGCGTGGAGAAGCATGCGCCGGACCCTCGACGCGCATGAAAGCGAGCATCGAAAGATCGGCCGGGATTGGAAAGACACGCTTCAAGGCCGTTTTCGCGCCATGGATGTCACGGTTACGGGCAGCGACGCGGCGGATGCGCGCCAGCAGCTCGTCGACAAAGTGCAGGCCGAGCAAAAATCGTGGGCGGATGACGCGCAGGCGGCGCAGGATGCCATCGATCCGTTTCGCGGCGCGGTGCTGGATTGTCCATGAGCGAGTAGAACGGAAAATTACATGACCACGTTTCCCAATTCGCCGCGGGTGCTCAAAGGCGGCCTGGTGCTGATCGATCCCGATACTTCCGCGGTGCAGCGCATTATCGTGCTGCAATACAACCCGGACACGTTGACTCGCTCTTTGCAGCCGCAGACGGTCAAGGAAAGCGGCGACCGCTCGGAGGCGATGCGGCTCACCGGACCGCCGGTGGAGACGATCAAGCTCGACGCCGAGATCGACGCCACCGATCAGTTGGAGTTTCCCGATCAGAATTCCACCGCCGTGGAGTTCGGCATCCAGCCGCAGCTCGCCGCGCTCGAGATGATCGTCTATCCGACCAGCAGCCAGCTGCTGTCCAACAACTCGCGGGCGCAGGCGGGCATGCTGGAGATCCTGCCGATGATGGCGGCGCTGCCTTTGTTCGTCTGGAGCAAGAGCCGCGTCGTGCCGGTGCGCGTCACGGATTTCAGCGTCACCGAAGAAGCCTTCGATCCGGCGCTCAATCCGATTCGCGCCAAGGTCAGCCTCGGCATGCGCGTGCTGAGCGTTACCGATCTCGGCTTCGACAACAAAGGCGGCAGTTTGTTTATGGCGTATCAGCAGCAGAAGGAGCAACTCGCGAGCAGGAGCCTCGGCGGCGCGCTCAGCCTTCTGGGAATTCGAGGCATTCCATGAACGATCCGATGCAGGCGCTGCAAACCATGCTGCAGGCCGGCGGCGCGGATGCGGCGGAGTTTCCGCCCAATAGCCGCTACTACGGCGCGGGCACGGCCAGGATGGCGGGCGCCGACGGGCGCGCGCTCGTTTTTCTCAAGCGCCGGCTGGTGCCGCCGCCCGAGGAATTCGCGCTGATTCAGGAGCACTCGGTCATCCAGGGCGATCGATTGGACAACCTCACGGCGAAATATCTCGGCGATCCGGAGCAGTTCTGGCGCCTGGGCGACGCCAACGGCGCGATCCGCCCCGCCGAATTGACCGAAACCATCGGCGCCAGGATTCGCATCACCTTGCCGCAGGGAATTCCCGGGCCGAAGAATGCTTAAGGGCATCAACTTGCAGCTTTACATCGGACCGCTGGTGCCGATCCCGGCGCCGAAGGTGGTGATGGATGCGCTGACCGACGTGTCGGTCACGGTGAGCGACACAGGCCGCAGCGGCTTTCAGCTGTCGTTCACCGTGAGCAATCAATCGCCGCTGCACACGCTGTTTCTCCTCACCGGCGGCGCGCCGATCAATATTCTGCGGGTCGTCATCGTCGTCATCGCCGGCGGCGCGCCGAACGTGATCATGGACGGCGTGGTGACCAACCACCAGATTGCGCCGGGCAGCGATGCGAGTCATTCGAGACTTTCGATCACCGGCGAAGATCTCACGGTGTTGATGGACAAAATCGATTTCAGCGGCTTTCCGTTTCCGGCGACGCCGGCAGAGGGCAGGGTCGCGCTGCTGCTTCTGAAATACGCCTTCCTCGGACTGATTCCGCTGATCGTGCCGAGCGTGTTGATCGACGTGCCGATCCCAACCGCGCGCATTCCGACCCAGAAGGGCACCGACCTTGCCTACATCAACGAGCTGGCGGCGAAGGTCGGCTACGTTTTCTATCTCGATCCCGGCCCCGCGCCCGGCGCCAACATTGCCTACTGGGGGCCGCAGATCAAGATCGGCGCGCCGCAGCGCGCGCTCAATATTAATATGGACGCGCATACCAACGTCGAATCGCTGTCGTTCACCTTCGACAACAATAAAAACGCCATTCCCACGGTTTTTTATTACGAGGAATTGTCCAAGGCGGTGATTCCGATTCCGATTCCGCCGATCACGCCGCTGAACCCGCCGCTCGGTTTGATTCCGCCGATTCCCCTGGGCTTGCTGCCGGTGAACGACGATCTGTCGAAGCGCTCGCTGCCGCAGTCGATCATGATCGGTCTGGCCAAAGCGTCGCAATGGGCAGAGGTGGTGACAGCGAAAGGCGAGCTGGACGTGCTGCGCTACGGCGGCGTGCTGAAACCGCGCAAGCTCGTCGGCGTGCGCGGCGCGGGCACGGCGTACGACGGTCTCTACTACGTGAAAAGCGTGACCCACAAAATCAAAGCGGGCGAGTACAAGCAGAGCTTCGAGCTCAGCCGCAACGGCTTGATTTCGACCGTGCCGCAGGTGGCTGCATGAGCGACGAAAATACCAGGCGCTACTACGGCAAGTACCGCGGCACGGTGGTCAACAACATCGATCCCGAGCAGCGCGGCCGCATCCAGGCGATGGTTCCCGACGTGCAAGGCTTGACGCCGACGACGTGGGCGCTGCCGTGCGTGCCGATCGCGGGCAAGCAGGAAGGCGTGTACCTGGTCCCGCAGGTCGGCGCCGGGGTGTGGATCGAGTTCGAGCAGGGCGATCCGGAATATCCGATCTGGGTCGGCGGTTTCTGGGGCGCCTTCGCCGAAGTGCCGCCGGCGGCCTTGGCGCCGCCGCCGATTCCGCCGGGACAGACCATCGTCATTCAATCGACGTTGCAGAACGCGATCATCATCAGCGACGCCACGCCGCTGCCCATGCAGGCGCCGGTGCCGGCGCCCGCGCCGCCGGGCACCGGCGGCATCGTGCTGCGCAGTCCGAGCGGCGCGATGATCGTGGTGAACGACACCGGAATCTACATCAACAACGGCAAGGGCGCGTCCATCGACATGATGGGACCGAGCGTGATGATCAACAAGGTCGCTCTGGTGGTGACGTAAAATGCCGGGCTTTGTGCTTCATTCGAATGCTTTGGTGATGTGCGCCCACGGCGGGCAGGCGCAGCCGATGGTGCCGTTTGCGCGCGTGACCGTGAGCGGCAACCCGGTCGCCACCATGGCCAGCCCGCACATGATCACCGGCTGTCCGTTCGTGCCGCCGGGGGGCAACGGTCCCTGCGTGACCGCGCAGTGGCTGGTCGGCGCAGTGCGGGTGACCGCGGGCGGGATGCCGGTGTTGCTGCAATCGAGCGTCGCCACCTGCGTGCCGACGGCGACGCCGCTCAACATTATTCTCACGCAGACCAGGGTGATTGGAACATGAGCCAACTCGATTATCCATATCATTTCGATACCCGCGGGCGCACGGCGGAAACCTCGGAAGACGAGCACATTCGCGACCTGATCGAGCAGGTGCTGTTCACTGCGCCGGGCGAGCGGGTCAACCGGCCGACCTTCGGCTGCGGTTTGATGCAGCTCGTCTTCGCGCCCAACAGCGACGCGCTGGCGGCGACGACCCAGTTCCTCGTGCAGGGAGCGCTGCAGCAATGGCTCGGCGATCTGATCGCGGTCGAAGCCGTGCAGGTGGAAAACGACGACTCGACGTTGCGCGTTTCGATTCAGTATCTCATCCGGCGCACGCAGACGCGCCAGAGCGCCGAGTTCGCGCGCGGAGGGCTCGGCGCATGATCTATTTCTGCTGCGATCAGCTCCGGCGCAATCAGCTCGCGGGCAGCGCGCTCAACGGCATCGATTATCTCGAAGTGCTCGATCATGAGATCGAGGTCAGCGATCCGGCGAATCGCCAGAAAAAATTGATCCTGCACTTCATCAACGACCTCGCACCCAATGCGATCGATATTGCCAATATTCAGATCGAAGGCGGCGAGCGCATTCGCGGCATCGCCGCGGTCGGCGCCGCGGCGGACGCAACCGACGCCAGGGCGCTGCACGTCGATCTCGATAAATACGGTGATTTTTCGATTTACACCTTGCGCCTGGTGCAGAACGCGCAGAATCCGACGCCGCCCGGCGGCATCGATCCGTTGTTTGCCGCCGTGGATTTTTCTTTCAAGGTGGATTGCCCGTCGGATTTCGACTGCCAGAAGCAATGCGATTGCGCGCCCGATATGCGCGAGGAGCCGGAGATCGATTATCTCGCCAAGGACTACGCGAGCTTTCGCCGGCTGATGCTCGACCGCATGGCGCTGCTGATGCCCGAGTGGCGCGAGCGCAATCCCGCCGACCTCGGCATCGCGCTGGTCGAAACGCTCGCCTACGTCGGCGATTATCTGAGCTACCAGCAGGACGCCGCCGCAACCGAAGCCTATCTCGGCACCGCGCGCCGGCGCGCGTCGGTGCGCCGCCACGCGCGCCTGGTCGATTACTCGATGCACGACGGCTGCAACGCGCGCGCCTGGGTGCAGGTGCAGGTGAAGTCCGATGTCGCGCTGATGGAAAAGGGAACCCAGCTGCTCACCCGGATTCCCGGCGCGCCGGCGGCGCTCTCCGAAGATCCGCTGGTGCGCGCGCAGGCGCGCGAAGTCTTCGAGACGCTGGAGGCGATCGCGCTTTTCGAGGCGCACAACGAGATCAATTTTTATAGCTGGAGCGATCAGCGCTGCTGCCTGCCCAGGGGCGCGACCCACGCGACTTTGCGCGGTGCGCTGCTCAATCTGAAAGCCGGCGATGTTTTGATCTTCGAGGAAGTGATCGGGCCCGAGACCGGCCGGCCGGAGGACGCCGACCCGGCGCATCGCTGCGCCGTGCGCCTGATCCATGTGCAAACCGTGGACGCGAGCGGGCAGCCGCTGACCGATCCGCTGACCGGCCAGGCGATCAGCGAAATTTTCTGGGCGGCGGACGACGCGCTGCCCTTTGCGCTCTGCATTTCGGCCGAGACCGACGCCGATCACGGCGGGAAATTCATCGACGACGTGAGCGTCGCGCGCGGCAACGTCGTGCTCGCCGATCACGGCAAGACGGTCGGCGAATCCCTGGGCCGCGTGGCGCAGGGAAAGCCGGCAAAAACTTCCCCCGCCCAGTGCGGCCGCTGCGCGCCGCAGGATTTGACGCCGCTGCCGGCGCGCTTTCGCCCGAGGCTCGCTGCGCGCCCGCTCACTTTCGCAACGCCATCGGCGCTCGCGCCGCTTTTCGGTTTTGCGCCCGGCGCCGCGGATGCGGGCGATCTCGACAACAAAATTCTGCCCCTCGACCTCGAGAAACAATTCGAAGCCGCCGGCATCGGCTTTCCGAGCGGCCTATCGATCCAGGGATCGGCGCCGGTCTGGTCGATCAGCGACGGGCGCAGCGCGTTCGTCATCAAAGCGGAACAGGGAAAGCTCAACGTGTATCCGTGGGCCGGCGCGGCGCGCCGGGCGACGGCGCAGGAGCCGCGCGCGGCGCTGCCGGCGGCCCGGCTCCACAGCAAGCTCAACCTCGACGAGATCGATTGGACGCCGGTGCGCGATCTCCTCGACAGCGGTGCGAGCGACGCCCACTTCGTCGCGGAGATCGAGGACGACGGCGCGGCGCGGCTGCGCTTTGGCGACGACCGGCTCGGCGCCCGGCCCCAAGCGCTGACGTCCTTCGAAGCGGTTTATCGGGTCGGCAACGGCGCGGCGGGCAACGTCGGCGCCGAGGCGATCGCACATGTTTTCACTGACGATGCGGCGCTGCGCGGTGAAACACTGCTGGTGCGCAACCCGCTGCCGGCCGAAGGCGGCAGCGAGCCGGAGAGCGCGGCCGAGGTGCGCGCCTACGCGCCGGCGGCCTTTCGCACCCAGGAGCGCGCCGTCACCGAAGCCGACTACGCTGCGATCGCCGAGCGCCATCCCGGCGTGCAGCGCGCGATCGCGACCTTTCGCTGGACCGGCAGCTGGCACACGGTGTTCATCACCGTCGATCGCCTGGGCGGCGCGGCGATGGACGATGACTTCGAGGCAGCGCTGCGCGCTCATGGGGAGCGCTACCGCATGGCCGGCCACGATCTCGAAATCGACGCGCCGCGCTACGTGTCTCTGGAAATCGACCTGCACGTCTGCGCCGAGCCCGAATATTTCCGCGCCGACGTGAAGCAGGAATTGCTCAAGCTCTTCAGTAATCGGGTCCTGCCCGGCGGCCGGCTCGGCCTGTTCCATCCGGATCGATTCAGCTTCGGCGAGGCGGTTTATCTGAGCCCGCTGATCGCCGCGGCGCAGGCGGTGCCCGGCGTCGCGTCGGTGCAGGTGAATCGGTTCCATCGCCAGGGAACGCCGGACAACAAGCCGCTCGCCGCCGGCAAGATCGAGCTCGACCGTCTGGAAATCGCCCGCTGCGACAACGATCCCAACTTCGTCGAGCACGGTATTTTCACTCTCTCCGTCGGAGGTGGCAAATGAGCGCGGCTGCAACGCCTTTGCCGGGACATCCCGACGATTGCGGCTGCTGCGCAGGACTCACGGCGCAAACGCCGGCCGCGGTGACGAACCGCCCGGGCCTTGGGGCGATTTCCTATCGGGCCGGTACCCACTCGCAGTTCAAAGCTTCCATGCTCGCGGCGCTCTCGGCGGCCGATTTGCCGGCGCTGCAGAATCTGCGCACCCGCGCGTCCGACGATTTCACCATCGCGCTGCTCGACGGCGCCGCGACGATGGCCGACGTGCTGACGTTCTATCAGGAGCGGCTGGCCAACGAGTCGTATCTGCGCACGGCCACCGAGCAGCGCTCGATTCTCGAGCTGGCGCGCCTGATCGGCTACGAGCTTCATCCCGGCGTCGCGGCGGCGACGGCGCTTGCGTTCACGGTGGACGACGCCGCGGGGGCGCCGGCGGAAACCGTGATCGACATCGGCACGAAAGTGCAGAGCATTCCCGGACCCGGTGAAAAGCCGCAGACCTTCGAGACCGTCGAGAAAATTACCGCGCGCCTCGCATGGAACGCGCTCCGGCCGAAGATGAGCCGCGCGAGCATTCCCAAGTTCGGCGATCGCTGGGTTTATCTCAAAGGCATCGCGGCCAATCTCAAGCCCGGCGACGCAATTCTTCTGGTCGGCAAGGAGCGCGAGAACGATCCCGGCAGCGAGCGCTGGGATTTTCGCCGGGTGACCAGAGTCAGCGCCGATGCGGAAGCGAACCGCACGCGGATCGAATGGGCTGAAGGTCTCGGCACGACGTTGCCGCATCAGGTGCTGCCGGCCTCGGACCCGAAAATCTACGCGCTGCGCCAGCGCGCGGCCTTGTTCGGCGCCAACGCGCCGCATCCGGCGACGCTATCCGACCAGACCCTCGGCCACTACAGCCAGGCCGCCGGCGCCGATTGGAGTTTCACGATTTCAGGCCAGACCATCGATCTCGATACCACCTATCCGGCCATCGTCGAGAAGAGCTGGCTGGTGCTGTCGAAGCCGAGCTACCAGGAGCTTTACCGCGCCGCGAAAGTGGTCGAAGCCTCCGGCGCGAAATTCACCGTCACCGGCAAGACCACGCGGATTCAGCTCGATACCAGCGAGAACCTCGATTTGTTCGACGGCGCCGACTACCGCGACACGATGGTTTTCGCCCAGAGCGAGCTTCTCGAAATGGCCGAGCAGCCGATCGAGGAGCCGGTCACCGGCGCGATCCTCGAGCTGGAGGACGCCGCGCACGGTTTGACTCCGGGCCGCCGGCTGGCGGTGTCGGGAAAAGACAGCGCCAGCGGCGAGGCGATCCACGAGCTGGTCGCGGTCAACACGGTGTCCGGCGCTTTCATTACGGTCAGCCCGCCGCTGGGCAAGAGTTATGAGCGCGCGAGCTGTGCCATCAACGCCAACGTGGCGGCGGCGACCCACGGCGAGACGGTCCAGGAGCTGCTCGGCGGCGGCGACGCCGGCGCGAAATTCCAGACTTTCAAGCTGCGCCAGCCGCCGCTGACCTATGGGAGCGCCGCCAACGCCGAAGGCGCGGCCTCGACCCTCGAAGTGCGCGTCAACGATCTCCTCTGGCACGAAGCGCCGACGTTGTACGGCAAAGAGAGCAAAGATCGGGTTTACATCGCGCGCCGCGGCGGCGACGGCGCGACCGCGATACAATTCGGCGACGGCGTGACCGGCGCGCGTCCGCCGAGCGGGCAGAGCAATATCCGCGCCCGCTATCGCAAAGGCATCGGCATCGACGGCCTCGTCAAAGCCGGCCAGTTGAGCATGCTCCTCAGCCGGCCGCTCGGCGTCAAAGGCGTGACCAATCCCGAGGCTTCCACCGGCGCGCAGGACCCCGAGCAGCTCGATGACGCGCGCGCCAACGCGCCGCTCAAAGTGCTCACCCTCGAGCGGGTCGTCTCGTTGAGCGATTACGAAAATTTTGCCCGCGCCTTCGGCGCCATTGCCAAAGCGCTGGCGAGCTGGACCTGGGACGGGCGAAATCGCGGCGTGCTCGTCACAGTCGCGGGCCCCGGCGGCGCCGCGGTTCCGCCCGGCAGCGCGACTTACGACAACCTGCTCGCCGCGCTCCGTGCCGCGGGCGATCCTTTCGTCGAGCTCCGGGTCAAAACTTTTCGACCTGCGTATTTCCGTTTCGCCGGCAATGTGAAAGTGGACGGCGATTTCGCAAGCGAGCAGGTTCTCGCCGCGGTGGAACAGGCGCTGCGCGATGAGTTCTCCTTCGCCGCGCGCAGCTTCGGCCAGCCGGTGCGCCTGAGCGAGGTCATCGCGGCGATCCAGGCCGTGCCCGGCGTGATCGCCGTGGATGTCGACAAACTCTACCGCAGCGGCGGCGCGCCGAGCCTGCAGCAGCGGCTGCTGGCGGAGCTGCCGGTGCTGGCGCCCGACGGCCAACTGCCCGCAGCCGAGCTTTTAACCCTCGACCCGGCGCCGCTCGATCATCTTGGAGTCATGCCATGAGTTTCGACGCGCAAAAATTGTACGAGCTTTTGCCGGCGATTTACCGGATGCGCGACGCCGAGGAAGGGGAGCCGCTGCGCGCGCTTCTCGCGGTAATCGCCGAGCAGATCGGCGTGCTCGAAGAGGACCTGGAGCAGTTCTACGACGATCAGTTCATCGAGACCTGCAACGAATGGGTGGTGCCGTACATCGGCGATCTGATCGGCTACCGGAGCCTGCACGGCGTGGTGCCGAAGGTGGCAAGCCCGCGCGCGGAAGTGGCGCACACCATCGCCTTTCGCCGGCGCAAGGGCACGGCGACCATGCTCGAACAGCTCGCGCGCGACGTGACCGGCTGGCCGGCGCGCGTGGTGGAGTATTTTCAACTGCTCGGCTGGACCCAGAATATGAATCACGTCCGGCCCGAAGCGAAGTATGCGCCGCATGTGCGCGACTGGGAAAAACTCGAGCGGTTGAACCGGCCGTTCGATTCCAACTGCCATACCGTCGACGTGCGCCGAATCTCGGCGCGCGCCGGCCGATACAATATTCCCAATATCGGCATTCACCTCTGGCGGCTGGGCGCTTACCGTCTGCGCCGATCGCCGGCGGTGCCCGCGGCGCCGGGCGACACGCAGCGCTTTCTCTTCGATCCGCTGGGGCGCGACTCCCAGCTTTTCACCCGGCCCGAGCGCGAAAACGAAATCACCCATCTGGCCGAGCCGATCAACGTGCCCGATCCAATCAGCCGGCGCGTGCTGGCGCAGTACCTGCCGAAGTACTACGGCGAAGCGAAAAGCATCGCCATCGAGGGCGTCGATATCGCGGCGATCAATAGCTGCGATCTGAGCGACGCCGCAGCCGCCTGGGCGCACACGCCGCCGCCGGGCCGCATCGCCGTCGATCCCGTGCTCGGGAGAATTTTTTGCGGCGATGCGCAGGCCGCGCCGCCGCTCGTGACCTTTCACTACGGTTTCAGCGCGGACATGGGCGGCGGCGAGTACGACCGCGCCGCGACTCTGGATGCGGGCGCCGTGCCGATCGAGTCCGTGCCCGCGCCGCATCCGGCGATTCAGGATGCTTTGAATGCCGTCGCCGGCGGCGGCGTGGTCGAGATCACCGACAGCGGGCGCTACCCGGTAACGCCGGCGGTCGCCGTCCATGCCGGCGCGCGGATCGAGCTCCGCGCCGCCAACGAGCATCGCCCGGCGTTTGTTCTTTCCGGCGCTCTCGATATCAGCGGCGGCGCCCAGGCGGAAGTGACGTTGAACGGTTTGCTGATCGCCGGCGGCGCGCTGCGCGTGGCGAGCGCCGCCGGCAATCAGCTGCGCCGGCTGCGCCTGCGCCATTGCACTTTGGCTCCGACCGGCGAGCCGAGTCTGATCGTGCAGGTCCCGGACATCGTGATCGAGATCGATCATTGCATCCTCGGCCCGGTCCAGATCGCCGCCGGCGCGCAGGTGAAAATCACCAATTCGATCGTCGATGCGACGAGCGAGAGCGCGGTCGCTTTCTCGGGCATCGACGCGGCGCGCGCGAGCGCGGGCGGCGCGCTTTCGATCGAAAACAGCACGGTCATCGGCAAGCTCCGCACCGTCGAGCTGGTCCTGGCGTCGAATGCTATTTTCCTTGCGGCGCTCGCGCCGGCCGATAGCTGGACGGCGCCGCTGCGCTCGGAGAAAAAGCAGAGCGGCTGCGTGCGCTTCAGCTACGTGCCGCCGGGCTCTTTGACGCCGCGCCGATTTCGCTGCCAGCCCGATCTGGAAATCGCCAGCCGCATCGATGCGGCGGAAAAAGCCGCCAACGGTCCGATTGCGCAGGCCCAGGTGAACGCCATCCGCGCCGATGTGCTGAGCTGGCTGGCGCCGAGTTTTTCGTCGCTGCGCCACGGCGCGCCGGATTACGCGCAGCTGCACGAGTCCTGTCCGGTGCAGATTCGCACGGGCGCGAGCGACGAAGCGGAGATGGGCGCGTTTCACGACCTCTATCAGCCGCAGCGCGAGACCAATCTGAGAATCCGCCTGGAAGAATACCTGCGCTTGGGCCTGGAGGCGGGGAGTTTTTACGAGACATGAAGAGCTTCACCACGGAGGCACGGAGGCCGCGGAGAAAATGATTTTGAAGACGCTGTGACCTCTGCGGCCTGTAGTGAATAATTCTGACTAACGAATACACAGGGAGATACGCATGAGCGGGGATTACAGCCGGGTGAGATTCGATCCGAAGAATGACTTCGGCGCGGTGTTGATGCAGCAGGGCCGGGTGCAGCTCGATTCCGACTGGAACGAGTGGGCCGCGCTGCTCGACCGGCGCTGGCGCGCCGAGACCGCCGACATCATCGGCCGCGGCACGGTGCCGAAGGAAACGCCGGAGGGCTTTCGCATTCAAATCGCCGCCGGCGGCCTGACCATCGGCCGCGGCCGCATCTACGTCGACGGCCTGCTGGCGGAGAATCACGGCAAAGCGCCGCTGGAGTTCGATCCGGTGCTCGCGGAAGAGCGCGGCACGGCGGCGCTGCCATACAACGAGCAGCCCTATTTTCCCAACGTGAGCGTGGCGGCGCCGGCGCCGGCCGCGGGCGGACCGCATCTGGTCTATCTCGATTGCTGGCGGCGCGAAGTGACGTTCCTCGAAGACGCGGCGCTCGTCGAAAAGGCCGTGGGCGTGGATACCACGGCGCGCTGGCAGACGGTCTGGCAGGTAAAAATTCTTCCCAGCGTCGGTGCCGGCGCGACCTGCGGCTCGCCGCTGGAAGCCTGGAACGAATTGATCGCGCCGTCCGACGGGCGGCTGAGCAGCGCCGCGGTCGGCGTGCCGACCAACACCGATCCCTGCCTGCTGCCGCCGAGCGGCGGTTACCGCGGCCTGGAGAATCGGCTCTATCGGGTCGAGATCCACGACGGCGGTGCCGGCGGCACGGCGACGTTCAAATGGTCGCGCGACAACGCCTCGGTGGCGACCAGCGTTACGGCGATCACCGCCCTCGACAAGCTCACTGTCGCCAGCGTCGGGCGCGATGCGGTGATGCATTTCAAGATCGGCGATTGGATCGAGATCACCGACGATTGGCTTGAGTTCGCGCGCCAGCCGGGCGTGAGCCCGCAGCCGGCGGGCGTGATGGCGCAGATCAAAAGCGTCGACGACGCCAATCGGATTCTCACGCTGGTGAGTCCGATTCCGCCCAACGTGTTCGACACCGATGCCCAGGGCAACACCGATCCGGCGCGCCACACGCGCGTGCGCCGCTGGGACCAGAGCGGCCAGGTGCGCGATACCAACGGCAATCTGCTCGTCGATCTCAACGCGCCCGGCAGCAAGGGCGTGATTCCGGTGCCGGCGGGCGGCACGTCGATCGTGCTCGAGGACGGCGTGCAGATCACCTTCGACACGCCGGCGGGCGGCAATTACAAAATCGCCGACTACTGGAATTTCGCCGTGCGCACCGCCGACGCGTCGGTGGAAAAATTGCAAAAGGCGCCGCCGCTCGGGGGGCACCATCATTTTTGCCGGCTCGGCCTGGTGACTTTTCCCGCCTCGGTCACCGATTGCCGCACCTTGTGGCCGCCGGAGTTCGGCGGCGAGGGCTGCGAGTGCACGGTTTGCGTCGGCGCCGATCAGCACAATCAGGGCACGCTCACGATTCAAATGGCCGTGGAGCAGGTGAAAGCGGCCGGCGGCGGCACGATTTGCCTCGGCATCGGCAATTACAATCTGGGCGAAGCGCCGATGCCGGTCAACATCAACGGCGCGCGCTCGCTCACCCTGCGCGGCCAGGGCGCGCAGACGAGTCTGGTCTACGCCGGCAGCGGTCCGGCGATCGTGATCGACGGATCCCAGGGCGTCACCGTCGAAAAGCTCACCCTCGCCACCTCGGCGCGCGAGGGCGACGCGCAGCCGTCGTTGCTCGTCAACAACAGCAACAGCGTCACTCTGCAGCGCATCGCCGGGCTGCGCGTGGGGAGCGCCGCGAGCAACGGCGCGGTGGTCGGGCTTTCGGGAATTCTCATCGGCACGACGATCCGCGAGAATTCTTTTCTCGGTCCTGTCGGCGTCGGCAACGTGCCCGGCAAGCCGGCGGCGGGCGCGGTTCTGGTCGCGGCGCAGACGACGCCCCTCCTCACCCTCGGCATCTCCATCGAAGACAACTGGCTGCTCTGCAGCCGGCGCGGGGTGAGCTTTGCCGGCGTCAGCCTGCATGCGCTCGAAACCCGCATCGCGCACAACTTCATCAACGACGCCGCCCAGGGCGGCATCGTCGCCACCGGTTTTGTTCTCGCCGGATTCACGCTCGATATCGAGCACAACGAAATCCGCGCCGGCGGGCAGGGCATCGTCGCCGGCACCAGCGGCGCGCGCGTTTCGGCCAACAGCGTCAGCGGTAACGGCGAGCGCGGCGCCGAAGCGATCGTGCTCACCCTCGGTTTCGATCAGAGCGGCATCGATCAATGCCACGTCATCGGCAATCGCATCACCACCGTCGCGGGCCTGGGCATCTCCCTCGAGGGCGCCGTCAAGTCGGCAATGATCAAAAATAATTTCATTGACGGCGCGCTCGGCGGCGGGATCGTGATGGGCGACAAGAGCTCGGCGCAGATGATCACCATCGAGAACAACCGCATCGCCAATCTCGGCGCGCGGCCCAACGATCCGCCGGCGACGCTGGCCGGCGTGCGCGTGATGGACGCGGCGCGCGCCGAAGTGGCGAACAACGCAATCTCGGCGATCGGCCTGCAGGCGCCGAATCAGCGCTGTATCGGCGTTCAGGTCGTGGCCTCGTCGGCAACGCGGGTGGCGGGCAACGAAATTTTCGACATCGGTCCGGCAGAGGGGAGCGGACAGACTTGCGCCGGCATCGAAAGCCTCGGCACCTTCGACGAGCTGCACGTGGGCAGCAACAACGTCCGGCGCAGCGCCAGCGCGGCTCCAGCGGTGGATGCCGCGGTGTGGCACGCGGTGGTGATATCCGGGGCGCAGGCTCCGGCGCCGGGGCTTCGCGGGCTCACCTCGTTCTACGCCGCGCGCTCGAATACCGCGTTTTTAATTTCCGCCAATCGGCTGGTGGCGCGAATTCTCGGGCGCGAAACGGTGTCGCTGCAGGACAATTTTCTCGATGCCTACGGCATTGCCGAGGCGGTGCTGATCGGCGTCGCCGGGCCGTGCTCGATCAGCGACAACCGCTGCCTGCTGCGCGGCCGCGAGCAGCCGGCGATCCGCGGCGCGGCGGCGAACGCGATCGTCAGCGCCAACCACGTGCAGGGCACCCAGGGGAAAATCACCGTGTCGCTCAGGCTGCCGGATCGCGGGCCGTTCACCGTGCTCGGCAACATCACCACCAACGGCATCGAGATCAACGGCGCGCTCCTGGGCGCGCCCTGGGCGCCGCTCAACGCCCAGGGCGCTTGATTTTGTTCGGGCGCCGATTAGAAAGGAATCGAGCTATGCAATTTGCGGTATCCAAGGGCGAAGCCAGCGTTGCCGAGCTGGCCACGCGGCTTTTCGACATCAAGGGCCGGGGCGCGGCGGAGACGATGAAACGAACCGAAGCCGCGCTGCTCGCGGCCAATCCCCATCTCGCCGATCTGACGAAAATTCCCGCGGGGACCATCGTGGTGATTCCCGATCTCCCCGGTACTCCGGCGGTGCGCGCGCCGCAGCTCGCGGGGCTCAGCCCGGAGCTGGACGACCAGGTGAAAATCGCGGTGAGAGTCTCCGGCGAAATCGTCGGCCGCTCCGCCGGCGTCCGTGAGGCGGCGCTCAACACGACCCTCGAAGCGCTCAAGGATCGCGATCTGAAGGATCTCGCGGTCCAGGCGCCTGAGATCAAAGCCCAGCTCGACAAGCTCGCCGAAGTCTCCAGGGCGGAATTGAAGGAGAGCAAAGCTGCTTCCGCCGCCGCGAAGGACGCCATCGCGCAGCTCGAGCAGGCGCTCGGCAAATTGACTCTGTAAGTCTTTCCGCGCCGGCGCGCGCGGACAAGCGCCGCGCCGGCGCACCCGCTTCGCGCGCGAATTTCCCCGCCGTTCGCGCTCTTGTGGCTTCTCCGCGCAAGCATTACGCTGTGAGGTGGAGGATGCCGCTATGGGCAAATGGCAGCAGAAATTTTCCATCGGCTATTTCTTCGTCGCGCTGGCGCTGCTCTTTCTCCTGCAGAATTATCTCGCCTCGCCGCCGGCCGAGTCGATCAGCTACAGCCAGTTCAAAGCCCTCGTTGCCAAGGGCGAGGTCGCCGACCTGTCGGTGGGCGAAAAAACCATCCACGGCGAGATCAAGCCGGAGGCGGCGAAGAGCGTGCTGGCGCCGGAAAAACAGAAAGTCTGGGCGGCGGCCCTCAAGGAAGGCAAAAAGGGCATTCCCTTCGTAACCGTGCGAGTCGAGGACAGCGCCCTGGTCGCCGATCTCGAGCGCGCGGGCATCAACTTCAAGGGCGAGGTGGTGAACGAGTGGCTGCCTGCGGTGCTTTCCTGGGTGGTGCCGGTGGTGATCTTCGTGCTTCTGTGGAATTTTCTTTTCCGCCGCTTGAATGCCGGCGGCGGCATGATGCAGATCGGCAAGAGCAAAGCCAAGGTGTACATCGAGAAAAAAACCGGCGTCACCTTCGCCGACGTGGCCGGCATCGACGAGGCGGAAGAAGAGCTGGTCGAAGTCGTCGAGTTCCTGAAAACCCCGGAGAAATACCAGCGTCTCGGCGGGCGCATTCCCAAGGGCGTTCTGCTCGTCGGCCCGCCCGGCACCGGGAAAACGCTGCTGGCGCGCGCGGTGGCGGGCGAAGCCGGCGTGCCGTTCTTCAGCATCTCCGGCTCCGACTTCGTCGAGATGTTCGTGGGCGTGGGCGCGGCGCGGGTGCGCGATCTGTTCAGCCAGGCGGTGCAGCACGCGCCGAGCATTATTTTCATCGACGAGCTCGACGCCCTCGGCAAGGCGCGCGGCATGAACGTCCTGTCGAGCCATGACGAGCGCGAGCAGACTTTGAACCAGCTCCTTGCCGAGATGGACGGCTTCGATCCCAACCAGGGCGTGATCATCATGGCCGCGACCAACCGCCCGGAGATCCTCGACGCCGCCCTGCTCCGCCCCGGCCGCTTCGACCGCCAGGTGCTGGTGGACCGGCCCGACGTCAAGGGCCGGGAAAAAATTCTCCGCCTCCACGCCAAGAAAATTCGCCTGGCTCCCGCCGTCGACCTCGGCGTCATCGCGGCCAGGACGCCGGGCTTCGTGGGCGCCGACCTGGCCAACATCGTCAACGAAGCCGCGCTGCTCGCGGCGCGCCAGGGCAAGAGCGCGGTGGAGATGAGCGACTTCGACGAAGCGATCGAGCGCGAGGTCGCGGGCCTGCAGAAAAAGACCCGGGTGATCAACGCGCGCGAAAAGAAAACCGTGGCGTACCACGAGGCCGGCCATGCGCTGGTCGCCGAGCTGGTGCCGGGGGCCGATCCGGTGAACAAGATATCGATCATTCCGCGCGGGGTCGCGGCGCTGGGCTACACCCAGCAGCTGCCGACCGAAGACCGCTACCTGATGACGCGCACGGAGCTGATTGCGCGGCTTTACGTGCTGCTCGGCGGGCGGGTGGCGGAAGAAATGATCCTCGGCGATATTTCCACCGGCGCGCAGAACGATCTGCAAAAAGCCACCGAGATCGCGCGCACCATGGTCACGCAATTCGGCATGAGCGAGCGCCTGGGACTGGTGGCCCTCGAAGGGCCGCGCACGCCGATGTTTTTGCCCGTGGCGCAGCACCAGCCGCGCGAGTTCAGCGAAGAAACCGCGCGCATCGTCGACGAGGAAATCAAGAAGCTGCTGACCGACGCCCACGCCAAAGTGCGCGAGACCCTGGCGTCGCACCGCGCGGCGCTGGAGGAAATCGCCAGGCTGCTGTTGAGCAAAGAGGTGGTCGAGCGTCCGGAGCTGCTGGCGATTCTCAAAGTGCGCAGCATCGGCGCGCACAAAGAGAAAGAAAAAGAGCCGGCGGAGCAGCCCGCGGCCGGGCGCCCGGCGCCCTGAGCGCCGTTACCATCCGCGCCGCGCGCTCAGAAGGCTTTGCGCCGCTCGAGGCAAGCGATCAGAAAAACGCTCGCGGCGCGCGGCAGAGAAGAATCAAGCCGCCGAGCGTGTACGCGGCGATCACGGCGGCACCCCAGGCCGGCAGGACCGCGAAGAAAATCGTCAGCAGCGTGGAAGAAAGCGCGCGCGGCGGAAAACAGAAATTCGCGCCGAGCGCGCCGGGAGTTGCGCGGCTGTGCCGTCGACTAGTAAATAATCGAACCGCGCTCGATCTGGCTCTTGCGCTTTTCGTACTCGCCGCGAGAGATCCGCTCGTGGCGATAGTCGTCCTCCAGACGATCCATCTGGCGCTTGGCGTTGTATTCATAGCCGGCGCCGGTGGCCAGACTGCCGACCGCGGCGCCGCCAAGAAATTCGCATCCCCATTGGGTCAATCCCGCGCCCAACAACAGAACGAGCAAATATTTCTGCATGGGTTCGCCGCTCCTTGTCCAGTTTTTAAATTATTGTGAAAAGCCCAAATCGCCTGCCGCGCTCAAGCTACAAAGGATGTGCCAGCTTTGAGCGGCGGCGCGAAGCGCGGGTTGTTCGCGGCTTAGCGCGCGGCGCATCCAAGCTCCAATCCGGTCTGTTGGGTTTTGTCCACAGGCCTGATCAGGAAAAAACCTCCGCCGCCGCCGGGAAGATCGCGCTGCGCTGGCGCGATGCGCGCCGTTCGCTGCAAGCCGAGGGCGGACAGCTTGTCGGGGAAAATCATCCCGTTTTCCGCCGCCGCCGCGGAGTCGCCGCCTGGCGTGGCGCGGTAAATTTCACGCTAGTCGAAAGTGATTAAAGGAGAATCCGCGGGCATGTCCGTCGGTGGCACAGGCGTTGCTCGCGGTAACAATAAACGCCGGAGGTGACGCGATGCGGTCTCGGAAAGAAATCGACACGACGCTGGGCGATCTGATCGCGGCGGTGAGCGATGCGGTGACGGCGCACGCGCGCAGCCGGGCCGACGCGGATCTTCTGGTGTCGTACATTTTAAGCGACCTGCTCGCGTCGGGTCGCGTGCGCTTGCGGAAGCCTGCTATTCTCAAACTCGCCTGAGAGCCGGGGAGCCGATTCATGCCGCGAGACCAGTCGGGAAAAATCGGCTGGATTCTGTTCCGGGCCATCGGCGTCCCGGTGCCCGTGCTGATCCTTCTATTTCTGCTGCGCGGTTGCACATGAGAGCCTCGGCGACAACGATTGCGCGTTGGGGCGCGCTCTTGCTGGCCGCGCAGGGTTGCTCGATTGTGTCCGCGCCCAGGACGCCGGAGATCGCCAAACCCGGCATCGCGAACGCTCCCGCGCCGGGTCGGCCGGTGCGCATCGGCCGGGCTTCGTGGTACGGCCCCGGCTTTTCCGGCAAAAAGACTGCGAGCGGCGCTGCCTTCGACGAAGAAAAATTTACCGCCGCGCACAGGACGATCCCGCTCGGCAGCCGCGCGCGGGTGACCAATCTCGCCAACGGCAAATCGGTCGAAGTGGAGATCAATGACCGCGGCCCCTACGTCCAGGGCCGGATCATCGATCTGTCGCAGGCCGCGGCGCACGCGCTGGGCATCGTCGACCGCGGCACCGCCCGGGTGCGGATCGAGGTGCTGCCCGACGGCGGCGGGCGCTGACAGGGATCGGAAAAGGTCATGCAACTTTACCTCTCGCTCCAGCCGCTCGTCGCGCTCATCGCCGGAATCCTGATTCTGATGATTCCGCGGCTGCTCAATTGCATCGTGGCGCTTTACCTGATCGTCACCGGCATTCTCGGGCTGATCCGCATGTAAAGGCAGGGGCCAATGGAATCGGAAGGAGGAAAAGTCCAATGCTCAACTGGGCAGTTACGTTTCTGGTGATCGCGCTGATCGCCGGCATCCTCGGCCTGAGCGGCGTCGCGGGAACGGCGACTCAGATTGCGTGGATTCTGTTCGTGGTGTTTTTGATTCTGTTCATCATCGGTCTGGTGATGGGACGAAGACCGCCCGTCTAACGGCCGATGGCTCCGCCAGCGCACCTCTCCAGAGGGCTCGGCCTCCGAGAGGCCGAGCCCTCCCGCCAGAGTTCGATCCGGACCGGCTCGATCGCAAATTGCGAGCAGGAGATTTACCGCCGCCACGGCCAGGAAAATTATTGGTGGTGCTGAAGCGCGGCTAAAAATCGAGGATCTTCCATTGCAATTGAGCGGTGACGTTGGCCGATGAATTGTTGGCCAGAGGATGGGCGCGCTGGTTTCGGTACTCCACCTGAAACGAAAGGTATTGATCGGCGCCGAAGGCTTTGCCGATCTTCCAGTTGAGGCTCGCCGCGGTATTCAGCACCGACAGTTCTTTTGCCAGGTCCTCGCTGGCGCTGCGGCGGTAGGAGGCGCGGCCCGTCAACTGCAAATCGCTCCACGGCGCGCAGGTGAGGGCGAAACTGCCCAGCGGCGTTTCGGTGCGCGCGCCGGTGCTCAAATCCCATTCGTGCCTGAAACTGAAGTTGGGCTCGATGGAAAAAAACTTCGCGGGGCGGTAGGCGAGCGAAACTCCGTGCGTGAAAGCGCGCGATTCCTGGGGCTGAACGTTGCCCAGGGCGCTCGTCGAATAACCGGAAGTCACGAGCGCGCTCCACAGCGGCCGGCTGAAATTCAGCGAAGCTGCCGCGCTGCGAGTCAGCTGAAGCTGATTGTCGCCGGTGGTTTCGCGCAGCTCGCCGAAGCTGCCGCGCCAGCGAAAGAGCTTGAAGTCGTATTCGCCCCAGACCTGATTCTCGTTGCGGTCGTGTACGATCGCCGCGCCGCCGGTGGAGATAAATCCGCTGCCGAGGGTCCGATGCAGCGCGCCATAGCCGACCTGGTCCCAGCTGCCGCGCAGGGTCATCCGCGCCAGCATCGGCCGCTGCGGATCCGCGACTCCGGCAAATCCCAGAGTGCTGTATGCGATTTCGCCCTCGCCGATCAATTTGCCGTCGAGCTGGGAGCTGATCGCGGTAAGGCCGAGATAGCGGCCGAAGCCGAAGTTGCTCGCGCTTGCCGGAGGGGCCGCATTGTCGGCATGTTTTTCCATGTAAAGCGCTTTCATTTCAAGTAGCTTGGATCCCAGAGTTAGAGAAAAGGATTGCTGGATCGGCCGGCCCGAATCGCGCGCCGTGCCGTCGAGCGGCGCGAAGGACGGCGGAAACAAACTCGCCGGGCCGGGGAACTCCGCGGGATCGGAATCGAGGGCGCGAGTCTGTGCTCTGACGGGTGTGCCGCAGAGGCAGATACAGAACAGCAAAAGCGCCAGGGCCTTGAGCATAACCGGCCGGTGCGCTGCTGGCGCGAGTTAGCGAACGGAGGCGAGCCGCGGGGGAAAGAAAGACGATTTAGATCTGACCTGCCGCCGGAAGAAAAATCGAGATGACCTCAGACGCCCGAAATCGAGATGTGAATCGAGTGACAAACCAGCGAAAACGCGAAGCCATGGTACAACGGAAGACGCGGCAAATCCAGATTTTTTTGCTGGCCGGCGAAATTAATGGTTTCTTAAAATTGCGCCGGAGGATCTGCGTCCTGGCCGCGGCCCGTTGGCGCTGCGCCGCGATGTTAAATCTGCCGCCACGGCGCCGCGCTGTCTTGATCGCGGTGGGCTCGACGTATAGTCTTTAGCGCGTGAAAGATTTGAGTTTCGAGCATCGCGAAGCGGAGCTTTTGCAAGGGCAGTACCAGGCCTTGCTGGAAATTTCCGAAGCGATCGCCGCGCACCGCGAAGTCGATGTGCTTTTCCGCGATCTGCCGCGCCGGCTGCACGGCGTGGTCGAGTTCGATTTTGCCAATCTGATTTTGCACGAGCCCGCGCGCGGTAAAATGAAGTCGCACGTGCTCGAGACGCCCAATCCGGCGTACGCCTGCCCGGACGGCGAATGTCCGATGGAAGCTCCCGGCGGCTGGGTGTGGCAGACGCAAAAGCCCTGGGTGGTTTCGAGTCTGAGCGGCGACATGCATTTCCCCGAGCTGTGCGCCTGGCTGCGCGAGCGCGGCATTCAGTCGCTCTGCGTGGTGCCGGTGACCACCGCGCTGCGACGGCTCGGCGCGCTCGCCTTCGGCAGCCGGATCGAGGGCGCCTACTCGGAGATCGACGTGATTTTTCTCCAGCAGGTGGCGCGCCAGGTGGCGGCGGCGCTCGACAACGCGCTGAATTTCGAGCAGGTCCAATCGGTCCAGCAGCAACTCACCGAGGAAAGGGACCGGCTGCGCCTGCTGCTCGAAGTCAACAACGCGGTGGTCTCGGTGCTCGATCTCCATGAGCTGCTGAACGCCGTGTCCACTTCGCTGCGCCGGCTGGTGCCGCACGAGTACGCGAGCATTTCGCTTTACGACCGCGAGACCCATCGCCTGCTGATTCACGCTCTGGATTTTCCCATCAGCAAGGGTTTGCTGCAGGAAGGATTGGCGGTGCCGGTGGACGGATCGCCGACCGGTCGCGCGCTCACCACCCGCCAGCCCGTGTTCATCACCCACGCCGAGCTGCAACAGTTCGGCTCGGACATCGCGCAGCGCATTGTCGGCGAGGGGCTCAAATCGGCCTGCTGCCTGCCGCTGGTGTCGCACGATCGGCCGCTCGGCACGCTGGTGGTGGCGAGCGTGGAGCACGAGCGCTTCCCCGAGAAGGACGCCGAGCTGCTGCGCCATGTCGCCAATCAGATCGCCATCGCGGTGGAAAATTCGCTCGCCTATCACGAAGAGGTGAAGCGGGCGGAGCGCTTGAGCGAGGAAAAACTTTATCTGCAGGACGAGATCCGCTCGGAATACAACTTCGAGGAAATCATCGGCGACAGCGCCGCCTTGAAGGAAATCCTCGGGCAGATTCAGACCGTGGCGCCGACCGACTCGACGATTCTCATCCTCGGCGAGACCGGCACGGGCAAGGAGCTGATCGCGCGCGCGATCCATCATCTGAGCGGGCGGCGCGACCGCACGCTGGTGAAAGTGAATTGCGCGGCAATTCCCACCGGGCTGCTGGAAAGCGAATTGTTCGGCCACGAGAAGGGCGCTTTTACCGGCGCCATCGCCCAGCGGGTCGGTCGTTTCGAGCTGGCCCATCGCGGCACGATCTTTCTCGACGAGGTGGGCGATATTCCGCTGGAGCTTCAACCCAAGCTGTTGCGCGTGTTGCAGGAGCAGGAGTTCGAGCGCCTGGGCAGCGTGCGCACGACCAAAGTCGACGTGCGCCTGGTGGCGGCGACCAACGTCGATCTCGCGCGCAAGGTCGCCGACAATCAGTTCCGCAGCGATCTTTATTATCGTCTGAACGTTTTTCCCATCGTGATTCCGCCGCTGCGCGAGCGCCGCGAGGATATCCCGCTGCTGGTGCGCTATTTCGCGCAGAAATACGCGCGGCGCATGAAAAAGCCGATCGACACCGTGCCGGCCCGGGCGATGGCCGCGCTCACCGAGTACCACTGGCCGGGCAACGTGCGCGAGCTGGAGAATTTCATCGAGCGCGCGGTGATTCTCTCGCGCGGGACGGAGCTGCAGCTGCCGCTTTCCGAGTTGAAGCAGCGAACAAAGGCCGCGCCGGTGACGCCGACGCTGGAATCTTCCGGCGCTCTGGCAACCCTGGAGCATGCCGAGCGCGAACACATCGTGCGCGCGCTCAGCGAAACCCGATGGGTGATCGGCGGACCCGCCGGCGCGGCGGCGCGGCTCGGCATGAAGCGCACCACGCTTCAGTCGCGCATGCGCAAGCTCGGCATCGAGCGGCCGGGCTGAGAAATTTTCCCGCGACGGCAAGACCATTCATCTCGTGCCCATCTGTCCGGTTTTCGACGGCGAGAAATTTTACCGGGCGACCCACGCAAGGACCCGCAAGGTGAAAAACCTGCGCGCCCGCCGCGAGGCAACGTTGCTGATCGATCAATCTTCCGAGGACTGGCTGCGCCCTGCCGCAGTGATGATGACCGGCGCGGTCGAAGTGCTCGCCGGCGGCGCGGAATTCGAGCGCGCGAAAAATCTTCGGGAAGCAAAATTTTCGCGGTACCGGGAGCTTTTTCCGATCGCCGCGGGCGAGAGCGTGGTTTTGCGCTTTGATCCGGCCACGGCGGTTTCCCGGGATTACGCCGCCGGCGAATTCAACGAGCCGCACTGAAAGAGCGCGCCGTCATTTCGGCGTTCGCCGGCCGATCGGCGCAAGCATCGGCGCGCCGGCGCGCTGCCTGCCGCGGCATTTGCGCCCAAGTCGGCGAAGATCCGGCCATCCCGGCTGTCGCACGAAAATTTCTGCGCATGGCATCATGTTTGTTTGTCGTTAGCCATAGGATCAATTACGAAACGCGCTCCACCGTCCCATTCAATCAGGAGGAATTATGTCAGTCTTGAGCGGAAAAACGGCTCTGGTCACCGGCGGCTCGCGCGGCATCGGCCGCGCGATTGTCGAGCGGCTCGCCGGCGCCGGCGCGGCCGTGGCTTTCAACTATGCGCGCAGCGCCGAAGCGGCGGAAGCGATCGCGCGGGGCATCAAAAATAGCGGCGGCAAAGCGTTCGCGCTGCAGGCGGACGTGGCGCAATCCGCCGAGGTGCGGCGCCTGTTCGACGGCGCGGAAAAGGCGCTCGGCGCGCTCGACATCGTCGTCGCCAACGCCGGCGTGTACATGCAGAAGCCGCTCGCCGAGTGCACCGAGGCGGATTACGACTATGTTTTCAATACCAACACGCGCGGCGTGTTCTTTACTCTGCAGGAAGCGGCGCGCCGGCTGCGCGACGGCGGACGGATCATCGTGATCTCCACCGGCGGCACCAAGATGCATTTTCCCGACGCGTCGCTTTATCTCGGCAGCAAGGGCGCCATCGAGCAGTTCGCGCGCTCGCTCGCGCTGGAGCTCGGGCCGCGCCGGATCGCGGTCAACGTTCTTTCGCCGGGGTTCACCGCCACCGACATGCTTCCGAGCGAGTTTCGCGAATACGCCGAAAGCCTGTCGCCGTTCAGGCGGGTGGGCGAGCCGGAGGATGTCGCCGACGTGGCGCTGTTTCTTGCCGGCGACGAATCGCGCTGGGTGACTGCGCAGAATTTACAGGCCGGCGGCGGCGTGGTGTGAGCGCGCCGCGGATATTTCCATGACTCGAATCGAGAGAGAAGGGCGCGCCGGGAAATTCTCGCTGTTGCCGCTGTTGATCGCCGGCCGCACTCTGAGCGCGGAAATTCGCCGGGCGCTTCGCGAAAATCGGCTGCGCGAAGCCGCCGCCGACATCATGCGCGAGTACGGGCTCAGCTGCGTCGAAGTGGAGCACCTTCTCGATTTCGATGCGTGCGCTGACTGAACGGGGCATGGTCCCCGAAAACACGAATTAGAGCGAGAGCGAGCGGCGGCGTGCTTCGCGCCGCGCCGGCTGCCCTCGAGGGAGGAAAAAACTCATGAGCGATCCGCCAACGCTTTCGCTCGGCGCCCTCGGCATCGGGACGCGATTCGATCGTCAGTCCGCGGTGGAAGCGCGGCAAGCCGCGAGAGAAATCGAGGCGCTGGGCTTCGGCGCGCTCTGGCTGCCGGAAGCGCTCGGGCGCGAGGCGCTGAGCCAGGCCGCGCTGCTGCTCGGCGCCACCGAACGAATGATCGTGGCCGCGGGCATCGCCAACATCTACGCGCGCGATGCGTTCGCCGCGGCCGCCGGACAGAAGACGCTGGCGGAAGCGTACCCGGGCCGGTTTCTTCTCGGCCTGGGCGTGAGCCACGCGCCGCTGGTCGAGCAGTTGCGCGGCCACCGCTACGAAAAGCCGCTGGCCGCAATGCGCGCCTACCTCGACGCTATGGATCGCGCGCCTTACAACGCCGTGGCGCCGGCGGTCAAGCCGGCGCGCCTGCTCGCCGCGCTCGGGCCGAAAATGCTCGAGCTTGCCGGCGAGCGGAGCAGCGGCGCGCTTACCTATTTCGCCACGCCGGAGCACACTGCGCGGGCGCGCAAGATCCTCGGCGCCGATCGCCTGCTCGCGGTGGAACAGGACGTCGTGCTCGAGCGCGATCCGCGCAAGGCGCGCGAGATTGCGCGCGCCCACATGGCCTTTTATCTGCAGCTGCCGAGCTACCTGAACAATCTGCGCGCCCTGGGTTTCGGCGACGGCGATTTCGCCGGCGGCGGCAGCGACCGGCTGGTGGATGCGATCGTTGCCTGGGGCGGCGTCGATGCGGCCGCGGCGCGCGTTCATGAGCATCGCGCCGCGGGCGCGGACCATGTTTGCCTGCAGGTGCTCACCGCCGAGCCGGAGCTGGCGCCGCGGCGCGAGTGGCGCGCGCTGGCGGCGGCGCTGCTGGGCAGAAATTGATCCCGAAGGAGGTTGGCATGAACGCGATGAAGCAAAGACGTTTGGGCCACGATGGCCCGATGGTGTCGGCGATGGGGCTCGGCTGCATGGGCATGTCTTACGCTTACGGACATCCGGACGAGGCCGAAGCGCTGGCGACGATCGATCGCGCGCTCGAGCTCGGCATGAATTTTTTCGACACCGCGGATATCTATGCCAACGGCGTCAACGAAGATCTGGTGGGACGCGCGCTTCGCGGGCGGCGCGATCGGGTCGTGCTGGCGACCAAATTCGGCCTGGTGGCGGGCGCGGGCATCGCCGAGCGGTCCGTCAACGGCCGCCCCGAATACGTGCGCGCCGCCTGCGAGCGGAGCTTGAAACGTCTGGGCATCGAAACCATCGATCTCTATTATCAGCACCGCGTCGATCCCGAAGTGCCGATCGAAGACACCGTCGGCGCCATGGCCGAGCTGGTGCGCGCCGGCAAGGTCCGCTGGCTCGGACTCTCGGAGGCGTCGGCGGAAACCCTTCGCCGGGCGCACGCGGTGCATCCGATCACGGCGCTCCAGTCGGAGTATTCGCTCTGGAGCCGCGAGCCGGAAGAAAATATCCTGGCCACCGTGCGCGCGCTCGGCATCGGCTTTGTCGCCTACAGCCCGCTCGGCCGCGGTTTTCTCACCGGCGCCATCAGACGCGAGGAGGACTTGCCGGCGGACGACTGGCGCCGCACCAACCCGCGCTTTCAGGGAGAAAATTTTCAGCGCAACCTCGATCTCGTGCGCCGCGTCGAAGCCATCGCCCGGGAAAAGAACTGCGCGCCGGCGCAGCTGGCGCTCGCCTGGGTGCTGGCGCAGGGCGACGACATCGTGCCGATTCCCGGCACCAAGCGGCGCAACTACCTCGAGCAAAACGCCGCGGCGGTGGAGCTGCGCCTGAGCGGCGCGGATTTACAGCGGCTCGACCGCGCGGCGCCGCGGGGCGCCGCCAGCGGCGCGCGCTATTCCGAGCCGATGATGGAATTAGTGGGGGGCTGATCCGCGCGCCCGCGCGCTGCTCGAACCCTGGAGCGATTCGCCATGAGCAAAATATTCCTTGCCGGGGCCGGCGGCGCGATCGGGTCCCGCCTCGGGCCGCTGCTGGTTGCCGCGGGCTGCGAAGTTTTCGGCACCACGCGGTCCGCGGCCAAAGCCGGTGAACTCGAGGCCGCGGGATTGAAGCCGATCGTCGTCGATGTTTTCGACGGGCCAGCGCTGGCGCTGGTGATGGCGACGGTCGCGCCCGAGATCGTCATCCACCAGTTGACCGATCTGCCGAAAGGGCTCGAGCCGAGCCTGATGGCCGCAGCGACCGAGCGCAACGCGCGCATCCGCCGCGAAGGCACGGCCAATCTCGTCGCCGCCGCGCGCGCCGCCGGAGCGCGGCGGCTGATCGCGCAAAGCATCGCCTGGGCCTACGCGCCGGGACGCGAGCCCCACGTGGAAAGCGATCCGCTCGATCACGATGCCGAAGGCGCGCGCGGTATCAGCGTCGCGGGCGTGGCCGCCCTCGAACGGCTGACACTCGGCTCGCCGCCGCTCGACGGCGTGGTGTTGCGCTACGGCCAGCTGTACGGACCGGGGACCGGGAGCGATCGGCCCAACGGCTCGGCGCCGCTGCACGTGGACGCCGCGGCTCAGGCCGCGCTGCTGGCAATTTCGCGCGCCCGCCCGGGCATCTACAACATCGCCGAGCAGAGCGATTTCGTCTCGAGCGCCAGGGCGCGCGCCGAGCTTGGCTGGCGCGACGATTTTCGCATCGCGGCCGAGGGCTAGCGAAATTGCGGCGCGCCCGGTGTCCCGGCGCCCAAGCCCGGATTTCGGCGGGCTGCCGATAATTCGGCAGCGGTTTTTCATTGTTCCTCGGATCCACCGGAGCAAAATCAAAAGCGATCGCGCCAACGCGACGAATTTTCCCGAGTTGCGCCATGGCCGCGCACGCGCCGATGGCACGGCGGTTGCGCATGGTGGTTGGAAAAATCCTTTAGAGAAGGGAACGATCGCCATGAAACTTTCGCTGATGCCGCTGCTGCTGAACGGGCAGAGTCTCTCGCCGGAAACCAAGGCCGCGTTACGCGAAGACCGCCGGCGCGATGCCGCGGCTTTGCTGATGCAGCAATACGACCTCGATTGCCGCGAGGCGGGCGAGCTGGTGGACGTCTCGCTCTGCGGCGAAGAGCGCGGCGGAAAAGCGCCGGGGCTGTAAGAAGCGGTGCCGCCATGAAACGAACCGCTTCCTTGTTATTGCCCCTCGTCGGTTTTGGCCGACGGGTGCTCCGCCTCGCGCTCCGCTCGCGTGCGCGCGGGCGCATTAATTCGCGCGACCTGTAGCGCGAACGCGAAAGGTGAACCCGTGCAGTACGCGCGTCTCGGCAACAGCGGCTTGATCGTATCGCGGCTCGCCTTCGGCGCCATGACTTTCGGCAGCGACCCGGCGCAGCCGGCGATCTACAAAGTCGATCGGGAGAATGCCCGGGCGATGATCGAGCGCGCGCTCGACGCCGGGGTGAATTTTTTCGACACCGCCGATCTCTATGCCGGCGGCCAGTCGGAAATCATGCTCGGCGAGCTCCTCGGCGAACGCCGTCACGACATCGTGCTCGCGACCAAAGTGGGCTTTCGCGCCGGTGCGCCGATCACCCACAGCGGACTGTCGCGCCGCCACATCCTGGCGTCCTGCGACGCCAGCCTCAAGCGTCTGAAGACGGACTATATCGATCTTTACATCGCGCACCGCGAGGATTCCTACACGCCCCTCGAGGAAACCCTGGAGGCCTTCGATCATCTCGTGCGCGCCGGGAAGGTGCGCTACCTGGGATTTTCCAACTGGCCGGCGTGGCGCGCGGCCACGGCGCTGCAGATGCAGAAGGAACGCGGCTGGGCGCGGTTTACCAGCGCGCAGATGTATTATTCGCTGGTCGGCCGCGAGGTCGAGCACGAGATCGTGCCGTTCCTGCGCGCCGCGGCGCTCGGCATGACCGTGTGGAGCCCGCTCGCCGGCGGTTTTCTCACCGGCAAATACACCCGGGAAAATCTTCAGGAGAGCGGCAACCGGCTGGCCGGTTTCGATTTTCTCCCCTTCGATAAAGAACGCGGGTTCGAGGTGGTGGAAAAGATGCGCGCGATCGCACAGGAGCGCGGCGCCAGCGTGGCGCAGATCGCCATCGCCTGGCTGCTCGCCAGGCCCGCGGTCGCCAGCGTGATTCTGGGCGCGAGCAAGCTCGGCCAGCTCGAAGACGACCTGGGCGCGATCGGTAAAACTCTTGGCGTCGAGGAGATCGCCGCGCTGGATCAGCTCACCGCGCCGCCGGCGATTTACCCGCGCTGGTTCAACGAAAGCACCGTCGATGTGCAGCACCGAAACGCGCTGGGCGAGAATCAGGCGAAGCTGGGTTAGCCGCAAGAGCCGCGTCGCGCGGCGCCGCCATTCAGTCAGGTGACGACAATTCGTCAGTTTCTGTCCCGGCCGTCCGCCCGCGGGACAATTTCCCTGATGACGGGGCGCGGCAGACTTCGCCGCCGAGTGGCACGGCGGTTGCGCCGTTTCGATTCCAGAAAAAAGCGAGAGGAGAAATTCCGTGGCTGCACGAATCGATTACACGAAAGTCGGAGGGGGCGCGCTGCGCGCGATGCTCGGGCTGGAGAAATATCTGGCCGAAAGCTCCATCGAGAAGCCGCTCCGGGAGCTGGTCAAGGTGCGCGCCTCGCAGATCAACGGCTGCGCCTATTGCCTGGACATGCACTGGAAAGACGCGCGCGCCGGCGGCGAGACCGAGCAGCGCCTTTACGGGCTCGCGGCCTGGCGCGAGTCGCCTTATTACACCGAGCGCGAGCGCGCCGCGCTCGCCTGGGCGGAGGAGCTGACCTTGATCGCCGAGCGTCATGCGCCGGAGGAGCTCTACGCGGAGGTGTGCCGTCACTTCAGCGAGCAGGAGATCGTCGATCTCACTCTGGCGGTGACCACGATCAATGCCTGGAACCGGATCGCGATCAGCTTTCGCTCGGAGCCGGGGACTTACGAGCCGCCCGCGCACAGGTGAGCGACGAGGATGCGCGCAGAGCAATTTCGCTGGGCGCGCGTCAAGGAGAAACCATGGAACCGATTCAATCCGCGATCACCGGCGAAGAAGATCTCGGCGATCTCGCGGCGCCGCGCCAGGCGCTGGCGCAGTTCTATCGCGCTTTTAACCATCGCGACCTGGCGGGGTTGGCGGCGAACTGGGCCGACTCCGAGGAAGCCGCAATGGACAATCCGCTGGGCGGCATCGCGCGCGGCTGGCCGGCGATCCGCGCGGTCTATGAGAAGCTCGTGAGCGGCGCGGCCGCGGTGCGGGTCGAGTTTCACGATTACACGATTCACCAGAGCGGCGAGCTGTTCTATGCCGTGGGCCGCGAGTGCGGCTATCTGATGGACGGCGGCGCGGCGCTGCCGCTGGCGATCCGCACCAGCCGCGTGTTCAGGAAAATCGACGGGCGCTGGCGCCAGGTGCACCACCACGGCTCCATGGACGATCCGAAACTTTTGGCGCGCTATCAGGCGCTCGTTCGGAGCGCGGCCCTTTCCGGCGAAAGCGCGCGGCGTGAGCAGGCGGCCGCGGGCGAGACTTTTCGCGATTACGCTCGGGCGTTTCAGTCGCTGCGCCCCGCTGCGGTGGTTTCTTATTTCGATCTGCCGTTCGCGTTGATCGCCGACGGCGGCGTGAGCGCGCTCGCGGACGCCGTCGCGCTCGAAGCGTTTCTCGGCCGGGTCATGGAGAATCTGAAGGCGCGCGGTTTCGCTCGCAGCGAGATCGCCGAGCTTTGCGCCGAGCGGCTGAGCGAGCAGCTTGTTGCGGTGAGCGCTCGGCGGTCGCGCCGCAAAGCCGACGGCAGCGAGCTCGAGCGCCTGGGCGAAACCTACATTTTCCGCCGCGCCGGCGGCGCATGGAAAATCGCGGCGGCGATCGTTCACGAGCCGCTCGTGCTGAGCGCGGCATGAAGAAAATCGCGACCGGCGCGCGGCCGTGGCTTGCCTACCACCCGGGCGAGTTGTCGGTGCAGCGCCGCGCCGGCGTGGCGCGCGGGCTGGCAGCGGGCGCGATGTATCGAACTGCCCTGCCGCCGGGCCTGCGCCAATTTCTCGCGCGCCAGCAGCTCGCGATCCTGGCGAGCGTCGACAGCGCGGGCCGACTCTGGGCTTCGCTGCGCTCGGGCGCACCGGGCTTCATCAGCGCCGTCGACGAACGCACCCTGCGCATCGCCGGCCACGGCCATCGCGACGATCCGCTTCTCGCCAATCTTCGCGCCGACGATCGCCTCGGGGCGCTGGTCATCGACCTCGCCGCGCGGAGCCGGCTCCGGGTGAACGGCGCGGCGGTGCTCGAAACCGACGGCGCGGTGCGACTCGCGCTACAGCAGGTCTACGGCAATTGCCAAAATTACATTCAGGCGCGGACCATCGTCGGGACGCGCGCAGGCGAAGCGCGCGCCGCGCGCCGCTTCGAGTATCTGGATCGGCGCCTGCAAAGCCGCATTGCCGGCGCCGATACTTTTTTTATCGCCACTGCGCACGCGGACGCCGGCGCGGACGTATCCCATCGGGGCGGCGCGCCGGGCTTTGTGCGGGTTGAGAGCGCGCGGCGGCTGATTTTCCCCGACTACCGCGGCAACCGCATGTTCAACACGCTGGGCAATATCGAGTGCGATCGCCGCGCCGGGCTCCTCTTTCCCGATTTCGCCGGCGGCGATGCGCTGCAGCTCACCGGCGCAGCCGAGATCCTCTGGGACGATCCGCGCCTGATTGAATTCCCCGGCGCCGAGCGGCTGGTCGGCTTCGACATCGAAGCGGGCGTCGAGCTGAGCGGCGCCACCGAGCTGCGCTTTCAGTGCGCCGGTTACTCGCCCGATCTGCCTCGATAAAATCGCTCGGCGCCCAGTCGCCATATCGGCGCGTGCCGATCTTTCGGCGCGCGGCTTCGGCGTCATTCCCGCGGCCCGGCGTCCCTCGCGACAAATTTTCCTGGTTTTTCGACGGATTCCCCCGGGCGCGCGCAGGGCGCCGCTTGGCGCACGCCTTGCTCTCCACCTGATTCAGGAGAGCGGTGACGGCGATGAAACTGGAAATTCCCATGCTGACGGTTTTGCTCCTGGCAGCCAATGATGTCTTGGCGCGCGCGGCGCTCCAGGGTTTCGAGCCGGCGGCCTGCGCGGCGCTGGTCGAATGGTCGGGCCGATGGACGCGGGCGCTGCGAAACCGCCGGGGTTCGTCGGGCGCGAACTGAAAACGGGGAGGGCGGCGTCATGTTTGAAAATCTTGGATGGTTTGCTCCGGCGGAGCGCAACAGCTCCGAGACCGTCGAGTTGAGACATGTGGACTCGCAATTGTGCTGGTGCGAGCCGCTGGTCGAAGTCGATGAGGACGGCGACGAGGTGCTGGTGCACCGGTACGTGACGTGGAACTGAAGGCGCAAACGAATCGGAGGGCTGTCATGCCGCTCGGAAGAAAAATCTCCTTCGTGATTCTGGTCTTCATCGGCTTCGCCGGCCTGATGCTGCTGCTGGTGAAAATGGCGCAGGCCACGGTGCAGGTCGCCGGCGCGGAAGAATACAGCGCCGCGCAAAAGCCGGGATTGGCGTCGCTGTCGATGGATCTGATTTCGTTCACCGCGGTGGTCTCGGGCGGGCGCGCGGTGGGCGCGCTGGCGGTGTACGACGACCCGCGCACGGCGCGGCCGGAGGATTACATCGAGCTCTACGACAACAGCGGGCAGCTGGTGGCGGTGGGCTGGATCGATCGCTTCGGCATTCAGCGCATCACCGTGGACCGCTCGCTGCTGGAAAACCGCGACGACCTGCGCGGGCAGTTCGTAACCGTCGTCGACGGGATCGCGATTTGAGGCTGGCTGCGATGCTGAGGATCACCGCGGACAAACAGGCCGGACGCACGAAGCTCGCGCTCGAGGGGCGGCTCGCCGGTCCGTGGGTGGAAGAATTGAAAAACTGCTGGCAAGAAAGTGCGGCGGCGGGGGAGCCCGTCGCGGAGGTGCAATTGAACGAGGTGATTTTTATCGACGCGGCGGGAAAGCGGCTGCTGGCCGAAATGCATCGGCAAGGCGTCGCGTTGACCGCCTGCTCGGGCTGCATGACCCGGGCGATTACCGAGGAAATATTGCGAGGAGAACTTCCATGAGTGCAATGGTTCGCGAAGTCAACGAGAACGATTTCGAGGCGACGGTGCTCCAGTCCGATCGCCCGGTGCTGGTGGATTTCTGGGCGTCGTGGTGCGCGCCCTGCCGGGCGCTCGCGCCGCGGGTGGAGGCGGTGGCGGCCCGGCGCGCCGACGCGCGGGTGGTGAAAGTCGATGTCGATCAAAACCCGCGCATCGCCCAGCGCTACGGCATCCGGGCGATTCCGACTTTGATCGTGTTCCATCACGGGCGCGAGGCCGAGCGGCTGCTCGGCGCGGTGAGCGAAGCGGAAATCGAGCTCCGCCTCGATCGCCAACTGGGCGCGACGCTTCATTAACGGCGGCGGCGAATTTTTTCACAAAGAGGAGAGCTTCATGGAACGGGAACCAGGGCAGGACAGCGCGGCGCGCTCGGACTACGGAATGGAAGACAAGATCGCTTCTTTGTTTCAGCCCGACACGGTTTTGTCGGAGCAATACTTCGATAACCTCCGGCGCAAAACCCACTTCGAGCCGGAGAAACGGCTGATGCTGGCGCTGCTCGAAGACGCGATCCGCTGCTACCAGGACAATCTGCACGCGCGCACCAACAAGCGGCGGCGGTTGTTCAACGATACCGAGGAGTGGATCGTCGGCGCGGCGGACGACTACGTCTTCAGCTTTCGCCACGTCTGCGAAGCGCTCGGGCTCAGCCCCGAATATTTGCGCCAGGGAATGCTGCGCTGGAAGCAGCGAAACCAGGAGCCGGCCGCAGCGGCGCTGGCGCCGCAGGCCGCGAAACTGGCAGGTTGATCCGGACGATTTCTACGAGGAGGGAGCGCGATGAATTCCTGGGAACTGATTTTCCGTCAGAGCCGGGTGAACGACGGGATCTATTACGGCGACCGGCTGCCGGGACAAAATTGGCAATGGCCGCAGGGGACCTGGCTGCAAACACGGCTGCGCTATCTGCGCCGCGGGCTGGGCCGGAAATCCGCCGGAGCGCCGGAAGCCGACGGCAGCCGGACGGCGGGGTGAAGCCATGAAAGTTCCGAATATCGATTGGCAGCTTTTCTGGCAGGCCTGGCGCCAGCAGGATCCGGCCGCGCGCTGCGAGTGGCTCGGCCGCTGGGTTTTCGCCGACGACGGCGTGTGGCTGTCGATGCGGCGGGCGCGCTGTGAGTGATGGTTGCGTCTTTGCGCCGTCGCGCGCGGCAAGTGACGGCACGCGGCCGCGCCGCGCTCTTTAACTCGCTTCGATCTCCTGCTTAAATCGTCTCAGCTTCGGAATTTTTTTTGCCAGCAGTCTGCAAGCGATGGACGCGCCTGCTTCCGGCGATATTTTTCCCGCGCGCGAGGCGATCGAGTGGATCGACCGGGCCGATCTTGGCGTGCCGCTCGAGATCCCGCCCGTGGCGCCGGAGGCCGACCCCGGCAAGGTGGCGCCGGAGGAGCACCGCCGTCTCGTCGAAGAGATCGCCCGGCTCAAGAAAGAGAAAAACGCCTTCATCCTGGCGCACAACTACGCGCCGTCCGATATCCAGGATGTGGCCGACGCGGTCGGCGATTCGCTCTACCTCGCGCAAAAAGGCGCCGAGTCGGACGCGGAAATCCTGCTCGAAGCGTCCGTCCTGTTCATGAATCAGATCCTTGCGATCATGAAAAAGCCGCACCAGCGCGTGCTCGCGCCCGATCTGGGCGCGCTGTGCTCGCTCGCCGCGCACGCCGACCCGGACAAGATTCGCCGCTGGAAGCGCGCGCACCCCGACGGCATCGTCGTCAGCTACGTCAACACGTATCTCGACGTGAAAGCCGAGAGCGACTACTGTTGCGCGTCGGCCAATGCGGCGCAGGTGATTCTCCACGTGCTGGCGCATTCGCAAGCGAAGCAGCCGATTTTGTTTTTGCCGGATGTTTATCTCGGATTTTACGCGGCGAAATTGCTGGAGCAGCAAAAGCAGCCGCTCGACCGGCTCTGGCTCATGATGGGCGCGTGCCACGTGCACGATCGCATTCGTCCCTATCACGTCGAGCGCCAGAGGCGCGCCCACCCGGACGCCGCCGTGGTGGTGCATCCCGAGTGCGGCTGCACCAGCGCGTGCATGCGCCAGATGGCGCAGGAGAAAACCCCGGTGGAGATGATGCAGTTCCGCTCCACTCAGGGCATGGCGCAGTTCGTGCGCGACACGCCGCAAAAAGTCATCATCATGGCCACTGAAGTAGGGAACATCTATCCCTTGTCCAAGGCGGCGCCGGACAAGACCATCGTGCCGGCGAGCCGCGAGGCGGTGTGCGCGTTCATGAAGCAGAATACGCTGCGCAAAGTGTACCAATCGCTGCGCGACAACGTGCACGAGATCGCAGTCGCGCCGGAGCTTGCGGCGCGCGCCCGCGTGCCCATCGAGCGGATGCTCGCGATCCGCTGAATTCCCTCCAGCGAAAAATTTTCGCTTTCCGGTAGAAATTCCCCTACAGGCGCCTGGCGGTTTTTTTGCCCGCCTGAAAAAAGCCGCGGATTCAGCAAGTTGCCTGAGTCCTGGCGGCGAGATCTGCACATCCGCCGGTGGAACGCCGCTTGCGCTGCGTAGCAACATGAGGAGGTGTCCCATGAAACAGCCAAAAGAAGGATTTTACCGACTGATCGGCGGCGGCTTGCTTGTGGCGCTCATTTCCGGCTGCGGCACGCTGACCGGCGCGACCCTGGGCGGCGCGGCCGGGGCCGGCATCGGCGCCGCGACTCATTCCAACGTCGGCCGCAGCGCTGCCATCGGCGCCGGCGTCGGCGGCACGGCGGGGGCGCTCTACGATATTTTCGGCTGCTGCCGGCATGATCGCTACCGCGACTACGACGATTGATCGGCGCTGTGGCCGGTTCTTGGAATCACGCCGAAATCATCGTGGATAGGCCGGGCGCAAAGTGATATAGCTCGGGCCGGTTGTCATGAAACCGCCCGGCTTCTCCATTGCGCTGTTGCTCACCGTGCTCGGATGGGCGGCGATTTGCGTTGCCCAGGAGCGGCCCGTCATTCTCGCCGGCCACGGCACGCTCTCCGGCTCGATCCTGCCGCTCTGGGTCGGCGCCGAAGCGAAGATTTTCGAAAAGCACGGCTTGCAGGTGCGGCCCATCTATCTGCCGCGCGCCGCGGGCCGGCCCGCGCTTCTGAGCGGCGATATTCAGATTTATTTTTCCGCCGGGCCGCCGCTGGTACAGATGCGCCTCGGCGGCGCGGACGTGGTGGTCACGTCCTGCGTGGTGCACAAGCTCACCTCGAAAATCATGGTCGCCGGCGGCATTCAGAAAGTCGCCGACCTTCGCGGCAAGGTGCTCGCCGTCGCCAATCCCGGCTCGGCAAGCGACTTCGCCGCCAGGCTTTTTCTCGCCCGCGAAGGAATGAAACCCGGGCAGGACGTCTCGATCCTTTACAGCGGCTCCACCAGCGCGGCTTTCGCGGCGCTGACCAACGGCCGGGTCCAGGCGATCTTCGCCACCTCGCCCAACGACTTGCAGGCGATGGCGGCGGGATTCAAGCCGCTGCTCGAGCTTGGCGACTTGAACATTCCTTACGCCGGGAACTGCACGGCGGCGATGCGCGGCTACATCGCCAAGCAACCGGCGCGCATGAAAAGCTTCCTCGCGGGGATCATGGAAGCGATCGCCTACATCCGCCGCCGCCCGGCGGAGAGCAAGAACATCCTGCAAAAATATACCCGGGTCTCCGACCCGGCGGTGTTGCAGCATGCCTACGAGTCCGACACGGGTTACATGGAAGCGCTGCCGCGCCCGACCGTCGAGGGCACCAAAAGTATCCTGGAAAATCTCGGGGTCAGCGGCCGGGCCGCCGAGCAATTTGCGGCCGAATTCAACGACGATCAGTTCATCCGCCGCCTGCTCGAGGAAGGGTTTTTGAAGCAGCTCTATCCGGGCGGCATTCCGCCGGGGCGCTGAGCAAAGCCCCGCGGCGCTTGATTTCCGGCGTCATTACAGATTAACTGTGCGCCATGAATATTCTCGACCTGACTCCTAACCAACTCAAACGGGCAGCGGCGATCAAAGAGCAAATCGAGAATTTGAGCCGGGAGCTGAGCGCTATTCTCGGGGCTCCGGCCAAATCCGCGCCGAATTCGAACCGGAAAAAGCGCCCCATGAGCGCAGCGGTGAAAAAGAAAATCGCCGCGGCTCAGCGCGCGCGCTGGGCGAATCTGCGCCGCGCTAAGGCCGCCGAGTCCAGCAAGTCCAAGAAAGCGGGCGCGGCCGCGAAGTAGCCCTTCGCCGCGCTAGCGTTTCTTGTACAGGCCGTCGGTATAGCCGCTTTTGTCCAGCTCGCGGACAAAGCTCATATCGACGAAGTCTTCCGGCTTGCCGGGCTTGCCTTTCAATTCCGTATTCAGGATCGTTTGAATCCCTTCAAGCGAAGGGTATTGCTTTTTCGGCAATACCTGCTCGCTCAAAAGATTTTCCCAGGTTTTTTCCAGCACGTCGCGATCGACGCTGCGGCCGATGAAGCGGCTGAGCGCGCGGATCGAGCCTTCCTTGTCGGTGTAAATGCGATGCACGGTTTCCACCTGCGACTTGACGTAGCGGCGCACAATGTCGGGGTGCTCGCGGATGTATTTTCGCGTGGTCGCCACCGCGGTGTGCTGGTACACCAGGCCGAGCTTGGGCAGGTCGGCGAGCACGGTCATGCCGCGCTTCTGCGCGATGATGCTCGCCGGCGGATTGACCACCGTCGCCTGGACCCGCCCGGTCATGGCCGCGTCCACCCGCGCCGTGGTGCTGCCGATCTGCACGATGGTCACGTCCTTGCCGGGCGTGAGCCCGACCTTCTGCAGGGCGTAGCGCGCGATGAAATCCGAAGACGAGCCGAAGCGGCTGATCGCCACCGAGCCGCCTTTGAGCTGCTCGGGAGTTTTGATCTCCGGGCGGCCGAGCAAATAATAGTTCAGCGAAGTGACGCCGCCGGCGATCAGCGCGGCATCGGAGCCGGCCATCACCGAGTTGATGACGGCGGCGCCGGCCAGTTGGGCGATCGGCGTGTCTGAGGAAACCAGCGCCATTACCGCGGTAGTGCCGCCGGTAAAGAACACCAGCTGCACGTCGAGGCCGTTTTTCTCGAAGATGCCGCTGTCCTTGGCGAGCCAGGCCGGCAGGGCATCGCCGCTGATGGCGCTGTAGCCGACGCTGATCCGCGTGAGCTGGGCGCGGCTTGTGTCCGGTGTCAGAGCCGCGAAGAAGAGAGCACCGATAAGCGCAAAGAGAAATTTTCGCATGAGCATCGAAGAGATCCTTTCTTCTGGGGGATGAGCTTGAGTGTTAAAATTGCAACCGGCGGCGCGGCGCCGCGGCGATTCGACTGTTGCTTTATCGCGGCACGCTCGCTACAAAATAAGCAACTTACGTATACTCGTTATTAAGGAGCGGTCAATGGCGCAACAATACGTCAACAGTTTCGGCACGCGAAAGGCCCTCAAGGTCGGCGGCGCGAGCTACGATATTTTCAGCCTGCCCGATTTGGAGAAAGCCGGTTTCAAAAATATCGCGCGCCTGCCGGTTTCGTTGAAAGTTCTGCTCGAGAATCTGCTGCGGCAAGAAGACAACCACCACGTCAACAAAGCGGATATTCAAGCGCTGGCCAACTGGGATCCGAAGGCCAAGCCGGACAAGGAAATCGCCTTCATGCCGGCGCGCGTGCTGATGCAGGACCTCACCGGCGTGCCGGCGGTGGTCGATCTTGCGGCCATGCGCGAGGCGATGAAGCAGCTCGGCGGCGATCCCAGGAAGATCAATCCGCTCGCGCCCGTGGATCTGGTCATCGATCACTCGGTGCAGGTCGATTACTTCGGCACGCCGGATGCTTTTCGCAAGAATTCCGAGATCGAGTTCGAGCGCAACGTCGAGCGCTACGCGTTTTTGCGCTGGGGCCAGGGCGCCTTCGATAATTTTCGCCTGATTCCACCGGACACCGGCATCTGCCATCAGGTGAATCTCGAGTATCTCGCGCCGGTGGTTTTTCGCCTGCAAAAAGACGGCGCGCACTTCGCCTATCCCGACACGGTGGTCGGCACCGACTCGCACACGCCGATGATCAACGGCCTGGGCGTGGTCGGCTGGGGCGTGGGCGGCATCGAAGCCGAAGCGGCGCTGCTCGGCCAGCCGATCATCATGCTGATTCCCGAAGTGATCGGCTTCAAGCTCCACGGCAAGCTGCCGCCCGGGGCCACGGCGACGGATCTGGTTCTGACCGTCGTGCAGATGCTGCGCAAAAAGGGCGTGGTTGAAAAGTTTGTGGAATTTTACGGCCAGGGCTTGTCGAGCCTCTCGCTTGCCGATCGCGCGACCATCGGCAACATGGGGCCGGAATACGGCGCGACCATCGGCTACTTTCCGATCGACGACGAAACCCTGCGCTATCTCGATTTGACCGGGCGCGATCCGCACCAGATCGAGCTGGTCGAAGCCTACGCCAAGGCGCAGGGCATGTTCCGCACCGATCGCTCGCCCGATCCGGTGTTCACCGACACCCTCGAGCTCGATCTCGGCAGCGTGGTGCCGAGCCTGGCCGGGCCGCGCCGGCCGCAGGACCGGGTGGCGCTCACCGAGAGCAAAAAAGCGTTCAGGGAAGCGCTGCCGTCGCTGATGAAGAGCGGCAGCGCCGACAAGAAGGTCGCCGTGGAGATGAAAGGCGAGAAATTCGATCTCACCCACGGCTCGGTGGTGATCGCGGCGATCACCAGTTGCACCAATACTTCCAATCCCTCGGTTTTGATCGGCGCCGGACTGCTCGCCAAGAAAGCGGTCGAGAAAGGTTTGACGAGCAAACCCTGGGTGAAAACCAGCCTGGCGCCGGGATCGAAGGTGGTCACCGAATATTTAAAGGACAGCGGGCTTTTGCCTTACCTGGAAAAGATCGGCTTTCACCTGGTCGGCTACGGCTGCACGACCTGCATCGGCAACAGCGGGCCGCTGCCCGATCCGATCGTAAACGGCATTCAAGAGGGCGACCTGGTCGCCGCCGCGGTGCTCTCGGGCAACCGCAACTTCGAAGGGCGGATTCACGCCAACGTGCGCGCCAACTATCTGGCTTCGCCGCCGCTGGTAGTCGCCTACGCGCTTGCCGGCAGCATGAACGCCGATCTGTACAACGATCCGCTCGGCAACGATGCCCAGGGCAAGCCGGTTTACCTGAAGGACCTCTGGCCGTCGCCCGAGGAAGTGAACGAGACCCTGCGCAAGTCGGTGCGCCAGGAGATGTTCAAGAAGGAATACAGCCAGGCGACCGAAGGCGACGAGCAGTGGAAAAAAATGCCGGTGCCGCGCGGCGAGCTGTTTCAATGGGACCTGCAATCGACCTACGTGCGCCAGGCGCCGTACTTCGAGGGCATGACCAAAACGCCGCCGGCGCCCCAGCCCATTACCGGCGCGCGCTGCCTGGCTCTGCTCGGCGATTCGGTCACCACCGATCACATTTCGCCGGCGGGTTCTATAGAAAAGAACGGCCCGGCGGCGCGCTACCTCACCAACAACGACGTGTTGCCGAAGGATTACAACCAGTACGGCGCGCGCCGCGGCAACCATGAGGTGATGATGCGCGGCACCTTCGCCAACATCCGGCTGAAAAATTTTCTCGCCCCCGGCACCGAAGGCGGCGTGACCGTGCACTTGCCGGACAAAAAGCAGATGTCGATCTACGACGCGGCGATCCAGTATCAGAAAGAAGGTACGCCGCTGGTGGTGATCGCGGGCAAAGAATACGGCACCGGCTCGTCGCGCGACTGGGCGGCCAAAGGGCCGCGGCTGCTCGGCATCAAAGCCGCCATCGCCGAGAGCTTCGAGCGCATTCACCGCAGCAACCTGATCGGCATGGGCATCGTGCCGCTGGTCTTCAAGCCGGGCGAGAATCTCAAGACCCACGGCCTCACGGGCTTCGAGAAATTCGATATCCTCGGCATCGGCCCCGGTCTGAAGCTGCGCCAGGAATTGACCGTCAAAGCGACGGCCGACGACGGCAAGACGACCGAGTTCAAGGTTATCTGCCGCATCGACACCCCGGCGGAGCTGGACTATTACCGCCACGGCGGCATTCTCGAATACGTGCTGCGCCAGCTGCTGTAGGAGAATTCACCCCAGAGGACGCGGAGATCACGGAGAAGCAACGCGAAGATATTGCATTCCAACCTTCGTGCCCTCCGTGTCTCCGTGGTGAACGCCTCTTTGGCGGTTGCTAAAAATTGGCAATGAACCGACGCGAAGCGCTGGCGCGGTTGAGCAGAAGCTCGCTGGCGCTTTTTTTTGCCGACGCGATTTTTTGCGGCTCGAGCGGGGCCGCCGAAAGGACTTCCATGGCGACACCGGAGTTCATCGGAAGCTTCACGGCCAACAATCCCGGCATTATGACCCTCCAAGGGACCAACCAGTACGTGGTCGGCAAGGACAGCGGGCTGGTGATCGACGTGGCGCTTGGCGACGACGGCAACATGGACGGCATCCTCGAGCAGGCCGAGGCCATGGGAATCAAGAAGATCGAAAAAATTCTTCTCACCCACATCCACAGCGATCACTGCGGCGGCGCGCTGGCGCTGCGCAAGCGCTGCGGCGCCAAGCTGGGCATCCATCGCTCGCGCAAGGGTTATCTCGGCGGCGAGGATTTTCAGTACGACGACAACGACCGGATCTCCTTCGGCGGCGGCGAGCTCCGCGTGCTGCACACGCCCGGACACGAATCGGGGCATTGCTGCTTTTATGAGAGCGGCGACAAGGTGCTGTTCAGCGGCGACAACATTCTCGGTTACGGCACCGCGGTGATTCACCCGCCCGACGGCAACATGACCGATTACATGAAGACCCTGGAGCGGCTGCTCGGCTTCGACATGAGCCTGATCTTGCCGGGACACGGGCCGCTGATCGGCAAGCCCGAAGCGAAGGTTCGCGAATACATCAAACACCGCATCGAGCGCGAGCAGCAGGTGCTCGCGGCGCTGCGGAGCGGGCGCAACACCACCGGCGATATCACCGAGATGATCTACGTCGATGTTTCGGCTCCGCTCAAGCGGGTCGCCGAATTTTCCGTGCTGGCGCACCTGGAAAAATTGATGCGCGAGGGCCGGGTGAAACGCGAGGGCAACCGCTACCTGCTGCTCAGCGCAAACTGAGTCCAGCGCGCCGCGCCGATTCGAAATCGACGGCCGCCGGCGCGGCATCGACTTCCAGATCGCGCCAGGCATCCTGGGCGAGCTCGGTGATCCGCTGGGCGCTCTCGGAGCGCGCGCCGAGCACCAGCTCGCCGCGGCGCTGCAGCAGCCAGGCGCCGCCGTCGCGCGCCGCGCCGAGGAGCGCGACATCTTTCGTCTGGGCCACGCGTTCGAAGCGCAGCCGGCGGCGCGATTCCAGCACACCCCGGTACCCGGCGAGAAATTTCTCGGCGGCGCTTTCGTCGCGCCACGCGCTGAACCAGAACAGATCGAATTCGCCGTCGCGCGGAAAGAAAAAAAGCTGATCGCCGCGCCAGCCTGCCGCCGTGTCCGCCGCCGCGTTGGCGCCGAGCTCCTCTTCCAGGAGCGCGCTCAGCGCTAGCTCGCCGAGCGCATCCTCGACCCGCGATTGCGCGCGCAGCCGGCGCAAGAGCGCGAGGGGAAAAAAATGGAGCGGCGCTTCGCGGCGGAGGAAAAATTTTTCCGGGTGAAGCACCTGCGCCGCGCTTCGCGGCGGGTCGGCGTAGAGCGCATCGACGCCTTTCCAGCCGCTGGAGGCGAAAGCCCAGTAAACGAACTGGCCGCCTTCGCGGTATGGAAACACGGCGCGCCGGCGCAAAAAATCGGGCAGGTCGCGGGCGAGCCGGTCGACCTCGGCGCCGATCGCGACGGTGAGCGCCAGCTGGGCTGCCCGCGGTTTTTCCGCCAGGGCCCGGCTGACGGCAGCCAGAAGCGCGTCGCCGCCGGCGATCGCGCGCAGCGCAATCCGGCGGTCGGCGGAACCGGAAGCGAGGATTTTTTCGCGCCAGTGAAAGCGCCGTTCCTGCAGCGCACGGACAACTCCCAGCGCCGCGGCCAGCTCCCGCGCCGGCGCCGGGCGGCTCGACGCCAGCGGCGCGCCGAGGCGCGCTGCGGCGGCGCTTACGAGCACGAGGTTTTTCCCGCCGTCGTAGGCGATCATGCGATTTAATTTTCGGTAGTCGGCGAGAGCCGCGGCGAAATCGAGCGTATTCGGCAGCAGGCCGATGGCTTTGTATGCGCTCTCGAACTGGGCGAGGGGCGCCGGCGGGATATTTGCGGCGTCGAGCGGGTCCGCGGGCAATTCCAAATGGAGCGGCTGATCGAAGGGCAGGTCGCGCCATTGAGCGACGTCGCGCGCGAGCTCGGTGAAAGCGCCGGCCGACGCGGGCGCAGGCCGTCGAGCTTCGGGCGCGCCGCAGGCAGCGAGCGCGGCGGCGCAAGCGAGCGCGCAGAGCCGGCGGCTCGGCGCGCCGGTGAAGCGGCTTACACGGGCTCTTTCATCCACCTACTTCTCCAGGATGATCACCGAGTAGCCGGCCTGCGCGACCTCGCGCGCCCGCGCCTCGGCGTCGGCGCGGCTGGAAAAGCTGCCGAGCTGCACGCGATAGTAGGTGGCATCCTTGGCTTTGAGCGGCGCGATGCTCACGTCGGTGAAGGAAGCCGCGGCGCGGTCGCGCAGCTGGCGGGCATTGTCCAATTGCGCAAAGGAGCCGAGCTGCAGCGTGTAGTCGAGGGAGGCGCGAATCGCCTGAAGCGGCGCGGGGCTGTCGAGCACATCGAGTCGCACCAGCGCCGTGCCCGGCCCGATCATGTCCAGGGCATCGGCGGCGCTGTAGGACAGATCGATGATGCGGTTTTTGGCGAAGGGGCCGCGATCGTTGATCGTCACTTCGGTGGCGCGGCCGTTTTCCATATTGGTGACCATGACCCGGGTTCCCAACGGAAGCGTCTGATGCGCCGCGGTGAATTCGTACTGATTGTAGATCGCGCCGCTGGTGGTGGGTTTGCCGTGAAAGCCGGGGCCGTACCAGGACGCGATGCCGACCTGGCTCAAGCGCGCTTCGGGCGGCGCCGCGACCCGAACTCTGGACGGCGGCACGGAGCAGGCGACCAGCAGGAAAAGAAAAAAAACAGCGCCGGCGCGCGCGCCGGGCGAAACGGCGCCGCGGAGCTTGGCTACTTTTGCCGCGGCGCTCATGGTCTTGAAATATAACCGAAAGCGGCGCGGGAAAAAAGCCATTTCGCGCGCTCGATCGCGGTTTACCCGCCGGAACGATTGTGCTAGCTTAACAGCGATTTAAAAGGGAAGGTTGTCTTTATGTCGGGTCATTCGAAGTGGAGCACGATCAAGCACAAAAAGGCCGCCAAGGACGCCAAGCGCGGCAAGATTTTCACCAAGCTGATCAAGGAAATCACCGTGGCGGCGCGCATGGGCGGCGGCGACATCAATGCCAATCCGCGGCTTCGCACCGCGGTACTGACCGCGCGCAGCAACAGCATGCCCGGCGACAATATCGACCGCGCGATCAAAAAAGGCACCGGCGAGCTGGAAGGCGTGACCTACGAAGAGATTCAATACGAAGGCTACGGGCCCGGCGGCGCGGCGATCATCGCGCAGGTCTTGACCGACAATAAAAATCGCACCGTTTCCGAGATTCGCCGGCTGTTCGCCAAACACGGCGGCAACCTGGGCGAGACCGGCAGCGTGGCCTGGATGTTCGATAAAAAGGGGCTGATCACGGTGGAGAAGGCGCAGGTGGACGAGGAGCGGTTGATGAGCGTCGTGCTCGACGCCGGCGCCGAGGACGTGCGCGACGAGGAGGACATTTTCGAGGTGGTGACGACGCCGGAAGATTTCGCCGCGGTCAAGGACCGGCTCGATCAGGAGAAAATTCCCGTGGCGAGCGCGCAGGTCACGCTGGTGCCGAAGAACAGCGTCGATATCGACGCCAAGCACGTGGAGCAGATTTTGAAACTCACCGAAGAGCTGGAAGACCACGACGACGTGCAGAGCGTGTCCGCCAATTTCAACATTCCGACCGAGCTGATGGACAAGGCGAGCTGATCCGGTGGCGCCCCTGGCGAACGGCGGCTTTGGCCGCGGGCCGCGCGAGATCATTCTCGGCATCGATCCGGGATCGATCCATACGGGCTGGGGCGTGGTCGAGAGCGTCGGCAACGAGCTGCGCCATATCGCGCACGGCACCATCAATCCGCCTCCCGCGCTGGCGCTCGGCGCGCGCCTGAGCCAGATCCGCCGCGGCTTGCAGCAAGTCATCGAGCGCCACCGGCCCGGCGTCGTGAGCCTGGAAAAGGTTTTTTTCGCGCGCAACGTGCAGAGCGCGCTCAAGCTCGGCCAGGCACGGGGCGTGGCGCTTTTGACCGTGGCCGAGAATCCGATCGAGCTGGCCGAATACTCGGCCACGCAAATCAAGATCGCGGTGGCGGGCTACGGCCAGGCAACCAAAGAACAGGTGCAAAAGATGGTCGGGGCGCTGCTCGGATTGCGCGGACCGATCGGCGCGGACGCGGCCGACGCGCTGGCGGCGGCGATCTGCCACATTCATCGGCGCGCCTTTCAGGGTCTGGTGCAGTCGCTCGGCGCGCGCCCGCGGGCGGCGAGCTGGCGCCATTATCTCGACGCCGCCGGGCGGCGCTGAGGCGGCGCGGACAAGCTTCGGAACGTGATCGCGCAAATCAGCGGCACGCTGGCGCAGAAAATTCCCGGCGAAGTGATCGTGGACGTTGCCGGGGTGGGCTACCAGGTGCTGATTCCGCTCAGCGTGTTTTACCAGTTGCCGGAAATCGGCGCGCCGCTGAGCCTGCAGATTTACACGCACGTGCGCGAAGATGCGCTGCAGCTTTTCGGGTTTCTCGATCTCGCCGAAAAGCAGATGTTTGTGCTTCTGATCGGCGTCTCCGGCATCGGCCCGAAGCTCGCCATCAATATTTTATCCGGCATCACCGCGGCGGAGCTGAAACGGGCGTTGCGAGAAGGCGATCAGAACCGGCTGGTGGCGATCCCCGGGGTCGGCCGCAAATTGGCCGAGCGCCTGATCGTCGAGCTGAAAGACCGCATGGCGACCCTCGCGCCGGTGGAAGCGGAGACCGGCAGGGCGGACGGCGCCTCGCAGCTGGTGCTCGACGCGGTGTCGGCGCTGGTCAATCTGGGCTACAAAAAACCGGATGCCGAGAAATTGGTGCGCGAGGTCGTCAAGCGCGGCGCGGAGTCGCTCGAAAGCGTGCTGAAAGAGAGCCTGCGCCACTTGAGCCCGTGAACGGCGCGATCTCGGACGAGGTGATTCGATTGCCATGCTGAGCGGCGCGAAAAGCGACGAAGATCTGATTTTCGAGGCCAATCTCCGGCCGCGCGGCTTCGATGAATACGTCGGCCAGGAGGCGGTGAAGGAAAATCTCAAGGTCGCCATCACCGCGGCCAGGGAGCGCCGCGACGTGCTCGACCACATCCTTTTTCACGGCCCGCCGGGGTTGGGCAAGACTTCGCTCGCCTACATTATCGCGCGGGAGATGGGCGTGAACGTCAAGGCGACATCGGGCCCGGTGGTGGAGCGGCCCGGCGATCTCGCCGCGCTGCTCACCAACCTCGACGAAGGCGACGTTCTTTTCATCGACGAGATCCACCGCCTGAACCACGTCGTCGAGGAAGTGCTCTACCCGGCCATGGAGGATTACCAGATCGACATCATGGTCGGCCAGGGGCCGGCGGCGCGCTCGATCAAGCTGCCGCTCAAGCGCTTCACATTGATCGGCGCGACCACGCGCTCGGGGCTTTTGACATCGCCGCTGCGCGACCGCTTCGGCCACATCCACCGGCTGGATTTCTACGACAGCGGCGCGCTGACCCAGATTCTCAAGCGCTCGGCGGCGATCCTCGGCGTGCGCGAGGAAGCCGACGGCATCGCCGAGATCGCCTGCCGCTCGCGCGGCACGCCGCGCATCGCCAACCGGCTGCTGCGCCGGGTGCGCGACTACGCCCAGGTCAAAGGCGACGGCACGATCACGAAAGAATTGACCGACGCCGCGCTCGGCATGCTCGAAGTGGATCGGCTGGGGCTCGACAAAATGGACACCCTGCTGCTGCTCACCCTGATCGATAAATTCGCCGGCGGACCGGTGGGCGTGGAAACCCTGGCCGCGGCGATCGGCGAGGAAAAAGACACCATCGAGGATGTCTACGAGCCGTTTCTCATCCAGGCGGGCTTTCTGCAGCGGACGCCGCGCGGGCGCCTGGCGACGCTGTTGGCCTTCGATCATTTCGGGCGCCGGCCGCGCGACGGCGCGCACCCGCCGCGCAAGCAGCCGACGTTGTTTTAAGGCGCGGCGCGGGTGCATAAAAATGGGATAGCGAGCCATGGACGGATTCGGAAAAGCGCTTATCTACCTGGGGCTTGTGCTCGTAATCGCCGGGGTGATTTTGTCGCTGGCGGGAAAACTCCCGTGGCTGGGACATCTGCCGGGCGATATCTCGATCGAGAGAGACCGTTTCTCGTTTTATTTTCCGATCACGACTTGCATCCTGATCAGCGTGATCATTTCGCTTGTCGTTTATTTTTTTAGAAGGTAAAATTTTTTTTTGCATCCGCACGCCTCGACTCGCGGTCAAATCCGAATGGAAGCAGCCAATCCGGCAAAATTCCTCGCCGAAAGCCTGAGAGTCGAGGAGAACAAACGCCGCCGGCGCGAGGGGATGGTCATCCTCATCACCGCGCTCATGGTCGCGGCGCTGATCTTTATCGAAGTCCAGCTGCCCGATGTCGCGCCCGAGTATTCGCTCGGCGGCAACATCGTTTTTTTTCTGCTGATCAACATCAACATCATCCTGCTCGGCCTGCTGGTTTTCCTGGTGGTGCGAAACCTGGTCAAGCTCGTGGTCGAGCGCCGCCGCCGCATGCTCGGCGCGCGCCTGCAGGCGCGCCTGGTGGTCGCCTTCGTCGGCCTCGCGCTGGTGCCGAGCGTGCTTCTGTTCATCATCGCCGGCGGATTTTTGCGCCGCTCCTTCGATCGCTGGTTCGATTCCAAGGTCGAGAGCGCGCTGCAGGGCTCGCTGGAAATCGGCCAGACCTATTATCAGAACTCCGCCAACAACGCGATTTTTTACGCGCGCCAGTTGAGCGAAAGAATGACCGCGGAGGAATTGGTAGACCCGCCGCGGCTCGCCGATCTGAAGAAATTCGTCGAAGCCAAGCAGCGCGAGTACAACCTGGGCACCGTCGAGCTGTTCGCGCCCGACGGCCAGCCCTTCGTCGTCGCGTTCAACCAGCAGGTGCCGACCGGGGTCACCATCCAACCGGAAAGCGAGTTTCTCAACCGCGCGCTGCGCGGTCTGGAGGTGACCCGCACCCAGGCTTTCGGCGAGGGCGACGTGATTCGCGGCGGGGTGCCGATCTACGGCCGCGACAAGCGCATCGTCGGCGTCGCGGTGGTGGATTATTACGTGCCCAAGAGCATCTCCAAACGCGCGATTCAGATTTCCCAATCCTACGAGCAGTACAAGTATCTGACCTTTCTCAAGGCGCCGGTGAAAAACAGCTATCTCTTGACGATGCTCCTGATCACGCTGGTGATCATCTTCGCCGCGACCTGGTGCGGCATTTATCTGTCCAAGAGCATCACCGTGCCGATTCAAAAGCTCGCCGAAGGCACCCATCAGGTCGCGCAGGGCAACTGGGATTACAAGATCGAATCGGGGGGCGACGACGAGATCGGCGTGCTGGTGAATTCGTTCAACCACATGACCGGCGATTTGAAACAGATCAAGCTCGAGCTCGAGCGGCGCGGCAAGGTGATGCAGACCCTGATGGCGAACATCGCCGCCGGGGTCGTCTCCATCGACCCGGCGGGGAGAATCACCACCTGGAACAAGGCGGCCGAGCAGCTCCTCGGCGTGGCGGCGGAGCGGGCGCTGGGAAAATCCTATGCGGAAGTTTTTTCGGCGGAGCCGCTGCGCCCGATCGGCGAGATCGTCGAGAGCGTCAAGGGCGGCGAGCGGGTCGAGCGGGAAATCCAGATCGCGCTCCAGGAGCGCTGGCGCAGCGTGGTGCTGAGCGCGGCGACCTTGCACGATGACGACGGCTCGATTCTCGGCACGATGCTTTTCCTTGAGGACATCACGCAGATTCAACGGGTGCAAAGGATGGAAGCCTGGCGCGAGGTGGCGCGGCGCATCGCGCACGAGATCAAGAATCCGCTGACGCCCATCCAGCTTTCCGCGGAGCGGCTGCGCAAGCGCTACGCCAAAATCCTCGCGGAGGACGGCGCGATCCTCGACAAGTGCACGACGACGATTATTCAGCAGGTGGACGAGCTCAAAAATCTGGTCAATGAATTCTCCCAGTTCGCGCGCCTGCCGTCGGCCCAGCCGGCGCCCAACGACTTGAACGAAATCGTGGCCGACTCGCTGGTGCTGTTCAAAGAAGGCCACCCGGGCATCGAGTTTCAGTTCGCCGCGGGCGAGCTGCCGCCGGCCGAGCTCGACCGCGAGCAGATGAAGCGCGTGCTGATGAACCTTCTCGACAACGCCGTGGCCGCGGTCGGCGGCGCGGGCGAAATCAAGCTCGCGACCGGCTACGAGCGCGCGCGCTCGATGGTCACTCTCGAGGTGGCGGACAACGGCTGCGGCCTTGCGCCGGAAATCCGCACCAAGATTTTCGAGCCCTATTTTTCTACCAAGGAAAACGGCACCGGGCTCGGCCTTACCATCGTGAGCCAGATCGTCGAAGACCACCGCGGCTACATCCGCGCCTGGCCCAACGAGCCGCGCGGCACGCGCATCCTCATCGAACTGCCGGCGCGCCAGGCGCCGGGCTCTCAGCTTTTGGCGAAAAGTGCGCTACATTAGGGGAGACACGGAGGTCCGGTGCAAGAGCTGGCAGCGCCCAAAACAATTCTGGTGGTCGACGACGAGGACGGCGTGCGCGAGTCGGTGCGCGAGGTTCTGAGCGACGAAGGTTACCGTGTGGTGGATACGGCGGACGGGACCCGGGTGCTCGACATGATCCAATCCGAGCGGCCCGAGCTGGTGCTGCTCGACATCTGGATGCCGCAGATGGACGGCATCGGTCTTTTGAAGGAGATCAAGAGCCGCGAGCCCGAGATCAACGTGGTGATGGTTTCGGGCCACGGCAACATTCACACCGCGGTCACCGCGACCAAATTCGGCGCCTTCGACTTCATTGAAAAACCGGTCTCGCTCGAGGGTCTGTTGCTCACAGTGCAGCGCGCGCTGGGCGAGATGCCGAGCGCGGCGGGGCCCAAGCCCAACGGCCGCACGCGCAAAACGCGCGCGCCCAAGACCGCGGCGGCAGCGGCGCGCGCGGAATTGCAACCGCTCAAGCAGCGCACTTTGACCAAGAGCGTGGTGCTTTCCGGCCAGGGGCTTCACTCCGGCGTCAAGACCGGGCTGATTCTGCACCCGCTGCCGGCCAACAGCGGCATTCTCTTCACCGGTATCTCGGGCGACGTGACCGTGCCGGCGCATCTCGACTACGTGGGCTCGACGGGCTACGCGACGAGCTTGCGCTCGAAGGGGTTCGCCATCGGCACGGTGGAGCATTTTCTCGCCGTGCTGCACAGCTACGGCATCACCAATCTGCTCGCCAAGGTTCAGGGCGAAGTGCCGATCATGGACGGCTCGGCGGAGGAGTTTTGCCAGGCGATCGAAGAGGCGGGCATCGAAGAGCAGGCCGAGGATCGCGCCGAGATCGTCATCGACCGGCGCTACGAGTTTCACGCCGACGGCGGCGAATCGATCGCCATCGAGCCCGCCGAAACGTTTTCAGTGCGCTATCGGCTGCGCTACCCGGAGCCGGTGGGCGAGCAGGAGCATCACTACATCGACCGCGGCGCGGCGGCGTTCAAGGCCGAGATCGCGCCGGCGCGAACCTTCGGCTTTCTGCGCGACATGGAAAAGCTCCAGACCATGGGGCTGATCGGCGGCGGCAAGCTCAACAACTGCATCATCATCGGCGAGGACAAGATCATCAATACCGAGCTGCGCTTCCAGGACGAGTTCGCGCGCCACAAGATTCTCGATATTCTCGGCGACTTTTATCTTTTGGGAAGGCCCATGCGCGGCGCGGTGAGCGCAGTCATGACCGGGCACTCGGACAACATCGCGCTCTTGCGCCAGATCCGCGCGGGGATGAAGCTCTAGCGCGCGATTCTTTTTTATGGATTCGCCATCGACTTTCCCGCGGCTTTTCACCGTCGATGAAGCCAACGATTTGCTGCCGAAGCTGCGCCCGCTGATCGAGCAGGTGCTGGAGAACATCCGCCGCCTGAAGGGCGCCAGCGAATCGGTGATTCGCCGCGAGGGTCTCGACCCCGACGCGCCCAATCTGATGAACCGCCTGCGCGACGACGGCGAGATCGCCAGACTGATCGGCCAGGTGAAGGGCTGGGTCGATGAGATCAACAGCTACGGCTGCATCTGCAAGGGGGTCGAGCAGGGTCTGGTCGACTTTCCCTGCCTGCTCGGCACCGAAGTGGTTTTTCTCTGCTGGCAGATCGGCGAGCCCGCGGTGGGCTACTGGCACCGGATCGAAGACGGTTTTGCCGGCCGCAAACCGCTGCTCGACGACGAGAGCGCCGATCCCGACGACAAGATCTCCTATCACTGAGCACCCCGCCGGCGCCCGGCTTTCGTTTCTATCATTCTGCTCGTTGGGTTCATGAAAGCTTCCATCCGCCAAGCCGACGCCGCGCGCGCCGCTGCAATCAAAGCGGCGGCGCAGCGGCTGGGCTTCGAGCTGGTCGGAATTTCTCCGGCGCGCCCGGCGCCGCACGAGCAGTCCTTCGCCGAATGGCTGCGCCGCGGCCTCGCGGGGAAGCTCGACTACATGCAGCGCAGCGAAACGCTGCGGCGCGATCCGCTCCAGCTCGTTCCCTGGGCGGCGTCGATCGTTTCCGTCGGCATGAACTACTACACCGATCACGCGCGTCCGGCGGCGGCGCCGGGCGCGGCGACGGGCTGGATTTCGCGCTATGCCTGGGGCGACGATTATCACGAGCTGATGAAACGCAAGCTCGATGATTTGCTCGGCGCCGTGCGCGCGCTTTGCGGCCGGGAAATTCAAGGCCGGGTCTTCGTCGATTCGGGACCGGTGCTGGAGCGCGACTTCGCCGGCGTCGCCGGCCTGGGCTGGATCGGCAAGAACACGCACTTGATTTCGCCTAAGCGCGGCTCGTGGTTTTTTCTCGGCGAGCTGTTCATCGATCTGCCGCTGGCCTACGATCGCCCGCTGCGCGACCGCTGCGGGCGCTGCGAGCTCTGTCTCAAAGCGTGTCCCACCGGCGCTTTCGTCGGTCCCTACGTGCTCGACGCGCGCCGCTGCATTTCTTATCTCACCATCGAGCTCAAGGATTGGATGCCCGAAGCCTTGCGCCCGCTGGTCGGCAATCACGTTTTCGGCTGCGACATTTGCCAGGAAGTCTGCCCCTACAACGTCAAGGCGAGGCCCACCGATGAGCCCGCCTACCAGCCGCGCACGGGGCTTCACGCGCCGGATCTGATTCCCTTCCTGGCGCTCGGTGAAGCGGAGTTTCGCCGGCGCTTTCGCTCGAGCCCGATTCTGCGCGCCAAGCGGCGCGGCTTTCTGCGCAACGTGGCGGTGGCGCTCGGCAATCTCAAAGCGCGCGAAGCGGTGCCGGCGCTGATCCGCTGTCTCGACGACGCGGAGCCGCTGGTGCGCGGCCACGCGGCCTGGGCGCTCGGCCGCATCGGCGAGAGCGCGGCACGCGCGCCCCTGGGGCGGCGGCTTTTGCTGGAAAGCGACGCGCAGGCGCGCAGCGAAATCCGCCGGGCGCTCGCCGTTCTGTCCGGCGAAGAAGCGAATTTGCCGCCGGCATGATCGGCGGCGCATTTGAAGCGGCGCGCGGCGCGGAGTAAATTGGCGGAGCTTTCATTCGATCACGATGACGGACCCGGCGGCCCATAGTTTCGATCTCGACCCCTACCTGCGTCGGCAGTGCGCGCTCGTCGATGGCGCGCTCGAAAGTTACCTGGCCGGCTATCCCGAAACGGCGCAGACTCTTTACCGGGCGATGCGCCGCGGGGTTTTTCCCGGCGGCAAGCGGGTCCGACCGATCCTGACGCTGGCGGCAGGCGAGCTGTGCGGCGCCGAAGCGGCGCGGCTTTTGCCGTTTGCCTGCGCCGTCGAATTGATTCACGCCTATTCGCTGATCCACGACGATCTGCCGGCGCTCGACGACGACGATTTCCGCCGCGGCGAGCCGGCGGTGCACAAAATTTTCGGCGACGGCATGGCGCTGCTGGCCGGCGACGGCTTGTTGACCGAGGCGTTTCATCTCCTGTCGGGCGGCGAAGCGCTCGGCGCCGCGGCGCCGCAAACCGTCGTCACCGTGATTCGCGAGCTGGCGCACGCTGCCGGCGCTCTCGGTCTGGTGGGCGGCCAGGCGCTGGATCTCGAGGCCGAGGGAAAAAATGCCGATCTCGCCACCGTGGAGATGATTCACGTGCGCAAAACCGGGGCGCTGATTCTCGCCGCGGTGCGCATCGGCGCGCTCGTCGCCGGGGCCGCCGGCCCCGATCTGGCGCGCCTGTCGCGCTACGGCGAATATCTCGGCTTGGCATTTCAGATCGCCGACGATATCCTGGACAGCCACGGAGGCAAAACCGAGCCCGCCGAGACGGGCGCGAGCGAGCTCAGGAAGGCAACCTATCCGTCGGTGGTGGGCATCGCGGCGGCGCGCGCGCGGCTGGAGGAGCTTTTGCGGTTGGCGCTGAGCGCGATCGAGCCGTACGGTGCGCGCGCCGCGTTCCTGGCGGCCATCGCGCGCCGTACCGTCGGCCGGGCGATGCCCGGCCACGGCGTTTGAACGGAGCGATTTTCACGAAGGAGAAGCATGGATTCCATGTCGAGGCTCTTGGACCGGGTCGAATATCCGCGCGACATCCGCGGTTTTTCCATCGATCAGCTCAATCGGCTCGCCGCCGAGATCCGCGAAGAGGTGATCTCGGTGGTGGCCGAAGTCGGCGGCCATTTCGCGTCGACCCTGGGCGCGGTGGAGCTGACCCTCGCGCTGCATTACGTCTTCAACACTCCGGAAGACCGCATCGTCTGGGACACCGGCCATCAGGCTTACGCGCACAAGTTGATCTGCGGCCGGCGCGAGCGGCTGGCGACCATCCGCCAGCTCAACGGCCTGAGCGGGTTTTTGAGCCGGGAAGAAAGCGAGTACGACGTTTTCGGCGCGGGCCACGCCGGCACGTCGATCTCGGCCGCGCTCGGCATGGTGGAAGCCAAAGTGCTCGAGGGCGCCAATCGCAAAGTCGTTGCGGTGATCAGCGACGGCGGCCTCAGCGCCGGCTTGACCTACGAAGGGTTGAATTCCGCGGGCCATCTCGACCGCGACCTGATCGTGGTCCTGAACGACAACGAGCACTTCATCGACCCGCGGGTGGGCGCGGTGTCGTCGTTTCTGAGCCGCCAGTTCACCAGCGATCTCGGCGTGCGCCTGCAAAAAAATCTCTCCAATCTTTTGCGCAGTCTGCCGAGCGGCGAGAATCTCAAGCACGCGGCGCGCAAGATCCGCGACTCGTTCCTGAGCCTGGTGACGCCGGGCTTTCTCTTCGAGAGCCTCGGCTTTCAATACGTCGGGCCGATCGACGGCCACAATATCGGCGAGATGGTGACGACGCTCGAAAGGGTCAAGAAGCTCGACGGGCCGACGCTCGTGCACGTGCTCACGAAAAAGGGCAAAGGCTACGCTCCCGCGGAACAGGACCCGATCAGGTTCCACGCCGTGACGCCGTTTCACGTGCTTACCGGCAAGGCGAAAAAGGAAAAAGGCCCGGTGCCGACCTACACCGAAGTGTTCGGCCGCTCGCTCGTGCGCCTGGCGCAGGAAAATCCCAAGGTCGTCGGCATCACCGCGGCCATGGGCAGCGGCACGGGCATCGACAGGCTCGCGCGCGAGCTGCCGCGGCGCACCTACGACGTGGGCATCGCCGAGCAGCACGCGGTGACCTTTGCCGGCGGCATGGCCACCGAGGGGTTCATTCCGGTGGTGGCGATCTATTCGACATTCTTGCAGCGCGGCTACGATGAAATTCTTCACGACGTCTGCCTGCAGAATCTGCACGTGGTCTTCGCCCTCGACCGCGGCGGTCTGGTGGGCGCCGACGGACCGACCCATCACGGCGTTTTCGACTTTGCCTACATGCGCTCGATCCCCAACCTGACGATCATGGCGCCGCGGGACGAAAACGAATTGCAGCACATGCTGAAGACCGCCATCGATCACCGTGGGCCGATTTCGCTTCGTTACCCGCGCGGCGAAGGCTGGGGCGCGGCGCTCGACGCGGAGATGAAAACCCTCGAGATCGGCAAAGCGGAATTGCTGCGCCCGGGCGGCGACGTCGTGATCGCGGCCATCGGCCAGACTGTGCTGCCCGCGCTGCGAGCCGCGGAAGATCTCGCGCCGCTCGGAATCCAGGCGGCGGTGGTGAACGCGCGCTTCGTCAAACCGCTCGACCGCGATCTCTTCCGCAGTCTGCTGAGCCGCGTGCCGCGCCTGATCACCGTCGAGGACCATGTGATTGCCGGCGGTTTCGGCAGCGCGCTGATCGAGTTTCTCGCCGATGAAGGGCTTGCCGGGATCGAAGTAAAACGGCTCGGCGTACCCGACCGTTTCATTCCCCACGGCACCCAGGACGAGCTGCGCAAGCTCTGCGGTTTCGACAAGGACGCGATCGCGCAGGCGGTGCTGCAGATGGTCCGGCGCGGCAAGAAGCGCGGCAGGGAGGGATGGGAACGAGGCAGCGCCTAGATCGGCTGCTGGTCGATCGCGGCCTGGTCGCAAGCCGTGAAGAGGGACGGCGGAGAATCATGGCCGGCGAGGTCCTGGTCGCGGATCAACCCGTAACCAAGGCGGGATCTCTGATCGATGCGGGGGCGCGCATCGATCTCAAGGCCGCGCCCCGCTACGTCAGCCGCGGCGGCTTCAAATTGGAAAAAGCTCTGCGTGAATTTGCCGTCGATCTCGCCGGCAAAATCGCGCTCGACGTGGGCGCATCGACCGGCGGCTTTACCGATTGTCTGCTGGCCCACGGCGCGGCGCGGGTGCTGGCCGTGGATGTGGGCTACGGGCAGTTTGACTGGCGGCTGCGCAACGATCCGCGCGTGTGGCTGCGCGAGAAAACCAACATTCGCTTTCTCGATCCGGCGGCGCTGCCGGAGCAGCCGCATCTCGCCGTCATCGACGTGTCGTTTATCTCGCTCAAAATCGTTTTGCCCCAGGTCAAAAAACTGCTGCGGCCGGTTCACGAAATCATCGCGCTTATCAAGCCGCAGTTCGAAGTCGGCAGGGGCAAGGTCGGCAAGGGCGGCGTGGTGCGCTCGGCGGCGGAGCACGAGCGGGTGATCGATGAGATCTGCGCCGCCGCCGCGGCGCTCGGCTATCAAGTTCGCGGCACGATCGAGTCGCCGCTCCTCGGACCGAAAGGCAACCGGGAGTTTTTGATTTATCTGCGCGCGGAGGGCTGAGAACGGCGGCCGCGCGGCCCGTTCGGCGCAATCATCGATGGCAGGGTTCAAGAAAATCGCCCACCGCGGCGCCTCCGGCAAATATCCGGAAAATACTCGCGTGGCATTTGTCCAGGCCGTGGCCGCCGGCGTCGATATGATCGAGCTCGACTGTCAGTTGAGCCGCGACGGCCACGTGGTCGTGTTTCATGACGAGCGGCTGAACCGCCTCGCCCGGGCCAGAGGCACAGTGAGCGCAAAGACGCTCGCGGAGCTGAAGGCCCTCGACGTCGGCGCCTGGCGCAACAAAAGGTTCCGGGGCGAGCGCATTCTCACTCTGGAAGAAGCGCTTCAGTGCATCGACGGCAAAGCCGATCTCTGTCTTGAAATCAAATCCTACGCGGATGCGCCGCCGGGGATCGAGCTCAAGATTCTTTTCATCCTGAGCCGCTACGATTATCTCGAGCGCACGGTGATTTCGTCGTTTCACGCGGGCGCGCTGGCGCGCGTGCGTGAGCTGGCGCCGGAGGCGACGCTCGGGCTGATCGTCGGCGCGGCCGGCGCCGGCGATGCGCTGGCGCGCGCGCGTTCTCTCGGCGCCGGATCGGTCCACGTCGAGAAAGATCTCGCCCGGCGCGATTTTCTCGACTCCGCGTGGGAAGAGGGTTTCGATGTGTTCGTCTGGACGGTGAACGAGCTGCGCGAGATGGAGGCGCTCGCCGGGCTCGGCGTGCAGGGTTTGATTTCCGATTTTCCCGATAAGCTCGCCCGGCTGAGCCGCGCTTAGAAGCGCCGCTCGCCGCTCCTGGGGCGCGACTCGGCAATTTTTTTGGCGCGCTTCGTAACCAAGATTTTTCAGCCCTTCGCCCGGACCGTCTTCGCACTCTGGACATTGCCTGCAAACGGTTCATTTTTAAAGCGATTTACTTGACTTGGAGGGCAAATACGTTACAATCACCGCGGACAAGTTAGGGTCCCTTGCGGATCGGGGGTGATGTAAATTTTATGACTGGTGTCCGGGTTCGAGAGAACGAATCGATCGAGAGCGCCATCCGGCGCTTCAAAAAATTGTGTGAAAAAGCGGGCATTCTCGCCGAGCTGCGCAAGCGCGAACATTACGAAAAGCCCAGCGTCAAACGGAAGAAAAAGGCGATCGCCGCGAAGAAGAGGGCGATGCGGCGGGTGCGCCATTCTTTTTAGAAAAATGGTTTCAGCGATGGTCGCCGAAACGTGAATCTCAAGAGCGAAATACAGGAAGCCGTCAAGGTGGCGATGAAGTCAGGCGACGCGGTGACCCTCTCCACCTTGCGGCTTCTTCTGGCCGCGCTGCACAACGAGGAAATTCGCCTCCGCAGGGATCTGGCTCCCGAGGAAATTCAACGCACCATCGCCACGCTGTCCAAGCAGCGCAGCGAAGCGATTGAGCTTTACCGCCGGGGCAAGCGCGACGACCTCGCGCAAAAAGAAGAAGCCGAGTTGGCGGTGCTGAAGCGTTTTCAGCCGCAGCCGCTCACCGAGGACGAGGTCAAGGATTTGATCCGGGCGAGCATCGCCGAGACCAGCGCCAGGGGAATTCAGGATCTCGGCAAAGTGATGAAGCTGGTCATGCCGAAGGTTTCCGGCCGCAGCGACGGCAAGCGGGTCAACGAGCTGGCGAAAGCGCTGTTGAGCGATTAACTTTCATGCTTGAAACGACGGCCCCGGCGGCGATGGGGACCGTGTGGACGAAAAATCAAATCTCGATTTTCGGGTCGTGTGCAGGACGGAGGCTCGGTGCGGCTTTCCGGCGCGGCGCGCGCGGTCAAACGGGGCGGGTTTGAAGTCGCGCGCGCCGCTGGTTTTAGCTCGTGAATTGGATCGACCTGATTCTCATCTGTTTGCTGGCCCTCTTCGGTCTACGCGGGTTTTTCCGGGGTCTTTTCCGCGAAATTTTTTCTCTCCTGGGGTTGATCGCCGGATTCGCCGCGGCGGTCGCGCTGCTGGCTCCCGGAGCGGCCTACGCGGCGGAGTTCTGGAAAGCGCCGCCGCTGTTTCTCAAGGGCGCCGTCTTCGTGGCGATTTTTTTTGTCGTCTATTTCGTTTTCAGCCTGATCGGCTGGCTGCTGCATCGCTCGGAGCGGCTGCTTTTTTTGAAAACCGTCAATCGCGCCGGCGGAATCGCCGTCGGCCTCGGCAAAGGCGCGGCGCTCATCGCGCTGGCGGTTTTTTTCCTGAGCGAGGCCGCCTGGCTGCCCAAGCGCAGCCAGGAAAATTTTCACGGCTCCTATCTGGTGTCGCCGCTGACGCGCTTTGGCGAAACCCTGATTCGCATGGGCAAGGAGCGCATGGGCTCGAGCGCGGACCGCGAGCACGCCGCGCTGCGGCCCGGCGGGCCGCTTTAAGTCTTTCCCGATGATCAGCCAGGAAAAGATCGCCGAGATCCGCGCCCGCGCTTCGATCGTCGAAGTGATCTCGGATTACGTGACTTTGAAAAAGGCCGGGCGCAACCATCTCGGCCTCTGCCCCTTTCACGGCGAGAAAACTCCGTCCTTCACCGTGAGCGAAGACAAGGGCATCTATCACTGCTTCGGCTGCCACGCCGGCGGCAGCGTCTTCAATTTTTTGATGCAGTACGATCAGCTGAGCTTCCCCGAGGCGGTGGAGCGGGTGGCCCAGCGTTACGGCATCGCCATCGAACGCAGCGAGTGGCGCGGCAAAAACGACGGCGCCGGTGAGCGCGAGCATCTTTACCGCATCAACGAGCGCGCCGCCGCCAACTATCAAAAAATTCTTTTCGGCCATCCCGAAGGAGCGCGCGCGCTCGAGTATCTGAAATCGCGCGGCGTCGATGACGCTACGGCGCGCCGGTTCCTGCTCGGCTACGCGCCGGCGGGCGGCTCGGGACTGCTCAACATTTTGCGCCAGGAGAAAATTCCGGCCGGCGACGCGCTTCGGCTCGGGCTCATCGGCCAGCGCAGCGGCGACCGATTCTACGAGAAGTTTTTTGCCCGGGTGATTTTTCCGATCGTGAGCCCGGCCGGCAAAATTGTCGCCTTCGGCGGACGGGTGCTCGATCAGAGCCTGCCCAAATATCTCAACTCGAGCGAAACGCCGCTGTTCCACAAGGGCTCGACGCTCTACGGGCTGTACCAGGCCAAGGACGCGGTTCGGCGCGCCGACCGCGTCGTCATCGTCGAAGGCTATCTCGACGTGATCGCGCTGGCGCAGCACGACCTCGGCTATGCCGTGGCCACCCTCGGCACGGCGCTGACCGTCGATCATGCGCGGGTGCTCTCGCGCTACACCAAAAACATCATTGCGCTGTTCGACGGCGATGCGGCCGGAGAGAAGGCGGCCGCCCGGAGCTTCGAGGTTTTCCTCGAAGCGGGGCTTTTCGGCCGCGCCGCGTTTCTGCCGGGCGGCGAAGATCCCGACACCTTCGTGCGCCGGCGCGGCAAAGCGGCTCTGGAGGCCGTGCTCGAGCGCGCGGTTTCGCTGCCGGATTATTTTTTTGATTGGCTTGCGCGCCGTTTCGGCACGACGCTCGAGGGCAAAAGCCAGATCGCCGCCGAAGTCGGGCGCGTGCTCGCCAAAGTGAACAATCCGTTCGAAATGGATTTGCTGGTGCGCCGCGCGGTCGACCACCTGGGCATTCGCGAGGAGCTGTTGCGCCGCCCCGCGGCGCGGCCCGCCATGGCGCGCCCCGCTGCCCAGCGCGCCGCCGCTCCGGCCGCGCCCGCGAGCATGCGCGAGGACGCGGCCGAACGCTCGCTCGTCGCACTGATGCTGCGCGCGGATTCGGCGCTCGCGACGATCGCCGAAGAAAAAGAAGCGCCGCAGTGGTTCGGTCCCAAATGGCGCGCGGTGGTTGACGGAATGGTGCGGGAATGGCTAGAACGTGGAGAGGTCGATGTGGCGCGGCTGACCCAGGAACTGCCGGGCGGGCTCGGCGGCGAGGTTGCCGCCCTGGCTCTGGGCGCGGAGGAATTGTCGGACGCCGAGTGCGCGCGCATGGTGACCGATTGCCTCTCGCATCTGCGCCGGCGGCACTTCAAGGGCATGGAACGCGATCTGCGCGTTAAAATCCGCGCCGCGGAAGAGCAGAACGACGAGAAAGCGAAGAGAGAAAGGATACTAGAATGGCAAGATCTCGTTCGAAAAGAGCGCCAGCTAGAACGCCGAAAGCCCGAGCCGAAGCAGCCCGTCCGGTAGCCAAAGCTGCGCCCGCCGAATCGGATTCTTCCGCCCGCCCGGTGGAGAAGAAGAATCTGAAAGAGGTGAAGAAGCTCATCGATCTGGGCAAGGAGAAGGGCTATCTCACTTACGACGACGTGAACGACATGCTGCCGGCGGAAGTGGTCTCGCCGGACCAGATCGACGACGTGATGTCGATCTTCGGCGAGATGGACATCGAGGTCGTCGACGCCAATCAGCGCGTGACCCTCGGCAGCGCGGGCGAAGATCTTGCCGAGGAGGAAGAGGAAGAGAAGGAAATCGACGGCGACGTGGACGGGGATCTCGTCGGCAAGACCGGCGATCCGGTGCGCATGTATCTGCGCGAGATGGGCACGGTCTCGCTCCTCAGCCGCGAAGGCGAAGTCGAAATCGCCAAGAAGATCGAAGACGGCGAAAAGCGGGTCATCCACGAAGTATTGTCGAGCCCGCTCGCGCTCACCTACGTGTTGGATCTGGGCGAGAAACTGGCCCAGCACGAGATCCGCGTGCGCGAGATCATCAAGGAAGAGGGCGACGAAGAAAGCGAGGATTTCGAGGAGGAAGAGGTTCACGAAAAGCGCCTGCTCGATCAGATCGGCAAGATACGGCGCCTTACCCACGAGCGGGAGAAGATCCGCCATCAGCTCGAGAGCAAGCGGTTATCCGCCCAGCGCCGCCACGCGCTGCAGGAAAGCGTCGCCAAGTACACCGACAAGATCGTCGCCGCGCTCATGGGGCTTCAGCTCAACCGCAAGCAGACCGAGGCGATCGCCGACGGTCTCAAGCGCGCGCTCGAGCGCATGCAGTCCCTCGAACGGCGGGTGCGCGATTTCGAGCAGCGGGTCGGCAAGCCGGCGGCGGAAATTGTCCGGCTCGTCAACGAAGCCGACGGCCGCAAGAAGAACTGGCAAAAGATCAGCGGCACCTTGCGCATGGGCCACGACGCGATCGTGCAGATGGCCGAGGACATCCGCAACGCGCGGCGCGACATCCGCCACATCGAAAAAGATCTCGAAATCCCGGCCGAGGAGATCAAGCGGCGCGTCTATTCGATTATCGAGGGCGAAACCAAAGCCAACCTGGCGAAAAAGGAGTTGATCGAAGCCAACCTGCGCCTGGTCGTCAGCATTGCCAAAAAATACACCAACCGCGGTCTGCAGTTTCTCGATCTCATCCAGGAGGGCAACATTGGCCTGATGAAGGCGGTGGACAAGTTCGAGTACCAGCGCGGCTATAAATTCTCCACCTATGCCACGTGGTGGATTCGCCAGGCGATCACCCGCGCGATCGCCGATCAGGCGCGCACGATCCGCATTCCGGTGCACATGATCGAGACGATCAACAAGCTGATTCGCACTTCCAGATATCTCGTTCAGGAAATCGGCCGGGAACCGACCCCGGAAGAGATCGCCACCAAGATGGAGATCCCGCTCGACAAGGTGCGCAAGGTGCTCAAGATCGCCAAGGAGCCGATCTCGCTGGAAACTCCGGTGGGCGAGGAAGAGGACAGCCATCTCGGCGACTTCATCGAGGACAAGCGCATCATCACGCCTTCGGACGCGGTGGTGAATATCAATCTGCAGGAGCAGACGCGCAAGGTGCTCGCCACTCTGACGCCGCGCGAAGAGCAGGTGTTGCGCATGCGTTTCGGCATCGGTGAAAAATCCGACCACACCCTCGAGGAAGTCGGCCAGAAGTTCACGGTCACGCGCGAGCGCATCCGGCAGATCGAAGCCAAAGCCCTGCGCAAGCTGCGCCACCCGAGCCGCAGCAAACGGCTCAAAAGCTTCATGGAAACCTGACCCGGCTCCTGCGTCTCTCGCAACTCAAGACCATTAAAGCTAGACTCCAGACACCCTTTACGCGGGCCCATAGCTCAGTTGGTTAGAGCCACCGGCTCATAACCGGTTGGTCCCTGGTTCGAGTCCAGGTGGGCCCACCAATTTTCTTCAGAGTAGGGATTCGGTCATAGTGAGAGCCGCCTTTTCGGGAGCTACCTGAGGCCCTAAATTGATTTTCAGTTCCGCATGAACAGTAGCGGAATCACAACCGCCGCCGCCAATATGATAAGTGACCACTGCACAAACGGAGGAACAGGCAGCGGTGGAGGCGTATCGACAGCTGCTACCGGTACGACAATGCGGACAGATCGTGGCCTCTGGATAAATCATGCTTTTGCAGGCAGGGCATTGTCGTCTGTTGCCCTCAGCCAGCAGTATGAAGAGCAAACCAAAAGGACCAAAGAAGAACCCCAAAAAGAATCCCTGGCCCCCACAACCCTTCTTGTTGCCGATCATCGCAGCAGCGATGCCGCAAAAAACCCAAGTTAGGACGATGACGATCATTGATAATTCACGTATCCTGCGCGCTCCTGCAGCTGGAACATCTGGTGGTTGCGCTGAGAGTCTACGCTGTTACGTCATGCATCGGTTGTCCTTATTTTTTTCCGAAGCGCCGCAATAGCCTCTGAAAGTGTGATCATCAACGTCAACGGATTGATCGGCGAAGATGTAAAACCGCACGCCTCATAGAATCGTTTCGCCGGCTCAGAAAGCGCATGAACCAGCACGGCGCGCACACCGATAATGTCAGCGGCTTGAAGCGTGCGCAGGATGGCGTCACGCAGCAACGCGCGCCCGAGCCCTTGTCCCTGAGCGCCCTTGTCGATCGCGAGCCGCCCCAGCACGACCACGGGCACGGGATCGGGTGCGTTGCGCCTCACGCGCCCCGGCGCTGTCTCTCTCGCTATCGACCCGGCGGCCAGGCTGTAATAACCGACCACTCGATTTTTCTCCACAATCACGTAGGTGCTCGACGCGCCGCTCTCCTGATTTTGCAGTGCGCGCCGGTAAAGCCAGTCGTTCAGCACCGCCTCGCCGCAGTCGAAGTTTGAAATATCGTGCGCCGCACTCAGTTTCTCCGGGGCGCGATCGATACCGCCGACGCTTACCTGTCCCACGGCGCCTTAGTTTGAAGCACTTTTCGAAGCCTCGGGTTTGCCGCGGGCGGCTTATCGAGCGCCGCCATGAAGCGCTTAAACTTATCTTCCGGGAGCGCGAAATGGGTCTGATCCGCCAGCAAGGCCGCGGCTTCGCGACACGCGGTTTCCAGCATGAAATCCGATCGAGTGCGGTCGAGTAAATCCGCCGCCTGATCGATCAAGCGTTTTTGCTGGCGGCTTGCCCGCAGGTTGATGATTTGATTTTTCGTCTGGGTTTCAGCCATAAAAAAAGACCTCGAAACAGGATACGGCAAATATAGCAAATACGTCTACACAGCGTCAACACACACCGGCAAGCGCGAAGCGTGGCAAACCCGGAGCCGGCGATCGCACCGCCACAGCCTGCGATTCTCCCCGATGATCCGATCGACTTTCCAGGGATCGGGTTTTACCCCGCGCCTGGGCGCGCTGTCGATCGGCGGTTCTACGGGCACTTCGGGCTTGGGCTTCCCGATGGCGAGAAACTCGCCGCGCAGGTTCCCGCCGCGCTCGCGCTCCTCGATCAGGTCTTCGCTCCTGCCGTCATAGCCCACCGCGGCGAGCAGTCTTGAGACGTGGCGCTTGGCGGCGCCGAATTTGAGCCGGCGTCCGTACTTGAGAATATCTTCCCAGAGTAAAAGCTCATCACGCAGCGCTGAGCGAAGCCTCAAATTCTGATCGATCAGCCGGCGGTTCTCGCTTTCCAGGTGGCCGCACTTGATGCGAATCTCGCCGAGCAGAAACTCAATATCGGCTCTGTCCTCGGGCGGTAGTGGCGTCCTGGGCTCCTGGATCTTGGGCGCGTGGATGAATTCGATGAAACGCTCGTCTTCGGCTATGCGCTCGGTCGCCTGGCGTGACTCCTCGTTCTCGGTCCAGCGCGTGACTTCGGCTTCGGGAATGACCTGCATGGCGCGAAGCTGGCCCTCTTTGATCCAGCGGTATACCGATTCGGCGGTGCACTGCATCACGTTCGCAAACTCGGCCACGGTCATAAAGCGCCCCTGGAAGGTAGCGGTCTTCGGTCGGCATGGGGCGCGGTCCTCACCGGTCACTTTTTCTTAGGGCTGGCGTCGTGCATGTACGGTGCCGAATCAGACCTTTTGTGAGTCTGGTGATTTGCTCAGCGCTGGCGCCGACCAGGTGAGCACCGAAAATGATGCCGACCTGAAAAGCCGCGTCGCTGGTATCAAACCGGGCGGTATCGTGGCCATCGCAGAGCTCGACCCATTTGAAGTAGGCTAGCCTGTCTTCGTTAGACGGCTCGAAATCATTCTCCAGATTGTCGGTTATGTTTAGCCAGCGGCCGATGCCCGGGTCGAGAGCGAGCGCTAACTCGTAAATGTCTTTGACTCGGATTGCGTTCGGTGCGATTTCATCGTTGGTGAAGCCGAACGGAATGCCGTCGAGAGATTTGAGCATCTCCTCTGCCGCGGCGACGATCCGTTGCACGGCGATCTGCAAGCCTGCGCGATCATAAGCCCCGTCGATATACTTTCGCCATGCTTGACCGAGCGCGTCGATTTCCTTGCCGGTTTCTTTTTTCTTGTTGTCGATAGCAACGACTTTTCCTTTTGTCATGGGGTCGAATCCTTTCCTGCTTTTGCTGGCCTATCCTCGGAGCTTTTAGCCGATAGCATCCGCGCGGGCGGCGCGCGCTGGACGAACGCGGAGAGAATGCGTAGAGTGAGGGAGAGAGAGTTCGATGCCATACCCATCGAATCTTTCCGGCCCTTGAGGGTTGCAGCTCTCCGGGGCCATTTCTTTTCCGTGGCCTAGAACTGCAGCCCGTGCAGAGACCCGTTGATCGCGAAACTGTTCGCTTCCCCGGCCCGGCACTTCAGCCAACGACGAAGCGCGAGCCTTGCCTTGGATTGCCCCCTTTTAAAGACACCGCTGAAGTGAAACCCTGATCCCAAGGTTTCACTATGGGTTTCACTTTTGGGGGGATTGAGAGGGATTTTGAGGGAAAATAACCGGGGAAAACTTCAGATTTTCCCCGGAAAAAGCGCTTTCAGCCCCTCAGCTTGAGGATTTTTTGCGCTTTTTGCTCTGAAGTGGGTTCGAGTCCAGGTGGGCCCACCAATTTTCTTCTGGAACTTTTTGCCTCTGGTCTGCCGCTCGGCTGGAAGAGCAAAAGGGAAAATTTCTTACAACATCAACCGATCAGCTTTGCGACCACAAAGCCGAGCAGAAAGATAAACACGAGCACGCCGATCCAATGGCCGCCTGCTTCCACGCTGCGGTTGACCGGCTCGCCGTCTGAAAGCGTGTGCTTGAAGTACAGTCCGTACCTGCCGCCGGCCGCGTAGGTTTTCCCGCGCGCATCCACTCCGATCCGCAGGCCTTTTACTCCGGCGGAGACTCCGACCCCCGACTTGCTGAAATTGAGCCGCACGGGCCCCAGACTCACGCTCTTGCGAAAGAATATTCCCATGGTCTTTTTTCCGACACGAAGTTTTCTAAGTGGTCTTCCGCGCCTTGAATTGATCGGCGTGCTTTTCGAGCCTCTGATCAATCGAAGCCGATTTTAAGCCGACAAGCGCCGCGTATCAATCGGAGCGCCGGGGAAAGCTTTCGCGTTCGGTGAAACTCGTTTCCGCGCGCGCCCGGGGAATGCGCGCACTGCGATGCGAGAATGCGGCTTACCGCGAACCCTATCGACTCATGATAAAATTTGCGTTTCACTGATACAGCAATGGGAATCATTCGGAATTCGAAAGGAGCGCGATCATGACAAAGGCTCAATTATTATTTTTGGCCATGGCCGGCATAATGCCGGCGCTGTTGCCGGGCTCGGTCTCGGCGCAAACCGTGCTCGAGCGCGGGGAATCCGGGCGAGCGGTGGAGGTGAGCAACGTCAACGTCCAGGACGGTACGGTGACGGGCGAGCTGCGCAACAACTCGAATAACGTGGTGCGCGACGCGCAGGTTTTAATCCGCTACGTCTGGCTCTGGAAAAATGAGTTCCATCCCGGTTCGGACGACCCGAGCCGGAGCGTTTACTACACCGTGCCGGGCGAGGTGCCGGCGCATGGAATGATGCGCTTTCAATACGTAGCCACGCCGCCGCTGCCCCAGCGCAGCGATGGCTCTTTCACCGTGTCGGTGGCGGTGGCCGGATTTACCCAAGTGATTATGCCCGGCAGCTCCGCGCGCTGAGCGATCGGCGTTTTTTTTCGGCGCAGCGGCGCGCTCCTCCGGTCGCGCCCGTCGGCTATCGGCAGTTGGCGCTGATTTAATTGGTGGCGCGCAGGAAATCTGTTATCCTGCGCGGCCATGCTGATATCGAGTTTAGTGGCTCTCGGGCTGTGGTGGCACGTGCTCAGGACTCTCCCCGGCTTCGTGGAATCGCTCGGCTATCTTCTCGGCATTCTCTTCGCGGCTTTCGCTTGGGACGCCTACGAGCGCGATGCCGAATGAAGGCGGACGAGGCGGCTAGGCACGCCTGCCGGCAAACAGGCGGTAGGTGAGCAGGAGAATAATCGAGCCGATTACCGCCATGACAAATCCGGCCGGCTCTCCCTGCTGGTAAAATCCCAGCGATTGGCCGATAAAACCGCCGAGCAGCGCGCCGGCGATGCCGAGAGGCTCGTGATGATGAAGCCTCCAGGATCCCGTCCCGGCGTCAGGAGTTTGCCGACGATGCCGACGATCAAGCCGAAAAATACCCAGCCGATAACGCTCATGGTCTTCTCCTCCCTTCGGGTCGCCCATCGCGGTCAAGCCTTCGCGTGGAGCTTACAGCTGGAATCAGCAACCGGAATGCCGCCTTCAAGGCGCGAAATCGCGGAGTCTTTCGTCGATCACGCCGGCGGATCTTCGTAGCGAAACTCCTACTCTGTGAGGATTGCGCGCACAGAGCTCGTTTGGCGATTAAAATCGTCGCGCCCTCCGTAGAGGAGGAAAATGTCAGCTTTGTTGACGCTTGGCTCAATGCTCTTCGGAGGATAAGGCCTTCCACCGGTCGGGCGCGTGTGCCGCTTTTCCCCGTCTCCGCGGGGGACTGGACTATTACAACACCGCCATTGGATTCTCGCCGGGAAATTTCGGACTCGATAGGGGAATTTTTGGACAGGCGCGTTCCTGGTACCCAGCTTGCTCTACTGGTTTGCCCAATATGAATCCCACGGACAAGAAGAACACCGGTCTGGCGGTACAGGAACAGCCCCTCGATACCGAGCAGCTTTTGCTCGAACGGTTGAAAAACAGCTCGACGGCGGAAGATTATTTTCGCTGGATGCTTTTTGTAGTCGGCTTCTATCGCGGCATCAACAAGATCGACGCGGCGACGGAGCTGCTCGAGGGTTTCATCAAGATCGCCCGCGATGTCGAGCAGTCGGCGCATTGCTATCTCGCGCTGGGACAGATCGCCACCGACGAGCAGCGTTACGAGGACGCGCTGAAACACTTCAGCGCGGCGCTGGAGCTGGCGCCGAAGAAGCGCAAGATTCGCTACGTCCTTGAGAACAATATCGGCTATTGCCTGAACGCGCTGGCGCGCTTTAACGATGGCGAAAAACACTGTCGCAGGGCGATCGAGATCGACTGGACCCGCGCCAGCGGCTATCGCAACCTCGGCATCAGCCTCAACGGTCAGGGAAACCTGGCTGGCGCTGCCTGGGCTCTGGTGGAGGCGGTGCGCGCGGACGCGAGCGACAATCGCGCCGTGACTCTACTGCAAAAACTTCTCTCGCTCCATCCGATCCTCGCCATCCAGTGCCCCTGGATCACGCGCGCGTTGTCCGCCGATGGGGGCAACGACGCCGAGCTCCCGGTCATGTAGCGAAGCGCCGCTTCGCGTTGCGCGTCTCTCGCCAAAGTTATCTGCTGAAATATATTAGTTGGCGCCTCGCCAGCGCGCCGCCCCGTAGTTGACGGGCGGCCGCCCGGCTATCCCGGTGTCAGTCGGGCGATCGCCATTGCCGCAGCGCTGCGCTTGCGGCCAAAAAATTCCCATTTATGCGCCAATCGTGTTGACATCCGTACAGTTCGCTGACATAAGAAGATTAAGAAAATTTTTCTCGGCGCTTAATTTTCTTAACTTGCTTGACCCGATAGATTTAAAAATACTTTTTATTCTGCAAAATGACGGCAGGCGGCGCCTGGCCGACATCGCCCAGGACGTGGATCTGTCGGCGCCGGCCGTCATGGAGCGGGTGAAAAAACTCGAAGCGAGCGGCGTGATTCGCGGCTACCAGGCGCTGCTCGACGGGAAAAAAGTCGGCAAGGACATCACCGCGTTTATCGGCGTGTCGATCGGCAATCAGCGCGACATCGAAAAATTCGCGCGCCAGATGATGCGCTACCCGGATGTTCTGGAATGCCATCACGTGACCGGGGATGAGAGTTTTATGCTAAAGGTGAAGTCGGCCAATACCGGGTCGCTGGAGAAATTGCTCGGCGAGATTCGCTCGGTCGAGGGCGTGACCCGGACCGTGACCCGGATCGTGTTATCGACGGCGAAGGAAGGACAGGCGCTGGAGATCGACGCCGGACTGGCGGAGGTCGGCCACGCCAGGAAGAGGTGAAGATCGGGCTGAAGGTTTGCTTCCGCGTGGACTGGGACGCAATGAAATCAAAAAAGGTGCAGTCATGACTCTTTCAGGTTTTCCGCCCAAACAGGGACTCTACGATCCGAATTTCGAGCACGACGCCTGCGGCGTCGGCTTCGTGGTTCATATCAAGGGCGAGAAGTCGCACGAGATTATCGAGCAGGCGCTGACCGTGCTGCAGAATCTCGATCATCGCGGCGCCTGCGGCTGCGAAGAGAATACCGGCGACGGCGCCGGGATCCTGATGCAGATCCCGCACGCGTTTTTGAAGGACGCGTGCAAGGGGCTCGGCTTCGAGCTGCCGGATCCGGGCGAGTACGGCGTCGGCATGATTTTTCTTCCCGATCAGCGCGATCAGCGCCGCCGTTTCGAGAAAAAGCTCGAAGCGATCATCGCGGAAGAGGGCCAGAAGTGTCTCGGCTGGCGCAAGGTGCCCACCGACAATATGTATCTCGGCGAAAGCGCCAAGGAGTACGAGCCCTTCGTGCGCCAGGTTTTCATCGGGCGCAACGAGGCGATCAAGGACGAGCTGGCCTTCGAGCGCAAACTCTACGTGATTCGCCGCCGTGCCGAGAATGCGATCCGCTACGCCGGTCTGGCGGGGAGCGACTTTTTCTACATTCCGAGCCTCTCCTGCCGCACGCTGATTTACAAAGGCATGCTGACGCCGCGCCAGGTCTCGACGTTTTATCCCGATCTCACCGATCCGCTGATCGAGAGCGCCATCGCGGTGGTGCACTCGCGCTTCAGCACCAATACATTTCCGAGCTGGGGGCGCGCGCATCCCTATCGCTATTTGATCCACAACGGCGAGATCAACACGCTGCGCGGCAACGAGAACTGGATGCGCGCGCGCCAGGGCATGCTCGCCTCCGAATGGTTCGGCGACGATCTCAAAAAAATCTTCCCGATCATTCAGGAAGACGGCAGCGACTCCGCCAAATTCGATAATTGCCTGGAGTTCCTCGCCTTGAGCGGGCGCTCGCTGCCGCATGCGGTGATGATGATGATCCCGGAGCCGTGGGAAAATCACGAGAGCATGGACAGCGAGAAGCGCGCGTTCTACGAGTACCACAGCCATCTGATGGAGCCGTGGGACGGGCCCGCTTCGATCGCTTTTACCGACGGCACGGTGGTCGGCGCGGTGCTCGACCGAAACGGTCTTCGGCCGTCGCGCTATTACGTCACCAAGGACGATCTGGTGATCATGGCTTCGGAAGTCGGCGTGCTCGACGTGCCGGCGGAGCGGGTGCTGGAAAAGCGCCGGCTCCAGCCGGGCCGGATGTTTCTGGTCGATACCGGCGAAGGCCGCATCATCAGCGACGAGGAGATCAAGCGCGAGATGGCGTCGGCCCGGCCGTACGGGCAGTGGCTCAAAGAAAACCAGGTGCATTTCAGCGACCTGCCCGAGGTCAAGGAAAAAGAACCGAAGGCCGATCATCAGGCAACCCTTCAGCGGCTGCAGGCGTTTGGTTACAGTTTCGAGGACCTGCGCATCAACATCGGTCCGATGGCGCAAAACGGCATCCAGCCGGTGGGCTCCATGGGCACCGACACGCCGCTCGCGGTTTTGTCGGACAAGCCGCAGTTGCTGTACAACTATTTCAAGCAGTTGTTCGCCCAGGTGACCAATCCGCCGATCGATCCGATCCGCGAAGAATTGATCACTTCGACGACCTTGACGCTCGGCAGCGAGGGGAATCTGGCCGATCCCAGGCCGCAAAGCTGCCGGCAACTGCGTCTGCCCGAGCCGATTCTGAAAAATTCCGACCTGGAAAAACTTCGGCGGATCGAGCATCCGACGATCCGGACGAAAACTCTGCCGATCCTCTTCAATCCGCGCGGCGGCAAGGCGGCGCTGGAAAAGGCGCTCGCCGAGCTTTGCGCCGCCGCCGACCGGGCGATCGCCGAGGGCGTAACGATTTTGATCCTTTCCGACAAAGGCGTCGATGCCGATCATGCGCCGATTCCGGCGCTGCTTGCGACCGCCGGCCTGCATCATCACCTGATCCGCGCCGGCACGCGCACCCGCGTCGGTCTCGTGCTCGAATCGGGCGAGCCGCGCGAAGTGCATCATTTCTGTCTGCTGCTCGGCTACGGCGCCCAGGCGATCAATCCGTATCTCGTGTACGAATGTCTCAACGACATGATCCACGAGGGCCTGCTGAAAGACATCAGCTATCACGACGCCGTGAAAGGCTACGACAAGGCGGTCTATAAAGGCGTGGTGAAGGTGATGGCCAAGATGGGCATCTCGACCATCAAGTCCTACTGCGGCGCGCAGATTTTCGAGGCGGTGGGACTGGGCCAGCAACTGGTCGATCGCTATTTCACCTGGACGCCCTCGCGGGTGGGCGGCGTGGGGCTGGAAGAAATTGCGCGCGAAGCCGGGCAGCAACACGCGCGCGCGTTTCCGACCTATCCGCTGAACGGGCACACGCTCGAGGTTTACGGCCAGTACCAATATCGCAAGGACGGGGAGCTGCATCTGTTCAATCCGCGCACGATTCATCTTTTGCAGAAGGCGGCGCGCAACAACGACTACAAAACTTTCAAAGAATACACCGCGCTGATCGACGATCAGTCCGAGCGCCTGGCGACCTTGCGCGGTTTGATGCGCCTTAAATACGCCGCGCAGCCGATTCCAATCGACGAAGTGGAGCCGGTGGAAGAAATCGTCAAGCGGTTCAAGACCGGCGCCATGTCCTACGGCTCGATCAGCAAGGAAGCGCACGAGGCCCTGGCCGTGGCGATGAACCGCATCGGCGGCAAGAGCAACACCGGCGAAGGCGGCGAAGATCCGGCGCGCTACGTGCCCGAGCCCAACGGCGATTCCAAAAACAGCGCGATCAAACAGGTGGCATCGGGGCGCTTCGGCGTGACCAGCTATTATCTGACTCAGGCGCGCGAGATCCAGATCAAAATGGCTCAGGGCGCCAAGCCGGGCGAAGGCGGCGAGCTGCCCGGGCGCAAAGTCTATCCGTGGATTGCCAAGGTGCGCCACTCGACCCCCGGCGTGGGGCTCATCTCGCCGCCGCCGCATCACGATATTTACTCCATCGAAGATCTGGCGCAGTTGATCCACGATCTGAAAAACGCCAATCATCGCGCGCGCATCAGCGTCAAGCTGGTCTCCGAGATCGGCGTCGGCACGATTGCGGCCGGGGTGGCGAAGGGCCATGCGGATGTGGTGTTGATCAGCGGCCACGACGGCGGCACCGGCGCTTCGCCGCAGACCAGCATCAAGCACGCGGGGCTTCCGTGGGAGCTCGGCTTGGCCGAAACGCATCAGACTCTGGTTTTGAACAACCTGCGCAGCCGCATCGCGGTGGAAACCGACGGCCAGCTCAAGACCGGGCGCGACGTGGTGATCGCGGCGCTGCTCGGCGCCGAGGAATTCGGTTTTGCCACCACGGCGCTGGTGACTCTTGGCTGCATTCTCATGCGCGTCTGTCATCTCGACACCTGCCCGGTGGGCGTGGCGACGCAGAATCCGGAGCTGCGCAAAAAGTTCGCCGGCGACCCGGCGCACGTGGTGAACTTCATGCGCATGATCGCCCAAGAAATGCGCGAGCACATGGCCGAGCTGGGCTTTCGCACGGTGAACGAGATGATCGGCCGCTCCGATCGGATCGAGATGCGCCCGGCCGTGGAGCACTGGAAAGCGAAGGGCCTCGATTACTCGGCGATTCTTTATCAGCCGCCGGCGGGCCCGGATGTGGGGCGCTATTGCCAGATTCCGCAGAATCACGGTCTGGAGAACGCGCTCGATAATCAGGTGCTGCTCGACCTCGCGGCGCCGGCGCTGGAGCGAAAGGAAAAAGTCAAAGCGACTCTCGATATTCGCAACACCAACCGGGTGGTCGGGACGATCCTCGGGAGCGAGATTACCCGGCGCTTCGGACCGGAGGGTCTTCCCGAAGACACCATCCATTTTCATTTCCAGGGCTCCGCCGGGCAGAGCTTCGGCGCGTTCATCCCGCCGGGGCTGACTCTGGAGCTCGAAGGCGATGCCAACGATTACTTCGGCAAAGGCCTCTCGGGCGGCAAAGTCGTGCTGTATCCCCCGGAAGGCTCGACCTTCGTGCCCGAGGAAAACATCATCGTCGGCAACGTGGCTTTTTACGGCGCGACCAACGGCGAGGCGTACATCCGCGGCATGGCCGGAGAGCGCTTCTGCGTGCGCAACAGCGGTGCGCGCGCGGTGGTCGAGGGGGTCGGCGATCACGCGTGCGAATACATGACCGGCGGTCGCGTCGTGGTGATCGGCAAGACCGGGCGCAACTTCGCAGCCGGCATGTCCGGCGGCATTGCCTACGTGCTCGACGAGGACGGCGCGTTCAAGAACCGTTGCAACTTCGAAACCGTCTCGTTGGAGCGGCTCGACGAGCGCGACTTGCAGGAAGTCGAAGAAATGCTCAAGCGCCACGCGATCTACACACGCAGCGCGCGCGCCTGGCAGCTTCTGGCCTTGTGGCAGGAGACCGCGGCGAAATTCGTCAAGGTGATGCCGCGCGATTATCAGCGCGTGCTCGAGGAATTGGCCAGGGCCGAAGCGAAGGGGCTGGTGGGCGACGAAGCGCTGATGGCCGCGTTCGAGGCCAACAAGAACGACGCGGCGCGGGTCAGCGGCAACTGAGCCGGCGGGTTGCGGGCCGGGGTTGAAACCCCGCTAAATTTGAAAATAATCGCTGCGCGCGCGGCGCGGGCGGATCGCTATGATCGAGAAAAGGGCGGGAGATGGGTAAACCGACGGGATTCATGGAATACGAGCGCGAGCTGCCGTGCGACCGCTCGCCGCTTGAGCGGGTCAAAGACTGGAACGAGTTCCACGAGCATTTCTCCGAGGAAAAACTGCGCCGCCAGGGCGCGCGCTGCATGGATTGCGGCATCCCGTTCTGCCACACCGGGCAGTTGATCAGCGGCATGGCCTCGGGCTGTCCGATCAACAATTTGATTCCGGAGTGGAACGATCTGGTCTACCGCGGGCTCTGGAAAGAAGCGCTCGAGCGGCTGCACAAGACCAACAACTTTCCCGAATTCACCGGCCGGGTCTGTCCGGCTCCCTGCGAAGGTTCCTGCGTGCTCGGACTGAACGAGCTGCCGGTGACGATCAAGAACATCGAGTGCGCGATCATCGACAACGGCTTCGCCCAGGGCTGGGTGGCGGCCGAGCCGCCCGCCAAGCGCACCGGAAAAAAAGTCGCGGTGATCGGCTCCGGTCCGTCGGGATTGGCCTGCGCCGCGCAGCTCAATCGCGCCGGCCACGCGGTCACGGTGTACGAGCGCGCCGACCGGATCGGCGGGCTCCTCATGTACGGCATCCCGAACATGAAGCTCGACAAAACGATCGTGCAGCGGCGCATCGATCTGATGGCGGCCGAAGGCGTGCAGTTCGTAACCAACGCTCATGTCGGCGTGGACGTAGCGGCGGCGGAATTGAAGCAAAAGTTCGACGCGCTGGTGCTGTGCACCGGCGCGACCAAGGCGCGCGATCTGCCGATTCCCGGGCGCGAGCTACAGGGCATTCACATGGCGATGGAGTTTCTCCGCGCCAACACCAAGAGCCTCCTCGACTCGAAGCACACGGACGGCAATTTTATTTCCGCGAAAGACAAGCACGTGATCGTGATCGGCGGCGGCGACACCGGCACGGACTGCGTCGGCACGGCCATGCGCCACGGCTGCCGCAGTCTGGTGCAGTTGGAAATCTTGCCGCGGCCGCCGGACGCGCGCCAGCCCGACAACCCGTGGCCGGAGTGGCCGAAAGTTTACAAGCTGGACTACGGCCAGGAAGAAGCGGCGGCGCGTTTCGGCGCCGACCCGCGGGTTTATCTCACTACCGGCGAAAAATTCGTCGGCGATGGCAACGGCCGGGTAAAAGAACTGCACATCTACGACGTCGAATGGACGCGCAACGAGCAGGGCGCGTTCATTCCGAAACGGGTGCCCGATTCGGACAGGGTTCTGCCGGCCGAGCTGGTGCTTCTCGCGATGGGTTTTCTCGGGCCTGAGGATGCGGTGCTGAGCGAGCTCGGCGTCGAGCGCGATTCGCGCTCCAACGCCAAAGCCGACTACGGCCGCTTCGCCACCAGCGTGCCGGGGATTTTTGCCGCCGGCGACTGCCGCCGGGGTCAAAGCCTGGTGGTCTGGGCGATCAACGAAGGCCGCGGCGCGGCGCGCGAGTGCGATCGCTACCTGATGGGCGGCACAAGCCTGCCGTGATTCGCGAAGGCGCGGCGCGCGCCTGAGCGCCGCGGCCGCAATTCCCCAACCTCAAACCGCCGCTGTGGCCGGCGAGGTTTGTCTTTTCTGACCCGCCCGGTTTGCCACTCCTGTCACACGCTTTTTCGCGCTGCAAGATTTCACGCTGAAGAAAAGCACTTTGAGGATTTTTTGGTCATGGCATTGAGGTTGCTCTAACAACGCCGCAGTTGGAGGACCGGGTTCAGTAGACACCCGATTCGCTCGCCTGAAAAAGCCGAACCCTTCGCGAGGAGGGGGCGGAAAGCCACGGGTCCAGGCCGTCCTGCCGGCGCACGCCTGACCGCCGGGCTGCCGAAAGCGAAGCTTGCGAAACGAAGGTTTGGAGTCAGCCATGGAAAAGACCACTTCTTATGCCGTCGAAAAATCTCCCGGCGAAGCAGAGCGCGATGCCGCCGCGCGCGACGGCGCGGATGTGCGGCGCTTCGCTCGAGATCTGCGCGCGCTGGGCCAGGCGCTGGAGAAATTTCAGTTCTCCGCCTTCGATCTCGAATTGAAAAGCGGCCGGTATATCGTCACCGGCCGGGTCGCCACCGCCGAGCGCATCAAGTTTTCTTTCGCGCGTTTTCTCCGCGAGATATTTCAGGGCGCCGTGCCGCGGACGACGCTGACGTATTCCCACAATCAGATGGATCTGACCTTCACGCCGGATGAAATCCAGCAGTTCGACGCGCGCGGCAAAGGAAAGCGGCAAGATCCCGGAAAAATGCCGGACCCGTACAGCATCTCGCAGATCCTGCGCGGCGCCGGCTCCTACCTCGACAACCGCGAAGCGGCGAGGCTGTCGGCGATCTCGTTGCGCGGCAAGTGGGTGACGGTGGCCTACGAAAACCCCGACGGCCGTATCGAGCAGGCCCAGCAAGACCTGGAATATTTTTACGACTACTGGGTGAAGATGTACATGCGCCGAAGCAACCGCGCCAAGCTGCCGGCGCCGAGCGAGCCGACCTTGTTCGTGACCTGGGAAGGCATGCGCCACACGCATCGCGTGGGCGACGTGCCGGGTTGATCCTCGCTTCGCGCCCACACCCACGAGTTCTTTCTCCCGCCGTCGTATCCTTGATTTGACAAGGCAAAATTGCCGTTGATATCTTTCGGCCAGCGGGCCGCGGCGCTGCCGCGACCGGGCTTCGCTGCGGCGAAAATCCATCTTCTTTTCGAAAGGACCGCCATGGCTGAAACGTCGATCAAGTGGCCGAATAATGCTCGTCTCGCCTTTGTTCTGGGCATCGCCTTCGAAGCGTGGGATCGCTCCAAGCCGTCGAGCGGCGGCGCTTTGCAGTCGCCGCTGCCCAAAGATGCGCTCTGGAAGTGGGACTGGTCGACGGAGACTTTTCGCGATTTCGGTCCGAAGGTCGGTCTGCGGCGGCTGCTCGATATCTGCGACAGGTACGATTTGAAAGTGAGCATGCCGGTCAACGGGCTCTCCTGCGTTTATCACCCCGAGCTGGTGAAGTACGCGCACTCGCGCGGCCACGAGATGGTCGCGCACGGCTGGGATCAGGGCGAGCGGCTTTACATGCTCACCCGCGAGCAGGAGCGGGAAAATATCCTCAAGACCATCGACGCGATCGTCAAGGTCACCGGCGAGCGTCCGACCGGCTGGTCATCGCCGGGCGTGCGCCCCACCGACAACACGCCCGAGCTGGTGCTCGAAGCCGGCCTCGAATACCACTGCGATTTTCACGACGATGAGATGCCTTACCCGATCTGGATCAAAGACAAGCTGCTCATCGAGTTTCCCCATCAATACACGATCAACGACCACCGCATGCAGGAAGAGGGCACGCGCCACGAGTTTTTCGAGAAATTCAAAGACGAGTTCGATTACCGCTATCGGATCGGCAGCGAGAACCCGACGATGATGAACGTGATCACCCACGCCTACCTGAGCTCGCGAATTCCGCTGATCGATACCTTCGAGCAGATCGTCGCCTACGCGACTCGCCACAAAGACGTGTGGCTGGCGCGGCGCGGCGACGTGGCGGCGTGGGTGCGAAAGCAAGTTCTCGCGGCGCGATCCTAGTCGCTCGCACGACCGGGCTGCAGGAGATGCTGAACCCATGTCCCGGGCTCGGCTTATTTCACCCAGAGGTTGTTCAGGTCGCCGATGTTGGGCAGGAGCCCCAGCGAGATTCCCGACTGGAGAATCTTGTTCTGCGACTGAAAAAAAGCATCGCCCCATTTATCGGCGAAATTGGCCTTGTTCTGCTTCAGTCCGGCGGCGACTTCCTCCGGGGTGCCGAGGTTGAATAGCTCTTTGGCTTTGGATCGAAAGAAATCCTCGTCCTGTCCGGCTTTGATCATCTGCACCGCGTCGGCGTAGGCGCCGCGGATCGCTTTCACCAGCGCCGGCTGCTTTTCCACGGTTTCCTTGAGCATGCCGACCGTCGATTTGAGCGGCGGCGCGCCGAAAATATTTTCCAGCTCGATGTCGAAATCGGTCAGCACGCGGTATTTGCCCGACATCACCAGCCGGGTCACGTGCGGCTCGAACATGTTGATCGCCTCGACTTCGCCGCGCTCCAGGAGCGCGATCAGCGCGCCGGTTTCGGCGGGCACGTTCTGAAAATCCTTCTCGATGTCGAGCCTGTGCTCCTTGGCGATCACCGCCGAGAAAAAGTAGGCGCCGGTGACGCGCGCGAAGTTGCCGATCTTCTTGCCCTTGAGATCGGCGAAGGATTTGTACGGCGCGTCCTTGCGCACGAGCCAGGAGTTGCCCGACCAGATCTGGGGCGCGATCAGGCGGATGTCCGTGCCGCTCTTCACCAGATTCACCGCGGTGCTCGGCTGCATGGAGCTGGCGGTGGTGCGGCCGAGCTTCACCGCGTTGGCCGCCTCGGTGAAATCCATCATCATGTTGGTGATCTTGATGCCGTGCTTGAGATCGAGTTTTTTGTTCTCGATCAGCGCGGCGACGTAACCGGACTGGCCGGCGGCGCTGGTGGCGATATTGATCGGGATCGGCGCCTGGCCCGCCCGCGCGGGTGCGGCGAAAGATAATCCGAGGAGAAGCATCGGCAAAATACTTGATCGGCTTTTCATGGCGCATCGTCCTCCTTGAGGCTCACTTTGGTTTCGAGCTCGGCGGCGAAATTGTAAATTTCCGCGCCCCAGCGGCGCGGCGAAGGCAGCGGGTTGGCGACGTAGGCGTCGAGACGCGCCGGCCGGGCGGTGAGCGTGACCACGTAGTCGCTCATGTAGGCGGCCTCGGCGAGATTGTGAGTGACGAACAGAACCGTGCGGCGGAGTTGCTCGCACAGGCGCCGGGTGGTCTGGCGCAGCCGGCGCGCCGTCAGCTCGTCCACGCTGGCGAAGGGCTCGTCCATCAAAACGATTTCCGACTCCACCGCCAGCGCGCGCGCCAGGCCGATGCGCTGGCGCTGGCCGCCGGAAAGGTAAAGCGGAAACTGATGGGCGTACTCCTCGAGATGGACGAGCTTCAGGTAGCGTTCGGTGCGCGCGACGCGCTCGGCGCGCGGCACGCCGGCGCCCTCGAGCGCCAGGCCGATGTTTTCGGCGACGGTTTTCCAGGGCAACAGGCGCGGGCTTTGAAAAACGTAGCCGATGAGCGGGCGGCGGCCGCTCTCCCCGCCGTCGAGAAACCGGAGCTCGCCGCGGTCGAGCTTCTCCAGGCCGACGATGGAATTCAGCAGGGTCGATTTGCCGCAGCCCGACGGCCCGATCAGGACGGTCACCGCGCCTTCGCGCGCTTCGAAGGAAAGGCGGTCGATGACTTTCAGCGGCTCGCCGTTTTCCCGGCGAAACCATTTTTCCGCGTCTTTGACGACCAGCTCCGCCAATCAGCGCCTCCACACGTCGATCTTCGGCCGCCACGCGGTAAGCCGGCGCTCGGCGAAGTTGATAAAGCCGTATTCGATCAGGATCATCGCCACGACGAAGGTGAGGGTCCAGGCGATGACGCCTTCCATGTTGAAAATCTGGTACGACTTCATCACCTGGTAGCCGACGCCGTTGCTGGTGCCGAACATTTCCACCACCACGACGACTTTCCAGGCAAGACCGAGCCCGTAACGCGTGGCGGCGAAAATATTGGGCACGAGCTGGGGCAGGATCACCTGGGTGATCTTCATGCGCTTGGTGAAGTGAAACACGTGGCTCATGTCGATCAGCTCTTTGTCGAGGGATTTGACCCCGGCCCAGATGTTGATCACGAGCATCGGAAAAATCGTCACGGTGACGGCGAAGTAGGGCGAGAACTCGTTGATGCCGAAGAGCATCACGGCGATCAGCGCCCACATCAGTCCGGGAATCGTCAATCCGAGCACCACCAGGGGCTGAAAAAAGCGCTCGCCCATCATCACCGTGCCCATGTAGATGCCCACGCCGACGCTGAAGAACATCGCGATCAGCGCGCCGACGAACACCCGGCGCAAACTCTGGTACATGTGAAAAAAGAAAGTTCCGTCGGTGACCAGGCGGACCGCTTCGGCCACCGTGCTGAGCGGGCTCGGCAGCAGGCGCGGGTAGATCAGATAAAGCGCCCACCAGATCGAAATCACGCTCGCGACCGCGAGCAGCGGCGGCAGCAAGCGCGCGCTCAGATCGCGCGCGGCCGAGACGCCGAAGGGCGGCAGAGTCTCGGCGCCGGCGACCGCCGCGCTGCGGCCGGCGACGGCGGCGGGACTATTTCGTTCGAAACTCATAGGAGCATTAGTGCTATAGAACGCGCGGCTCTGTCAAATCGTTCGGCGGGATAATTCATCCGAGCCGCCGTTGACTTGCGCGCCCCCGTTTGATTTACCGCCAGTCGGGACGATCGCATCGAGGAGGCACCCAATCATGGCGCATGGCGAACCGGGGCTCGAAGCGCGGCCGATGGACGAAGTGAAGCGCGAGCTCATCGAGCGCGCGCGGGGAAATCGCAATCCGTTTCTCTACACGATTTTCGACGAGGTGGCGCCGGTGATCGAAGGGCTGCGCTCGGTGGAGCGGGAAGCCTGGGCGCAGGCCTTCGGCGCGCTCGCGGCGCCGCACGAAGCGCGCGCCGCCCAGGCCGAAGCGCAGGGCGACGCGGAAACGGCGCGCCGCGAATACCTGATCGCCTACGATTGCTATCACGTGGCGCGCTACCCCGCGCCCAACTCTCCCGGCAAGCTCGCCGCCTATCGCAAATCGCAGGAGCTGTTTCACAAGGCGGCGCGCACCTTCGATCCGCCGCTGGAGCGGATCGAGATGCCGTTTCGCGCCCGCCCCGGGGAAGGAAAGGCTTCGATCGGGCTGCTGCGCAAGCCCAAAGCAATCGAGCGGCCGCCGGTGGTGGTGCTCTGGGGCGGCATCGATGCGTTCAAGGAAGAGCGCGCCACCGAAGCCTACCTGAACGCCGGTCTGGCGGCGCTCGGCGTGGACATGCCGGGCGTCGCGGACGCGCCGCTTGCCGGCTCGCAAGACGCGGAGCGTTTATGGGATGCGATCTTCGATTACATCGCGACGCGCGCCGATCTGGATAGCGAGCGCGTGGCCATTCACGGCGGCAGCACCGGCGGCTATTGGGCGACCAAGCTCGCGCATACTCACGCGGCGCGTTTGCGCGCCGCGGTCAACCAGGGCGGTCCGGCGCACTGGGCATTTCAAAAAGATTGGATCGTCAAAGCCCAGCGCGGCGAATATCCCTTTGAGCTGGCCGAGACCCTCGCCTGCGCTTTCGGCCGCGCCACGGCTGCAGAATGGATCGAGTACGCGCCGCGGCTCTCGCTGCTCGAGCAGCGAATTCTCGACGGGCCGTGCGCGCCGCTGCTGTGCGTCAACGGCATCGACGACACGGTCTTTCCGATCGCGGACATGCATCTGCTGCTCGAGCACGGAAGTCCCAAGTCCGCGCGCTTTTACCGCGCCGGCCATATGGGCGGTTCCGGCGCGCAGGCGGCGATCGTCGAGTGGCTCAAGGAAAAATTGCGCTGAGGTCGAAACGGCGGGTCAGCGGTGCAGGTCCGGGCGCTGGAGCTGGCGGTCGAGATCCTGCTGCACCTGATTTCGCCGGATCTGGTCCTGAAGCGAATCGATGCGCTGCTGGCGCTGCAGGCTCTCGATCTGCTGCTGCTGGCGCAGCGGGTCGGTCTCGCGCTGAATTCGGTTGATCTGCTGCTCGTCCTGCAGACGCTGCAGCTGCTGGTCGTTTTTCAACTGATCCAGTTTCCGCTGGTTGTCCTCGACGCGGCTCGAGCGGGGCCGGGCGCGCTCGAGCTGGTCGATTTTGCGCTGGGACTGGTCGAGATCGCGGTCGCGCTTGAGGTTTTCAATCTGCTCCTGACGCTGCGCCTCGCGCGCTTTTTCCTCCTGCCGCGCTTGGCTCTGCGCCTTGAGCGCATCCTCGAGCTGATCGGAGGCGGCCAAAAGGCAGGCCGGGTAGAGGAGCGACAGAACCAGCGCCAGAGGTGTTATCGAGCTTCGCATACCTTCATCAAAGCAAACTAGCGGGGCGAGGGCAACATCGAGAAGTCGGTGAGCTTTTCCACGGCAAAATTCTCCGGCAGCGGCCGCTCCTCGCGCAGAAGATTTAAATAGCCGCGAATTTTTTTCCCGTCCATGGCGCCATCGGGAGACAGGATGCCGATCATGGTTTCGTAGGAGCGCTCAGCTTCGCTCGGCTCGATTTTGAACCGCGCGGCGATCATGCGTACGGTCTCGGCGCGGTTGGCGCGCTGCCACGCGGCGGCTTCCATGACGGCCGCGATGGTTTTTCTGATGAGCTCCCGGTGGTCGCGAATTTCCGCCTGGGATGTAAACAGGCCGACGTAGGGAATGTCGGCGAGGTCGCCGAGAAAGAGAAATTTTCTATAACCCGCGGATACCGCCTTTTCGTCGAAGGGCGGGCTCAACACCGCGCCGGAGACTTGATTCGTCGCCAGAGCGGCGAAGCTGTTGGAGGTGCCGCCGGTGGTCAGGAAAGCGATCTGTTTCTCGTCCAGACCGAGTTTCCTGAAACCTGCGCGGGCAAAATAATACGGAGAAGAACGGATGTCCGAAATCGCTATTTTTTTGCCGACCAGATCCTGACCTTTGGCAATTTCTCTGGTCGTGACCAGCACCCAGGGAGTGTCGCGGTAGAGCGAGAGCACGACTACCAGCGGCATTCCGGCCACGGCCGCGTTGATGCCGGCCTGCGGCGAAGTGAAAAAATGGAGGTTGCCGTTCAGGACCGCCTGCGGTCCGATGGCGCTGCGCATCTGGATCGCTTCGACGTCCAAGCCTGCTTTTTGGTAGAAGCCTTTCTCGCGCGCGATGTCGAAGGGCAAAGTCGAAACCGCGGCCGATGGGTAGCCGATGCGGATTTTCACCGGCGCCTCCGCGGCCCGGACGTCGCAGAGATTGAAGCGCGCAAAAAGCAACCCTGCCGCAAACAGAATGCCCGGTGCGATTTTCACATGCCGCCCAGGCCGTAATAAGCGGCGCAGTTGTCCCACAGGATCTTCCGCTTGTCTTCATCCGCGAGCGGCAGTTGAAGAAAACGCTCCACGGCTCTGGGATACTTGGTGTCCACGTGCGGAAAGTCGGTGGAGAAAACCAGACGCTCGTTGCCGAGAAAATCGACGGCGTATTTTGCCGGTTCTTCGTCGCACTCCACCGATGCGTAGCACTGGCGCTTGAAATAATAGCTCGGCGGGTTCCGCAGCGCCGGCGCCCATTGATCGCCGTAAAGCTCCCAGTGCTCGTCGAGGCGCCACAGGAGAAACGGCAGCCAGCCGCAGTTGCCTTCGAGAAAAGCCACGCGCAGTCCGGGATGGCGGTCGAGCACGCCGCCGCCGCAAAAACTGCCCACGGCGAGCATCTGCTCCACCGGATGCGCGTAGGTGTGGCGCAGCATGAAATCATAGCCGAACTGATCGCCGGTCTGGCGCGCAGCCGACGTATTGGATTCGTGAAAGCCGAGCGGCATGCCGAGATCTTCCAGCGCCGACCAGAGCGGCTCGTAATACTCGTCGTGCCAGTTGCGGCCGTTGACGATGTTGGCGCGGAGAAATATCCCGCGAAAGCCCAGTTGCTCGACGCAGCGGCGCGCCTCGGCGATGGCGTCGTCGATGGCAAACGGCGAGATCATGCCGGCGCCGAGGAGCTTTTGCGGATCGGCCCGGCAAAATTCATAGAGCCAGTCGTTGTAAGCGCGGGCGAGAGCGGCGGCGAAGGCGCGGTCGAGATCCGGGATGCTGAGCACGTTCAGGCCGCGGCTCGGATAGAGAATCGCCAGATCGACGCCTTCCTCGGCCATGGCGTCGAGCTGCACCTGGGGCGACCAGCCGCGCTGGTTGTGGGTTTTGAACAGTTGCTGATTCTTGTGAAAGATGTGCCCCGGCGCCGGCAGGGTTCCCGCGGGCGGATCGACCGGGCGTCCCCAAGCGCGCCCGTCGGGACCGACCAGGCGCAGGTCGCGCACGTGATCGGTGGAGCCGACGGGAGCGAGATGGCGGAATTTTTTATCGATGAAGCGCTGCCACAAATCCGGCGGCTCGAGAATATGCATGTCGCTGTCTAAAACTTTGAAACCGTTGTTCGACATAGCGCCCCTCGACTTGTTTGCCCATCATCGGACTTGTGTCAGCGCCGACGATTTGAAGGCTCCCAGTCATTCATCCGGATGAGTTGAAATATACTTCCCGGCTTTTTGCGGGTCGATGCCGGCGGCTCGCAATTCCACCTGCGCCGCTTCCTCCTGGAGGCGAAACGCGACCGTGTAAGCCGCCAGCTCGCCCCAGCCGCGGTTCAGCGCCGCGACGAGATGCTGCTCGGCGATGCTCGCGAGCGGCAGCGGCACGCTCGTTTCGCGGGCCAGGGCCGTTGCCAGGCCGACATCCTTGCGCAGCAGCTTGAGCGGAAAGGTGTCGGTGGAAAAATCGTTGCGAAAGACGTGCTGCGGCACCTGCGCATGGAGCACGTGCATGCGTCCGACCATGCCGCGGCGCACGCATTCCCAGAGCGTTTTCACGTCCACGCCCGCCTTGACGCCGAGGGTGAGACCCTCGGCGATCGCCTGGCTGATCGTGCTGTTGATCATTTGATGAACCAGCTTGCAGACGCAGCCCGAGCCGAGCGGGCCGGCGTAAATCACCTGATCGCCGAAGGCCTCAAGAACCGGCCGGGCGCGCTCGAAGATAGCGCGCTCGCCGCCGGCCATCACTTCGTGAATGCCGCGCGCCGCGCCCGGCTGGCCCGAAGCCACCGGCGCGTCGAGCACGTGCGCGCCTTTTTGCACGAAGAGCGGCGCGAGCTTGCGGATCAGCGACGGCGGGCCGGTGGAAATGTCGATGTAGATCGCCGCGGGCCTGATGGCCGCGGCGATTTCCGCCGCCACTTGTTCGACGTCGCGCGGCATCGGCAGCGCGGTCACAATCACGTCGCTCCGCCGCGCCAAATCTCCGACCGAATCCGCCGCGCGGGCGCCGCGTTCCTCGAAGGGCCGCGTTGCTTCCGCGCGCAGGTCGAACACCACCATCGGGAAGCCGGCGCGCTGGATGTGCCCGGCGACCGGCCCGCCCATGTTGCCGAGGCCGATGAAACCGACTGTTTCCATGATGGCTCCCTCGATCAGAATTCCAGCTTATGGCAGAAGCCGCTCGGCGCTGTCAACGCGATCGTTTCGGCTCCCGCGTCTCGGCTTTGGCGAATCCGCTTGCGCGAGCGGCGGTCTTGGGCCGGCGCTTTTTGCTTCCCGTGGAATTTGCTAGACAGAAAGCCAGGGACAGGAGGAACGCCATGGGCCACATGATGAACGGCAAGTGGGTGGACGACGATCGGATCACGGCCGACGTGCGCGGCGCGTTTGTGCGCGCCGATTCACAGTTTCGCAATTGGGTCACGGCCGACGGCAGCGCGGGTTCGTCGGGCAGTGGCGGTTTCAAGGCCGAGCCCGGCCGCTATCATCTTTTCGTCTCGTATAACTGTCCGTGGGCGCACCGAACGATTATCTTCCGCAAGCTCAAAAAACTCGAAGGCGCCGTTTCCATGTCGCTTGCGGACAGACCCAAGACCGCCGGCTGGGCTTACTCCGAGGCGATCGACGACTTCGAGCCCGAGGCCGACGGCGTTTTCCGGTTGCATCAGGTCTACGCCGCCGCCGATCCTCGCTACACCGGCAAAGTCACCGTGCCGACGCTGTGGGACCGCGAGCGGCGCACCATCGTCAACAACGAATCCTCCGAGATTATCCGCATGTTCAACTCGGCGTTCGCCGCGCACACGGATGCGGCCTACGATTTTTACCCGGAGGATCTGCGCGCGGAAATCGACCGGATCAACGAATTTGTCTACAGCCATTTGAACAACGGCGTGTACCGGGCCGGCTTCGCGCGCAGCCAGGAAGCTTACGACGAAGCGGTGAAGAAAGTTTTTCTGTGTCTCGATCGCATGGAACAATGGCTGGGCGAGCGGCGCTATCTGGCGGGCGGGCGCATCACCGAAGCCGACTGGCGCGCGTTTCCGACCCTGCTGCGCTTCGATCCGGTTTATCACGGCCACTTCAAGTGCAACCTGCGCCGCGTGCAGGATTATCCGAATCTCTGCAACTATCTGCGCGAGCTCTACCAGTGGCCGGGGATTCGCGACACTTTCGATCTGGGAAAAACCAAGGCGGGTTACTACAGCCAGCGCAATGTGAACCCGACCGGCATCGTGCCCGTCGGCCCGGACATGAGCCATCTCGATCTGCCCCACGACCGCGCGCGCCTCAAGGCGGAGGAGGTTAAATTCTCTTGATGCTTTGCGGGCCGACTTTTTCGATGGTGACGCGGAGGATCACGCGCTTCTCCTCGGCCATCTGCTTTTTGTAGGCTTCCCAATCTTTGTGCTCGCCGCGCACCTGGCGGTACCACAAAATCAGCGGCTCCAGGGCCGCCGGTTGCTCGATGATTTCGGCCGTGCCGTGAATCTGCACGAACTTCGAGCCGCTGAATTGCTCGCCGAAAATTAGCATCGAGACCCGCGGGTCGCGGCGCAGGTGTTTGACTTTGTAGGTCGTGCCGCGCGAGGTGATGATCACGCGGCCCTGGGGGTCGATGCCCGGCGTCACGAACGTCATCTGCGGCCAGCCGTCCTTTTGACGCACCGCGATGCAGGCGCGATGGTTCTCCTGAAGAAATTTCTGCGCGTCGATGATTTCCATGGGATGATCCTTTGAGTCCGTCAGCCGTGGCCGTTGGCGCCCCAGAGCCGGCCGTCGATCCAGAGCTTGGCCAGCTCGAAGGCGTAGGCATCGGCCTGACGGCGGGTCTCGAAAGTGGCGCGGCGCCGGCCGAAGATGGGAATCCGTTTTTTCTGTTCCGTATCGAGCACGATCGTCGCGCGCGCCGTCCACTCGCCCGATTGGGTCGGCTCGGATTCCATCTCGACGCGATGATGGCGGTAGGTTTTGGCGCGCACGATTCTTAAAGGATGAAGGATAAAGGATCAGCTCTTCAGATGCTTACTTTGCCGCCGTTGAGCTTGATCCCCAGTTGCGCGAGCGCTTCCACGACGGGGATTTCCGCGCCCAGCGCTTTGCCGACTTCCGCCGCCAGCGGCAGATCTTTGTCGTAGAGATTGCTGCCGGGGTTGAACTTCAGCTCGCCGCCGGCGATATCGTAGCGGCCCTGCCAGCGATCGAGAACATGCTGCGATTTGGTTTTCTGCATGACGTCGAGCGCGGCCTTGTAGCTCACGCCGCCGGCTTTGGCGATCTGCAAGGCTTCGTAGACGACCAGGGCTTCCGAGGCGGTGACCATGTTCTTGAACAGTTTGGTCACGTTGCCGCAGCCGAGCGGACCCATGTGCAGCGCATCCTTGGCCATGTTCAACAGATGCGGCCTGGCGCGCTCGAAGAAGGCTTTCTGTCCGCCGACGAGAAACGTGAGCCCGCCTTCGCGCACGATTTGCGGAACGGCGGTCATGCAGGCGTCGATGACGTTGACCCGCTTGTCGGCCGCGAGCAGGGCGACCCGTTTCGTGGTTGCGGGACGAATCGTGCTGTGCAGCAGAATCAGAGAACCGGGCGCCGCGCCCTCCAGAACGCCGTCGGCGCCGAGCATGCAGTCGAGCACGTCCTGGTCCGTGCGCACGACCACGTCGATCAGGGTGCAGTTCTGCGCGACCGCCTTGGCGGAGGGCGCGGCTTCGGCGCCTTCCTGGCGCGCGGCAGCGAGCGCCGCGGGCGCGATATCGAAAGCCAACGCGCTGCCGCCGGCGAGTTTCAGGCGCGAGAGCAGCGCCGTGCCCATGGCGCCGGTGCCGACGAATCCGATTTTCTCCATGGAAGCCTCCTCCTAATTTTTTTGCTTCAGGCGCGGCATGACGCGGCGGCTGAACAGGTCGATGGAGCAGAGCGACTCTTCGAGGGAAAGGTCGCCGAAGGCGAACTGGCCGACCACGTAGTTGGAGCCGGTCTCCGCCACCTGCGATTCGAAAAACTGCGCCACTGACTCCGGGTCGCCGGCGATGGCGCGCCCCTCGTCCATGATCTTGTCGAACTCCGCGGGGCGCGAATGCACCGGCCCGCCGCCGCGCAAGGTGTAGAGGTAATTGAAATGGCGGTGCCACAGGGGATAGGCGCGGCGCGCGCTCGCGAGGGCGCGCTCGCGCGCTTCCGCGATGACGACGAAGCGGCTGATGCCGAGCTTCGGCAGCGGCGCCGCGCCGCGGCTTTCGCTCCAGACCTGGCGGTACTTTTCGTTGAAGGCGCGGGTGTCGCGGGCGCTGTCGAGGCTGATGATGTTCAGCCCCTGCGCCGCGGCGCGCGCCGCGCTGTCCACCGAATGCACGCCGTACCACAGGGGCGGATGGGGCTTTTGAAACGGCTCGAGCTCCACCGGAATGTCTTTGAAAGTAAAATAGCGGCCTTCGAAGGTGAGAGTTTTTGCCGTCAGCCCTTGCAGGATCAGCGCGCGCGCTTCGTTGTAAATATCCTGCGCGCGGGCCGGATCCTGGCCGTAAAGGGACACTTCGATCTGCGAGGCGCCGCGGCCGAAGCCGATCTCGAGCCGGCCGCGGCTCAGCTGATCGAGCATGCAAATCTCCTCGAGCAGCCGCAGCGGGTGATAGAGCGGCAGCGCGTAGACCATCGGGCCGAAGCGAAGTTGTTGCGTGCGCTGCGCGATGGCGGCGAGGAAAATTCCCGGCGAGGGCGCCATGCCGATGGGCGTCGAGTGATGCTCGGCGACGTGGTAGGCGTAAAAGCCGGCGCGCTCGTAGGCTTCGACGAGCTGCAGGCGCTGTTCGTAATATTCGCTGAGCGTGAGCGGGCTGCGGTCCAGGTGGTCGAAAATGCCGAATTCCATCTCGCCGGATATACCGTGAATCGCCGCCAAAGCAAAGGCCGGTCGCCGCAGCGAACGCCGCCCTTCAGTTTTGTCTCGGGTGGCGTAAAATAATGGGGCGATTAACGCCGGCGCCGCGCCGATCGTCTAAGCGGAAGGCGCCCGCGCCGCGGATCGTTTGTGGAATCGAGCTGAGATGGCACGTCTACCGGGTTGGGTCGCGCGCTTTGCGCGCCGGGTTGCCGGCTATTTCGCCGCGCTGCTCGATGCGTCCCTGAGCCCGCGCGCGCGCGTCCTGGCCGCGCTGAAAAGCCTGGCCGCGCTGGCGGCCTGCGGCCTGGCGCTCCTCGCTGTCTATGCCGCGCTGCTGATTCCGTTCACGCCGAGCATCGCCGATTTGCGCAAAGCCAAGCTCGATCAGCCGAGCGTGCTGATTTCGGCGGACGGCAAACGGCTCGCCACTTTCAAGCCGATGAACCGCGAGTGGGTGGCCTTGAACCGCATCTCGCCCTACGTGATCAGCGCGCTGCTCGCCACCGAGGATCACCGCTTTTACCAGCATCACGGAGTGGACGTGCTGCGGAGCGTTTCCGGGCTGCTGGGCATTTTCACCGGCAACCCCGAGGGCGGCTCGACTCTGACCCAGCAGCTCGCGCGCAACCTCTATCCCGAGGAGATCGGGCGCCGGCGCACGCTCACGCGCAAGATCAAGGAGACGATCACCGCGCTCAAAATCGAATACGCTTACACCAAAAAAGAGATCCTCGAGACTTACCTGAACACGATTCCGTTTCTCTACAACGCCTTCGGCATCGAGATGGCGGCGCGCACCTATTTCGACAAGCCGGCGCAGAAGCTCAACGTGCTGGAGAGCGCGACTTTGATCGCGATGCTCAAAGGCACGAGCTACTACAATCCCGTGATCAATCCCGAGCGCGCCCTGCGCCGGCGCAACGTGGTGCTGGCGCAGATGGTCAGGCACGGCGCGCTCGGCGCGGCGGAATTCGAGCGGCTGAAAAACCGGCCGATTCGCCTCGAGTTCGAGCGCCAGCCCGATCCGCTCGGACCGGCGCCGCATCTCGCGCTGCAGGTGCGGAAGTGGCTCATCGACTGGGCGGACCAAAACGATTTGAATATTTACGCCGACGGGCTGGTCGTTTACACCACCATCGACTCGCGCGTGCAGGCGGCGGCCAACCGCGCCGTGAGCCGCGAGCTGGACACGCTGCAGGCGATCGCCGACGTGGAGTGGAGCAGCGCGTCGGATCGATTGCTGGCGCCGAGCGCCGCTCCTTACCTCGAGATGCGCCGGCGGGTGCAGCCGTTCGCTTACTTCTGGAAAAGCCGGGGCGATCTGCTCGACGCGTTCATCCGCGAATCGCCGGCCTATCGGAGCGCGATTGAAGGCGGCAATGCGCCCGAGGCGGCGCTGGCCGATCTGAAACGCAATCGCGAATTCATGGCGAAGCTCGCCGCCGACAAAACCCGGCTCCAGGCGGGCTTTGTGGCGATCGATCCCATGACCGGCCACATCAAAGCCTGGGTGGGGAGCCGCGATTTCAAGACCGATCAGTTCGATCACGTGGCCGCGGCGCGGCGCCAGCCGGGATCGACTTTCAAGGCGTTTGTCTACGGCGCGGCGCTCGAGCAGGGCATGTCGCCGTACAAGCGCTTCACCGACCGGGCGGTGGAGATTTCCCTGCCCGACGGCAGCGTGTGGCGGCCGAGCGATCAGTCGCAGCCCACCGGCGAGCGCATGACCGCGCGCGACGGATTGATCTATTCGAAAAATACCATCACCGCGCAGGTGATGCAGGAGATCGGCGCGCGCCGCACCGCCGATCTGGCACGGCGCATGGGCGTCAACCAGAGCCGGCTCGAAGAAGTTCCCTCGCTCGCGCTTGGCACCAGTCCGGTGACGCTTCTGGAAATGGTCAGCGCCTACAGCACCATCGCCGGCATCGGCGCGTACCGGCCGCCGATCTACGTGACCCGCGTGACCGACAAGAACGGCCGCGTGCTGGCGCGCTTTGCGAGCGAAAGCCAGCCGGTGCTTTCCAGGGAAGTCGTCGGCGATCTGATCAACATGCTGCGCGGCGCGGTGGACAAAGGCACCGGCCAGGCGGTGCGCGCGGTGTACGGGCTGCGCGGCGACCTGGCGGGAAAAACCGGCACCACGCAAAAAAATACCGACGGCTGGTTTATCCTGATGCACCCGCGCCTGGTCGCCGGCGCGTGGGTCGGCTTCAACGACGCGCGGGTCACGATGCGCAGCAGCTACTGGGGCGAAGGCGCGCACAGCGCGCTGCCGGTGGTCAGCGATTTTTTTCAGCAGGCGTTGGCGCAATATCTCATTGATCCTAGCGCGCAGTTCCCGTTCGCGCGACCGACGGAATCGATTTTCACGCCGATCTTCGACGCCGCGAAGGATTGGTTCGGTACTATTATCGACAGCATCTTCGGCAACCGAGCGCCGAATGCGCCGCCGCCCGCGCCGGTGCCGCGCAGCGACGACCCGCAGGAGCAGCGAAAACTGGAAAGACAGCTCGAAAAAGACCGTCTGATGGAGCGCCTCAGGCAAAAGCGCGAGCAGTACGAGCGGGAACAGACGGAACGGGACATTTACCGGTAAAACAGCCGCGGCACCGAAGCGCTTTTTTATTTGGGCATGAAGATGCGGCGCATTTCGTCGCGCAATTTCGCGAACTCTTCGGCCGTGGGCTCCGCCATGAAGATCGTGCGCTGCGCGACTTCGCCCGCGCCCGCAATGGACGGGGCAATCTGCGGCGCCAGAACGAATTCGCCCGTCGCTGCCATCGCTTTCTGCCCTTCGGGCGAGCAAATGTAATCGACGTACAATCGTCCGGCGTGGGCATGGACGGCTTTTCTACCGACGCCGAGATAGTTCGTATCGGCGAGATACTTGTTCAGGCGCACATAATCGATCGGGCCTTTGTACTGTCCCACATATTTCAAGTAAGTGATTCCCAAGGCCGCTTCGCCGCGCACCACGGTGTTGACGATGGGCGCGAAGGACTCGACCAGCAGCGGCTGCTGCTGCGCCAGGGCTTTTGCGAAGTCGCGCCATTGGATGCCGTCGTAATGATCCAGCTCGGCAAGGAACTGCGCGGTGGTGGTGTGGCGCGAGGGGTCGGGGATCGTGATTTTGCCTTTCCAGCGCGGCAGCAAGAGGTCATTGAGAGTTTTTGGCAGCTCGTCTTTTTTGACCAGATCGGTATTGACCAGGATGCTGATCGGATTGAAACGCCACGGCGTGAGAATGCCGTCGGCTTCGAGAAATTGCTTGGGGAACTTCGCCGCCGATGGCGGTGCGAATTTGTCGAAGACGCCCTCTGTTTTGAGGATGAGCTGCGGTCCTTTGTTGCCTTCGATCACGTCGAAGCCCGGTTTGCCGGCCCGCCACTCGTTCAACGCGCGCTCGAGGATGCCTGTGGTCGACGCGCGCCAGTACTCGACGCGGATGCCGTACTTTTTCTCGAACGGCTCGTTGATCACCTTCATGGTCTGCGGTGGAACGGCGGCGTAGACGGCCACCTTGCCTTCTTTCCTGGCGGCATCGATATCCACCGTCTGGGCCGGCAGCGGTGGCGTCCAAAACAGGCAGGAAAGAATCGCTGCCGCAAAAAAACTACCGCGTTGTCGCATGGGAAAACCTCGAGACCGGGATTTCACGCAAAATAGTTGCGCCACGGTTCGTTGTCAACGCGATTCCGCTGGTGTAAGCCTGCGTCTATCAACCGCGAGGGGATCTTATGCCGCTTTTGATTCGCGCCGAAGACGTCAATGGTTTGTTGACGATCGAAGAAGCCATCGACGCCGTGGAAGCGGGTTTTCGCGAATGGGGACAGAGCTCCGAGCTCAACACGCCGCGCAAACGCATCATGGCGCCCAACGGCGTGCGCGTGAGCGTCCATCCGGGAGGCATTCCGTCCCTCGGCGCCATCGGGCTTCTGGCCCACTCGGAGCACGTGGCGGTATCGAAGCAGGCGCAAACCTATCACAACATGGGCGGACCGGTGACGGTGCTCTTCGATGTCAACGATGCTTCTTTGATGGCGATCCTGGTCGGCCGGTTCGCGCTCAAGGAACTGCCGGCGGAGCGGCCGACGCCGATCCGCACGGCCGCCACCAGCGCCGTGGGCACGCGCCATCTGGCGCGCGGGGATTCCAAGATTTTGGGCATTCTCGGCGCCGGCGGCGAAGCGAAGTACCATTTGCTGGCTTTGGCGAAAGTTCGGCGCTTCGCTCGGGTCAACGTCTTCTGTCGAACCGAATCGACCCGCCGCGAGTTTTGCCGCACCATGGAAAAGCTGGTGGCCTGCGCAGTTCACCCGGCGGAAAGCGCAAAGGATGTCGTGGAGTCGGCCGATGTGCTGCTTACCGCCACCAACTCCAACGTTCCGGTTTTCAGCGGCGAATGGGTTCGACAAGATGCTCACGTGACGTCGATCATGGGCGGCAACGTCGGCCTGGTGCGCGCCGGAGTCGCAGCGGCGATCCGGCGCGAGCTTGACGATTGCCTGATCCAGCGCAGCGAGGTGATCGTGGTCAATTCCCGCGAGCAGGCGATCCAGGACGAGCAGGGCGATTTGTTCGATCCGGTGAGGGCGGGGCTTCTGAGCTGGGAAAGAGTCGGCGAGCTGGGCGAGCTTTTGAATCGAAAAATCACCGGCAGAAGCAAGCCCGACCAAATCACTTTGTTCAAGAACAATGCCGGTCAGGGCGTCGCCGATGTGGCGGTGGCGAGCAAAATCTATTCGCTGGCGCGGCGGAACGGCATCGGCATCGAATTCTGACGAAAGCCCACCGGCCTCGATCGTCCCGCTGCTGCGCAGGATCTCGGACAGAAAAGCCATTCCCGCTTTTCGAGCGGGAACGGCTCTGCCGGTCGCGCGCGCCGGCGGCTAGCGCGCCGCGCCGGCGCGCTGCCTGGTCTCGAGGCTCATGCCGACGATGAAAGCCGGATTCACCGTCGACAGGGTGTAAATTTCATCGGCCGTGCAGCCGAAGGCGGACATGTAGCCGCGCAGCAGGCGCAGCGATTCCACCGAGTTGGGAAACAGCGGCTCGCCGGCGTCGGAGGACAGCGTGCAATGCTCGACGCCCGCCGTGCGAATGGCTTTGTACATGTTCGCCGGATCGATGCCGAGGAGCGGCGAAAGCTCGTCGAAGGTAAAGTTGAGCCAGAGGCCGGCGCCGGCCGCGTCTTTCATTTCCTCGATGCTCAGATTGACAAAGGGGCTGAACGGATGATCGACGACGCCGCGCTTGAAGCCGATCTTCTGGCTGTACTCGGCCATCGCCTTGAATTCCGGTTTGGTCGGATGGCCGAAAAAGATCGCCGCGTTGTGGTCGTGGGCCATGCGGAAGATCTCTTCGATCTCCGGCAGAAGCCGTCCCTTGTCATCGAGCAGATAGTGGCCGTACTTGAGCGAGTCGGCCCAGGAGAGCGGCTCGGTGTGCGCTTTCGGGTCGGCGCTGGGATCCCAGGCGCTGGGTTTGCCGCCGACGATGGACAGCGTGTTCGCCGAAGTGTTGTTGGGCATCCAGAGAGCCACGACGCCGGCTTTCAAGTTTTTGGCGCACCACGACGGCTCGATCTTCGAGAGAAATCCCTGGGTGACCGAGCTGCCGGGCCAGAGCTGCGCCGGCGTGAGTCTTTTTTCCGCGCACCAGGATTCGAGCGCGTTGCGCACGGCGCTGACCGTGCCCGCCGGATCTTTGCGCCCGACGATGGTTTTGTAGAGAATCCCTTTCATGGCGCTCTTGGAAGCGAGCTTGGCGACGCCGAGCGCGTCCTGCTGTCCCTCGTGGGCGTGGCAGTGAATATCGATGGCGTCTTCGACTCCGACCACGCGGTCCGCCGCGGGATCGACGGCTTGCTTGTAGCCGCGGCGCGCGGGATAGGAAGTTATCGAGCGAACGCTGCTGGGGGTGGCGTAGTTGGGATGGGCTTCGGGCATAAACAATCCTCCTGATCGGCGAGTTGACTGGACCATAGCGCTTCTTGGTGCAGCGGGCAAATTCAAATGCCATAACTCGCGCCCGCGCGGCGTGCGCTCGCTCGAGTTGACAGCTTTCGCAGCCGGGTGTTATCAGCAGGAAGCCGCGCGGGCGCGGCAAGTCTCGGCGCGGCAGCGTTGATCGAAACAGGAGAGCTCTATGACTCAAAGCAAAGTCATCGACGGCGACGGCCATATTTTCGAGGACGGCGAAGCGATCGCGCGCCATTTTCCTTACAGCGCGCAGGGCGCGCGGCTGCGCAGCGGCGTGTTTCCGCTCAACAGCCACATCCAGTATTCGCTCACGCGCACGCCGCCGGGCGCTTTTGCGACCAACGCCGAGGGACGCTTTGAAAATCCCGGCCCCGAGGGCTGGCGCAATTTCATGGATCAGGTCGGCATCGACCACGCCGTGCTCTTTCCCACCGCGGGCCAGCGCATCGGCCGCATCGTCGATCGCGACTACGCGGCGGGCGCGGCGCGCGCGTACAATGACTGGCTGGCGGAAACCTATCTGCGCCGCGATGCGCGCTTTAAAGGCGTCGCCATCGTGCCCATGCACGACGCCGATGCCGCGCTCGAGGAATTGCGCCACGCTTACACCGAGCTCGGCATGGCCGCGGTCCTTTTCCCGGCGACCGGCGTGCATCTGAATCTCGGCGCCAAACCCTACTGGCCGGTCTACGCCGAAGCGGCGCGGTTGGGCTGTCCGATCGTGGTGCACGGCGGCGGCCACTGGGATCTCGGCATGGAAACCATGAATATCTCCACCGGCGCCAACGCCATCGGCCACCCGATGTCGCTCGCGATCGCGCTGGCGGAAATGGTTTTGAACAATCTCTTCGAGCGCTGCCCCGGCCTGCGCGTGGCGTATCTCGAAGGCGGGCCGCTGTGGTTTCTGATGGCGCTCGAGCGCCTGTCGCGCTCCTACGAAGCGGGCACGCCGATCAACCCGCGCGGCGAGCTCTTGCATTTGCCCGAAGGACAGACGGTGGCCGATTATATCCGCGCGCTGGTCCGCGCCGGGCGTCTGGTGGTGGGCATCGAGGGCGGCGAGAGCGATCTCGCCTACGCGATCAAAGTGGCGGGCGAGGGCGCCTTCATGTTTTCCTCCGACTTTCCGCACGAGGTGAACGTCCACACGGTGCGCAAGGAGATCCGCGAGCTGTCCGAGCGCGAGGAAATCTCGGCGCCCGCGAAGCAGGCAATCCTGCGCGACAACGCGGCGCGGTTTTACCGGCTGAGCGCCGCGGCGCGCTGACTCCGCGCGCGATTCCCGGGCCGAGGTCAGTGCTCGAAGCCGTGGAGCCGCGCCGGGTTTTCGACGAGTATTTTTTGCAGCAGCCCGGCGTCGTGGTCGACGTAACGATAGAGCAGCTCGACTTCCTCGGCATCGTTCATCATGCGTTTGCTCCACTGCGGGTGGGGCCAATCGCTGCCCCAGACGATGCGGTCGGGCGCCGCTTCGATAAATGCTTTGCCGTAGGGCACCGCGTCGTCCCAGCCGGCGTCCATTTTCGAGTCGCGGTTGCCGTTGGAAATCATTACCCACCAGTTTTCCTGCGCGAGCGTTTCGCGCACCCAGCGAATCGCCGGCCGATCCATGCCGCCCTCGAAGCCCACGTGGCCGAAGTGATCGATCACCATCGGCACGTCCTTGATCGAGCGCAGCAGCTTGGAATTTTCCAGCAGATCGTCGCCGTTGACGTGCAGGCGCGCGTGCCAGCCCAGCTCGCGTAATCGCGCCATCGAACGGCGCACTTCCGCCGCGCGCTGCTCCAGGGCGAAGAAACGCACGAAGTTGAAGCGCGCGCCGCGCACGCCGGCGGCGTGCAAGCGCGCCAGTTCCGCATCGGAGACTTTGTCGTCGACGATGGCGATGCCGCGGTAGCGCTCGCGGTCGCCGAGGCTTTCCAGGGCGTGGAGCAGCAGGCGATGATCGCTGCCGTAGATGGCGCTGTGGACGATCACGCCGCGCTGAAAGCCGATGGCCCGGTGCATGCGCTGGGCCTCGGCGAAGCTGGCGCTGGTGATCGGCGGGTAGGGCGCATTGGCGCGCGGTGGAAAGTTTTCCGGATCGCCGTAGATATGAAACTGGCAGTCGCAGCTTCCCGGCGGCGGCGCCGGCACCGGCAGGCGCGGATTTTTATCCCATTCGTAGATTTTTTTTCCCGCTGTCGCCATAAATTTCCTCCGCGATACCAATCGGCCGCGCCATAAGCACGGCCCGGCGGATTGTCAAGCCGTTGACCGCCCGTAACGCGATGCTTAATTTCCGGGTCAAAGGAGGAAACTACTATGGAACTCGTCAGATGGGAACCGTTTGCGGGCTTGGGTAATTTTCGCTCGATGTTCGACGATCTCTGGGACGACGGCTTTAGCCGCGGCGCTATTCAGAATGGCGCGAGGTGGCATCCGGCCGTGGATGTGCTGGAGAGCAAGGACGCTTACCTGATCCATGCCGAGCTTCCCGGCATGAAAAGGGAAGACATCAAAGTCGAGGTGAAGGACGGCGTGCTCGTACTCTCGGGCGAACGCAAGGCCGAGAAGCTGGCCGACGGCGTCGAGTACCGCCACACCGAGCGGGTCAGCGCCAAGTTCTGGCGCTCGTTCTCGCTGCCGGAAACCGTCAAGCAGGACGGCATCGAAGCCAACTACAAGGACGGTGTTCTGGAGATTCGCGTGCCCAAGGTCGAAAAGGCCAAGCCGCGGCAGATCGAGATCAACGTGCATTGAGCCGGTTGCTAAAACCCGCAAGCCAGGAAAAAAGGGGAGGCTTGGAGCCTCCCTTTTTTTTGGCCGGGTGCTTGGGGAAAAAGATGACGCGCAGCCGCGGGCGCCCGCGATTCTCGGCCAAGCGTTGACACGCGCGCGTCCGCCCTCTACATTCCTGAGCGTTTGCGTTTCGCCGCATGAAAGAGATTTTTTGCTTACCCTTCCGAGGCGGGTTTCTGTTCCTGGCGTTCATGCTTTGTGCGGCTCCCGGCTGGGGCCAGAGCGGAAAACCGTGGCGCCTCGGTTTTCTGTCGCTGGCGACCCGGGATTCGTTTCACGACTCCTTTCTCAGGGGCCTCAGAGACCTGGGCTATACGGAGGGACGGAATCTCGTGATCGAAGAGCGCCTGGCCGGCGCCAGCGAAAAACGGCTGTTCGACCTTGCGGCGCAGTTGGCGCGCTCGCGGGTGGACGTGATCGTCGTGCGCGGCACCCAGGCGACGCTTGCCGCCAAGCGCGCCACCGCGACGATCCCGATCGTCATGACCGGCAGCTCCGATCCGGTGGGCACCGGATTGGTGCGGACGCTCGCTCACCCGGGCGGCAATGTGACCGGAATGAGCATTCTCGCGCCGGACCTGGCGCAGAAACGGCTGGAGCTGCTCAGGCGGGTGCTCGGCAACGCGAGCCGCGTCGCCGTGCTGTGGAATCCGACCAATCCGGGCAATGCCAACGAGTGGCAGCAGACTCAGCGCGCCGCCAAGAGCCTGCGCCTGGAATTGATTGCCCGCGAGGTGCGCCAGCCGAAGGACATTCATCGCGCCTTTCGCTCGCTCCCGCCGCGCAGCGCCGACGCGCTGGTCACGCTCACGGACGCGCTCCTCAGCAGCGGGCGCACCGAGATCGTTCAGCTGGCATCCAACAGCCGGCTGCCCGGCATCTATCACCTGAAGGAATTCGTCGAGCAGGGCGGGCTCATGAGCTACGGGCCGGATCTGCACCATTCTTTCTATCGCGCGGCGCACTACGTGGACCGCATACTCAAGGGCGAAAGCCCCGCGACCCTGCCGGTCGAGCAGCCGATGAAGTTCGAGCTGGTGATCAATTTGCAAACCGCCAAGCAACTCGGGGTCGAGATCCCCGCCGAGGTGCTGGCGCTGGCGGACAAAATCGTTCGCTGATCCGCCGCCGGGGCGATTGCTTGACATGCGCAGGGTTTGTCTTTAAGGGAGTACCTGGTCGAGCGAGCTTCGCAAAATTTGTCCCGGCCGGCCTCGAATCTTGCGCGCACACGTCAAAATCACGATAGCCTGCTTGCTGTTGGGCCTCGGCTGGGCTGCGAGCGCGTTCGGCCAGGCGGGCAGGGCCGGCGGCGCCGACTGGGACAAGATCGTCGAGGCGGCGCGAAAAGAAGGCAAGGTCACGATATCGGTGCCGGCCAGCGCCGAGGTCAAAAGGCAGCTCGAAGAGAATTTCCGCAAACGCTACGGCATCGAGGTGGAGGTTTTCACCTCGCGCGGCAGCGCCGGCGTGCGCCGCATGGCCGATGAGTTCAAAGCCGGGGTGCGCCATTTCGATCTGCACATCGGCGGCTCGTCTTCGATCGTCTCGGGCATGCTCGACGAAGGGATCCTCGATGCGGTCGAGCCCTGGCTCGCGCTGCCGGAAGTCAAAGATCCCAAGCAGTGGTGGGGCGGCCATCTGTGGGCCGACAGCGCCAAGCGCTTTGTCTACATGTTCCAGGCCTATCTGCCGGAAAGCATCTGGTACAACACTGAGCTGGTGAAACCGGGCGAGATTCGTTCCCTCGACGATTTTTTGAATCCCAAGTGGAAAGGCAAGATCGGCTTTCTCGACCCGCGCACGCCGGGCGGCGGCGATTCCAACTGGTCGTATATGTGGCAGGTCAAAGGCGAGGAGTATCTCAAACAGCTCGCGGCGCAGGACTTGTATCTGGGCCGCGACCAGCGCGTGCTTTCGGAGAGCCTGGCGAAGGGACGCGTGGCCCTGATGATCGGCAACACGTATTATTCCTATGCGCCGTTTCTCAAAGCGGGCCTGCCGGTGAAGTCGCTTCCCACCGTCAAAGAGGGCACCTTCGGCACCGGCGGCAGCGGCAACCTCGCGGTGATCAAAACCCCGGCGCATCCGAACAGCACGAAAGTCTTCGTCAACTGGCTGCTCAGCCGCGAAGGCCAGGAAGTGATCTCGCGCGCGCTCGGCCAGGCGACCCGCCGCCTCGACATCGACACGCGCTGGCTGCGGGAGATCGGCACGATCGCCGCCAAAGACGTCATGTCTCCGGCGGAGTTCTGGCAGGTCGAAAATCAGTCGGAAGAAAAACTCGAGAAGGTGCGCAAACCCGCGCTCAAGCTGGCGCACGCGCTGCTTCAATAGCGAAACGCGCGGCGCGGCGAAAGGAGCCGAAATGGCCAAGAATGCGACGACCCGCGAGTCGAACCTCGCCATCCTCGAGGGATATTTCAAAAAATATCCCGACGTGCCGAAGGAGACGATCGTCAAACAGCACATGCTGAGCCTCGGCCACTGGTTCAGCGACGCCGCGCTGGAAGCTTCGGCCGGCGCGCTGGTGAAGTCGTATCGTCTGTTTTCCTACGATCTCGTGCCGATGTCGGAATTGAAGCGCGGCGAGCATCGGCGCGTGCCGGAGCATTTCGTTCTGATCAACGGGCCCCACGCCATGCGCCCGGTCGCGATCCAGACTTCGCTGTCGCCCTATTCGCCCTATCTGATCGACGTCGTCGACGGGCGCACGGTGCTGACCGTGGACGGCGAAGTCATCGCCCACGTGCGCATTCCCAAAACCCCGGACTACTATTTCAAGAGCCTGCCCGACGGCACGCCGTACCACGAGATCGTCGCCTTCGGCTCGTTCATCACGATTTTTCGCAATTGCCAGTACTGGGGCGCCAAGGAGGAGTGCAAGTTCTGCGACATCAACGAGAACGCGCGCCAGATGAAATTGTCGCGCGACTTTACCTTGACCGCGCCGGTAAAGCCGGTGGCGGACGTGATCACGGTCTGCGAGCACGTCGCCAACGACGCAAAAAAGATCGGCGCGACGCAGAATTTCGTGCTGAGCGGCGGCACGATCACCAAGACGCTGCACGGCAAGAGCGAAGCGGATTTCTACGTGGAGTACATTCGCGCGATCAAAAGCATCTCCACCCACCCGCGCATCACCTTCGAGGTCAACGCGCGCCCGCGCGAGGAGGTGCAGCGTTATAAAGACGCCGGCGCCGACCACATCCACTTCAATATGGAAATCTGGGACAAGAAGCTTTTTCCGTGGATCAATCCCGGCAAAGCCGAGCGGGTCGGCTGGGACAACTGGGTGCGCTGGATGGAAGATGCGGTGGAAGTCTTCGGCAACGGCATGGTGCAGCCGAGCTTCGTCTCGGGCATCGAGATGGCGCGGCCGCACGGCTACACATCGGTGGCCGATGCGGTCAAATCGACCACGGAGGGTTTTGAATACCTGATGGCGCGCGGGATTTTTCCCCGGCCGCAGCAGTGGCGCCGCGAGCCCGCGACCGCGCTTTGCCGCGAGGCCGAGCAGCCGCCGGTGCCGCTGGATTATTATATTCTGATGACCCGCAGGTGGTACGAGCTTTACCAGAAATACCGCGACCGGCTGCCCAAATTCGGCACCCGCAAGGGCGGTCTGTTGGCCGAGCGCAACCTGCTCGGTCCGGTGCACGGCGCCTACGGCGATTACGCGATGCTCAAAGAGAATCTTTTCCCGCCCGATGTCGAAGAGCAGATCAACCGGCGCAGCGTGCCGTTCGAGAATATCGCGGGAGGCGCCCGTGTTTCATGACATCTCGGCCAGCATGCAAGAGGTCATGCGCGCGATGGAAGAGCAGCTCGCGCGCGATCAGCGCTCGCTGCGCAGCGTCGACAGCGACGTCGCGCGCGTGCTGGCACTGCTCGCGCTCTCGGCGCCGGCCGGCGCCTTTCTCGAGCTCGGCAGCAGCGGCGGCTATTCGAGTTTGTGGCTTTCGCTGGCGGCGCGCGAAAGAGGCGTCAAGCTCACCACGGTGGATCTCGATGAAAAGAAAGTCGCGCTGGCGCGCGAAAACGTCGCGCGCGCCGGCGCGCAGAATGCCGTCGAGGTTTTGCACGGCGACGCGTTCGAGTTTGCCGCTCGCGCGGAGAAGCTGGCATTTTGTTTCTCCGACATCGAGCCGCCGGAAAACAACGCCAGGATCTACGAGCTGATCGTGCCGCGGCTGGTTCCCGGCGGCTGGCTGGTGGTCGACAACGTGACCTCGCCGCGCATGCAAACCGCGCTGATCGAGCGCGCGCGCAGCGATCAGCGGATCGACTCCGTGCTTTTGCCTTTTCCCAAGGGCGATCTCATCTGCCGGAAGTGTTGAGCGCTCGAAAGTCGGTTGCTTTTCAGGGCGTGCGCGGGCTCGCGATTGCGTTCGCAAGAGTCCTTCGGCATCGCTCAGGACGCTCGGAATTAGCACCTCTCAACCTGGCGCGCTGCCGTCATTGCGGCGGATGCCGGAATCCGGACTCTTCGGCGAGGCGCTGCTGCCAGATCATCGAGTCCTGGAGCGCTTTGAGTTGCCCGCCTGGGGTTTTACCACCGAAGCGCGCCAGCAGCGGCGGCAGAGCCGGGCGCCGAAGGCCTTGCGATCGCCGCAGCCGGAGCACCGGTAGGCGCGGGGATTCTTCCGGCTTTTCTCCACCAGCTTGAGCGGGCTCAGGGCGAGCCGCAGCTCGCGCACGGCCCGGTCGTCCGCTCGCTGCGGGCATTCGCGGCCGCGGCGAAGCCACGGCCAGAAGCAAGGCGCCTGGCCGGGACGGGTGCGGGCGATGGTGCGGAACTGGCCGGCGCTGCCGCAGCCGAGCTGGCGTTGGAGCTCGGCGCATTTCATCAGCGCCATGCCGCTCATCTTCATCGGACACCAGACCATGCCGCTCGGGTATCCCCATTCGTCGAGCGCCGCCCGCTCGGCCGGCCCCGGAACTTTCGATGGGGCAATTTTTTTTATCGGGCTCGGCATCTTCCGCGGCTTTCTTTCGCTCAGTATGCGGAAAATTTTCAGGGGCGCAAGCCAAGCGGCGCAAAAAATCTTCGCCTTGCATCGAAATGCGCCGGCGCTCAGGCGACCTTGTAAACGCGCGCCGGCCGAGCCTGTCCTTTCAAAGCGATGGCGCCCAGATCCTGCGCCGCGAGCTTGCCGTCGAGCGTGCGGCGCACCGCCTCCGAGATCAGGATGCAGGCGTTCACTTCCTTGGTCGCCTGCTCGAGCCGCGCCGCCATGTTCACCACGTCGCCGATAATCGTGTATTCCTTGCGCTCGCTGGAGCCGACGTTGCCGGTGACGGCTTCGCCCATGTGGAGCCCGATGCCCACCCGCGTCGGGGGAATCGAGCCGGCCGCGTTCAAGCGATCGAGGCGTTTGAGGATTTCCAGGGATGCGTCCACCGCGTGGGCGCAGCGCTCGGCGTCGTCGATGGGCGCGCCGAAAACCGCCATGAAGCCGTCGCCGAGAAATTTGTTGACGATGCCCTGGTGCAGGTTGACCACGTCGATCATGAAATCGAAGAGCGTGTTCAGATAGGCCATCACGGCCTCGGGTCGTTCGCGCGCCGCGTACTCGCTGAAATTTCTGATATCGAGGAACAGGACGCAGACGCTGCGCAGCTCGCCGCCGAGCTCCACCGGCTGATGCAGCAGCTTGTCGGCGATCTGCGGCGAAACGTACTGCCCGAAGATGCGCACGGCGCGGTCGCGCTCCTCAGCCGTGCCCAGGGAGATTTCGACCTGGCGGCGAATCTGGCGCGCCAGGAGACCGGCCACCAGACCGGCGACGAAAAGGATCAGCGAGCGGCTGAAATGAAACACCGGCGAGCGCCACAGAGCCGCCGCTTCGGGCTGCGCGAACCCGCCGGTTGCGTGCCAGGCAAAGAGAAAATGCTCGACGGCCGCGACCAGGCCGGTGAACAGGCAAAGCGGGAAGTCCAGCTGCAGAATCGAAAGCAGGATAAAAAAGAAATAGAGGAGAAATGCCGGCGAGCCGAGCGCATCCCGCGCGCCCATGAACGACACGGCCATGAACAGCATCAATGTGGGAATCGAGGTTTCCACAAGCGCGTTCAGGAAGCGCTCGGCGGCGGCCGGCCGCCGATGCTGCCGAATCAGCCGGCGGATGCCGGCGCGCCGGGCCAGCTCGTAGGCGATCATCGCCGCGTACAGCGCCATCATCCAACCCCACTGCGCGCGAAAGCGGGCGCTCAGCTCGGCCTCGAGCAGGCCGGGCGTGAAGGCGAAAAAGCTGAAGACGCAGGCGGCAAAGGCGAAAAGGATGGCCAGAATAGCTGCGCGCCGGGCTTCGCTCCGGAGAATCTCGGTCATGAGCGCGTCGCGATAGACGTTTTTCCACTCGAGCAGCTTGACGGGCGTCTCGCTCATGATTCGCACCTTGCGCGCGCGGCCAGCGGATCAGCGGCCCGACGCGGCGTAGAGCCGCTCGAAAAAGCCGCTTTCATCCAGCTTGCGGATGAAGCGGGCATCCACCAGATCCTCGACGTTGATGTCGCCGATGCGCGGGTTCTGGGTCTTCAAGAGGCGCTGCACGTTGCGCATGCCCTCGATCGCCGGGTAGGGCTTGCGCGCCATGCTGCGGACCGTGTCCTGGTAGCCTTCCTCGGCGGTGACCGTTTCCTTGAGCCGAAGTTTCTTCGCGATCAATTCGATCACCGCGCCGTGGTTTTTCGGCGCGATCATGTAGGCCAGGCTCTCCAGCAAAGCCTTGAGCATGTTCTCGATCAGCGGCGCCTGCTCGGCGATGAAGCCGCGGGTGGTGACGATGTCCACGCCGGTGAAAGGAATGTCTGTCTTCTGCGAATCGCCGATGACGTTGAAGCCGCGCTCTTCGAGCTTCTTGCTGAAGGCCATGTCGATCACCGCGGCGTCGACCTTGCCGGATTCGAGGGCCTGGGCGCGCACCACCTGCTCGCCGGTGCCCTGCAAAATGATGTTGTCGCGCTTCAAGTCGAGGCCGAGATTTTCGAGCCAGAGGAGCGCCGCGAGCCAGTTGGTGCCGCCGACGCCCTGGATGCCGAGAATTTTACCGCGGAGATCCTTGGCGGTTTTGATGCCCGGCCGCGCCACCACGTTGTTGGTCATTTTCCCTGTGAACGTCGCGAGCACGCGCAGATCCGACTCGGTCACCGACGCGCCAAGAATACCGCTGCCGCCGCCGTAGGCGATCGGGATCGTGCCGGCTTTCATGCCGGCGATCATCAGCGGCGTGTTGCGGACGAAAATCGATGTCGCGTCGATGCCGTATTTCTGGAAATAACCTTTTTCCTGCGCGATCCACAACGGCGACACGCGGGGGTTGATCGTGGAATGGCCGATGGTGAGCTTGGTGGCGGCGAAAATGCGCGCCGGCGGCTCCGCCAGGATTGCGAGCACGAAAAATCCAAACAGCAGCGGTTGCATTACGAGAGCCTCCTCGCGCTTACACGACGCCGAGACCGATGCGTTACTGCGGCTTGAGCGCAATTCGCCCGTCGGCGCCCACGGTCCAGAAAGGATTGTGGGCGATCTCCCAAACATGTCCGTCGGGATCGCAAAAATAACCGGAGTAGCCGCCCCAGAAGGTCTTGTGCGGCGGCTTGAGAATATTTGCGCCATGGGTCTTCAGGCGATCGAAGACAGCGTCAACTTCGGCTTCACTTCGCGCGTTGTGGGCAAGGGCGGAGCCGCGGTAGGCGGGAAGGTCTCCCGCGGTGATACCGAGATCGTTGGCCATATCCGCATGCGGCCACAGCGCCAATACGAAGCCGCTCAAATCGAAGAAAACCACGCCGGGCGGGCTCGCTTCCGCTTTCCATCCAAGCGCCTTTTCGTAAAACCCCACGGCGCGCGGCAAATCGGCGACGCCGAGGGTGACCAGACTGATGCGCTGCTCCATCTGTCCTCCGCTTGAGCTCCGTTCATAGCACAACTGCAGGGTCCGTGAACAATTTCCCGAACCCGACCGAGCCTGGTTCGCGCGCCGCGAAATCTTCGTCTATACTCCGCCCCATGAAACTGGCGCGCGATGCAGAGACGGCCGGCCGGCGCCTGCCGATCAAAATCGACGCTACTTCCAATGGAGAATTCGCGCCGGTGGCGCTGGCGCCGGAGAACCGCGCAGGCAATCATCTGGCGCATGAGGCGGCGAGCGCGAATGCCAAGCGGCTGGGCATGAACCGACGCGATTTCCTCGTGTCGGCGTGCGGCGCGGCGAGCACGTTGCTCGCTTTCAATGCCGCCCATGCGGCGCTCGAAAACCGCGGCGGATTTTTCGACCTCGAGCCGCAAGCGGCGCTGGATCTCGAACTGGCGCAGGCGCGGGTAGGCGGCAAAGGCGAGTTCATCTTCGACGTGCAGGGCCACTTCGTCGACCCGACGGGCGCGTGGACAAAAGCGGCGCCCGCGGACGCGTTCAAGTGGTCGCCGAAAGCTGCCTGCGGCCTGGGGACGAAGCCGGGGCGCTTCAGTCATCTCAACTGCCTCGGACCCGATGAATTCGTGAAAGATGTTTTTCTCGACAGCGATACGGACCTGATGGTGCTTTCGTTCGTGCCGTCGCGGCGTGATGACGAGCCGTTGACGATCCAGGCTGCCGACGCGGTGCGCCGGATCGTTGACCGCATGGAGGGCTCGCATCGCTTGCTGATCCACGGCCGGGTCAATCCCAATCAGCCCGGCGATCTCGAATCCATGGACGAGTTGAAAGAGCGCTGGAAGGTTTCGGCGTGGAAGTGTTACACCCAGTGGGGTCCGGACGGAAAAGGCTTCTTTCTTTCCGACGACGCAGGCAGCCGTTTTATCGAGAGGGCGCGCGCGCTCGGGATCAAGATCATCTGCGTGCACAAGGGCCTGCCCTTCGGCAGACAATCCTACGAGCACAGTCAGTGCAGCGACATCGGCGTGGTCGCCCGGCGCTTTCCCGACGTGAAATTTCTCGTCTATCATTCCGGCTTCGTCACCGGCGTTGCGGAGCGCGCTTTCGCCGGCCGCGGCGCCGGCGACGGCATCGATACTTTGATCCGCTCTTTGATCGAAAACGACGTCAAGCCCAACGCCAACGTCTACGCCGAGCTGGGCAGCACCTGGCGCTTTCTCATGCGCGACCCGACCGGCGCGGCGCACGCGCTCGGCAAGCTGATCAAATATTGCGGCGAAAACAACGTGCTCTGGGGCACGGACTCGATCTGGTACGGCTCGCCGCAGGATCAAATTCAGGCCTTTCGCACGTTTCGGATCGCGCCCGAGCTGAGCTCCATGTACGGCTACCCTGAAATCACCCCGGCGCAGCGCGCGAAGATTTTTGGTCTCAATGCTGCCCGGGTGTACGGCATCAGCGCCGAAGAGGTAAGCAAACACACCCGCGCCGACGCGATCGCGCGGGAACGCTACGCGTATCGCGAGCGGCCGCAGCCCCATTATCGAACCTACGGACCCAAGACGCGCCGCGAGTTTTTGAATCTGCTCCGCTGGAACGGCGGGCGGCGCGCCTGAGCGCTGCGCGCAATCGTGATCGAAGGAGGCCTGCCGATGATCGTTTTGAGCAATGAAGATGTGGCCGAGCTATTGTCGATGGAGAAGTGTCTCGCGCACCTGGAAGGCGCTTACAAGGAATTGTCCGCGGGCGCCGCGGTCAACCGCCCGCGCAGCGATCTTTATTTGCCGGCGACGACCAGCGACGGGGTTTATTGCTTCAAGACCATGGAAGGCGGGCTTTCCCGTGAAAAGGTCGTGGCGCTGCGGCTCAACTCGGATGTGATCAAGTGGCAGGACAAGGGCGGACGCATCATCAAAGACAAAGTGCCGGCCGCGCCGGGCAACAAATGGGTGGGTCTCGTGCTGTTGTTTTCCGCCGAGACCGGCGAGCCGCTGGCGATTTTTCCCGACGGCATCATTCAAGGCATCCGCGTGGCCGCGAGCAGCGCGCTGGCGGCGCGCTTTCTGGCGCGGGAGGATGCCGCGGTCCTTGGCATTCTCGGATCGGGCTGGCAGGCGCGCGCCCACGCGAAGGCGATGGGCGGCGTGCGCGCGATCAAAAAAATCCTGGTGCACAGCCCGACCCCGGCCAATCGCGAGAAATTCGCCGCCGAGGTGGAGAAGGACCTGGGAGTTTCTGTCGATCCGGCGGTGTCCGGTGAATCGGTCGCGGCGCGCGCGGACATTCTCGTCGCGGCGACCAATTCCGTTTCACGGGTCGTGGCGCCGGAATGGCTGCGGCCGGGAATGCACGTGACCTGCGTGAAAATTACCGAGCTCGGCGACGACACCCTGCGCAAGTTCGACCGGCTGGTGATTCACACCAAAAAATGGGCGCCGGATAATTACATCACGGGATTCAACGACGAGCGGGTCGAGGCGCACGATCCCATTGATCTGCTGACCGACGGCGGCAAGGCGCGGGCCGGCGCGCCGAAGGAGCCCTTCTGGCTCGGCGCGCCGGAGCTGAAAGATGTCGTGGCGGGAAAAGAGCCGGGGCGCCGATCGGCCGCTGAGATCACCTGCTTCAACAACAATATCGGCCTCGGCATTCAATTCGCGGCGCTCGGCAAGGCGATCTTCGACGACGCCAAAGCCAAAGGATTGGGCAGAGAGATTCCCACAGATTGGTTTTTGGAGACAGTGCACCCCTAAAAAACTGTTTAGCGTCTGGTTTGGATTTCAGGCAGTTTACATCGCCTGCGAACGTTGTTGAGGTTTGGCAAGGCGGTTCGTCCTGCCGAACGCCAGATGCCAGAATCCAAACTCTAGAGGTCTTTTTTATTTTGCCATCCCGAGCTGCCGGAAAAATCCCTGGTCTTCGAGTGCCTTGACCACGCTCGCGTCGAGAAAACTGTCCGGGTTGGCTTTTTTGGCCTCCGCGTTGGGAGTCAGCTTGAGCGTTTCGACGATCCCTTCGCGATTGGGGTAGGGCGGGCGCACGACGTAGTCGACGGCGTATTGATAGGTCGCCTCGATGATGTCTTCGGCCGTGTCGCGGGTATATTTCTGGATGATCTTCTTGGCCGTGTTCCTATCCTGAGTGAATCGCTGCAGCCCCTCGGAGTAGCCGCGAAAAAAATTCAGCGCGGTTTCGCGGTTGGTTTTCAAATAAGCGCGCCGGGTGATGACCGCGGTGTGCGGAAAATAGACGCCGGCTTTGGCCATGTCGAGCAACGGCTGCGCGCCGGCAGCGCGGGCGCGGATATGGGTCGGCGCCGAGAGCGGCGCGGCGACGATCAGCCGCTTCGATAGCGCGGCGGCGAGCTCGGGCATGCCGCCGAGCTGGAGAATGTTGAGGTCTTTGTCGGGATTGAAGCCGTTTTTCTGGACGAGATAGCGGAGCGCGAAATCGGTGGACGAGCCGAATCGTGTCACGCCGACGGTCTTGCCTTTCAGGTCCGCGATGCTTTTGATCTCCGGCAGCGCCATCATGTAAAAGGCCGGCACGTTGGCGACGCCGCCGATGAACACCAGATCCGCGCCGCTCAACACGGCGCTCACCACCGGAGCGCCGCCGGAAAACGCGATCTCGGAGTCGCCGGTCAACACCACGCGCGTCACCTGCAGCGCCGTCGGTATGTAGATGAGCTCCACATCCAGTCCGTATTTTTGGAACAGATGCTGCTCGGTGGCGTACCAGAGCGGGGCGTTGATACCGCTGATGGCGGGATAGATGACGTGCAGCTTGGCGCGGGTTTGCGCACCGGCGCCGGCGGTCAGAAAAAAAAGTATCAGCGCGGCCAGGCGGGCGAGCTTCATGCAGGAAACCATAGGGACGCAGTGGAAAGCTGTCAAGAAGCGAGGCCTGCCGGGCGATGGACCAAGCGCCTCAGTAGATGCCGAGCGCCAAGCCCGCCGCCAGGGTGGCGCCGGTTTCCTCGCAGCGCCGCAGGTCGTATTCGCCGATCTGTTTCGGGGCGAGAATCGCGTCGGGGGTCTGGGCGTGGGTGCAGACGATGATCGGCTCGGCAATGATTTTCAAACGCCAGCCGGCGGCGATGCGCTGTATCTGGCGGGCGGCGCTTTCGCCGTCGCTGCCGGCGCAGATCAGGATTGCGTACGGGCGCCCGGCGATTCGGTCCAACACCGGATAGTAGGTTCGGTCGAAGAAGTCTTTCATCATGCCCGACATCGCGGCGAGATTTTCCGGCGTGGCGAAGAGGTAGCCGTCGGCGGCGAGGAGATCTTCCGGGCCGGCTTCACCGGCGTGAGTCAAAGTCACGCTCACTTCCGGCTCGCTGTGCGCGCCTTTGGCCGCCGCCTGTGCCATCTGGCAGGTGCCGCCGGTTTTCGAATGAAAGACGATGAGGAGTTTTTTCATCCAGGATGACTCGATCCGCGCGGGACGCAGCGGGGCGGCTTTCAAACCCGCCCTGGCGCCGGCAGCGTCGAAAGATCCGCGATCAGCCCATCGATAAAGCCCTCATCGTCCAGTTCCTTCAGCCAGTGCAGATCCCACAGGGTCAGCGGATTGTCGACAGCGGCGCCGTATTCTTGAGCGGCGATCTCATTGGTGTGCAGAATCGCATCGATCGTCGGATACGGCCTTACCCGCAACTTTTCGACCATGGAGTCGACTTGCCGGCGCAGCTCCGCCGGATCGGTGATTTTCATCAGGCGCATCGGTGCTCCGGCCGCGATTTCCAGCGCCGCTTCCCTTCGATGGATCAACAGGCCGAGGGCATGAACGACGGCCTTGAGATAATCCTTCATCAGGACGGGCCTGGAAGCCGCGAAGGTGGAGAGACAGGCCTGAGCAAAGTTGCTCACGATCTCGGCTTCTTCGGTCGGAAAAACTTTCAAGCCCGCCGCCAACGCGGCGGGAAGATAAAGCGGCGAGACGAAACAGCCAGCGCATTCGCCGCTCAGGACTTTGCGCCACTGTTGCCAGCGCCCGACGTCGCGATCTTTGAAGACGACGGTGGCGACGCTGTCTTCGAGGCCCATCTTTCTCAGCCACAGGGTGATCGTGTAAGGGCGGCCGAGGTCGCGCACGGCCATGGTTTTATTCTTGAGATCGGCGAGCGAATGAAAATTGCGCGCCACCACCAGCTTCAATCCCCGCTGGATTTGCGGCGCGCAGAAAAACGTGACTCTTTTTCCGCGCGCCGCCTCGGCGTGGAGATATTCGAAATGCTCGATGATGACATCGGCGGCGCCGTCGAAGAGCGCCGCCTCGAAGGCGGCCTGAGGCTCGATGTGCACGATCTCGACGCGGACATCGTATGGCTCGGCCATCGCCTTGATGCAGTAGATCACCGGCGCGCGGTCGTGGTCGCGATAGGCGAGGCGGAGGGTGCGCATGAAGTTCAGAAAGGGCCCGCCGGCAGCGCCGGCCATTGGGACAAAAGCCGGCCGTAGCCGCGAATCTCATAACGCAAGCCGAGCTTCGACAGGATCGCCCACAGCATCGCCGGGTTGCTCGCGATGATGGGTAGATTGAGATCCGCTTCAAGTTTCTCCAGGATCGGAATCGGATCGAGGAGCGCGCCCTGAAAATAAATCGCGTCGACGCCGGAATATTTTGCCAACGCACTCCGGGTCATGGTTTCGACATCGTCCGATGAAAGTTTCTGTGCGTCGGTGTGGGCGCGGAGAGTTTGCGGCGGGTAGAGCGATTCGATGGCAAAATCGGCGAGATAATCGCGATAGATCTGCTTCAGTTGATCATCCACCGGCGTCATAAGCAAAATGCGGCGCGCGCCGAAGGCTTTCAGAGCGGCGACCGACGAGCGGAGCGCCAACGCGACGGGAATCTTCAACGCGCCGGACACGCGCTCCCACATGCCCGGATTGAGCGCCTCCTTGGGCGCGCCGCTGATGATGAGACCGTCCCAGCGCCGTTCTGCGATCAAGGGCGTCGCCTGCGCGATGAGGACATCGACTTTCCCCCGCGCCTCGTAGAGCGAAGTCTTGAGCCCTGCTTCCTGGATGAAGGCGAATTCGATTTCGCGGGGAATGAAGCGCTTGAAGCTGTCGTGATGCGGGCTCCGCGGCGCGCTGGAGCCGATGAAACCGATCTTCGCAGTCATGGAATTGTCCGGTGTGGCCTACTTGGGCGGCGTTTCCGATGCGAGGGCGCCGTTGATGCCCCAGTCGCTTTTTTCCATGTCGTGGAACAGCACGTTCAGCGACTCGGGCCGGACGTTCATGACTTCCTGAAAATCCTTCGAGATGCGCCTGACCATTTCGTTCTTTTGTTCCTTCGTTCTTCCGGCATACAGGTAGATATGCACGACGGGCATGGCGACCTCCTCGGTGCGTGGAGTTTTCTAAAGCCATATGAAAGCGGGAGCGGAAACGCAACAGCCGCGCGGATCGCTTGACAGCGGCTGGCGGTTCGTACGAGTATACGAGCGTTACGGAGGGAATCGAGTCATGGAAAGGATCATCGCCGTCTGGCTGAGCCTCGGAGTTTCGGAGCCGGCTTCGTTTCTGATCAAGTCCGCGATTTTTCTGTTGCTGAGCGGCGCGACCTTGTTCGTCGCCCTGGCCGCCGGCTATCCCGCGGTTCACGACACGCTGCATAACGCGCGTCACGCCCTCGCCGTGGTTCCTTGTCACTGACCCGGTTCGCTCCCTTCGCGCTTGCCGCAGCCGCGCTGCTTGCCGGCGCGCGCGCCCGGGCGCAAGACCTCGAGATTCATTTCAAGAGCACGCCGCCAATCGAGCGGCTGCGACCCTACGACGATCCGGCGACGCTGTCGCTGCTGGTCACCGGAAGCGACGGACGGCCGATTCGTCAGGGCGCCGTCGCTATTCGCCTCGACGCGCCGAAAGCGGGGCGTTTTTTTTCAACGGATTTTCCCTGGGTGGAGGGCTCGCGTCTGGAGGAGCTCCGCGTGAACCTGCGCCAGGGGCGGGTCAACTGGAAATATCTTTTTCCGATCCGCGGCGAGTATCGACTCGCGGTTGACGTGGAAACGCCCGAAGGAAAAAAAGCCAGCAAAGAATTTACTTTCAGCATCCGCGAGCATCGCGAGAAGTGGGCGATCCTGGCGGCGTTCTCGGCGGCTTTATTTTGCCTGGGCTTTGTCGCGGGAAGGATTTTCACGCGCGCGCCCGCCGCGGCGGCGGTGATCCTCGCCGCGGGGTTGTTTCTCATCCCCGACGGTTTTTCCGCGAGCGACGAGCCTTCGGGCGGCGAAGGCGCGGCTTTGGAGATCGGCGCCGCGACGGTGGGAACGCCGGCGCTGATCCAATGGCATGCAGCGGGCGATGCGGCCCGGGCGCCGGAGTTGCTGTCGCTGAAGATCGTCCATCTGGAAAAGGGCAAAATCGCTTTCGAGCTGGAACGGGTGCCGCTTGCCGGCGATTTCGCGATGAAATTTCAATTCACGGACGGCGCCGAATACCGTGTGAGCGCGCTGGCGGAGCAGGACGGGAGGCCGGCGCGGCGGAGCGAGAAAATCATTTCGGCGACGGCTTTGGAGCCGCCGATGCGGGCGATGATTCCAGCGCTGGCTTATTTTATCGGTTTGATCGTGGTTGGTCTGGGCGCGGGACGCTGGAGCAAGCGAAGGGGCAAAAGCGCTGAGAAGTGAGGGTGAGGCGTGAGCGGACTCGACTCGTCCCCTTACGCCTCACCCGTAACGGAATCTAACTTTCAGCGACGTCGATCAGCACGCCGTCGGGATCGGCGAGCTGGAGCTGGCCGAAACAGCAGCTGGCCAACAGCTTCCGGCGCACGTCGCGCTCGGGGTTTTTCTCGGGGCGATCTTCTCTCGTTGCATCGAAGAGATGCGAATGCTTTTCCAGATCGGCCTTGAAAGCGGCCATGCTTTCGACCTTGAAGCCGATGTGGTCGAGCGCCGGACGCTCGATGCCCGAGCCGTAAAAGTCCGAGATCTTCCAGGGCATGATCGCCAGGGTGACTCTGCCGTCGGAAAGATAGTGGTTGGGATCGCCGGACGGCTTTTCCAGCTCGGTTAATTCGAAAACGTCGCGATAGAACTCGGCGCACTGCTCGGGCTCGACGCAGCGCAGGCCGAAGTGGCCGATGCGGCGCTTGCGCTCTTCGATTTTTTCCGTGTACAGGTCGCGCCGGTTTTCCATGTTCAACTGCGACAAATCGAAGACGTTGCCGGCGGGATCGTGGGTGCTGATGCCGGCGAAGGGGCGGTTGCTGGGGCGGTGGAGCACCTGGATCTTGGGATATTTCTCCTTGAGCCGCGCGAACACGACCTCGACGTCCTGGACTTCGAAGCCAAAGTGGTCGAAGCCGGCCTGCCGACCGGGGGCGCGTGGATTGAGATTCAAACCGACGTAGCCGTCGCCGACGACCACGGCGCCGCCGGCGCGCTTCATATCCGAGCGGCGCATGCCGAACACGTCGCGGTAAAAATCGCCTTCGTTGTCGGCGTTGCCGGTCACGATCGCCATATGCCGCATCTGAGCAAACATGAGCGCACCTCCAAGAGTCGAAGAGTTACTCGCACGCTAGTTGAATTGGCGGCGAGTTGTCAAACGGAAAGGCGAAGGTCGGAGTGATGGAGTGTTGGAGTAGTGGAGTACCGGGTCTGAAAAGCATTGAGCAATGCTCCAACACTCCGGTACTCCATCACTCCCGTTTTTGATTACACGTTGACGACGACCACGCCCTTGGGCTCGAGATAATAATCCAGCGCCTCGGGGCCGTGCTCGCGGCCGACGCCGCTCGATTTCACGCCGCCGAAGGGCAGCTCGTCGTAGCCGTAGTGCAGCGAATTCACCCACACGTTGCCGGCCTGGAGTTTTTCGATCGCCTTGTTGGCGTGCAAGAGATTGCGCGTCCAGATCGAGGAGCCGAGTCCGAACTCCGACGAGTTGGCTTTTTCCAGCGCTTCGTCGAGAGTCTTGAAAGTATAGACCGGCAGGGCTGGGCCGAAGACTTCTTCTCTGGTCATGCGCGCGTCGTCGGGCACGTTGCTCATCAACGTCGGCAGATAGAAGAACCCTTTATCGAAGTCGCCGCCCTTGGGCCGCTCGCCGCCGAACAGGACTTTGGCGCCGCGCGCCCTGGCGTCTTCCACCTGCTCTTCGACCTCCTGGCGCTGCGAGCCGATGTGGATCGGCCCCATGCGGGTTTCCTTGCTCATGCCGTTGCCGACGGTTTTCTTTTTGAGGATTTCCACCAGCGCGCCGAGGAAATTATCCGCGATGGATTCCTGCAGGAACAAGCGCTTCACACCGAGGCACATCTGGCCGCAATTGAAATAGCGGCCCACGTCGGCCATTTTCACGGCTAAATCCAGATTCGCGTCTTCCATGACGATCATCGGGTCGCTGCCGCCCAATTCCAGCGTCACGCGCTTGATCTCGCGGCCGGCGACTTCCATCACGTGGCGGCCCACCGGGGTGGAGCCGGTGAACGCGATGCGCCGGATGCGCGGGTTGCGCAGCAGCTCTTCGCCGACGCTGCCGCCCGGGCCGGTGACGACGTTGACCGCGCCTTTGGGCAGGGTTTTCTGCGCCTTGCCTTCGCCGAAAGTTGCCTGCGCGATCAGCTCGATGACTTTGATCGTCGCCAGCGGCGTGGTGCTCGCCGGCTTGATGATGATCGTGTTGCCGGCGGCGAGGGCGGGGCCGAGCTTGGTGCCCATCAACGTCAGCGGAAAATTCCACGGCACGATGCCGCCGCACACGCCGATCGGCTGGCGCACGACCATGCCGTAGGCGCCTTTCTGCGGCAGCGGCACATGCGCGCCGCGCACCTTCGACGCCAGGCCGGCGTAGAATTCCAGGCCGTGCACCAGGTGGTGAATTTCCAGGCCGGCTTCGAACAACGTCTTGCCTTGCTCCTGGGTGAGCAGTTGCGCGATCTCGCCGCTGTTTTTCTTGATCAGCTCGCCGGCATTCATCAGCGCCGCGCCGCGATCTTCGGGCGAGACATCGGACCAGACTTTGAATGCGTCTTCGGCTGCCTGAATCGCCTGTTGCACGTCCTTGTCGTTGCCCTGCGGCACGGTATCCACGGTCGCGCCGGTCGCCGGATTACGGACCTCGGCGCTATTTTTCGTCACCGAATCGACGGACTCGCCGCCGATAAACATCTTGGCCATTACGGATCCTCCAGTTAAAAATGAAAAGGGAAAAAATTAAAAAGTTTCGGAGCTTTTTAATTTTGAACTTTTAATTTTGAATTGTCATTTGCCCTTGAACTGCGCGGTGCGCTTTTCGAGATAGGCTTTGACGCCTTCCTGGCCGTCTTCGCTGCCGAAAGTCTGCGCCAGCAACTCGCGCTCGAAGGCAAGACCGTCCGGCAAAGACAACTCCAGACCCGTGGTGATAGCGCGCTTCACTTTGCCGACCGCGAAGCTGCTCTTGTTCGGCACGACGAATTGTTTGGCGTAATCCATCACCTGATCCATGAAGCCTTCTTTGTCGTAGATGTAATGCACCAGCCCCATGTCCAGCGCTTCTTCGAAGGCGATGGTCTTGCCGGTGGCGCAAAGCTCCATGGCGCGCGCCTTGCCGACCAGACGCGGCAGGCGCTGGGTGCCGCCCATGCCGGGCATCACGCCGAGATTGATTTCCGCCAGGCCGACGCGGCCGCCTTCCTTCTTGGCGATGCGGATGTCGCAGGCCATGGCGATTTCCAGGCCGCCGCCGACCGCGTGGCCGTTGATCGCCGCAATCACGATCTTCGGCGTGTTCTCCAGGCGCATCAAGACTTCGTGGCCGTGCAGCGCGAAATTATTCTTGAAACCGAGGGATTGCTTGGAAAGCATGTTGATGTCGGCGCCGGCGGAGAAAAACTTCTCCACTTTGCCGGTAATAACGATGGCGTGGACGTTGTCGTCGAAGCGCGCATCGAGCACCGCCGCGTCCAATTCCTTCAGCAACTCGGTGGTGTAACTGTTGACCGGCGGGCGGTTGATTTCCAGAACTGCGATGCCGTTATCGACGCGATATTCGATCATTTTCCCGTCTGCCATGATCGCTCCTCCCAGATAAGAATCGATCATTTCACTTAACCGGCATCCCCACGCAAGTCAAGGCCGGCGGCGGCGCTTGCGCTCGAGCTCATAGGGGAAAATCGCCGCGCTGGCCGCTCGTTAAGCGCCCAACCCTGAGCCATCCCTCGAAATCTTGCGGCGCGGTTGGAAAGACCGCGGAACTGTGGCATGAAGAAGCAAAAATTTTTCTTCGTGCGAGGAGGCAACATGAAAGTCAAACCGAAACGCAAGCCGATTCAATGGCCCGGCGGCGCGCGCATCGCGATCACGCCGTGCGTCGCCTTCGAGACCTGGCCCGAAGATCTCGGCGGGCCGAACACCCTGCAGCAGGAAAATCGGCGGAGTTTCCCGCGCAATGCGGTCACCAAACGCAACCTGGCGATCATCACCGACCGCGAGTTCGGCGAGCGGGTCGGCATCTATCGGATGCTGGAAATTTTCGAGAGCGAGAAAATCCGAACGAGCTTTTTTCCCACCGGCATCACCGTGCAGAACTATCCGGAGATCTTCCAAGAGATCGTCGAGCAGGGGCATGAAGTCGGGACCGAGACCTGGATCCACGATTACAGCTACATGAAAAAGCGCGAGCAGGAGAAAAAAGACCTGCAGAAGACCGTCGAGGCGGTGAAAAAAGTCGTGGGCAAGGCGCCGGTGGGCTATCTTTCCACCGGGGTGGCGCCGAGCGCGGTGACGCCGGAAGTGATCCTGGAGCTGGGTTACACTTACTGGATGGACCCGCAGCATCAGGAAACGCCGTACACTTTGAAAGTGAAAAGCAAAGAGCTGACGGTGCTGTCCTATTTTCAGGACCTGAACGATTACTCGAGCTACCAGCGCGCCGGGCGCACGCCGCGCGATCTTTTGCAGATGTGGAAAGACTGCTTCGATTGCCTGTACGAAGAGGGAGCGAAGGACCCCAAGTTCATGATGTGGGGCAACCATCCGTTCGTGGGCGGCCGGCCGTTTCGCGCGCTGCTGCTGCGAGAGTTCATCCGCTATGCCAAGAGCCACGCCAAGGTCTGGTTCGCGCCGGCGGGAGAAATCGCCAGGTGGTATCGCGACAACTATCGCGATGCTCAAGTGGAAGAGTGGCCGAATTTCTACCACGCGGGGCGGCGCGGCAAAATTACCGATCTTTCCAGGCTGTAATGTAATAAACGAAGGACCTGTTCATTGGCAAAGCAAAAAAGCCACGAAGACGAGATCAAGACCGGGCTCGCGGCGCTGCGGCAGGCGGGCGTCGATCTCGATGCTCCCGCACCGGAGCGGGTGCCTCGGCTGAAAAACCAGTTCGGCAAGGAGCGCGCCACGGATCTGGCCGTGGTGTTTTCGCTTGGAAGAATCGCCGACGCCGCGGCGGTGGCGGCGCTCGCCGAGCTCGAGACTCGGACGAGCGAGAAGGAAATCAAGAAAGAGATCAAGCGCGCGCGCTTCAAGCTCGGCCAAAAAGGCTTGATCGTAGCGCAGCGCGAAGCGGTGGAACGCAAGCCCGCGGCAATTTTCGAACGCAGCGCCGACGCGGAAGCCTACATGTCGGCGGTGGACGGCGGTGGCGGACGGCTCATCTGGATCGCCAAAACCCAGCCAAGCCGCGGTTTGCAGGTGATTCAGGCGATGCTTCACGATCGCGACGGATTGCTGCGCATCGGCGCCATGCACGCCCGGCGCAAGGATCTGCGCCGGATGGCCGACGAGATCAAAGAGCAGCACGGCGTCACGATGATCTCGATCCCCTGGGAATACGCCGATTACATCGTCTACGAAGGCTACGAAACAGCCAGAGCGCGGGGGCAGAGCGGCCTGGAGAATTTTCACGAGATCCGCTCGATTCTCCGCAGCGGCAAGCCCGGGGAACAGGCTCATCCGATTTATGCCAGACTCGATGCCGAGCCGGTTCGCGAGGGCGCCTGGCGCGAGCTATCGCGACGGCTTCTGGATGAACCCGAGCTGCGCTACTGGATTTTGATGGACGACTGGCTGAAGGCGATGCTGCCGCAGTTGCAGGAAGCGCAGGCAAGCCGTCTGGTGCTCAATCCGCTGCAGAAAGAAGAGCGTCTGGCGGCGATCGTGCGCGAGGCGGTCAAAACCCTTTGCTCGGGTGAAAACGGCAAGGCTTTCAAGCGGCGCATGGAAGATATGGCGCTCTACTTTTTCGAGACCGGCCGCCCCGATCTCGCCAAGCTGGCCCTCGCGGTTGCTCTTCAGGTCGGCGAAGGCGATCCCGGTCCCCTCGACGTTTCTTTTCTCACCGGTCTGGTACAAAAGAGCTTCGGGTTTTTCATGTCGCAGGAAAAAGCACAGAAGGAAGAAGAGCAGTCGTCGCTGATCATCAAGCCGTAGAAGGCTCCGGGTGCCGGAATCTCTCCCCGATTCGGAGCAGCTTGCAAATACTTTATTCCGTCTCTACAGTCGAGGCGGCGCTGCGAGCACGGCCCGCGACTATCTCATGCCCCCGCCCAGAGTAGCTCAAATTATTTTCAGGAGATCCATGGATACCTCGACAGTCGTCATGATGACGGCGGCGCTGGTGACGCTTGCGGTCGTCTATTTCAAGTCGCCGGAGGCCGCCAGGCACGGACTGAGCGCGACCGGTTCTTTGATCCTCGAAATCACGCCGCGCATGATCGCGGCGTTCTTGCTGGCGGGGCTGGTGCAGGCAATCGTGCCGCAGGAGCTGATCGTGCGCTGGATGGGGCACGGGACGGGATTCAAGGGTATTTTGATCGGTATGACTCTGGGCGGGGTCACTCCGGGCGGACCGATGACGCATTTTCCGGTGATCGCGAGTTTTTACAAGATGGGCGTAGGCATCGGCCCGCTGGTGGCCTACCTGACGGCGTGGTCGCTCTTCGGCCTGCAACGGATTATCATGTGGGAAATTCCGTTCCTGGGGCCGAAAGTGGTGGCGCTCCGTTTCGCCGTGAGCTTTTTGTTTCCGCTTTTGGCCGGTTGGCTGTGTGAGCAGGTTTGGAATAGGTTGTACGTCTAACCAGAAGATGAATCGCCGGGAATTTCTCAGAGCCGTTGCCGGCGCAGGACTGGCGGCGCCGGCACTCTTGGGACCCTCGGGCTGCGCCACGGTGGCGCCGCCGGAGTTCGCCGAAACCGGCCTGTCGCTTTATTGCATCACCGGCGATGTGACCCACAGCGATGCGCTGGTGTGGCTGCGCGCTCAGCCGGACAGTCTGGTCACGGTGCAGTACGGCAAAGACCCGAAGTTGGCGGACTACGACGCCACCCCATTGTTTTCCGTCGATCCGGCGGCGGACGACACGGTCAAGATCCGCCTCGATAATCTTCAGCCGGCCACGCGCTATTATTATCGGGCCGCGGTGAGCGGCAAGACGCCGGGACCGATCGGCAGTTTCGTGACCGCGCCGCGGCCCGACGACGAGCGCAAGGTGACGTTCTGCTTCAGCGGCGACACGCGGGAAAGCTACAAGCCGTTCACCGTCATGAGCGCGGTGCGCGCGCAGCTGCCGGATTTTTTCCTGCATCTGGGGGACACAATCTACGCCGACCGCAACGGCACGGCGTACCGATTGCCGGAATTCTGGGCCAAATACCGCAACAACCGCGACGATCTGGCGACCCAGTACTGCCTGCGCGACGTGAGCATTTACGCGATGTGGGACGACCACGAGGTGCGCGACGATTACGCGCCGGATAATCCCCTGGCGCCGATCGGCCAGCGCGCCTTTCTCGACTACTGGCCGGTCGGCTGTCCGAAGGGCGAGCCCAAGCGCATCTACCGCTCGTTTCGCTGGGGCAAAGCGGCGGAGCTTTTCATTCTCGACGGGCGCCAGTACCGCGACCGCAGGCACTCCACGATGCTGGGCGCGCTGCAGAAGGAATGGCTGCTGGCGAGCCTGAGCCGCTCGTCGGCGACCTTCAAGTTCATCGCCACGCCGGTGCCGATGGCGGGCGGCGGCAGCGACCGCTGGGACGGCTACTCGAAGGAGCGGAGCGAGATCCTGGGTTTCATCAGGGAACACCGGATTCACGGCGTGATTTTTCTGAGCGCCGATTTGCACTACGCGGCGATCACCAAAGTGCCCAAATCCGGCGGGCTGAAAGACATCACCGCCGGGCCGCTGGCCGCGCCGCTCAACCGGATCACCGACGGGACGGCCAAGCGTTTCGAGTTTTTTCTTGCCGAGAATTTCAACTTCGCCAAGATCACCGTCGATCCGAAAGCCGATCCGGAGACGGCGGCGCTCGAGTTCATCGACCAGGACAACCGCGTGTTCCACCGCGCCAAATTCCGCGCCCTCTGATGAGCGCCAGCGGCGGCGGGAAAATGGCGCAGCGCCAGGCGTGTATTTTATTTGCTGCGGAAGCTCAGCGCTTCGGGATTGAGCGCGCGGGTGAGCTTGCCGTGGGCGTAATCGAGAATATTCTCCACGGCGTTTTCCGCGAAGCCTTCGAAGCCGGAGTCGGTGGGCCAGCCCAGGTGAGGCGTGAGCACGACGTTTTCCAGATCCAGCAGCGGGTGATTCTGCGCCAGGGGCTCTTCGACGAAAACGTCGAGGGCGGCGCCGGCGATGGCGTTTTCCCGCAACACTTTCACCAGCGCCGCCTCGTCGACGATCGCGCCGCGCGCGGTGTTGACCAGATAGGCGGATTTTTTCATCAGGCGCAGGCGCGCCTCGTTCAATAGATTTTTGCTTTGCTCGGAAAGCTTGAGGTGCACCGAGACCACGTCGGCGTTTTTCAGCACCTCTTGCAGCGGTAAAAACGCCGCCTGTGATTTCGCCGCCCGCTCGGCGGTCAATGTCGGGCCCCAGGCGATGACGTTCATGCCGAAGGCGCGGCCGATGGCGGCGACTTCCGTGCCGATTTTCCCCAGACCGAGAATGCCCAGGGTTTTTCCCTTGAGCACGTAGCCGAGCACCAGCGGCCATTGGCCGGCGCGCAGGGCGCGGTCGGTTTGCGGGATGCGCCGCATGATCGCGAGCATCAAAGCGAAGGCGAGCTCCGTGGTGCTGTTGCCGCCCGGCGCCAGGCTCACGACGATGCCGCGCCGCGTCGCCGCGTCCATGTCGATATGGTAGACGTGGTTGCCGGTCTGGGAAATGAATTCCAGGTCGGGCAGGGCGTCGATCAACGACGCGGTGAAGCGGGTGCGCTCGCGGATCGGAATGATCGCCTGCGCGCCGCGCAGCGCCGCGGCCACGGCCGCCTCCGAGCCCTGCTTTTCGCTGAGAATCCGGACTTCCGCATGCTCGCGCAGACGCGCGAGCGCCGCCGTCGCCGCCAGCGCGTTCTGGTAATCGTCGAGAACGGTGACTTTCACCTGGAGATGACGGCGATGCCGGCGATCTCGATCAGATAATCGGGATGGGCGAGCCCGCTCACGATCACCAGCGTGCTGGTCGGCGGAGTTTTTTTGTACTGGCGCATGCGCACCTCGTTGTAGCCTTCGCGGTATTCGCGGCCGACGAGGTAAGTCGTGGTCATCACCAGATCGTCGATCGTGCCGCCGGCGGCCTTGAGCACGGTTTTGAGATTGGCATAAACCTGCTCGGTCTGCGCCCGGATGTCGCCTTTGCCGACGACGTTGCCGTCCTTGTCCGAGGCCGTCTGGCCGGCGATGAAGAGCAGCTTGCCGCCCTGGTTGAGAATCGCGTGGCTGTAGCGCGGCCGCGGATCCTGCATGGTTTTCGGTTGGATGACTTTTCGCGCCATGGTCGCCTCCTGTGGGGGTTAATTTGAGTTAGAGTGATGGGCCGAACCCAGGACTCCATCACTCCAGTTTCTTTTACTTCGTCGGATACCGTTTCGCCATCTCGTTGAAGAAATTTTCTTTTTCCAGTTCCTGCAGAAAGCTCAGGTCGACGAACTGCTCGGGCTTGAAATTCTTCGCCTGCGGCAACGCCGGCGCGAGCACGTCGAGCATGAACTGAATGCCTTTGAGCGTCGGGTAGGGTTTTTTCGGAATCGATTTTATGTAGCCATTGTAGGAGTCTTCGAGCACGTCGGGATTGCTTGTGCGCATGTATTTGGCGAAGACGCGCTGGGCGTCTTTTTTGTTGGCGTAGATAAAATAGATCGCCTCGACGAATCCCTTGAGCGCGTTTTTCACGGTGTCGCGATTGCTCGCGATGTAGGCGCGCGAGGTGGCGAAGCCGTTGCCCTGGACTTCGACGCCGAGATCGCCGATCTGCACCAACTCGTGCAGCCCCGCTTTGCGCGCCAGCGGCGCCGCCGAGGTGGCCACGTAGGTCGCGTCGAGCAGGCCGGAAGCGACAGCGGCGATGCGCTCGGTGTCGAGCCCGGCGGGAATCAAGGTAAACTCCTTCAGGTCGGCATTCAGATGCCGGGCGAGAATGATCGACGCGTAGTGGGTCGCGGAGTTGAAGCCGGTAATGCCCAGCCGCTTGCCGCGCAGCTGCTCCATCTGGGTCATGCCGGCGCGGGTGAAAATAATCAGGTCGTACTTGGTTTCGACGGCGGCGACGAGCACCAGGTTGTGGCCCTGGATCGTCGCCTGGACCACGGTGCCGATGTTGACGATCGGCGGATCGCCGCTGACCAGCGCCTGGGTCGCCACCTGGCCGCCGCGAAAAAGAATCGGCTCAACCTCGAGGCCGTACTTGGCGAACAGCCCCATCTCGCGCGCCACCCAGACATTGCTCTGGCGAAAGCTCAGCGATGGATAGCCGATTTTGATTTTCTTGAGGGTCTGCGCGTCGAGCGACGAGCAGACGGCGAGAAAAAACAGAACCGGCGCAACGAGCAGGGCGGATGGTCGTTTCATAGGAGGAGAGGAATGGAGTAATGGCATGATGGGCCGGACCCGGTAGTCCACCATTCCCGTACTCCATTACTCCAGTTTCTTTTACTTCGTCGGATACCGTTTTGCCATCTCGGTAAAGAAACCTTCCTTTTCGAGCTCCTGCAGAAAGCTCAGGTCGACGAACTGCTCGGGCCTGGCGTTTTTCGCCTGGGGCATTTTTTCCGCGAGCATGTCGAGCATGAACTGGATGCCCTTCAAGGTCGGGTACGGCTTTTTCGGGATCGAATGAATGTAGCCGTTGTAGGAATCCTCGAGCACCTCGGGGTCGCTGGTGCGCATGTATTTGGCGAAAACCCGCTGGGCTTCTTTTTTGTTAGCGTAAATATAGTAAATCGCCTCGACGAATCCCTTGAGCGCGTTCTTCACCACGTCGCGATTGCTCTGCACGTAGGCGCGCGAGGTGGCGAAGCCGTTGCCCTGGACTTCGACGCCGAGATCGCCGATCTGCAGGAGCTCGACGAAGCCGGCCTTGCGCGCCGGCGCCGCCGACGACGAGGTGAACAGGGTCGCATCGATCTTGCCGGCGGAAAGCGCGGCCAGGCGCTCGGCGTCGGGGCCGGTGGGGAGCAGGGTGAGATCCTTGGGCTCGAAATTCAGATGCTTCATCAAAATCAAAGTCGCGTAGTGGGTCGCCGCGCCGAAGCCGCTGATGCCGAAGCGCTTGCCTTTGAGCTGCTCGAGCTTGGTGATGCCAGGGCGGGCAAAAACGATCTGGTCGTAGGATGTTTCCACAGCGGCGACGAGCACCAGGTTGAAGCCCGTGAGATTGGCCTGCACCACCGTCCCGATGTTGACGATCGGCGGATCGCCGCCGGCGAGCGCCTGGGTTGCGATCTGTCCGCCGCGCAGAAAAATCGGCTCCACCTCGAGGCCGTATTTGCTGAACAGCCCCGCTTCCTTGGCCACCCAGACGTTGGATTGACGAAAGCTCAAGGACGGATAGCCGATGCGGATTCTTTTCAATCCCTGGGCGCCGGCGCCGCCGGCCAGCGCGGCCAGCGCGGTAGCTGCGATCAGTATGCGAAATACCGGTTTCATGGATAAAGCCTTTCCAGTTTTATTGATCTCGATATAAATTTTTTTCAGGCGGCGCGCATAGAAATGCCGCCGCGGCCGCTTGCTCCGCCGGGCGCTGCGCCGATATCAACGATAGAGTTCTGGATCGGCGCCGGTGTCGGCGCCGGTGCGAATTCGCGGAAAGAGCGAAACGCCGCCCGGACGGCCTTGTATCATAAAGTCTACGGGAATAAAGCCCTCGAGCAAGGGGATCGGCAACTGCACGCCGGCGAAGGGGCTGCGCCCGTTGCCGCCGATGGCGAGCTGGTTGCCCCACAGTCCGGCCGGCAGCGCGCCGGTCATGCTGAAACGGCTTGCGGAGATGCTGCCGTGCATCGGCGGCAGCTTGTATTTGCTGCCCGGATCGCGCTCGTTTTCGGTCAGGAGCTGCGAGTCCAGGACTCTTGGATAATTGCCGCCGGCTTCGCGCACCAGCGTAAGCGCGCTGTCGCCGCTCTCTTCGGTGCCGCCGCCGGGCCGGCGCTCGCGCTCCGCGCGCACGATCGAGCCGGGCAGGTCCTTGATGCCGCCGACGCTGTCCCTGGCGCGCTGGTTCACGTCGGCGAGCGCGACCTGCAGATTCTTTTCGCGCAGCGTGACGAAAAAGCGCTCGCTCGCCGTCTTGGGCAGGGGATAGCTCTGGCTGCGCACTCCCCACTGGGTCTGGTAGTGCACCAGGATCTCGTTGTCGCCGATCAGGTTGACGCCGCGGTCGGCCAGCTCCATGTTGCCCGGTTTGCCGTCGAACAGCGCGGCTTTGAGGCCGAGGCCGCGCGGCCCGTAGAGCTCGGGATTTTCCATCAGGAACTGCTTGCTCATGCGCAGCCCCTGGTTTTCATCTTTGGTCATCTCGGCGAGCTTGCGCGTTGCTTCCGCCGCCGCCGGCGTGTCGGGGTTCTGATCGATGACGCTGGTTAGATAATACTCGCGCGCGCCGCGATTCGAAGTTTTGCTCGCCGCGTTGAGGAAGGCCTTGGCCGCTTTCTCTTTCACGGCGGCGATCTTCTCCGGCGGCGCGCCGGCGAGCTGGTGGTACTGCAGCGCCTGATCGAACAAGCCGCGCTCTTCGTAGGCGTCGGCCAGGACTTTGTAGACCTCCGCGGCGTTTTCCGAATCGGGATGATTGCGCACGTAAGCGACGCCGGCGTCGATCACCGGCTGCGCCGAGACCGGATTCTGCGTCAGCACCTGGTAGAGATTATTGGTCACCATCAACGCGTTGGCCATTCCCACGGCGAGGGCGGCGGCGGGCCCGGCGGTTGCGGCGCCGGCGGCGAACATGAGATTTTTCCGCAGGAAATCGTCGCCGAGCAAAACGTATTTCGCCGACTGCAGCCGGCGCTCGCTTCTCGCTTCCTGAAAGGGCGTCAGCAGATTGTACTGCGGGCTTTGCAAGAGCGCCGCCGCGCGCTCCTTGACTTCGGGGTTCTTGGTCGCTTGCGCCATCTGCTCGACGGCTTTTTTGGCGGCCTCGCGCCAGCCCTTGATTTCCAGCCCGACCGCCTCGGCGTCGCGCGCGGCGTCGGCCAGCGGCGTGCCGAGATATTTTTTCTCGGTATCGATGGCGACCCGCTGAATCTGGTTGCTGTCGCGCAGGCTCAAGACGTCGAGCAGCCGTTTCACGTCGGCCTGCTCCGCCGGGCTCAGCGGCCGTTCGCTTTTGGCGGCGAGACTTTTTTCCCGCGCGGCGTCGCGAGCGGCCTGCGCTTTGGCGAGGCGCTGGCGCCATTCATCGGTTTCCCGGGTGCCCGGATCGATGAAGCCCGCCAGGTCGAGGTGAAACGCCGCGGTTTCCAGATCGTTTTGCGCCAGCGCTTCTTTGGCCTTGTCGATCTGCTTTCGCACCAGCGCAGCCTTTTTCTTTTTATCGAGCTCCTCGGCCTGCTTGCGGATCGCCGCCGCGCGCGGATCGTCGGGGTAGCGCTTGAGATAATCCAGATCGCGCGCGAGGGCGCGCCGTTCCTCGATGGCCATGTCGCGGTCGAGCAGCGCGTAAACTCCGGTCACCGCGGTTTCCGCCGCCGCGCCGATGTAGTTGCCGGAGGCGACGCCGATGAGATCCACCGAGCCAAGCAGCCGATTGCCCAGGCCGCCCCAAAAATTGGTCGAGCTCTGGCGCATCAACGCATCGGCCTGATTGAGGTCGTCGTTGCGCACGATCGCTTCGAGATATTTTTTGCGCTCGGGCGAGGAGGCGCGCTTGAGCGCTTCCTTTTGCGCTTCGAGGTAGCGCTCGCGGTCGGGGATGGTGTTATTGACGAGGTCCTGGGCCGCTTCGGTCAGGCCGGTGGCGGCGCCGCGCTGCTTTTGCAGGCGCGCGTCCTCGGCCTTGAAAAATTCCAGATGCCGGGGCAGGGCGCCGGGGTTGATCAACGCGTCGATCAGCAGGTCGCGCGCGCGCCGGTCGACTTCGTCGGGAAAATATTGCGGGGTGGCGGCGCCCGGGGCCTCGAAGGGGCTGTAATCGGGCAGCGGGTTGAGAATTTTTTCCAGCGGCAGCTCCTGCGCCGGCAATAGCGCGGCTCCCCCGATCCAGCAGAGGAGCGCGACGCCCGCGGTCGGATTCAGCCATCGCGTGAGCTTCATCGGTTGAGCCGGGTCATTTTTTCCAGAAAGCCGCGCGCCGCCTCGATTTTACCCTGGGCCTCGATCTTCTCCACGATGCCGTCCACCTGGGCCACTTCGGTATAGAGCTTGAGCGCCGATCTGACAAATTGATCCAACACTTTGAGGTCGAAGGTCAATCCTTCCGGATCGTACTGGGCCGCGTATTCATTTGCAAGGATCATGTAAAAATCGCCGAAATCAATCAGGAAGCGATGGATGTTCTTGCTCGCCTGGTGCTTGGTAATGAGCTGGCTGTAGCCGACGATGGCCAGTTGATTGCCTTCCTTCAGCCGAAACCGGTTGGCTTCGACGAAGGCGACTTTGGCGCGGTCGATGCGCTCCTCCTCGACCCGCGCGAGAAATTCGTAGGGCGTGCCTTTGTACTTTTGAATGAGCGCGTTCCAGGCGGCGACTTTTTCGTCCAGCCCGGCGATGTATTTGAACGGATCGTCCGCCGGCACCTTCTTGTCGAAGATGCGCAGGAACTGATCGAGGATCTCCGCGTTCTTGGCGGCTTCCGCGGCCAGGCGCCCGTCGGTTTCGGCGACTTTGCGATAGAGCGCGGCGGCCTGGTCGTACTCGCGCAGGCGCTCGAGCGCGAGGGCGCGGTTGAACTGGACGATGTCGCTGAAGCGGTCGCGGTTTTTCCGCTCGTAGTCGTCGAGCCGAACCAGCGTCGCCTTCATGATGTTGACGCCGGTCACGTCCTTGGGAATCGCAAAGCGATAGGTGTCTTCTTTGGCCAGGCGCTGAAAGTCCTTGACGATGTCCAAAAGATCGCCGGCCGGCACGTAGCGCGGGTCGGCCGGCGCCGTGCGCGAAGAGCAGGAGGCGAGAAAAACCAGACCAAGAGCGAAGAGGACCGCGCTCCAAAAGCGATTTATGGGGAGAGTCAACGGCAAGATGATTCAGTTCGGCTGATTCATCGATGGACGCTCGAAGGGAGCCACGAGAGCGTTTCGGCTATTTTCCGAGAATTTCACGGCAAGTCAAGGGAAATGAAGCGCCGCTTGCTTGACCGGGAGAAATGAAACTTTGATAATTGGCTGCATGGCAGATCGGTTTCGTTATTTTTACGCCGCGTTGTTTCTGCTGATGCTCGCCGTCGGCTGCGCCGGGGACGGATTCATGGCTCCGCCGCGGGCGCCGGCGCCGCCGCCGGCCGCGCCGCCTCCCGCGCCGCTGCCGCCGCCGTTGCCGGAATATCGCGGTCCGGCGACCCGGCCTTTCCTGATGGGCTTTACCGAATGGCCCGCGGACTTGACCGACGAAGGGACGGCGCTGGCGCGCGAGTACGCGCAGTCGCACGGCGATATCATCGCGCTCATGTTCATCGGCGGCATTCCCTGGCCCGAAGCGCTCGAGGGCAAGCCGTTCTCGCCGGACGTGCAGCAGAATCTCCGCTACCGCGCGCCCGCGGGCAAGAAATTATTCCTGTCGATTTCGCCCTTGAACAAGGACAAGCGCGACCTCGCCCCCTACTGGGGCACGAACGAGAATCAGCCGCTGCCCCAGCCGTGGGCCAACGAGCCGCTGAACAGCCCGCGGGTGAAAAAAGCTTTTCTCAATTTCGTCCTGCGCGCCGTGGACGCGCTCCATCCCGACTATCTCGCCATCGGCGTCGAGTCCAACGTGCTCCTGTCGCGCAACCGTACGAAATGGGCGCAGTGGAAGGATCTCCAGCGCGAGACCTACACGGGCGTCAAGAAGGCGCACCGGTCCCTGCCGGTATTTTTCACCACGGAAGTTTTGCACTACAAGCGGTTGACGCGCGATGCGAAGGGAACCGATCAGGAAAAAGAGGTTGCGGAGATGATGCGCTACAGCGACCTTTTCGCCATGAGCCTTTATCCGCACATGAGCGCGGAAGTGCCGCGGGTGATCCCGCAGAATTTTCTCGACTTCGCCGGGCGTTTCAAGAAAGGCATCGCCGTCGCCGAGAGCGGCATGACCTCGCGCAGCGTGGAGCTCAAGTCCTACGCAACCACGCTCTACGGCTCGGAGACCGACCAGGCGCAGTTCACCGAATTCCTGCTCAAGACCGCGGCGCGCGACGGCTACGAATTCGTCATCAATTTCGCCACCACGGATTCCGACAGGCTGGTTGCGCGCCTGCGCCCGCCGCTTGCCGACCTGGCGCGCATCTGGGCCTACATCGGCATGCAGACCGCCGATCGCAGACCCAAACCGGCCGCCGCCGTCTGGGACGGATATTTCCACGCGAAATATGAGCAGGCCAAGTGGTGGTGAGGCGTCCGCAATGTTTGGAATTTCAATTTTATGGTTTTAGCTTCTCGAGTGCCTGCTGTTCGCAGGCGTAGCGTTTGCTTTTTCTTCTCGATGAGACTGCGCCATGGCGGGTTGGATTCGGACTCGTTTTTCTCCGCTTGAATCATCATGTCTTGACCAGCGAATAGAACAAAATCAGCTCGCCGCTTCTTCCTGCGGCGAAATCGTGGGGCGTGCCTTTGGGGATGTGGCAGAGGAGTCCGGGTCGAAGCGGGATGCGTTTGCCGCCGATCCGCAGGCGGCCGCTGCCTTTGACGACCTGGCAGAGCACGTCTTTGTCGGCGTGATTGATCTGTTTCGGGTTGCGGGATTTCGTCGGGCGGAAGGCGATCAGGCCGCTGGTGAAGCGCTCCGAGTCGAAACATGCGGCGTAGCGGATCTCGTCGTTGAGCGCTTTGAGGCGTTTCAGCGCGGCGCCGATCCTGACGACCTTCATGGGTCGGTGACGGCGGCTAGAATTTCTTTGATCGCCTGCTCGGCCTTCTCGTTGGGCACGCGGCTCGAGCCGACGACTCTGTGGCCGCCGCCGCCGTAATTTTTGAGCAGCTCGCCGACGTTGACGTTGGAGGTCGGGTTGAAGATGTTGTAGCCGACGGAGATGGCCGTGGTGGCGGCGCGCTGGCTGTCGTCGGTGATTTTCACTTGAATGTTGCCGTGCGGGAAAAGCGTAAAGACCAGAAAGCGATTGCCGTCGGGAATTTCTTTGACGCCGCGCAGATCGACATAGATCACATTGCCGCGCAGCTCGCCGCGCTCGAGCAGGAGCCGGCGCAGTTTTTCCTGCTCGTCGCGGATTCTCTGGCAGCGCCGGGCGATTTCTGGATCGCGCAAGGTTTCTTCCAGCGTTTGGTCGCGCAACAGCTCGATCACCTTCCGCCAGTAGGGCTCGTCGCCGGCGTTGCGCCCGTCGGTGGTCATGGAAATCAGCACGTAGCCCTGGGGATCGAGCACGTCGTTCCGTTCGAGCTTGCCGGCATCGATGCGATCGGCCTCGCGGAGCAGGTAGACGATGCGGTCGGATTTGAGGAAATTGTCGAGATCTCTGGGCGACCGGGCGGCCTGTGTGTAGTATTCGTAAACCACCCGCGCCGCGCTCGGCGCCAGACGAAAGCCGCCCCTGCCGAGCACGATCGGCTGGGGAAAATCCGGCGTGGTGTTGGTGATGTGGTGGTCGAACCAGAGCGTGCAGTTGGGATGGTAGGGCAGGTTGGTGATGATATCGCCGGCGCGGATAGCGACCTGGCCGTCCTGCATGAACTTGGGCTCGACGAAGAGATAATCGTCGATCTTCTCGAATTTCGTCACCAGCGCGCCGCACACCAGGCCGTCGAAATCCGCGCGAGTCACCAGTCTCATGCGCGCACCACCTCCTCGACCGGCGTCCAGGGCAGGTTGAACGCGGCGGCGACGCCTTCGTGGGTGATTTTGCCGTCCCAGGTGTTGAGCCCCTTGGCGAGCGCTTTGTCGCGCCCCAGCGCCTGGGGAAATCCGCGATTGGCCAGTTGCAAGCCGTAGGACAGGGTCGCATTCGTCAGCGCGTAGGTCGAGGTGTTGGGCACGATCGCCGGCATATTCGTCACGCAATAATGCACGATTTCTTCCTCGACGTAGATCGGCTCGCGGTGGGTGGTGGGGCGCGAAGTCTCGGCGCAGCCGCCCTGATCGATGGCGATGTCGACGAGCGCCGCGCCGGGCTTCATGCGCCGCACCAGCGAGCGTGAGATGAGTTTCGGCGCCTGGGCGCCGGGAATCAGCACCGAGCCGATGACGAGATCGGCATCGACGACTTCTTCTTCCACGTTGGCGCGATTCGACATCAGCGTGGTCAGATGGCCGCCGAGAATGTCGTGCACGTAGCGCAGCTTGGTCGGATTGATGTCGAGAATGCTGACGTAGGCGCCCATGCCGGTGGCGACCTGGCAGGCCGCGGTGCCGGACATGCCGGCGCCGAGAATCACGACCTTGCCGGGACGAACGCCGGAGGCGCCGCCCAGAAGAATGCCGCGACCGCCGTTCTCCGCCTGCAAGCACCAGGCGCCGACCTGCAGCGACAGTCGGCCGGCGATCTCGCTCATGGGCGCGAGCAGCGGCAGCGAGCCGTCGTCGAGCTGGATGGTTTCGTAACCGATGGAGGTGACTTTGTGCTCGAGCAAAGCGCGGGTCACGGATTCGCTGGCGGCGAGGTGCAGATAAGTGAAAAGAATCAGCCCGGGACGAAGCAGGGGATACTCGGAGACCTGCGGTTCCTTGACCTTCATGATCAGGTCGGCGTCGCGCCAGATTTCTTCGGCGCCGACCATCGTGGCGCCGGCGTTCTCGTAGGCGCGGTCGGGGAGGCCGCTGCCGATCCCGGCGCCTTTCTGAACCAGCACTTTGTGGCTGCGCCCGACAAAAGCGGCGACTCCCGTGGGCGTGACTGCGACCCGGTTCTCCTCGGTTTTGATCTCCTTGGGCACGCCGACGATCATCGTAGTAAAAGGCTAAACGATGGCTGGGGAAAATGCAAAATTAAAAATTAAAAAGGCAAAAGCAAGAAGCAGTCCGGCTACTTCGCGACCGACCACACAAGGATCGCCCAGCCGATCAGAAAAGCCAGACCGCCGAGCGGGGTAATCGCGCCGAGCCAGCGCGTGTCGGTGAGGCTCAGAAGGTAGAGGCTGCCGGAAAAAATCACGATGCCGACGATGAAAGCCCAGCCGGCGGCGTTGAGATGGGCCTCGGGCCAGCGCGCCGTCGCCCAGGCGACCGCAATCAGACCGAAGGCGTGGTACATCTGATAGCGCACCCCCACTTCGAAGATGTTGAGCATCTCCGGCGTGAGTTTCGCGCGCAGGGAGTGGGCGCCGAAGGCGCCGAGGGCGACCGCGACCAGAGCGGCGATGGCGCCGGAAGTAAAAAAGAAGCGGTCCATCGGTTCGTTTCGTGAAAAGGTTTTCCCGCCGAGGCGCAAAGACACCGAGTTTAAGAAAAGTTTTTAGGCGCCCCTTACTTCGCGCCTTTGCGGGAGACTCTCCCGGCTATCGTTGCAAAGAAATCGCCAGGTCGCCTTTCTGGATGACGATCTGGCGGTAATCCTTGCGTTTACTCAGCGCATCGATGAGGCTCACCAGCGGCTGCTGGGAAGTCAGGTATTCCTTTGGCGCGCCGGCGGCGCGCATGGCTTCTATCTCCTCGACGTTCAAATTCCAGCGCAGCAGGAATTCTTCGTCGGAAACGTGCTCGGCATTCATTTTTTTGCGCAGCTCGGCCACGCTCGGCTCGGGCGGCTGCCACGCGGCCCATTCTCTGGCGCGCGGCCGGTCGAGGATTTTCGCCTTCACTTCCGGCGCCATCAGCTCGGCGCCTTCCTTGCCCCAGTAGCCGAGCGCGTACTGAATGATCTGATCGGTCACTTCCTTGTAACGCTCGCCGACGATGACGTTGATCGCGGCCTGGCTGCCGACGAACTGCGACAGCGGGGTGACCATGATCGGATAACCCAATTCGGCGCGCACGCGCTGCGTTTCCTCCAGCGCCTGGTCGATCTTGCTCTCCATGCCGACCTTGCGCAGCTGAAAGCGCAGGTTGGAAATCATGCCGCCGGGCACCTGATGCTGGTATTGGGAATAATCGTACTCCACCGGCTCGCCGATGGGAAAACCCTCGCGCCTGGCGATGCAGGTGAAGTGATCGGAGACGGGCTTGAGAATTTCCTCGTCGATCAGAGTCCTGTAGCCGAGCGCGCGAAGATTCTTCGCGACGTTGAACAGCGACGGGTTCGAGGAGCCGTCGGCCAGCGGCGGCAGGGCGGTGTTGACGATCCTGATGCCGAGCTTCACGGCTTCGAGACAGCAGAGCGGCCCGAGGCCGGTCGTGCAGTGGGTGTGCAACTCGATCGGGATGCCGCCGGCGTTGGCGAACATGATCGGCACCAGAGTTTGCACGCGCTCGGGCGTGAGCAGACCGCCGGGATCTTTGAGACAGAGGCGATTGACTTTGAGCGACGCCGCCTGGCGCGTGCGCTCGGCGAAATATTCATCCGTATGTTTCGGCGAAACCGAGTAGATGATGTTGGGCACCGGATTGATGCCGACGTCGCTCGCGACTTTGCACTTCCAGGTCCAGCCTTCGAGCTCGTTCCACTCCTCCGAGATGCGCGCCTCGCGGATGCCGTTGGCGGCCATGCGCTCCATGAACAGCCGATACATGGAGCGCGGCGTGATGTCGAAGGCGCTGAAGCGCCCGGCGTTGAGCCGCAGCGGCGTGCGCGGCATGCGCTCGCGCATGAGCTTGACCCGCGCCCAGGGATCCTCCTTGAGCTCGCGCACGCATTTTTTCAGATGCGAGCTGGAGATCAATTCAATGGCGTCGAAGCCGGCGCGGTCCAGGGCGTCCGCCACCGGCAGCATCATGCCGGTGGTCATGTTCTCGGCCCACAGGCTCTGATGGCCGTCGCGAATGGTGGTATCGACGAATCGTATGCCGTCTGTTGGTGCCATGCCGAAATCTTGATAATCACCACGGAGGCACGGAGGTTTTAAGAAATTAAACTCCGAACTCCGTGCACTCCGTGTCCTCCGTGGTGAGGTTTTCTTGTGCGACAAGCGCTACAGCGTCAAACCGAAAAACTTCACGGCGTTGTCGAGCATGATCTTTTTGCGGATCTCCGGTTTCAGGTTGACCTGCTGGAATTCCTCCAGCCAGCGCTCCACCGGGATGCCCGGCCAGTCCGAACCGAACATCGCCTTGTCCTGCAGGAGCGTGCTGATGTTGTGGATCAGCTCGGCGGGAAAATACTTCGGCGCCCAGCCCGACAGGTCGATAAAATAGTTGGCTTTGTGGCGCGCGATCGCGAGGCTTTCCGAGGTCCACGGCCAGGTCGGATGCGCGCTGATGATCTTCAGCTCGGGGAAATCCGCCGCCACTTCGTCGAGATGGATCGGCTGGCTGTATTTGAGCTTGATGCCCATGCCGCCCGGCGTGCCGGCGCCCGCCGCCGCCATGCCGCCGTGGAACAGGATCGGCAGGTTGAGCTTGGCGCATTCTTCCCAGAGCGGGTAGAAGCGCACGTCGTTGGCAAAAAAGTGCTGGCGCGCCGGATTGAGCTCGCCGATGCCGTGCAGGCCCAAGTCTTTGCAGCGCTTGATCTCGTCGCGCGCCAGCTTGCCGGTCCAGGGATCGATGGCGCCGAAGGCAAGAAACACGTCGGGATGTTTTTTCACCGCGCTCGCGACGTGATCGTTGGGCACCGGCGTGAGGCCGGTCACGGTCTCGTCGCGCGTGTTCATCAACACCGCCATCATTTTGCGCGCGCGATATTGATCGGCCAGCTCGTCGATGGAAACCGGCGGGCGCTCGCGGCCGAAGTATCTCGCCATCTGCGCGGTGCGCGAGCCTTTGGCTTTCTGGGTGGTTTCGTCGGAGAGATGAATGTGCACGTCGATCGCTATGATATCTTTCGCCATGATCTCAGGCCTCCTGGAAAAATTTATTCGGTTATTGCACCGCGGCAGGCGAGTTGCAACCAGGCGTCGAATCTGAACCGATCACTTTCGCGCCATCAGGATCGCAGGCATCAAGCGCGCTTTTCGAGCATGACCGAAAAATTCGGCGTCTGCACGTAAATCTGCCGATTCCCGGTCCGCCTGGACAATTCCTGCAGCAGGTTCACCAGCGGCTGCTCGGAATTCAAATATTCCAGCGGGCGCGGGTTGGCGCGCATGGCGTCGATATCCTCCTTGCCGACGATCCAGCGCAGCAGCAGCTCTTCATCCGAGGTGCCCTCGGCGCCGAGACGCCGGCGCATCTCGTCCGGCGTCGGCTCGTCGGGCTGCCACCTGGCCCATTCTTTGGCGCGCGGCCGATTGAGAATCTTGTCTTTGACGTTGGGGTTCATGTCGCGCGCGCCTTCGGCGCCGGCATGGCCGAGGGCGAACTTGATCACCTGATCGGTCACTTCCTTGTAGCGCTCGCCGACGATGACGTTGATGGCGGCCTGGCTGCCGACGAACTGCGACAGCGGCGTGACCATGATCGGGTAGCCGAACTCCTCGCGCACGCGGATCGCTTCGTTCAGCGCCTCGGGAAATTTGTGCTCGAGGCCGACCTTGCGGAGTTGAAATTTCAAGTTCGAGAGCATGCCGCCGGGAACCTGATGCTGGTATTGCGCGTAGTCGTATTCCACCGGCGCGCCGATGGTGAAACCTTCGCGCTTGGCGATGGCGGTGAAGTGTCTGGAGACGGGTTTCAGGATTTCTTCATCGATGTCGGTTTTGTAGCCGAGCGCGCGGGCGTTCTTCGCGACGTTGAACAGCGAGGGATTCGAGGTGTCGTCGGCGAGCGGCGGCAGCGCCGTGTTGATGGAGCGAATGCCCAGCTCCATGCCTTTGATGCAGCAGAGCGGACCCAGGCCGGTGGTGCAATGGGTGTGCAATTCCACGGGAATGCCGCCGGCGTTTTGGAAAATAATCGGCACGAGGGTGTCCATGCGCTCCGGGGTCAACAACCCGCCGGGATCTTTCAAACAGAGCCGGTAGGGTTTGAGCGATGCCGCCTGGCGCGTGCGCTCGGCGAAATATTCGTCGCTGTGCTTGGGCGAGACGGAATAAATCAAATTCAAAATCGACTTGAGGCCCGCGCGGTGGCACTCGCCGACCCGGAACTTCCAGCCTTCGTAATCGTTCCATTCGTCGGAGATGCGCGCTTCGCGGATGCCGTTGGCGAACATGCGCTCGACGAAGAGCCGGTACATGGACGGCGGATTGTATTCGAAGGTGTTGACCCGGCCGGCGATGAGCCGGAGCGGCGTTCTGGTGATGATCTTCGATATCAGGCGCACGCGCTCCCAGGGATCTTCTTTCAATTCACGCACGCATTTTTTGAGATGGGAGCCCGAGATCAGCTCGATGCCCTCGAAGCCGGCCTCGTCGAGATTTTTCGCGATCGGCAGCATCATGCCGGTGGTCATGTTCTCCGCCCACAGGCTCTGATGGCCGTCGCGGATGGTGGTGTCGACGAAGCGGATGGTGTCCATGCGTGTCCTCCAGCGATCTCGATCATAGGGACTGGCGGCGCCAAATTCAATCAAGGCGGGCTCGGGGCCGGCTTCGAGTTGACAGCTTCGCCGGCATCGGCAAACATTCAGGCGCTTGGCAGGCGTGTTCGAAGGGAGACGAGATGGCAATCTTGAAAAGCGAAGTGGTGCCGAAAAACTCGGGCGCGGCCTTCGAGATCAAAAAGGGACAGCGGCTCAGGATCGCGGGCAAAAGCATCGTCGATTTCGTGGCGTTCAACCTGCGCGATTTGACCGAGCGCTTCGATCAGGCGCGCACCAAGACCAATCAGGTGAAAATTTTCATCAGCACCGGCGATATTTTATATTCGAAGCGCAACAACCCGATGCTGACCATCGTCGAGGACACGTTCACGGAAGGGCGGCACGATCTGCAAAAAGGCATGTGCAGCCGCAAGCGCTTTGAGATGGTCGCGCAGGGACAGTCCAAGCGCGTGTTCGCCGAAGGCGTCGATATCAACCCGAAAAAAGCCGCAGAGATTCCCGATCACGGCTGCTGGGAGAATCTAAGCGGCGCGGTCAAAGCCTGGAACATCGCGCCGGACGACGTGCCGAGCCCGTTCAATATCTTTCAGTGCATGCGCATCGATCCCGACACCGGCATCATGTACGACACGATGATCCGGCCGAAGGCCGAAGCGCACGTGGATTTCCGCGCCGAAATGGATTTGCTCGTCGCCGCCAGCGCCTGCCCGGAGTCGGGCAGAGGGCAGGCGATCCGGGTGGAGATTTATGAGGACTAGGATTCACCGCGGAGGCACGGAGGACACGAAGCCTTTCGTCGGTTCTTTATCCCAAGCTCCGTGCCCTTCGCGTCTCTGTGGTGAAAACGCTTCTTACGCCGATACCTGGAAGGTCAGCTGCCGGCGCGCGGCCTTGTGATAGGCGTCGGCGCAGGCCGCTTCGGATTTTTCCGCAGGCAGGGCAACAATGCGCGCGCGCGCCGAGAACTGAAGCGATTTCGCGTCGAACGGATAGGGATCGATGATCACCGCGCCGGCGCCGTTGGGTTTGATCGTCAAGCGCACGGTTTCATCGCTGTCGTAGGAAACCCGCACGGGCGCGATGGCGTATTCCTTGAACTGCTCATCTGAAGCGTAACCGTCGCAGCAAAAATAAAGCGACAGCAGGTCGAAGATCTGCAGCGCCATGTAGTTGTACGCCAGCTCGTTTTCGAAGCCGGGATTCCTGGCGGCGAGCGACTTTTTCATTTCTTCCTGCCTGGCTTCCAGCTCTTTTTTGGCGTTCTGCACGGGCTGGCTGCGCTCGCGCAGCCGGCCCGCGGGCTCCGTGAAAATATTGTAGCGATTGTGCCACAGACCCGTGCGGTGCATGGAGACGAGCAACCCCGCGTAGGGATTCTGCGCGGTCAGCCAATCGACATTTTTCGCGTAGGCCTTGAGCTCCACGGCTTCGAAATTCGGCACGTCTTCGCGGTGCGCGTAGGGACGCCCCTTTTCGACGTTCATCGGCGGATTGCCTTCCCATTCGCGGTAGCCGCTGTCGTGATAGGTGGTTGCGAAAACCATGGTTTCATAGGGCCGCAGCCTGGAAAAACGCTCGTTGCCCCAGTGCGCCGCAAATTGCGCCGCCAGCTCGGCATGATCTTCCTGTAACGCAACGTAGCAGCGTCCATCTTTCAGTTCGCGAATAACCATTTGTGCCTCCTTACGTCAGCATTTGGTCCGACTGTGTTTGCTTGCTCTCATCCTGACTCTCGCCCAATCATTTCCTCGTCGGCACGCCGGCAACGCCGAGCTCTCCCGCCAGCTCGACGAGCTCCGACCAGGCTTCCTCATCCACTTCGACGCCGTTTTGCTTCTGCGCCCCTTCCCGGCGCCGGCCGGCTTCGCCGGGCAATAAAATTTCGCCGAAGCCCGGCGCGAGCGGCGTCGATTTTATGAACGCGATGAATTCGTCGACCCGGTCGTAGAACGTATCCAGCTCCTGGAATTCTTCCACGGCGAAGGCCTGGAGAAAAACCCCGTTGACGCCGTGGCCGCCTTTGTTCCACCAGTCTTTTCCCGGTCCGTTGCCGGTCAGCAGACCGCCGAGCATTTCGGTGACCAGCGCCACGCCCGATCCTTTGTAGCCGCCGAACGGCAGGAACACGCCGCGCGGCGGGCCGCGAAAGCTTTTGAAATCCCGAGTCGGGTTGCCGCGGCCGTCGAGCATGACGCCGTCGGGAATCGCTTCGTTCTTCGCCACGCGCTTCTGGATTTCACCCATGCTCATGGACGCCGTGGCGAAATCGAGGATCACCTGTTTGCCGCCGCGTGCTGGAATGCCGAACGCCATCGGGTTGGTGCCGGTAATCGGCTTCATGCCGCCGTAGAGCGTCGTCGTCGCCGAGCCGACGCTGACCGCCCCCATGCCGATCAGCCCTTCGGCGGTTGCCATCTCCATATAATCCGCGAGGCGCCCGGTGTGGCCGGCGCGGCGCAGACAGACGATGCCGGCGCCGTGCTCCTTGGCCTTTTTGATCGCCAGCGCCATCGCCATGCGCGCCGCGATCTGGCCGATGTAATGGTTGGCGTCGATGACCGCGGTGACTTTGCCTTCGCGCTCGATTTGCGGCCTGGCGCCGAGATCGTAGGTTTTGTTGTCGATGAACTCCAGATATTGCCCGACCCGGGTGACGCCGTGGCCGGCGTAGCCGCGCAGCTCGGCTTTGACCAGCAGCTCGGCGACGAGCGCGGCGTCCCCGGCGGGCATGCCGCCGGCAGTGAGGAGCCGGCCGCAGAAATTCAGCAATGCCTGATGATCGACTTTGGGCATTTCGGTTATTTCGCCTGCACGGGAAAGTAGCGCTGCAGCCAGCCGTGCACGATGTTGTTCAAGCGCGAATTCTCTTCGCTGAAAGTAAAGTGATCGACGTCGGCGAGCAGGTACAGCTCGGCGGGCTGGCGCGCCTTCCTGAACATCTCGATGGATTCATAAGTCGGCGTCACCGAGTCATTGGCGCTGTGCAGCAAAAGCAGCGGCCGCGGCGAGATGTTGCCGACCTGATCGTCGGCGCGAAAGTCGTTCATGCTCTGCGCGGTCTCGGCCGGAAATTCCATGATCGAGCCGCTGCTCATGCGGTGGCGCAGCTTTTCCGGGATCGGCACGATGTCGTAGCGCGGCACCATCAGCGACTTGCCGGTGCGCTCGCGATGGCGCTTGCCTTCTTCGAGCATGGCGGTGAATTTCGCCCACGCCTCCGGCGTCGGGTGCTGGCCGCGAAACTTGCGCTCGCCGTCGCCCCAGCCGCCGCAGGAAATCACCGCGGCGACGCGCCGGTCGGCGCCGCCGGTAAAGACCGCCACTGCCGCGCCGAAGCTCGAGCCGACCAGAGCGATTCTTTGCGGATCGACTTCGGGGCGCGTCGCGAAATAGGAAAGCGCATTGCGCGTGTCGGCCACCTGATCGAGGCAGATGATGCGGCCGTGCTCGCCTTCGCTTTCGCCGCAGCCGCGAAAATCGATGCGCAGGGTGACGTAGCCCCACTGGGAGAACTGTTTGGCGACCACGGCCTGGCCCTGGCCGTCCTTGTTGCCGCCGAAGCCGTGCAGAACAATGAATGCCGGCCGGCGCTCGCCGGGCTTGAAATCCGGCGGCAGATCGATGAGCCCGGCGATTTTCAGGCCGTCGGATTGAAAAGAAACTTTTTCTGCCATGGATCAGCTCCTTTTTTCCCGCTGCAGGATTTCATTGCCCCAGAGCTCCTTCAGAAAGCCGTTCTTCTCGAGTTGCTCCGCGAAGCTATTGTCGATGATCTCCGCGGGTTTTTTTCTGATCTGGGTGCCGTCTTCGCGGGCGATTTCCACCGCCTGCGCCACCGCGTTTACCGGCACGGTGAGGCGGCGGTTGACCAGCGTTTTCGCGTAGGCGTCGTAGGCGGACCGCAAAACTTCCTGATCGTTGATGCTCAAAATCTTCGACAAAGCGGCTTTGCTCTTGTCGGGATTCTTTTCGACGAAGTGAATCGCCTCGGCAAGCGCAGCGACGAATCTCTGCACCAGCGCTGGCCGTTCTTTGAGGCTTTTGCTGTTGGTAAACATGGAGCTGTAGATCGACGGCACGTCGAGCTCATTCAAATTGTAAATCAGCGTGAAGCCGTCGCGCCGGGCGCGCACGTCCAGGGGCGGCGTGAGAAACGTCGCCTGGCTGAGGCCCTGCATCATGGCGTTGTAGGGCTCGAGCTGGCCGGTGCCGCCGATGTGCAAGAGCTTCACTTCCTGGGTCGTGAGATTGAATTTCTTCAGCACCGCTTTCGCCAGCTGATCGGTCAGGCCGCCGGGACGCGAGAGCGCGATGGTTTTGCCCTTGAGATCCTGCGGCCGCTTGATTTCCTTTCGGCCCATCAGCACCCAGGGCAGGCCGACGATGGGCGAGCCGATCAGTTTTGCGTCGGCGCCGGCGGCGATGCGCGGGATCATCGGATCGGCGGAGCAATAGATAAATTGAATCTCGTCAGCGGAAAGCGCCGCCATGCTCACCACGCCGCCGCGCAAAGTGACGTGCTCGATCTTGAGGCCGTACTTGTCGAAAAGGCCGTTGAAAAGCGCGGTGTACAAATGAACGAAGCCGCCGGTGATCGAACAGGTGCCGACCCGCGCGGAGATCGGCGCTTCGCCTGGTTGGGGCAGGTACGGATTGGCCAGCGCGCCTTTGATCAGGGCGAAGCCGACAACCGCCGCGGTGAGAAGCCCGATGGTTGCGCGCCGGCGCAAATTCAGCTCGGCCAATTTCACCGCATCATCCCCACGGACCGAGGAACGGTTCGCCGAGATACGCGTTCGCGTCGCCTTCGAGCGACTCCGGCCAATCGGCGAGCGCGCGCGCCCGGCGCAATTCCTTCGGCCTGGGCTTGCCGTCCCAGCCCACCTGTTCCATCGCGTAATAGAGTTGCAGCGTGTGGCCGTCGGGGTCGCGCACCGTGGCCGAGTATTCGATGCCGGGATGAAGCTCGGCGGGAATCGATTCGCTCACCGCCACGCCGTGATCGCGGAAAAATCTGACGGCGGCGCGAAGCTGGCGATAATTGGCGAGCTGCAGACCCAAGGCGGCGCACTTGGAGTGCGCGCTCAAGCCCAGGGGCTCGCGCAGCTTGAGCGGCAAGAGAGCCAGAGAATGGTGCTCCGTGTTGCAGCGCAAAAACAGAGCGCGCTCGCCGCGCCATTCCGCTGCTTCGGTCAAAGTGAAACCGAGGGTGTCGCGGTAAAACCCGGCCGCGGCATCGATATTTTCCGTGAATAAATATACCGGGCCGAGGCGGACGATCTTGAACGGGCGCGGCAAGAGAACGCCGTCGACATCGTAAGTCGCCGGCAGTTTTTCCAGGTGCCGGTAGCCGGAAAAAATATCGACGCCCCTGGAGCGCGCCTGCTCGATCTCGGCGAACTCGGCGATCTGCGGCAGCTCGGGCGGCTTGTCGAAGCCGCGATCGTACATCGCGCGCGGTTTGCTGTGGCCGTTCCAACCGATCTGCTCGATGCCGTAGTAGAGCTCGTTGCTCTGGCCATCGGGATCGTAGAGATAGGTGTGCCAGTTCGATCCCGGCATGTCGCGCCCGGAGCGCTGCTGGCGGATGCCGCGCGCGTTGAACCATTTGATCGCGTTGCCGACTTCGGCGAGGCTGCCGACCTGCCAGGTAATTTGATTCACCGTGACGCCGGGCCGCTCCTGCCGACCGAGCGCGTCGCGCACGCGCTTGGGAAACAGCACCATGGCGTGATGGTCGGTGCCGTAGCGGGTGAAGTAACCGTTGGGATCGCCGAGGCCGGCGACTTCAGCCGGATCTTTGGCGCGGCGCGAATAATCCATCACATCGGAAACGCGAAAGCCCAAAAGATCGACGTAAAAATGCACGCCGTCTTCCATGTTCGATAGATTGAAACCGAAATGGCCGAGGCGGCGAATCTTGAACGGCTGATCGAGCAGCACGCCGCCGACATCGAACTTGCCACTGGCCATGAATCACCTCCGCGGAGCGGCTCGGCCCCTCTATACAATCTTTTGCCGGCGCTCACAATGTGAATTGGAAAATTAACTTGCAACCGACCGACGGCTGGTCTATCAATGATCAGCCAACCGGATCGCTCATGGTTTCCCGGACTGACCGGCTCTCGTTTTAATCCAAGGAGGTTCAGCATGGCGCTTCAAGAACTGCATCCCAACGGGAAAATTCAATGGCCGGGCGATGCCCGCATCGCAGTTTTTTTAAGTTTCGATTTTCAGGGCGGGGAAGACGTGAAGCCGGACAAAAACGGCCGGATCAACCACGAAGAATACACCCAGGGCGAGTACGGTCCCAACACCGGGATCTACCGAATCCTCCGTATCCTCGCTGCTCACGAAGTGAAGGCGACGTTTCTCACCTGCGGCGGCATCGCGGAACGATACCCGGAGGCGGTGGCGGCGATTGTCGCGCAGGGACACGAAGTGGCCGGCCACGGCTACCATCACGAGGTGGCGCGCGATCTCAGCAAGGACGAAGAGCGCGACGTGATCAAGCGGACCACCGACATGATTCTCAACCGCGCCCAGAAGCGGCCCTTCGGCTGGCGCTCGTGCACGCAAAGCCCCAACAGTCTCGAACTCCTGCTCGAGCAGGGTTATCTCTGGAACAGCAACTCCTTCGCTCACGATCTGCCTTTTATCTGGCAGAGCGGCAAGAAAAAGCTGGTCGAGTTGCCGCGCCAGCCCTTCGGCGACGGGCGCACCTACGGCCATCGCGATTCGGGCAATCCCAACGACACCCTGATTGTCTGGAAAGGGATGTTCGATCAATTCTACGAGGAGTCGAGCCTCGGGCCGACGTTCTGCCCGTTTCAGTTTCATCCTTACATTTCGAGCCGTCCCGGCCGCGCCAAGACGCTGTCGGACATCATCGGCTACATGAAATCGCACAAGGGCGTGTGGTTCGCCACCGGCAGCGAGATCGCCCACTGGTGGCTGGAGAAGGGATTTTCCGCGGCGTCCGAGCGCGTGTCGAAGGTGGCGTAACGATATTTTCGGTAGGGGCACGGCATGCCGTGTCCCTACCGAATCTTTCATGACCTGAACCAGTAGCGGATTTTTTTTCTCAGCCCCCGCCCCATCCGCCGTTTCACCTCGAACCAGATCCGCAGAAACCAGTTCCGCGAGAACCACGCCAGCGACGTGGACGTGGTGATCCACTGATGGTTGAATTCGAAGCTCGCCTTGAATTTGCGGAGCTGCAGAGTCTTGCCGAATTTTCGCCGGAAGATCGCCTTGACGCTCACGGCATTGCGGGTTTCGACGAACACCGTGATGGTCTCCACCGGCAGCAGGTGCCGAATGCGCGCGATCTTCTGCGCCAGCGCCACTTCGTTCTTGCCGCTCAGCTCGATGATGTTGGCGAGCAGCTCCGGTTCCTGCAGGCTTTGCTCGACGATGGCGCGGCGCAGCTTGATTTCCTGGCCCTGATCGATGTCGTAGCCGGCGATCACGAGAAAAGTTTTGTGGCGCGAAGTCTGCATCGACTTCTGCCACCAGTCGAGAGCGCGGTCCATGCAGATGCCCGAGGCTTTGGAAAGCCGCTGGGCATCCAGGACGCCGTAGGGCATGGCGACGATGACGATGGAAATGGCGCGTGCTCCTTTGCGCGAACCGCCGGTTAGATCAGCACGTCCACCGGCTTGCCGCCGACAAATGGGGCACGCGGGCCTGGGAAATCGTCTTCATCCGAACTCCTCCTCGAAAAATTCAGCGGCTTTTGTAGAGCGCGTCGACGAAGCCGCTGCTGGCCAGATCGCGGACGAACTTCGATTCGGCGAAGCGCTGCGGCGCGATGCCGGCGGGGAGGGGCCGGCTGGCGGCGATTTCTTCCAGAATCGTCTGGATCGCCGCCGGCGTCGCCTCCGGCACGCGCTTGATGTATTTGCCGGCGTAAAGCTCGTAGATTTTTTCCGCCGCCGGGGTGGGCTTCTGTTTGGTGTATTTTTCCAGCACGGCCAGTGCGGCGGTCTTGTCGGTTTTGAAGCGATGGATGCCCTCGACGTAGGCTTTCATGAAGCGCGCGACCAGGTCGGGCTGATTTTTCAAAAACGCCTGGCGCGCCGCAAAGGGGCCGAACGGGTAGGCCAATCCCGACGTGGAAACGTCCGCTAGTCGCACGTAACCGGCAGCCTCGGCGTTGAGCGTTTCCGGACCGGCGGAAAGGACGCCGCTTTGCACCGAGCCGCCTTTCAGGGCGGCGAAGATCTGCGGACCCGAGCCGGTCTGAAAAATTGCCACGTCCTTGTCGGGCTGGAGATTCCATTTCTTGAGCAAATAGCGCGCGACGAAATCGGTCGTCGCGCCGATGCGGCTCACGCCCAGGCGCGTGCCCTTGAGCTGCTCGGGCGATCGGATGCTCGGCACCGCCCAGAGCTCGAAGGGGAGCGAATCGATGGTGGCGCCGAGCAGCACGACGTCCGAGCCTTGCAGGTTCGCTGCGACGGTGGCGCCGGCGGCGGTAAACGAGATCGCGACGTCGCCGGCGATCAGCGCCTGCAGCGAAGGCGGCCCGCCGGCGATGTAAATGAATTCCGGCTCGATGCGGTACTTCTTGAAAAGACCGGCTTCCTGGGTGAGCCAGAGCGGACCGTAAACCGGCGCAATCGACGTGTACGCGATCCGCAGCGGCTCGGCCCGCGCGCCGGCCGCGCCGAGGATTGTCAAAAGCGCGAGCAGCAGCCGTGCGGCGAACCGGCGGCTCGCGCAAAGTTTCGGGGCGAGCGCGATGTTCTTCATCAGCCTTCTTGTGTGCAATCTCTAGGGGAGATCGCAGGGGCTGTCAAGCAAAGAACCGTGCCGCGTGCGCCGGCCGAGGTCGCGGAAAAACTTTCAGCCAAGGAAATATTCTTTGAAGCCGGTCGCCATCAAGTTGGCCAGGCGCTCGTTGTAGCTCTCGACGTGGCCGTAATGGGTGAGCTTGGGCACGACGATCAAACGCAAAGCGTCGGCAAAAGTTTTGAAGCGGCGAAAGGCGTAGACTTCGCGGCGAAACTCCAGGCCTTTTTCGCCGCCCTCGATCCAGTGGCCTTTGTCGTTTTCGCCGACGATGTGGAGGAGCTTTTTGCCGCGCAGGCGATTCAAATCGGATCGATAAGTGATGAACAATTCGTCGTCCGGCAGGCCCGAGAGTTTTTTTATCTCGGGCAGCAGCACGTCGTGGGCGCTGTGCTCGATGTCCTGCAAAAACGGCTTGAATTGCGGCCGGCGGTGGTTTTCCAGCTCGAACCAGCGCTCCACGCTGCCCCAGGGTTGATTGGGCCCGACGTAGCCGCTTTTGGCGTAGCCCTTGGGCGAGCGGCGGCTCAGGTCGGTGAGATTGCGAAAGGGCGCGGCGCGCTCTTCCGGCGATTTCGCCGCGCAGGCGAGATCCCATTCCTTGCGCAGCCACGCCGGCATGCCGGTGCCGAAGCCGAGGCCGCCGAGCAATTTATTTTTGAGGCCGTACTGCTCCATCAGATAAAAATATTCGCCGCCGGTGGAATGGCCCCACATGAAAATCGCCTGTGGCAGATGGCTTTCGACCAGCGCTTTGATCGCTTCCGTGCACATCCTGAAGGTGTAAACCGCCAGGCGGTTTCTGAGCTCGGCGTCGCCTGGAACCTCACCGATGACGAATTCGGGCCGGCGCTCGGCGATCGGCGGCCAGGGCTTGCGGCTGTAGTGGCCGGGAAGAGAAATCGCCAGCACGGGGATGCCGAGCGACGCGAGATGCTGGGCGACGCCGACGCGCGCCTTCTGCGGATCGGTTTTGCTCAGATCGGGATATTCTTCCGGGCCGTCCGGTGTAAAAATAAATTCGTATTCGTTGGCGGCGCCGCCGTGGATCATGACGACCGCCATGTCGGGAATGGAAATTTTTGCCGGCGTAAACAGCCGGCCGTGAATGTCCCAGCGAAAAAGCTCGCCGGGTTTCTCCGGATTCGGATATCGGCGGATGCTTTCCTGAACTTCTTCCACCTGGACGCCCGCGCGCGGAAACGGATCGGGGAAATTCTTGTAGTCGTCGAAGGTCATGTAATAAATAAAATCCTCTTTCAGCCCCGCGCCGGTCTTGAGCGCGGCGGCCAAATCGTTCCTGGCAGTCTGGGTCATTTTTTTCTCCCGGATTCTTGCGGTAGAGAATCATATGTCCGTGAACCGCGCTGGTTGTCAACCGCGGCGCGCTTGATGGCGCGCGCGATTCCAGGTTAAAGAAAAAGCAGCCATTTGAGGGGAGGTTTCCATGGCAGAAATTGTGACGCGGCCTGCGTACGAAAAAGTCGAGCGCAAGGTGGAAGTGATGGACACGCCCTACGATCGCTGGATCGGCTCCCAGGGCATCGACGTGATTCGCGGTTTTTTCGTCGAGGATCTCTACACGATTCCGCTGAAGCCCTGGGAGCGCATGGGCGGCACCGGCGTCTACATCATGCTCGACGGCACCGGCTATCTCGACGACGCCTACGTGGTCGGCATCCCGCCGGGGCAAAGCCTCAAGCCGCAGCGCCACATCTACGAAGC